>VFSW01000097.1_pt1 | contig 105467 bp, 88 predicted proteins | sample 5358111 | NCBI WGS metagenome assembly VFSW01 (sample SAMN11554181, study PRJNA540505) | mine drainage metagenome | isolation source: sediment from site ElyBrook_90M | place: USA: Ely Copper Mine, Vershire, VT | collected 2017 | reverse complement strand
CTTCGGCCCGGCTAAAGCCGGGCCCTGATACAACGCCCGCCAAAAACGCGGCAAGGCTCAGAGCGGGATTCCTCGCTGCGCTCGGAATGACAAACGTAAGACGGAGACTCGAAGCGGGATTCCTCGTCGCCCGCGGCTCCTCGGAATGACGGCTCAAAGCTGATGGTCACGGTACGTTACGAATGGCCTCCGGCTGGTGCGCCGCGGGCGGCAATTGCCGGGAGTAAACCCCGGCGCTCCCGCCGCTCATAGAGCGGAGCTACAGCAACGCCGCTACAGCCGGAGCCGCGACAGAGGAGGCGCGGCCAGCGCTTTGGAGTGCGGCAGCAAGCTCGCGCACTCCAGGAACCCAGTTCTGGGGGCGTGCACCTTCTTGACACGGTTCGGGCGCGTTAATAGACTGGCGTAGCAGAAACTTCACGCACAGGAAATCCAGCCGACATGAGTCCTGAAAGCACGACGAAGCAGTGGCACGTGATGATTGAGCCGGAGGCTATCGCCGGCCGGGTACGCGAAATGGGCGCGCAGATCACCGCCGACTACCAGGGCAGGCCGCTGCGTCTGGTGGGGGTTCTGAAAGGAGCGTGGATTTTTCTGGCTGACTTGATTCGCGCCATCGACCTGGAAGATGTGAGCGTGGACTTTCTCGGCGTATCCAGCTACGGCAACGAGTCGCGCTCCTCCGGCGAAGTGAAGATCACCAAAGATCTGGATATGAGTATTGAAGGCGTGGACGTTCTGATTGTGGAGGACATTCTGGATACCGGCGAAACCTTCCACTATCTCACCGGAGTTCTGCAGGCGGCCAGGCCGCGCAGCCTGAAGGTGGCAACGCTGCTGGATAAGACCAGCCGTCGCACGCGGCCCGTGAAGGCGGATTACGCGGGCTTCGTGATTCCCGACGAGTTCGTGGTGGGATACGGGCTGGACTTCGGGCAGAAGTACCGCCAGCTTCCCGCCGTATGCGTACTGCGCTCCGCTGAAAAGCAGGGCGCAACGATTGCACCGCAGGTGCAGATTTTCCGCAGGAAAGAGGATTCATGATTCATCGGCATTTCCGCTTCCCGACCGCGGCGTTGTTCCTGGTTCTGGCCTGCCCCTGGGCGATGGCCGGTTCCGGCTCGCCTGCCGCTGCCGCGCTTGACCCCTTGATTAATTCGCTGTTTGCAATGAATCAGTTCAAGCAGACCGCGATCGCCCCCAACGCCAGCCGGGTGCTATGGATTCAGTCGCTGCACAACGCTGATGGCTCGCCTTCGCCCAACACCGCGATTTACATTGAGACCCTCGACGGGGGCAAAGGTTCGCCCGTGCGTCTGACGGCGGGCAGTGGCGAAGCGGGGTGGACAGAGCAGGAAGCGGCGTGGTCGCCGGACAGCACGCAGGTTGCTTTTCTGTCGGACGCCGGACAGCGCGGCCAGTTGCAGCTTTACGTGGCGCGCGCTGATGGCAGCGGGGTGCGCAAATTAACCCATCTGACGGGCGACCTTTCCGCTCCACAATGGTCGCCGGACGGCAAACGGCTGGCGTTTCTGTTTATTCAAAATGCTCCGCGCGCCGCCGGCCCTTTGCAACCCATGACGCCTCCCTCGGGCGAAATCCAGTCGCAGATATTTGAGCAGCGCCTGGCGGTTGCGGATGTCGCCTCCGGCGAGGTGCATTCCGTTTCGCCCAAGGACCTTTACGTATACGAATACTGCTGGTCGCCGGATGGCAAGGCCTGGGCGGCTACCGCGGCGCACGGCGCGGGCGACGCCAACTGGTGGGTGGCCAGACTTTACACCATTGACTCCGCCAGCGGCGAGGCGCGGGCCATTTTGAAGCCATCCATGCAGATTGCCGCGCCGGCGTGGTCTCCGGATGGCAGGAGCATCGCCTTTATCGGCGGCTTGATGAGCGATGCCGGGGCCAACGGCGGCGACGTGTTTGTGGCGCCGGCAGGCGGCGGAGCGGCGCGTGACGTAACCCCGAATATGAAGGCTTCCGCCAGTTGGCTCACCTGGCTTTCGGGCAACCGCATTCTGTTCACGGAAAATATTGACGGCTTGAGCGGCGTCGCTACTGTTGACCCGGTGCACGCCTCCGTGATCACGCGCTGGACGGGCGGCGAAACCATCTCCGCGAGCGGCTGGCTTACCAATCTCTCTGTTTCCAGCGACGGCAATTCCACGGCGGTGATCCGCAACTCCTTTTCCCAGCCCCCGGAAGTTTGGGCGGGGCCGTTGGGACAGTGGAAGCAGTTGACGCACGCCAACGCCTTGCTTACGCCAAGCTGGGGCAAGGCGGAAAGCATTCACTGGCAAAGCCCGCCCTTCCGCGTGCAGGGCTGGCTGCTTTACCCGGGGCATTACGATCCCAGCCGGCGCTATCCCATGGTGGTGCTGGTGCACGGAGGCCCGGGTTCGGCGACCCGCGCCTCCTGGCCTTCGGGTTTTTACAACACCTCCGTGCTTTCAACCGAGGGCTATTTTGTTTTTTACCCCAACCCGCGCGGCAGCTTTGGGCAGGGCGAGCAGTTTACGCGCGCCAACGTCAAGGACTTCGGATATGGCGACCTGCGCGATATTCTGGCCGGGGTTGACTCCATCACCCGCCGCCTGCCCGTCGATCCCAATCGCATTGGCATTACGGGCTGGAGCTACGGCGGCTTTATGACCATGTGGGCGGTAACGCAAACTCATCGCTTTCGCGCCGCGGTGGCCGGCGCCGGCATTGCCAACTGGAAGAGCTATTACGGCGAAAACGATATTGATACCTGGATGCCGCCCTTCTTTGGCGCCACGGTTTATGACGATCCGGCGGTATACGCCAAAAGCTCGCCCATCAATTTCATCAAGCGCGTGCGCACGCCAACCCTGGTGGTGGTGGGCGACCGCGATGGCGAGTGTCCGGCGCCGCAGTCGTTTGAGTTTTGGCACGCTTTAAAGGATCTGGGTGTGAAAACCGATCTGGTGGTCTATCCCGGCGAAGGACACATGATATGGCGCCCCAGCGACCGGCGCGACATTATCAAGCGCCAGGTCGAATGGTTCAACCAAAACCTGCGCTAAGACGGAGCGGCATCGCCCGGGTGGTGCGCAGCAAATGAGCATAGCCCGGGCCCTGCGCCCCGGCACACGGCTGACATGGCAAAAGGACACAGCCCGCGCCCGCGATTACCTGAACCCCTAAACCCTTTCCGCGCGCGAAAGCCATCAATGCTTCGCTGGCGTTTCGCTGCTGAGGGCTTCCCGGTAATCCTCCACGTTGCGGTTGGTAATCACGCTGGTGCCGGTGTCAATTATCGAAGGCAGCGGCGATACCGGAGCCGTCTTCCAATCCTTGAACTCGTGCACAATGTTGTGGTGCAGGTCGTCCAGCAGCTTTACGCCGTAGTAGCTCATGGTGTAGGGCTTTTGCGCCACCGTGGAAGTGATCACACCCTTGGCAATCCAATCCAGTGTCTCAGGATTGGCATCCATGGCCACCACAGCGACCTTGCCACCCATCTCGAGCTTATCCAGGGCCTGCGCCGCGCCAGGCCCGCCGGATGCCTCCAGGCAAAGAATGCCGTCGGGGTGGTAGCCGCCTTGAATCAGCGTGGAAACCTGATCGCGCGCCGATTGGATATCGCCCTGATCGTCAATCACTTTCGACACTTGAACGTACGGCTCGCTCTTAAAGGCCTCCTGCACGCCGCGCAGGCGCTCATCCAGGTTATATTGCCCGGGTATGGTGATAACCAGCAGTCCGCCGTGCTCATGCATGGCCTGGGCAATGGCTTGCCCGCTTTCCATGCCGGCGCGGTAATTGTTGGTGCCGATAAAAGCAATGCGCCTGGAGTCGGGCGAGTCCGAGTCAATGCAGATCACCGGTATGCCCTTCTGGCTGGCGTCATCAATGGCGCTTTTGAACGCCTCCGGGCGGGCAGGCGAAACCAGAATGCCGGAAGGGTTGCTGGCAACCGCGGCCTTAAATTCGGCCAGTTCGGCATCCGCGTCATAGCGCGACGGACCGCGGAATTCCGTCTTCACGCCCAGCTCCTTGCCTGCATCCTGCAGCCCGGCATCGGCTTCCTGCCAGTAGGGCAGGCTTATATTGGCCGCCACCAGCACATAGCGCTCATCTTTTTGGTGGAAGCCTGGCTGGCACGAAACAACAAGAAGGGCGGCCGCCAGAATGGTAAGCTGCGGGAACCACAAAAGTTGACGTCTCATAAAACCCCTCCCTTCCCAGTCATCGTTCACGTTGTTGATTCGATCGAATGCAAAGTTCGGTCGGGGATTTGCCGCTTTGGGCGAGGTCAATCTACCACCTTTTGAAATTCATATAAAGAACCAAAAGGAAATTTATGATTTGACTGGCAGCAATTTAATAGCCCGCAAGCGCAGGGCGCGATATACTTTAGTGCTGCTTCGTTTTCTGCCTCGTGACCTGGACGTGACTGCACGAAGAGACTGCGTAAACGCTTACCACGGAGGATATCCGAGAACCGATGAAGTCATTCAGGATGCTCATTCTCATTGGCGCCATGCTCATGTTAGCTCCCGCAAGCATGCTTCGCGCCCAGTTGAACGCCCCCAACAGCATTTCCGGGATGGATTACACGCGCACAAGCTGGTTCCCGAACATATTTGACGCCTATAGCTCGCCTCGCGTGCCGCAGCAGGATATGAATAATCCCAAAACCCTGCGCAACATGGTGCAGGATGGCAAGCTGCGCATTTCGCTGCGTGAAGCCATTGAGCTGGCTCTGGAAAATAATCTGGAAATTGACATAGCGCGCTTTCAGCCGGCCTATTCCCAAACCGACCTGGTGCGCGCCCAAAGCGGCCAGGCCACGCGCGGAGTTGCCGGCGCGTTTGAATCGCCCTCGCTTTTCAGCGGTGCGCTGGGCGGCGGCATTGGCGGCGGCGGCGGCGCCTACGTAGGCGGCGCGGGCGGCATTACGGGCGGCGGCGGAGCCACCAATATTGGCTCTTTCGGCTCATTTGACCCGGTGGTAGGCTTCGGCTTTGGATGGGATCAGCGGCTGACGCCGCTCGGCACCACAGTGGTTACCGGCGTGCCCTACCTGAACACCCAAACCTCCAACATGTCAGGTTTTCTGGGGCAGGAGTTTCCCACCGGCACCAGCTACCTGATCGGCATTGGCGGCTTCCGGCAATCCTCCACCTCACTCACCAACATTTTTGACCCTGAAGTGGTCAGCGGCCTGACGCTGGGTTTTAATCAGCATCTGTTAAAAGGTTTTGGATACCGCTCCAACGGCAGGTTCATCCGCATTGCCAAGAATAACTCCCGCATTGCCGACAGTGTGTTCAAGCAGAGAGTATCCGATGTGCTGGCCAAGGTGCTTGACAGCTATTGGGACCTTGAAGCCTCGCACCAGAACGTGGAAATTGCCCGCCAGTCGCTGGCCTTTACCCAGAAGCTGGTGACCGCTCCCACCGCGGGTCCGGCGGCGCAAGTGCTGGGGCCCGTTGAGGTGGCCAGCGGCCAGCAAGTGCTGATTGGCGCCGAGACCCATTTTGAGGAGGAGCAAACCAACCTGAAGGAGCTGCTGGCGCGCAAGCTGGATTCCTTTATTGCCTCGGTTGAACTGGAACCCGTTGACACTTTGCCCGATCCTGACGGTGACGGCGTTCCGGCCCTGGATGCGGCCCTGGATGACGCGCAACTGAACCGGCCGGAAATCAAGCGCGCCCAGATCAACTTGCAGAATCAGGACGTGGTGGTAAAAGCCAGCCGCAACAACCTGCTTCCGCGCCTGGATCTGTTCGGCACCTATCGCGCCGCCGGCCTAAGCGGCAACCGCCTGGTTGGCCTGCCTACGACCGGTTTGCTTTCCGACCCGGGCTTGCCGATTGTGCGTTCCGGCTGGGGCCAGGCGATAAATCAACTGTTCCTGAACGATTACCCGGACTACTCCTTTGGCATCAGCCTCTCATTCCCCATCCGCAACCGCGCCGCCCAGGCTGACGCCGCGCGCGCGCTCGTTGAGCAGCGGGAATTGAAGGCTCAATACCAGAACACCCAGAACGCCGTGGCCCAGGATGTGATCAATTCCCGCTTCAGCCTGATTCAGGAGCAGAAACAATACGACGCCGCGCACCACGCCGTCATCCTGGCGGATCAGGCGTTAAGCCGAGTGCAGAAAACCTACCTGCAGGGGCAGGCGTCATTCTCCCTGCTGCTCCAGGCCCAACAGGAACTTGCCCGCGCCCGCAAGACAGAGCTGGAGGCCCGGCTGGGTTATGCCAAAGCCTTAACCCATTTTGAGCAGGCGACAGGCACCGTTCTTTCCAGCAATCAGATCAGCTTTGATCACGCTGAGCAGGCGCACTTGAGCCTGCCGGAAAACATACCGGCGCCGCACATTGAATCGGGAATGTAATTGGGAAGGCAAAGGGATTGCAGTCGGTGTGGAACCAGACCTTGTCGAGGTGGTAGGCGCCTGTCCTGATATGATCGTGAACCGACGTTCTTACGGCATTCTTGCCTCGCCTACTACGGGATGGCAGACTCCGGGTGTACGGATAGCACGTGTCCCGTTACCACCAGAGAACCCCACCCCTAATTTGCGGCTTTTAGTACGAAAAGCATTTCATTACAGCGCAAGCGCTCCGGAAGAAGAACACCCAAGAGTCGCACTGATCTCACAAATGTGCGATAAGCCGCGGAGGGAACGTCAAGACTGTAGACGGAAAATAATCGCCAGTGCTCTACCTGAAAACCCGCGCGCCGCACCAGTTCATGGAACGTCTGCGGGCAAAAGAAAACGGTGTGCTCCGGATTCTGGCACGTCTTAGGATACTTCAAAGTGGCATAGGCAAAGGCCAACAAGCAAAAGGCATGCGGCGTGGTGATAATGAGCCGGCCTCCCGGGGCCAGATGGTCACGGGCGCGGTCCAGAAATTTCCCCGGGTTCGAAAGATGTTCAATAATATCCCCAGCTACAATGGTGTCAAACCGGCAACCCAATTCGAACGTTTCCGCGTTATCAACGCGTAAATTCGTGTAGCCCAGGTTCGTCAGTTTCTCAATATTGGCCGGGCTAAGGTCAATGCCCATAATATCGGGATAGCGCTTTCGCAGTTCGCCGTGCAGCCAATAGGGTGAGCCCGGTTCCGGCTCGTGTGCCGCACATCCAACGTCCAGCACTCGAGGACCTTTCAAGTAAGGCAACACGTAATCCGCCCGCGTACCCATTATCTTCTTCACCTCGGAATTTCAGTGAATGCCAGTGTATAGGAAGTAATCAGTCGCTGCAAGGCCTGGGGGCAGTTACAGTGCAGGCGTAAAGGCCGCAAAACTTCAGCGCTTCGCAGCAACGCGCACAGGAAGAGAACCAAGCCGATCCGGAAACCGTGGGCGCATTGCGAGGTCCGCGGTTAGGCTTCGCTTTTAAAAACCAGCATGGCCAGCGGGGGCAGAGTCAGAGTCAAGGAATGTGGCCGCCCGTGCGAGGCAACATCTTCCGCCTGCACGCCGCCGGCGTTGCCTTGCCCACTTCCGCCATACAACGGTGAATCGCTGTTCAGCAACTCGCGCCAGTAACCGCCGCGCGGCACGCCCACGCGATATGCCTGCCGCACCACTGGCGTAAAATTCAGCACCACCAGAATCTGGTCATGGGTGGAGCGCCCTTTACGTATGTAGCTCAGCGTGCTGGCCGGTGCATCATCGCAGTCAATCCATTCAAAGCCGGTGTGCTCAAAATCCAGTTCGTGCATGGCCGGTTCGGTGCGATAAAGCCGGTTCAGATCCTCAACCCATTTCTGAATGCCCCGGTGCGGGTCGTAATGCAGCAGATGCCAGTCCAGGCTATGGGCGTAGTTCCACTCATTCCACTGCCCGAATTCCCCGCCCATAAATAACAGCTTTTTCCCCGGTTGGGTAAACATATCGCCCAGCAGCAGCCGCAGGTTGGCAAACTTTTGCCAGTCATCGCCCGGCATACGCCCCAGCAGCGAGCCTTTCCCATGCACCACTTCGTCGTGGGAAAGCGGCAGCACAAAATTTTCCGTAAAGGCGTAAATCATGCGGAAGGTAAGCTGGTTATGGTGATACATGCGGTGGATGGGATCCTTGGAGACATATACCAGGGTGTCGTGCATCCACCCCATATCCCACTTCATGCCAAATCCCAGCCCGCCCAGATACGTAGGTCGCGAAACCATGGGCCACGAGGTTGATTCCTCCGCAAACGTCTGCACGTCGGGATAGTGCAGGTAAACGTCGGCGTTCAAACGCCGCAAAAAGTCGATGGCTCCCAGGTTTTCCTTGCCTCCGTATTGATTGGGAATCCATTCCCCGTCGTCGCGGGCATAATCCAGGTACAGCATGGAGGCCACACCGTCCACGCGCAAGCCGTCGGCATGGTAATAATCCAGCCAGAACAGCGCGCTGCTCAGCAGGAACGAGCGCACCTCATTGCGGCTGTAATTGAAGATGCCGCTCTTCCATTCCGGATGGAAGCCCTGGCGCGGATCGGCATGTTCGTAAAGGTGGGTTCCGTCAAAGTAAGCCAGACCGTGGCCGTCCAGCGGAAAGTGCGAAGGAACCCAATCCAGAATCACCCCAATTCCGTTCTGGTGCAGGTGATCCACCAGGTACATCAAGTCCTGTGGCGTGCCGTAGCGGCTGGTGGCGGCAAAGTAGCCGGTCAATTGGTAGCCCCATGACGGGTAGTAGGGATGCTCCATAACAGGCATGAACTCTACATGCGTAAAGCCCATCTGCTTCATGTAATCCGCCAGCAAGGGCGCGAGGTCGCGGTAGCCCGGCAGCCGGCCGGGCTGGTCGGCCGAGCGCATCCAGGAGCCGAGATGCACCTCGTAAATTGAGATGGGCTGGTGATGGTCGTTGCGCTGGCGGCGCTGGTACAGCCATTCGCCATCGTTCCAGGTGTAGTTAAGATCCCACACAATGGAAGCGCTGTTCGGGGCCACTTCCGCAAAAAAGCCCACTGGATCGGTTTTGTCAATGGCATAGGCGTTGTAGCGCGAATAAACCTGAAATTTGTACTTGGTGCCCTGCAGCACCCCGGGAACAAATCCTTCCCAAATGCCCGATTGGCCCCGCATCCGCAGCGGATGGGTCACCTTATCCCAGAAGTTAAAATCGCCCATCACGCACACGCGTTCGGCGTTAGGCGCCCACACGGCAAAGTAGGCGCCGGGTTCGCCGTCAACCCGCAGCAGATGCGCACCCAGCTTGTGATAAACCCGGTTATGCGTGCCTTCATTAAACAGGTGCAAGTCATCGTCGTTCAGCAGCGATACGTCATATCGCACCATTGCAATACACCTCGTGCTGCCCCCGGGCAGCCTCGCCCGCGGGCGCAATAACGGTATTATGCCACGCCGGCCCGCACCCAGTGCTCCTTCCGCGGGCGTCTGACGCCGTGAGCGCTGCGCGGTTAATCCGAAACTCTCTCCGCAGTGGGCTTCATATCCTCCGCTGGACGGCTTTTCAGCGACGACGGGTCGGAGCAATATACGCGCGTCCCCTCGCGCGAAATGACGCATTCCCAACGTTCCATGGCTTGCGCGGCAATGTTGACGCGCTGCCCGGAAATTTCCACAAACGTGCCGTTGCAAACCGCCCAGTGCGTGCTGCCATCTTTCTGGCCGGTGCGGCAGTATAAAAAATCCGCATCGCTTGACCACGGTCCCAGGCGCCATGCTTTTGCTTCCGCCGCAAAAAAGAAGTAGTGCCAGGCGCCATCGGTCACGTACTTGTAGCCGCGCACTGGCGGCACCTCGTCCTTGCCGTAAAGCTTCTCGTCCTCCAGGCGCGCAAAGCTGCCCACCGTCGCGGAACGCGAAGCCGCCGGCGCCAGCAGCACCGTAAAATCCGCGGGCAGCGAGGCGCGGCGGTGAAAGTGCAGCACTGGCGCAGGTTCTTCCGCACCGTAAACAGGTGAATAACGCCCCCGCTCCATTTCCTGCGTCCAGCCGTGCCCCTCCAGCGGCAAAAATGCAAGGCCACGGCGTTCATCCGCCCCTCTCTCCAGCCCGGCGGGCAAAAACAGAAACGCCGGCGCGGCATATACTGGCGCCAGGTCAGGCGCCAAATGCCAATAGATATCGACCTCGTGGTTGCCCTGTCCTATCAACACGTCGCGCACCAGCCAGAAGTGCGATTTCAGGTTGAATACCGTGCGCCGGTGAACCAGCGGCGGATCCAGGCGCAGGTATCCACTGTGGCTGCCGGTAAAAAGGTCGAAGGTTTCACCCGCCACCCAGCGCTCCACCTGCACTTCAGGCAGCCGTCCGGCTGTCCCGTCCGGGCCTGCCGCAGCCTGGTCACGATGATCGACAGTTACGGTGTTGTGAGCGGCGGTGGAGCGCGCAGCATTAATGGCCGCCGGAGAGCCGGCGTAGGGCGCGGCGCCCGGATCCAGCAGCCACTCCACGCTGTCTTCGCTAAGATGCACGCTAAGGGCGTCGGCGTGGCGCAGCGCGGCCCCTGGAGGTCGCGACGGCCCGGCGGCAACAATCAACTGCTGGCGCGGCGCACCGGCAGCCGCAGCCGTTTCCGAACCCAGCATCACGTACAGGCCGCTCGATTCAAGCCGCGTTGAAGCGGGCGCGGCTTTCGGCGCGCCCAGGCTATTAAAACGCGCCGCCCCTTTGGCGCCCAGCAGCCAAAGCGTTTCCTCACGCAGGCCGCCCGCCGCAGCTTTAAAATCCTCCCGTTCGTAAAGCGCCGCGCCCGTCGCCAGTGGATCCAGCAGGTGCTGCCGCATCTTGCGAAGTGGGTCAAATAGGCGCCCGCCGTCGTCTTCGCCCAGCAGCGGAGGCGCGCCGGCCTGCCCTATCGCATGCAGCGCTTCCAGCATGCCGAGCAGCAAATCGTCAAAGGCGGCGCCCACGCCAATGCCGTTACAGCCCGCGAGAATGCGCGCATGCAGCAGCATATCCAGAACGTAAACGTGGTAGCGCACCGATCCGTCGCGGTGCAGGCCATCCGGCCTTACCTGAGTCGCTGACTCACGCAGCAGAATCTGCCAGCCCATCTGCTGCCAACGCGCCGCCATCTGCAAAGGCGGGCAAAGTGTGCCAATAAAGAACAGCGCCACACCGCCGGCAATGGCATAAACGCCGCTGGCCGCCGCGCCCTGGTTGTATAGCTCCAGATGGCGCCCGTGCACCGCCAGGGCCTGAAGCAGATCGCGCTTGAAAACGGCCGGCATACCCAGCGAACCTTCCAGCAGATGCCCCATCCACAGCCAAGCCAGAGCACGCAGCGCAACCTCAAACGTGCTGGCCCAGTTCAAGCCCATGGGATACGGATTTTGCCGCCGCCAGTGGTACCACTGCTGGAAGACCTCGGAAGCAAATCGCTCCTCGCCCGTCAGCCGGTAGGCGCGAGCCAGCGTTACGAGATGCTGATGGCGATTCAGCGCCCAGATAACGCGCGCGTCGCCCACCTGGGAAAAATCCTGCACGCGCAGCGCATACCATGGACGGTTGGGCGCCCGCTTGCCATTAACCGCATCCAGCCGCCAGTCAATCGGATTGCCGTACTGAGCCGCGGGATATCCTAATAAATCGAATTGATGGGCGCAAATCCGCTCCGCCTGTTCACGCAGTTGATCGCGCAAACCTGGAAAAGTTTCGTTCAGCAGCGCCCCCAGCCGCGGCAATCCTGCGGGCGGAAAGAAAAAGTTGCCGCTGCCCGTGCCCGCCACGCGGCCCTTGCCAATCTGCGCGCGCACAGGGTTCAAACCCAGGTAGTGGCAGGCCACATCCCAGCGCTTAAACGCTTCCGTGCGGAGAAGGGCTTGCGTTTGCTCCCAGTTTGGCCTGTTCAGGCTCGTGAAGCTTTCGCGAAGTTTTTGTAAATCCATCATTGGAAATGGTTATGGCCGCGATCAGGGTATCGGTTTGCGTTCAACAAGGGTGGCCATTGGAAACATGCAGGATTTTAGCCGATGCCCGGCGAATCCACAATGGCGCGCTTGATACAGGGTAAGATTTCCACCCGGTGCCTGATATTAACTCTCAGCCTGCCAGTCAGGACAACGCTTTGCCGCCGCCTTGCTTGCGCTGGGCTACATGGGCAAGGTGCACTCTATATTGCCCACGCCTGGGCGCGCCGCAGCTTGCGAAAGCGAGGCCCATCCAGCTTTCCCCTTGACATATTTACTTTGTGTATATATACTAACATTGTATAGCCTGTCGTCGTTTTCTGACCACGGTATCCGTTGGAATGCCATTTTGTTTTTTACTTCGGACAGCCCCGGACCGTTTGGCCACGTTGCAGAACCGCTTCAGCGCGGCGCCGAGGTACAGTTTGGGGACGACTTTGGGACTCCAGAACTCGGCTGCCAGCAAGATGGCAGCGAGGCTAAAGGTTTGGTTCTCACCCATCTTGGTGTTGGAGAGAATACCATTTTTTATCAAAAACGAACCAAGACGATTGAAAACAAATGACATACCAAAGAACGAACCCAAACGAACGCAATCAAGGCCGTGGGAGCATTGACACAAGTAGCTGATAATGCATTACTTGGATGAGATTTTTCAAACGGCTTCTAGTTTTTAATATTCACTATGCTGTTGATAAATAATAAGTTATATTTCCGCAGAGTGTCCTTGCGGTTCATGAGTTGCGCCCACGAACCGAAAACGCGATTTGGCGCACCTAAATGAGGAGCCTCAGCCAGTACAAATAACCGGCTAGCCCTACTTGTGGCAGCCGTGCGCCGCTCCCGTAAAGCAAGGCTGCGATAGTTTCCAGAAACCTGTTGCGCCCTGTGTCGGTTGAGGCGAAAATAAGAAGGTGAAGGCATTGAGCATCGCCACGTTCGACCCTTTTGCCCCCTGCGCGTCGAGCCCTGACCTGGCTGATTCCGGCTTCACCGTGTTGATCTGGCACACTATCTCATTAAAGGCGGAAAACTAGAAGCACGCGTGATCCACAATCCATCGTATGCGGAGATATTGATTTGCAGCCGCTAATCCAACTTTTCCCCTCGCTTTCCTGTGAAGAGGATAGGTTCCATGACCACTGCGGAGTGTTCGCCGTTTTCGGACATCCTGACGCGGCCCGGCTAACCCGATTGGGCATCTATGCTCTGCAGCATCGCGGCCAGGAAAGCGCCGGAATTGCCGTTTCCGACGGCAGAAAGATCACCAGTCTTAAGGGCATGGGGCACGTGAATGAAGTCTTCACTCCCATGACGATGGGCGGACTGGTGGGCCCATACGCCGTGGGCCACACGCGATACTCCACGGCGGGCGATACGGATCTGCGCAACGCCCAGCCACTGACGGTTAGCTGCCAAAAGGGACAGGTGGCGCTGGCGCACAACGGCAACCTTGTGAATGCTGCCACTATCCGCAAAGAACTGGAAGGCCGCGGTGACATCTTCCAGACCACCAGCGACACTGAAGTAATTCTTCACTACTTTGCCCGGTCCAAGCACTCAGGTCTTCCAGAATCCATGGCGGAGGCCCTGGACAAGGTTGACGGCGCCTACTCATTGATCGCCCTGTTTAAGGATTCCATCTACGGCATTCGCGACCCGCGCGGCTTTCGGCCGCTGTGCCTTGGCAAGCTTGACGGCGCCTATGTTCTCTCCTCCGAAACGTGCGCTTTCGATCTGATCAATGCCACTTATGTGCGCGATGTTGAGCCCGGTGAAATGGTGATCCTGAATAACGAAGGGCTTACTTCGCTTCGCTTCTCGCCGCCGGGGCCGCCCGCCCAGTGCATCTTTGAGCACGTTTACTTCTCCCGGCCCGACAGCGTGGTTTTCGGCCGGTCGGTGCAGGCCAGCCGCGAAATGCTGGGGCGCCTGTTGGCGCGCGAAAAGCCCGCGGAGGCGGATCTGGTTGTACCCGTACCTGATTCCGGCGTGCCCGCGGCTATAGGCTACGCCGAAGAGGCGGGCATTCCCATGCGCCTGGCGCTGATTCGCAACCACTATGTTGGGCGCACGTTTATTGAGCCCAGCCAGGCAACTCGCGATTTGGGCGTTAAGCTGAAGCTGAACCCGGTGCGCAGCCTGATTGACGGCAAGCGCGTGGTGCTGGTGGACGATTCGATTATTCGGGGCACAACCAGCCGCAAGATTGTGAGCCTGGTGCGCGGGGCGGGAGCCAGGGAAATCCACATGCGAATCAGTTGCCCGCCTACTGTTTCACCCTGCTTCTACGGCATCGATACTCCCACCAAATCGGAGTTGATCGCCGCAACCCACGATCTTGACGCTATCCGCGACTACATTGGGGCCGACAGTCTGGGCTATCTCTCAATGGCTGGTTTATTGCAAGCCGTGGACAATAACAGCCACAGTTATTGCCGGGCCTGCTATACCGGCTCGTATCCAACCGCAATTCAGGAATCTTTGATTGGGCTGCGTGCCAGGGATTGATGATTATGGAACCATTTGAGACTCAACAGCAGACTGAGACCAGCGAGCAGCCGGCCGCACCTGCTGCCGAAAAGCCTGAAAAACCTCGCAGTGAAGGAGCCTGGGAAACGCTACGCTCGCTTCTGGTGGTGCTGGTGGGTGTGTTTTTTATCCGCACCTTCATTGCTGAGGCTACCGTTATTCCCACCGGCTCAATGGAAGAAACCATTCTGATCGGCGACCATGTCTTCCTGAACAAGCTGCTGTACGGTCCCAGGGTTCCCTACACTGCATGGCGTCTGCCGGCGCTTCGCACCATCCATCACGGCGACATCATCGCCTTCCGCTACCCTCGCAACCCATCGGTGATGTTCGTGAAGCGCGCCATCGGCCTGGGCGGCGACGTTATCCGTATCGAGAACAAGCGCGTATACCTGAACGGTAAGCGGCTTAGCGAACCTTATGCGCATTTTGAATACTCGGCCATCTTCCCTTTGCGCGACAATTTTCCGCCTGCCATCAATGAAGTGGATACGTTGCCGGCGGCGTGGGGTCTGGACCCCGCCTGGGCACGCGAGATGCCTTCTTTTATTGAGCCTGATGGGCTGCACGTGCCGCAGGGTTACATCTTCGCGATGGGCGATAACCGGGACAATTCGCTGGATAGCCGTTTTTGGGGATTTGTGCCGCTTCAGAACGTTGTGGGCGAACCGTTGTTCGTTTATTGGTCCTACGATGCGCCCAATGATAAGGAGTGGGTTGACGACAACCTGATCGACCGGCTGAGATTTGATGGATCCATCCTTTGGAACTTCCTCGGGCGCACGCGTTGGTCGCGAATCGGCAAGGCATTCTAAGCCCTCGAACATAGCCTGAACAGACTGGGTTCAGATGCTCCTTTACCATGCAGCCATCCCGGAGCGCCGCCGGACCGGGCTATGACGCGTGAATTCCTCGCACCAGCCGGGCTTCACGGTGTAAACTTGACGCTCTAACGCTCCGCCAGAAGTGCCCTGCCGGCGCGTAGTTCACTGGCTCACATCACAAACTGCATGCGTTACCGTGAAGCCGGCGTTGACATCAACGCCGCTAATCAAGCCAAGTCCCAAATCAAGAAGCTGGCGCGCACCACTTTCAGCAAAAGCGTACTGAGTGAAGTGGGGGCGTTTGGCGGCTTCTTTTCGCTGCAAGGGCTGCCTCGGAACACTGTGCTGGTGGCAAGCGTGGACGGCGTGGGAACCAAGCTGAAGATTGCCTTCGCCATGAACCGGCACTCCACCGTTGGCGCTGACCTGGTGAACCATTGCGTGAACGACATTCTGGTGCACGGGGCAAAGCCGCTGTTCTTTCTGGACTATATCGCCAGCGGAAAAATGCGCCCCGCGGTGGTTACCGAGTTGGTGGGCGGCATTGCCCATGCCTGCCGGCAGGCCGGCTGCTCGCTGATTGGAGGCGAGACGGCCGAAATGCCCGGCTTTTATCCCGCCAACGAGTACGACCTGGCGGGTTGCATTGTGGGCTGGGTTGAACGCTCCAAAATCGTTGATGGCCGCTCGATTAAGCCCGGCGACGTTATTCTGGGGCTGCCCTCGGCGGGTCTGCACACCAACGGGTACTCTTTGGCGCGCAAAGTGCTGCTGGAGCGGGCGCGCCTGGGGCTCGGCGCACGTGTTCCCGGGCTTTCGCCTCGCCTGGGGGACGAATTACTTGCTCCGCACCTCTGCTATGCACCGCTTCTCGAGCCTTTGCTTCTCAAGGGATGGGTAAAAGGCATGGTTCACGTCACAGGCGGAGGAATCACCGAGAACACTCCCCGCATACTGCCGCCCAATTGCAGCGCTGAAGTGCAACTGGGCGCATGGCCCGTGCTCCCCATTTTCAAGCTGATCCAGATGCACGGCCATGTGCCTGCGGAGGAAATGCTGCGCGCATTCAATATGGGCCTGGGCATGCTTGTGATTGTTGCGGAGAAGGACTTGCCGGCCGTGCAGACTTCATTGAAGCGTCGTCGGAAGGAGTTCTGGCGAGTGGGCCGAATAGTGAAGGGTCGCCGCCAGGTGATCTACACGGAGAATCGGCTGGACGCATGAAAAAGCTGGGCGTTCTCATTTCCGGGCGGGGATCCAATCTGCTGGCGATTGCCCGCAATATCGAGAGTGGAAAGATACAGGCGCGGATCGCAGTTGTGGTTAGCAATCGGGAAGACGCCCAAGGGGTTCAAAGAGCCCGGGAAATGGGCATACCTGCCGTGGTTGTTACCCGCCGCGGCCGCGACCGTGAAAGCTTTGAGCACGAGCTGGCTGCGGTATTGGAACAGTACGGAGTGGATCTGGTTTGTCTGGCGGGATTCATGCACCTGCTTGGCCCGGCATTTGTCCGCCGGTTTCCACTCCGAATTTTAAACATCCATCCGGCGCTGCTGCCCAGCTTTCCCGGCCTTAACGCCCAGCAGCAGGCGCTGGATTATGGTGTCAAGCTGAGTGGGTGCACAGTCCACCTGGTTGATGAGGGCGTGGATACGGGCCCCATCGTACTGCAGGCCGTCGTGCCTGTGCTGGATGACGATACGGTGGAGAGTCTCTCAGCTAGAATTCTGGTGCAGGAGCACCGGATCTATAGCGAAGCGATTAACCAGCTTTTGGAAGGCCGCGTTCGGATTGAAGGCCGCCGGGTGTTGGGGAGCGGCTGAACTGCTTGCCGCCTTGCTTTGCTGCTTCGGCGGCGAGCACAGCTTTTGTATTGTTTGGCCTGCTTATGACCATTGACGAACAACTGGCGTATTTGACGAAAGGCGCTGAAGAAATAATCCGAATTGAAGAGCTGCGCGCCAAACTTGAAAAAGCGCAGGCCTCGGGTGAACCCTTAAAGGTAAAGGCCGGCTTCGACCCCACAGCGCCTGACATTCACCTTGGCCACACCGTGCTGATCCGGAAAATGAAGCACTTCCAAGATCTTGGCCACACGGCCATTTTCCTGATCGGTGACTTCACGGGGTTGATTGGCGATCCGTCCGGCCGGTCTGTAACCCGGCGGCCCATGACACCCGATGAAGTAGCTGCCAACGCCGAGACCTATAAGAAGCAGGTGTTCAAGATACTGGATCCCGAAAAGACCGTGGTGGACTTCAACAGCCGCTGGCTCGGCAATCTGACCGGTCGGGAATGGATCACACTGTGCTCAAAGTACACGGTGGCGCGCATGCTGGAGCGGGACGACTTCTCAAAGCGCATGAAGGAACAAAGGCCCATCGCCATCCATGAGCTGCTCTATCCGCTCTCCCAGGGTTACGACTCCGTGGCCTTGCGGGCCGACGTTGAGCTGGGCGGAACGGACCAGAAGTTCAATTTGCTGGTAGGCCGTGACCTGCAGCAGGAATACGGCCAGTCTCCGCAGGTAATCATGACCATGCCGATTCTGGAAGGGCTGGACGGCGTGCAGAAAATGTCGAAATCACTGGGCAATTACGTGGGCATTCATGAATCGCCGGACCAGATGTTCGGCAAATTGATGTCCATTTCCGACACGCTGATGTGGCGCTACTACGAGCTGCTGACAGACCTTTCACCGGCTGAACTAATGCGTAGGCGGGAGGCTGTGGCGGCCGGCGAGCAACATCCTCTGGAGGTGAAGAAAGAACTGGCGCGGCGGGTGATTGCGGACTTTCATTCTTGGGCAGCAGGTTTGCAGGCGCAAAATGATTTTGAAGCCCAATTCCAGCGCAAACAGTTGCCCGAAGCCATCCCTGAAAGGACCATGGCGCTCGGTTCTCCGCGAAAGATCTTCAGGCTGCTGACTGAGCTTGGATTATTCACCTCAAATGCCGAGGCGCAGCGGAAGATCAAAGAGGGTGCGGTTCATCTGAGTGAGACGGATGAAGGCGGATTGCCCAACTGGCATCGCATCAGTGATCCGGCGTGGGACTTTGATCCACAACAACATCCTTCGGTTGTTTTCAAGGCGGGGTCGCGCAAGATCCTTAAGGTGCATTTCACTCCGGAGCCTTAAGGGCTGGCGCTCACCTGAGTCCTTCGCGTTGGATGCTGCAGGCGAGGGCGGGTTAATCTTTTGCTGCGCCCACCGTCAGATTGATTACAATCTCATCGCGGGTATCCAGATAGCTGACATGACGCACGTCGGATTGCAGTCCTTTGCTTTTGGCCTGCAGGGAATAGTCATGCGTGCGATCCAGGCCAGAAAAACGGAAGTTCCCGCTCGTATCGGAGTATAAAGCCAGTGTCTTGCTGGTGGATTGATCGGTCAGTTCAACCGTTGCACCTGAGATCGGATTTCCCGCCGCATCAACCACCTGTCCCGTCACGGCCTTTTCAATCGGGGGCTTCTTTTTAGCTTCCAGCGAGGAAGAGAAAAATAACACCACTCCCAGCATAAAGGCCGCAGATACAGAGAGTCCAAGCCTTGAAACTCCCTGACCATGGGGCCATGGAATGTGCTGGATATAACGGGCTACTGTTTGCCGCTTACCAGTCACGTTCTTCCTCCGCGTCTTCCTCTTCCGCATCCATAAGCGAGTTGAACTCCAGCGGGTTCGTGCTGATCACTTCCAGTTCAGCCCCACACTCCGGGCAGTCCAGTGTCTGCCCTTCCTCAACTTCATCTTCTTCCATGTCAATGTCCGCTTCACATTCAGGACAATGAGCCATCACACACCCCCAGAAAGTTAGTACCGCCTTACGAATTCAGTCTATTCAATTCACGATTGCATGTCTAGAGGAAGTCATTCGCAAAAGCAGTCTTTGCGAAATGATGCATTGATGCGCAGCCAGCCGCCACTTTATACTCGTCTACTGGGCCCAATTCCAGCGGCAGACGCAGCCGCAAAGAAGCATAGACTTATCATTTTTGATCAACCCTCCCTCCGAAGGAGTCCTATGAAATCGCCTTACCGATTCGAGACTTTAGCCGTACATGCTGGCGAGGCGCCCTGCCCCGTTACGGGCGCCTTAGACACGCCCATTTATCAGTCCTCCACCTTTGCCGCGGCGGACTCCGCCGAAATGGCGGCCGTGTATGGGGAAGAAAAGCCGGGTTATATGTACACGCGCTACGGCAACCCCACCATTCACGCCTTGGAGCAGAAGATTGCTGCCCTGGAAGGCGGCGAGGCGGCGCTGGCCACGGCCTCCGGCATGGCCGCTATTTCCACCGCGATTCTGGGCTATGTGAAGGCAGGCGACCATGTGGTAGCCGCCAGGTCGCTTTACGGCGCTGCGTACAATTTTCTGAACAAGAAGCTACCGCGAATGGGGGCCTCAGCAACCTTTGTGGCTTCAACTGGCGCTCAGGATTTTGAAAAGGCCCTGCAACCCAACACCCGCCTGATCTATTTTGAGACTCCCAGCAATCCGATTCTGGAAATCCTGGACATTCGCGCCCTTGCCGAAATGGCAAGCCGCCATAAAATTCCTCTGATGATAGACAACACCTTCGCTTCTCCGGCACTGCAGCGGCCGTTGGCACTGGGCGTCACCGTCTCGGTTCATTCCGCCACCAAATACCTTTGCGGCCACGGCGATGCCATGGGCGGCGTTATTGTAGGACCGAGAGATTACATTTCGTTGTTGGTGCACGAGGTAATTCGAGACTTCGGCGGAATCATCAGCCCGTTTAACGCTTGGCTGATTCTGCGCGGCCTGCACACACTGCATGTGCGGATGCCGGCGCATTGTTCCAGCGCGCAAAGGGTCGCGGAATTCCTTGCGGCTCATCCGCGCGTGGAAAGAGTCAACTATCCCGGCCTGCCCGGCCACCCAGGCCACGACGTGGCGAAAGGTCAAATGAAGAGCTTTGGAGCCATGATCAGCTTTGAGGCGAAGGGTGGCTATGACGCGGGAATGAAGGTGATGGACCGTGTCAATCTATTTGCGCGCGCCGCGAGCCTTGGCGACACACGATCGCTGATTGTGCATTCCGCCTCCACCAGCCATCGGGCCGTTCCACGCGACCAACGGCTGGAGATCGGGATTTCCGATGGATTAGTACGCCTCTCAATTGGACTGGAGGCTCCTGAGGATCTGATTGAGGATCTGGACCAGGCTCTCAGAGCTTAACAAGGATCGTAAGGAACGGTGGCGACAGCAGCCGCGGCGCGGTCTGTTGCCAGCTGGTTATGCGGCCCATGGGGCAGGGTACAAAGAGCGACTTTGCTCTGATGGCAACCCCGGCTAAGCACCCAGCACGTGGCGAAGCGCCGCATCAAGTTGCGGGTAGAGAAAGCTATAGCCTGAATCGAGCAATTTCTGCGGCTCAACTCGACACCCGCCAAGAAGCAGCGCAGCCGCCATTTCTCCAAATAGCGCCCTCACCACAAAGCCGGGTACACGGAAAAGTGTAGGGCGGCGCAGCACATTACCCAGGGCTCGGGTGAAATTACGGTTAGTTGAAGGATTCGGCGCTGTGGCATTCACGGCTCCCTGAATACCGTCATTCATCAGGCAATGATGGATCGCTCCAATCAAATCGTCCAGCGCGATCCAACTCATATACTGGCGGCCGCTGCCAACCACGCCGCCCACCCCCAGCTTGAAGGGAGGCAGCATTTTGGCCAGCGCACCACCGTTGGAAGCCAGCACGATGCCAATTCGCAGGTTTACGACGCGAATGCCCGCCTCGCGCGCAGGGTTGGTAGCGGCTTCCCACACACGGCAAACCTCGGGTAAAAATCCTTCTCCCGAATCGCTGGCCTCAGTCAGGCGTTCGTCGCCGCGGTCGCCATAAAATCCGACCGCGGAGGCTGCAATCAGCACCTTGGGCGGTTTTGACATGTTTGCCAGTGCCGTGCAGAGTGTTGTGGTGCCGGTGGCGCGGCTTTCAAGAATTCGGTTCTTCGTTTCCGGAGACCAACGGGCGCCGGCAATATTCTCCCCGGCCAGGTGTACCACGGCCTGCACGCCTTCCAGCGCCCCTGAGTCCAGCTCGCCTGATGCGGGATCCCAATAAACCTCACGCTTCGACCGGACCGGCTTCTTTCGCACCAGCTTGATCACGCTGTGGCCGCCTGTGGTAAGAAATGGCGCTAGCGCCGATCCAATCAAGCCAGAAGCGCCGGTAATCAGAACTCGCATGGGAGCCCTCTCAAAGTAAGTCTTATGCAATCGCAGGTCAGCCGCGGTAATCTGATGCCGGTAGCGGAACATCCGCTCCAGCTTTTTCTTGCACCAGGCGGCCCGCCAAGATCTTCGATATTCGATGCAGGGGCAACCGATACACAATGCGGTCCACAAGGTCGCATTGCTGTTCGTCTATCCGCTCCGTCCGATGCGTGTGCTCCCAGCTTGAAAACGGCCCGCGAAGCGGCACGTCCTCAAACTGTACACCCTCCTGGTAATTCCGGTGCACCAGCAACCATTCTATGGCAAAAGGACCATTATGAATGCGCATTTGCATTGTGGCGTCATCCTCAATTCCTCTGGTGCGTTTCAGGATTTCCACGCGCTCCCGGGGCGGGTTCAGCCGATCGAAGGCTGCCGGAGGTTTGTGCCGGGCAAATGCTAAAGGGCCGCACACAGCAAGCCTTGTCCTTTTTTCATATCCCGAGGTTTGCATAGCTACGAGAAATTTTGCGTTTGCCGCAGCCCCAGGCTTTTCGCGGATTAACTATTTTAATCGGGGGCGCATTACACTCCGGCTGAGCCTTTCAAGTCTCAGCCGTAATTTGCACCTCGCCCTGAACGTATATTAACAATGGCGGTTGAACGGGCAAAGCGCCAGATTGTGCGCATAGGCTCATCACGGCAGATTTCAGCAGCCATTTACGCTTTTGGAATACAATCAATCAAAGCGACTTGAGGGGGAAGAGTGAACGCGAAAGAATGACTTCTTCCTGCCGCGCCATCCTTTGTTCTGGTGCGGTTCAGCCAGGAATCCGCGCCCTCAGCAGAATCAGAATTGCTGTAACGATCAACAAGCCAGACCCACCGAAGCGCAAGTGGCGCTTGCAAGATCGATACTGAAATTTCTGGCCGGAGGAATAAGCCCCATGGTCGATACCGAATACGCGCTGGTCGCTGAGGGGGTCACCAAGCATTTCGACTCCATAGCGGCAGTGCAGAACCTGGACTTGAAAGTGAAAAGCGGCGCGCTTTTCGGTCTTTTGGGGCCGAACGGCGCGGGCAAAACCACCACCTTGCGCATGACAATGAGCGTGCTCGTGCCAGATCACGGCACTCTTCATGTTCTGGGTTTGCCTGCCAGCGAGCGCACCCAGGACCAGATCGGGTATTTGCCTGAAGAACGCGGATTATACCCGCGCATGAAAGTGATCGATGTGCTGGTGTTTTTGGCCAGCCTGAAAGGCGTGCCGGAAGGTGAAGCCAGGCGAAGCGCTTCTCAATGGCTGGAGCGGTTGGAGCTGAGCGGCTGGGCCGACAAGAAGGTAATGAACCTTTCCAAAGGCATGCAGCAAAAGGTTCAGTTTATCGCCGCGGTGCTGCACAAGCCGCGATTGCTTATTCTGGATGAGCCTTTTGCCGGTCTCGATCCGGTAAATACCACGCTGATCAAAGACATGATGCTGGAACTGCGTGCACAGGGCGCAACCATTATCCTTTCCACACACCGCATGGAACAGGTGGAGATGATGTGCGAATACATTTGCCTGATCAACAAAGGGCAAAAGGTGCTGGATGGAGAGCTGAAAGCAATCAAGCGGTCATACGGCAAGAACGTTTTGCGTGTGGAATGTGACGGCGACCGGAGCTTTCTGGATCATGCCGAATTAGTCGAAAACGTAAACCACTATGGAACCGTGGTGGAGGCGCGTTTAAAGCCCGGGGCTGATCCGCAAGAGCTCTTGAAGCTCGCAATCAATCAAGGCGTTCGCATTTCCCGATTTGAGTTGGTTGAGCCGCCATTGAACGACATCTTTATTGAAAAGGTATCCGCCACCCATGTTTAAACTCTGGCTGGTCGTCAAACGAGAATTTATTACCCGCGTCATGACAAAAGGATTTGTCATCAGCACCATCGCCATTCCGGCTCTGATCGGGGGGTTGATTTTCTTCCAGTTTCTGGTGACCAGGAGCCAGGCCTCCAAAACCACAAAGCTGGCGGTTCTGGATGAAGCCGGAGGGCTGGGGCAATCGGTGGCGGAATCGCTGGCCAAAACCAAGCTGCCTGGCGGCAGGCCCCAGTTTGAGGTGGCAAAGGTATACGAACCCACGCCGGGATCCGCGGAAGTTCGCGCGGCATTAACCAGCTCGGTGAGGCAAAAGCGGCTTGATGGCTACCTGGTGATTCCCGCCAATGCCCTGAATGGCGGTCAGCCCAGCTACTACTGCCGCAGCGCAGGAGCGTTTACCATCATCAACTCGGTGAATAGAGCTATTGACGATGCCGAGTTGATCGCTGTGCTGCGCCAATCGGGCATTAAGACGGGCGACTTGCAGCGCTTCTTCCCCAGTGTGGAATCCAAGCTGATTCGCCTGACCAGCCAGGGCGAAAGCGAAGAGACCGGCCAAACCTTCGGCCTTGCCATCGCTGTGGCCACCATCCTGTATGCCAGCCTGCTGATGTATGGCGTTACCACCATGCGCTCCGTGCTGGAAGAAAAATCCACCCGAGTCATGGAGATTCTGGTCTCCTCCGTGCGCCCTTTTCAGCTGCTGGCCGGAAAGGTTCTTGGCGTGGGCGCCGTGGGTATCACACAATTACTGGTCTGGTTGGTCTCCGCCAGCCTGCTGGCCGGTCAAGGCATGATTATGGCCCGCATTTTCGGTCGGGGAACTGCGGGCCTATCCATTCACATACCTCCGGCCCTGATTGTCTACGCCGTTCTGTTCTTTCTTGGCGGCTACTTTATGTTCGCGTCACTGTACGCAGCGATCGGCGCCATGGTTTCCAATGAGCAGGACTCGCAGCAGATGCAAATGCCTGTTACCCTGCTAATTGTGGCCAGTTTTTCGTTGTTTGGCGTGATTCTGGGCCATCCCAATTCCACCACGTCCATTATCCTTTCGATGATCCCCTTCTTTTCCCCAATTCTGATGACTATGCGCATTTCATTGCAAATGCCGCCCGTGTGGCAAATTGCCGCCTCGCTAACTATACTGTTTGTCACGGCAGTGGGCATCATCTACTTTTCAGCGCGCATTTACCGTGTTGGCGTGTTGATGTATGGCAAGCGGCCCTCGCTGGTTGAGCTGATTCGCTGGCTACGCTACAACTAAGCGCTCATGACGTGCGCGGAACCACCGATAACCTTCTTGTTACAGACCGGTGGACTTTCAGACTACGATGCAAGAGTCTTCCACCAAAATGGCGTGAACTTGCTGTGGGCCGTGGACTCCTCGAATGGTGATCTGTTCGATATCCGCTGTCCGGCTGGTGCCGGTTATGAACACTACCGAGCGCCCGGGAATCCCGGAACCATGCAGGGATATATGCCGGTCCAACACTTCTTCCAGGTTCTCCACAACCTGGTTGCGGCGGTAAAGGGCAATGTGGATGGGAGGAGCCAGCGAGGTCAGCTGGCTTCCTTCAGTCTGGCTGGAAACGATCAAAGATCCCGATTCAGCAAGGGCGAAGTCAACGCCCGTGATCCCGGCTTTGGCATTAAAGCACTGAACCTGGAAAGCTGACTGGGAATCTGTGCCGGGATTTGAAGCAGGCCATGGCTCGGGATCTTCACCCATTTCGCTCAATAGATCAGCGATGCGCAGCACTTGCAGGATGGGGTTTCGCGAAAGAACTATGGGTCCCGCACCGGCAGTTCGAAGAATCTCTGCTATTGTGGATCGCAGTTCGCCAGTTGAGATGACGCGATGAGGTTGAACGGCAACCTTACGCAGTTCACTCTCAAAGTAACTTACTAACTGATCAACTGGAATGCCAGGAAGCACTTTGCCCACTTCAGGCAAGGCATCAAGCGAAGGAGCTCGTAGCGATGCTGATACCGACGGTGATCGACCGAGTGCGGTACATATTTTGGCAAGGAAGTCTTCACGGTTGGGCATAACACGGCCTGCTCGTAATTTTTGCGACGGCATATCTTACCACAGGCCTTGCCGAGCAGCTAACTGCTTGAAAAAAATAGTCTTGAAAAATCGATAATTTTTTGTTAATTTTACGCAACCAGACGACACTTGCGAACATCTCATGGTGGGTGCGGAAAGAACCTCTGGTTCTGATATAACCTAAAGGACAGTGATCCGATGCCAACAGCTACAAAAACCCGGAAAGACCCCCACAGAGCACTATTGCTAAAGAAACGTGACGAGATCCTTGCTTCTGTGAAGCGCGGCCCGGAGGCCTTAGCCACCAACATTCAAAGCCCGGATGCGGTTGAGTTTGCAATCAAAGCTGCGGAACAGGATTTGTCTGCACGAACGGCAGATCTGCGCAGCCAGATGTTAAAGGAAATCGACCGGGCCCTGGAGCGGGTTGCGGGCGGAAGTTATGGAATTTGCGAAGGGTGTGGCGAAGACATTGCTGCGGCTAGACTTAAGGCGATCCCTTGGGCGCGCTACTGTGTCCGCTGCCAGGAAGCCCTTTCACGAAACTAATTGCATAATTTCCGGGTTGGGACGGAATCCCCAACCCGGAAAGTCTTCTTTTGCCCACCAAGTAATTGCTATACCGGAAACCTATCCAAGCATACGCTCGAAGTTATTCCAGCAAACCTAATTCCCCCGGGCAACCTTTGACGGTTCACATCATCCGAATACATGGGTCAGTGGTGCGCTCAGGGATGGGAGCGCTCGATTGGCAGCTTGACTTTTGCGGCTTGGACCCCAACAATGGCGCAGGGAGAGAAATGGAACGACCATGTGCAAGCCCGTAATCGCCGTGATGTTGTTGCTTACCAGTTGCCCTTTTTGCTTTGGGCGACAACCAAGTCGTGAGCGTGAGATTGACCGCTTGCAGAAGGCTACCGCTGTTATGGAGAAGGTCTTGCGCCAGGCGCCTTCGTTGGGCGTTCCCAGTCTTTTGTTGCAAGAAGCGGTTTGCGTGGGAATTATCCCCTCGGAAATGCGGTTTGCCTATGTGGTGACGGGCAAGAACCGTGGAACAGGCGCTCTGGTTTGCCGCATTGGCGCATCAGGCACATGGGGTGCGCCGGCCCTGTTTCGCATTGGCGGTCCGAACTATCAGCTTATGCTGGGCGGCGATGCTTCTGACGTGATATTGCTGATAATGGACCGGGCGCTGGTTGTTAAGCTGAACGAGGGGGCGGTTAAATTCGGGGTTAACGCGACCTCAGCGGCTGGACCGGTAGAGAGGCCCGACCACCCGGCCCCCATAGTACATACCACTGCCCAGGTACTCTGCTATTCAAGGAGGCACGGAATTTTCGAAGGTATGGAATTCCGGGGAGCGGTCCTCAAATTCGATTCTGAAGCAAACCGGCATCTGTACGGAAAAATCGTGACCCCAGAGCAAATCCTCGTCAAAGGAAGCGTGCCGATGCCGGACTCGGCCAAGCCTCTGGATGATGTGCTGTCACGCTATTGCCTGCCAAATAACAAGTCCTTCCCTACGTCGTAGGCGGAAGAAGGGCTGCTGCGCGCAGCCCTTTGCTCCCGGTATCCTCTCCCCTACTTTACTTCACCCGCATAAATCTTCATCATTGTCTGCAAAAATTTAACTGCGTGCTCACGGGGCCGCTGGAAGGAATTACGCCCGATAATAGACCCAAACCCTCCGCCGTCGCGAATGGCGCGCGCCTCGTCGAACACGTCCTCGTCGCGGTCCTTCTTCGCGCCGCCGGAAAAGATCACAATGCGGCGCCCGTCAAACGTGCTCTGCACTACGTGTCGTACGCGCTCTGCCAAAGTGCCAATGGGCACTGCGGACTTGGCGTATGCCTTCTGTGCTTCAACCTGCTCAATGTGGTCACTGGGCAGCTTTACCTTCACAACGTGCGCGCCAAGCTGAGCGGCAATGTGCGCGGCGTACGCAACCACGTCGATGGCCGTTTCACCTTCCTTGCTCAGGCTGGATCCGCGCGGGTACGACCAAACCACCACCGCCAATCCGTTCGCCTTGGCCTCTTCCGCCAGTCCCCGCAATTGCTCATACATAGCTTTGGCATTGGCTGATCCGGGATAAATGGTGAAACCAATCGCCACGCAGCCCAGGCGCAGCGCATCCTTCACGCTGCCCGTCACCGCAGAAATAGGGTCTTTCTCATCATGCAGCACATCGTGGTTATTCAGCTTCAAAATCAGTGGCACTTCCCCGGCGTGTCGCGCCGCAGCCGCCTCAATAAATCCCAAGGGCGCGGCGTAGGCATTACAGCCCGCCTGCAAAGCAATTTCAAAGTGATAGTTCGGATCATATGCGGCGGCATTGACCGCAAAACTTCGCGCCGGTCCGTGCTCAAAGCCCTGGTCGACCGGCAATATAACCAGCTTCCCTGTCCCAGCCAGGTACCCGTGGTTCAACAAACGGGCAATATTGGTTTTTGTGCCCGGATTGTCACTTTCGTACCAGCCAAGAATCTCGCGCACCCGCTCTGTATTCCGTCCCGGACTTCCGGTACGGTTAAGTGTCGCAACTGCATCGGCTGCCATGGTGTATCCTCCGTATCTTCGTCAATTTTCAACCCTGTATTTTAACATGCCCAAACGGCCGCCGCCCCGCATTTGAACGGTTATTGGTAGCATTAATGGGTACTGCCGCTATCGAATTGCAGGCATAGTACTTTGGTTTACCGGTAGTTTGCTAAAATTGGTGCACGCTATCGCTGAAGTACGCGATATTTCCTTTTCTATTTCATGGCGTCAATCTAAAATCTTGTTTCTCACCAAGTAGTTGCCGGCCGATCTTATGTAGAAGGGATCTGGCTGGCGGATCGCAGTTACGCACCGCGTGAAGAGGTAAACTTAATGGATCTGCAATCAAGAATTGAAAGCCTGTTCAGCCAGAGTTCCGGACCTCCGGCTGAGGGTAGCCTTGCCGCGTTCAATGAGCTGAAAGCCGCTCTCAATGAAGGGCGTGTGCGCTCCGCGGAACCCGATGATTCACATCCCACCAGATGGCGGGTGAATTCGTGGGTAAAAAAAGGCATTCTGCTGGGCTTTCGCATTGGCCGCATTGTCGATATGTCCAGCGGCGCTTTTCCATTCTTCGACAAGCACACTTATCCCTTAAAGCCCCTCGCCCCGGGTAGCGGAATTCGCGTGGTCCCAGGCGGGTCGTCAATCCGCGACGGTTGCTTCGTAGGCGCAAGCGTTACCTGCATGCCTCCAATGTACATCAATGTGGGAGCCTACGTGGACGAAGGCACCATGGTTGACTCACACGCCCTGGTCGGCTCCTGCGCACAAATAGGCAAGCGGTGCCACCTGAGCGCTGCGGCGCAAATTGGCGGCGTGCTGGAACCGGTTGGAGCTCTGCCGGTGATTATTGAGGACGACGTTCTGATTGGCGGCAACTGCGGTGTTTATGAGGGCACTCTGGTGCGGAAGCAGGCTGTGCTGGCGCCGGGAACTATTCTGACCGGATCAACCCCCGTGTATGACCTGGTGCGCAATGCCATTTACCGCCGTCAAGGTAACGACCCATTGCAAATACCCGAAGGCGCCGTGGTGGTCCCGGGTTCGCGCGCTGTTACCCGGGAGTGGGGCCACCAGATGGGCATTTCGCTCTATACGCCCGTCATTGTCAAGTACCGCGATTCCAGTACGGACCAGGCCGTACGGCTGGAGGACTGGCTGCGCTAACCTCGCTGCAAACAGGCAGCATCAACAACTCGCTACCGGGCACCTTAAACCCGGCAGGCAGGCGCTTAATGACTTTCTTCATTCACCAGTTTCATAGCCCTAGAAGCCCCGGGATTCGTTCTTGATTTTTCGCGCCAGCTTCTCGATTTGGGCGGCCCGGTTCACCAGCTTCAGATTGAGCTCGTCGGCGTTGGACTTTTCCGTATCATCCCGCAGCTTTTTGGTCATTTCGTAAAGCTGCTGAACATCAGTCTTGGTTTTTGCAAATCTGGATTTCAGAATTTCGCGCCGCTGCTTGGGGGTTATCCGGGCTCCGTCTTCTGGAAACAACGGCGGAGGTTTATTGGGTTGTATGCCCTGAGGAACAACGCCCCGGGGCATCGCAGGTTCTTGCTGCATGGCGCAGGACGCAGGACCGCTGGGCATTGCCATGGCAAGCCAAAGCAGCACGACGAGTGCAGGGAGTTTAGTCCAACGTCGACATGGCGCTAAATGAGACATGATGAATTCCTTGGCGTATATTCGCGGTCGCTGGCTCCATAATCTGTGTTCGCAATACGCTGCGATGCCGGACAAAAAGACTTTGCGGGTGCTCAATGCGATTATATCTAAACTCCGCCTTGGCTCGAAGCGCCGAGCCGCACGGCTTTTCGCATGACTGAGGATCAGGCTGGGGGGGCAACCACTTCTTTGCACATCGCGGAGACAATCGATTGAAGAAATGCATGGCTTGGGCGGCAGCCTTGACGGTTCTGGCGGCGTTTGTAGTGTACGCCTGCCTTCACGCCGGCTACTGGCTGATCGCAACCGACCCTTTGCCGCAACAAGCCCAAGTTGCTATTGTGCTTTCTGGCTCCGTTAAAGGGTTCATGGCAAGGCGGGCTGGCGGGATGCAACTTCTGCAATCCGGTGTAGTGAGCCAGTTAGCGATCGATGTACCCTCCACCAATGAGTGGATGCAACCCATGGTCCCGGTTGCTCAGAATTACTTCTCCACTCAATACGGGCCGGAACTCGCCAGCCGCGTGGTGATATGCCCTCTGGATGCCGATTCCACCATTGGCGAGGCACAGCGCTTTCGCAAATACATTCAGCAAAACCATTGGCGCTCGATTATAGTTGTAACCAGCAATTACCACACGCGACGCGCAGGCATAATCTGGCGCAAAGTATATGCCGGCGCTCAGCCGCCTTACCAGATTGTGGTAACCGGTGTTGATGATCCGGAGTATGACCCGGCGCACTATTGGAGGCGGCGCATCTTTGCAAAGGTGTGGCTGCTGGAATCCGCCAAGCTCTTCTGGACACTTGTGGCCGGCCCGGACGGCCCGTGGAGCGGCAGCGCCCGCAAGCTTTGAATCAACGTCGCAGGTCCAGTCAGACAAATAATTCTTGAAGGTTGAAGAGGCTTCGGGCCCAGTCCTCTAAACCCGGGTCTCATTCCAGATTCAGTTTGGCAGGCTATGGTGGCGTCGCAGCCCGCGCTGGACCTCAGGCCAGAACTCACGCAGGATATTGGTAACGGCGTCATTCGCCATAGCATAGCCTATATTACCCATGGTAACTTCAACGCCTCGGCCACGGCTGGGATAGTACGTATTAGTGATCATCGCTGAGCCAGTGACGCCAAGGAAGCGCGACCAGTTAAGATCAGGCGTGCCTCCATCGTGGCGTGTTATAAATGCCCGCGATACGGCGTAGCCCAGTCGCCGCACAAACCCGCCGTGTCCCTTGCGGAAATAGCGCGGATCCTGGCGCAGCAGTACAGGGAAAGCATAGCCGCTAAGGAGCTTGGTGGTGGTCCCGTCTATGAAAGCCGCTCCAAACCGCTTCGTGTAGCCAAGAGCACCTCCGCCATAGCCAGCTGGTACGTCGGCGTTCTGATAAATGCCCGCCTTTACGGCGGCACTGGCAAATGAGAACGGGTCGGCGATCGTCTCAAGCGAAAGGTGCAGCTTTTCGCGGCCCGTAAGCGGCGCGGCGTCCATGGAATTAACCACATTATAGGCTGGAAGAATGCCAAACATGTGGGTTGATGCCCTGGTGGAAGGAGCTTTCTGGGCCGGAGCGTTGGTGAATGTTTCCGGATTCTGGGATTGGCCTTGCGTGGAGCAGGACTGAGGCTCACCAGGTGGTAACACTTGCTGCGAGTTTGTCGCCGCGGCGCCGTTTTGCTTTGCACCGGCCTGAGGTTCGCCAGTCTGGCTGGCGCCCGTTTTTGGCTCCTCAGGCTGGGTATTGCTGCTGGAACCTGTCTGCTGGGCCGCAAGGCCCGCACTGAACATCAAATAGCCCGCCAGCAGTGCTATTCCCGCTCGCCGGCGATAGAGAAAAGTGACAAATAAACGCACAAATATTTTGATGCCTTTCGTGCCCTTGAAGGCTAACCCTTTTTGCCCGCTCAGTCGCATAATTCCGGAGCAAAAAGCCGCGAATAAAAGCTTTGATGGTTCTGGGAGCCCAGCGAAGCACTTTATCCTTAGAGTTAGAATACCAGATTTTTAATCCGCCTGGATGTGTGCGTGGCGCCCTCTTCAGGTGATCCAAAGCTAGAGCCCGGTTGGACGAGCAATGGCCCGTGCAGGACCGGACCTCCATTCGGGCCGTCACCGATGCGATCCGTTACTGCGATAACCCTTTGATGGGCGTAAAATAGGTTGTTCAGGCAGGGTAAATGCCGGGTTTTCCCGAAGGAGGGTCTAAAACCGCCAGTCAGGCAAGCCGAGAGACAGGACTACGACCCGGCGCGGCAAGCTGCCCGGCCATTCGGGAAATCACTCCAAGGAATTCCGCATCCGCGCCATGACAATCAAACACAATCTCCGGGCGGCAGGGTTGGCCCTATTGACATCGTTGCTTTTTATAGCACAGCCGCAGGCGGGGCAACAGCAGGCTCCTGCGCCTGTCATTCGTCTGCAGGTGCGCCAGGTATTGGTGCCTGTGATCGTAACCGACCGCCACGGCCACTACGTTACAGACCTGGGACGCACAGATTTTACTGTGTTGGAAGATGGCATTCCGCAAAAAGTTGTAGACTTTAGAACTTCGCAGGAAGGTGCCGCCCTCCTTTTCGCCACAGAGGCTGGCGCGGCCCGTGGCCAGCCCGTGCAATCCGCTCTCCCGGCGCAGCCGCGGCACCTTTACGCCATCGCGCTCGACACATTAAATTCCAGCTTTGAGGATTTTGTAGATGTACGAACCGCTCTCCGCAAGCTTTTTCGGCAGGAGGGCAGTACAGGAACGGAGTATCTGCTGGTGGCCCTGGGAAGGCAGGCAACAGTGTTGCAAGGCGCCACTGGCGACGCCGGAGACTTGCTGGAGGCACTGGGCAGCAAGCAGTTACAGCAGACCATCCAACAGCGCGAAACCTCAAACCTGGCGATGCAGCGGTTGCACCTTTCGAATCTGCTGGCGGACTATTGCCGCCGCTGCCCCTGTACGGGTGGAACACCGGAACCCATGTGCCAGGGCCGGCTGGGCCAGATTGAAATGTGGGCAAGCAGCGCCGCCGAGGAACGCACCATGCTGGAAAGGCAATTGCTTGCACAACTCGGCGCGCTGACCGCTCGCTTGGCCACTTTCCCCGGCAAGCGGACGCTGGTCTTTATCTCTGATGGATTCAACATGCGGCCGGGGCGCGAACTGTTTGGCATGATGGCCGCCGAACTGGAAGATCCCGCGGAACTGCAGAACAACCCCGGCGATCCGCTGAATGCCTGGGTTGACTCATTGCTGCAAAAGGCCAACGCTAATGACGTTCCGATCTACACACTGGATTCACGCGGCCTTTTCACTTCGCCCGCCGCGCCATTCTCCGCCAGCAACGATGCGCGCGTTACACGGCAAACCATGGCCACCCTGCCCATGCAGACCCAGGAGGTAGAGTTGGAGAGCCAGCAGAACGCCGACGTGCTGGCACAACTGGCCGGTGAAAGCGGCGGCCTTTTCTACCACAACAGCAATGACCTGCTCAAGGGGCTGAAGCAGGCGATGGCGGATGGACGCCAGTACTACGTTTTGGCGTACGTACCCTCCAACCGCAAAGCCGACGGCAACTTCCGGGCCATCAGCGTGCAGGTTGACCGCAGTAACCTGAGGGTAAGAACGAAAAAGGGATACTGGGCGCTGGCGCAATAGGGGCAACGGTTCGATTGTCCTTCACCGGGGCTGGCAATGCCTTACAATCGCCTGCCCAGATTCTGATACCACTTCAAGTTCCCGGTTGAGGCGCCTATGCAAACCAGGTCCGGGAGCCCGTCGCCGTTCATATCCTCAACCGCCACACACGATGCGCTCATGTTGGTATCCAGGGTCTGCCGCAGCCAGTCGCTTCCGGATTCATCCGCGGCGTAGTACACGTATAAGGCAGTGCCCGGCCCGCGATACCCCGCCACAATTTCGGAACTTCCGTCGCCGTCCAAATCCGCGCACACCAGCGCGTGGCCGTCCTTGAAGCTGGAATCAATTACCTGCCTTTGCCACAGGCCGCTGCCATGGGCCGGGGCAGAATAAACCACCACCTGTTCGCCATGCCAAGGCTCAATGGTAGCAAGGAACCGCCTTCCTGCCACTTGTCCCACCCCAATTTCGCTCGACCCTCGCCGCGGGTGCGGTGCCTGGTCACCCGCCGCCAGTTGTGTCCTGGTCCAGGTTAAACGGCTTGCCGGTCCATGCGAATGAAATAGATGGACGCCCTCGAAGCTGGCGGTCAATATTTCATCGCGACCGTCGTCGTCCCAATCAAACATCAGCAAGCCATGCAGCACGGTTAGCGACGCGTCAATCAGGTGCGATGGCCACTCGATTACCTTGCCCGTTTGCGGAATGCGGCCGCCATGGGCAGGCTTGTGATAGACCGATGCGGGCGGGTCAAACCACGTGAGGTGGGTGGGAACCGAATAGTCCGGCTCATGGGCGCCATAGCCGATAATGGGGGCGTCCACCAGCCGCAGCCTGCCATCGCCCGTAATGTTCCCCCAGCGCAAACGGTGCGAAGCAGGAATGCGGGCAATCGTCTGATGGTCCCACTCCGCATCCAGCGATCTCCCCGGCGTTGCCCACCAGACGTCGCCGCCTCGGGTGCTGTCTTCCAGGTGGAAATCGGACGCAAACGCCAGCCCCGTCAGTCCATGGCGCGTCGCGAGCGGCGCCAGGCAAATGTTTGACTCGGTGTTGCGGCTTATCGGCCGCCGTTGCCAGACTGGGTTTTCATACCACGCAATCAGCCTTTCCTGGGTGCTAAGACCAATCAGGTCAGGCTGGCCGTCGCCGTTCACATCGGCCACGGCAACCTGATAGCCGGCCGGCACCTCCGCCACCTGGTGAGTTTGCCAATGTAGAAAATCCGCTTCCGTCCGCTTTGCCACCCTGCGCTCCCCGCTTTGGGCCGTGACTGCGCTCCACGCCGTCGCGGCGCCAATCGATCCTTTTAAAAATTCGCGCCTTGGTGTCCGCTTCAGCATGATAGGCCCTCTCAATCCACGCATTGTAACGCGAAACGCAGCCCGGCAGCAGGGCATCCAACGCGCCCGCCCGTCCCAGACTCGGATGCAGTCTCAGGGCTGTTTTAGAATGGCCGTCAGGCGCGCGGAGGTGGCTGTGGATTTCAGAGTGAACTTCACACGGTCGCCCGCCTTCAACCCGGCAAGCCGTGCGCCATTCTCGACTTTGAAGGTCATGGTCATGGCTGGCATAAAGCCAGCAATTTTCTTGTGGGCAATCGTCACTTTGGCTTCCTTCGCGTCAACGCGGAGGACTTTCCCTTCGCCCTTGTAGAATTTTGGCGTTTCAAGCTGCTGCTGAGGAAGGGTGGCAAAGGCGGGCGTCTTAAGCTGGGGTTGCGTACCCTGCGGCGAAGGTGGCCCTGATGGTCGCGAGCAACCCATTGCAAGAGCCAGCGCAGCCACGCAGCCCGCCATTTTAGCCGCAACAGGACAAGCTGGGAATGGCGGATGCGGAAGTGACGGCGGTGTAGATTTCACACGTGGCAAATTTGCAACTGTCCGCGGGCGCCGGCAAGCACGGAGCTGAACCGTTATGCAGTCAGCCCGCCCAGCAACGGCTTAAGTTGCCGCGCGGGTGCGAATGGACTCCACCGGCTCGTACATGACAGCCTGCGGATTCCGACTTTGCTCATAAGCTGCAATGGCATCCTGGTGCAACAGCGACAGACCAATATCGTCCAGGCCTTTTAGCAGGCACTCGCGGCGGAAGGGATCAACCTGAAAAGAATAATTCAGTCCCGCAGCATCCGATATGGTTTGGGATTCCAGGTCAACTGTCATTCGGTATCCGGCCTGGGCCTCGGTGCGGCGAAACAGTTCGTCGATCACGGCATCGGGCTGCGTAACCAGCAGGATGCCGTTCTTGAAACAGTTGTTATAAAAAATATCCGCAAAACTGGGCGCGATAATGGCCCTGAAGCCGTAATCCAGCAGCGCCCAGGGGGCGTGCTCGCGGCTTGAGCCGCAGCCAAAGTTGGCGCGCGCGAGCAATACGGAAGCGCCCTGGTAGCGTGGCGCGTTCAGCACAAAGTCCGGGTTCGGCTTTTCGCCCTCCAGGTAGCGCCAGTCATAAAACAGGATGCGCCCAAAGCCCTCGCGCGTCAGCAGCTTCAGGAACTGCTTCGGCACCATCTGGTCCGTATCCACGTTGATGCGGTCAAGAGGCGCTACTAATCCGGTGTGTTTGACGTATGGTTGCATGGTCTTTATCGGTGGTTTCCGTTTCCTTCCATTCCGCGAATAAATCGATCCACAGTTTCGCTCAATCCCTGCACGATGACGCTTAATCCTCCCACGTTTTCGGTCAATTTTCCCATCGTTTCGCTCAATCCACCGACCGTTGTAGCCAATCCTTCCACAGTTTTCACTGTCCCCTTCGTCGCTGATTGGAGCTGAAGCATGCCATCCGCAAGCCTGCCAATCGCCAAACCATTTTGCTCGACTATCCCGTCGAGCCTGCCAAGCCTCTCCGTCACCCGCTCGAGATTCAGTTCGACGCGATTCAAAATCTGCCCCTGGACAACCTGATTGTCGCGCAAATCCTTGACCGATTGCTCCATCTCTTCTTGGAACGTCATATTCCCTGCCTTTCGCTCCGAGGCTTCATTGAAGCTTGGACTTGACCGGGCGATTCCGGAGTTCCGCCGGTTCGTTCTGGTCGCCGGGTCCAATGTCGGCCAGCGCGGTGGCCCTTACCTGGCCGATTGTCTCACGCCTCCGGACCTCATGTTTAAATTCTGCCTCAGTTATCCAGCCGGGAACTTCGCGCATGAGAGCCAAAAGCCTTTGGGCCTCCTCGCTCTCAAAGTCTCCGGCCTCGCGCAGTCGCGCCATCGCGTCGCCCGAAAAGCCCCTGAGCTTCTCGGTCTGAGCTGCTACGATTTGGGTGGGTATCCAGCCGACAACAGCCTGCATGAATCGGTGGATCTCTGCGACAAGCTCCGCCGCGCGCTGCGCGTATCGTTCATTTTGCTGCGGCGAATCCGGGTGATGCGCCACACGCGTTAGTTTCTGCCAGTAAACCCTGCAAAACTCGACGTGAAGCAGGTGGGCCCAAGCCACTGAAACTAGGCCCTCGGCCCGGAAGCCGGCCTGCCTCTCATGTATCTTGTCATGGGTGGACTGGTAGTGAAAGACGCTGTTGCGGTAGCGCTTGAGATTCTCCGTGTACCGCGGGTTCGCCGCAAGGAGATCGTCAACAGCGGGGTCCGAAAGCGGAACCTCGCTCCAGCCCTCAACAACAACATAGAGGCTGGCGTACCAAGCTGACTGAAGGGCGATGAGCTCCCATGCGGACTCCATGCCGTCAGATTTGTCTTGGGTGTCCTTCCACGCGAGGTAGTGTCGCCTTTGCAGGTCAGCCCAGTGAAGATACCGCGCCCAGCACACAAACCGTTCGAAGCGTTTCACGGTAAAACCGAGACACGGCGCGAGGAGGTTCAGCATGCTCTCCAACGGGTTGTCGTCCATCTGTCCCTCCTGCCCCCACTGTCGGCCGATGCCTCTGGCCAGGAGCCTGCGGTACTACTCGGCCTGTGCCGCCTCCGGCCAATCGCGGATGTCCACAAAGTGGCCGGCGATGGCCGCCGCGGCCGCCATCATGGGGCTTACCAGGTGCGTGCGGCTGCCTTTACCCTGGCGGCCTTCAAAATTACGGTTGGAAGTGCTGGCCGAGCGTTCGCCGGCGGGAAGCACGTCTGCGTTCATGCCAATGCACATGCTGCAGCCGGAATCGCGCCATTCAAAACCCGCTGCTGAAAAAATCTGGTCAAGGCCTTCCTTTTCCGCCGCGGCTTTTACGCGCCGCGAACCCGGCACCACAAGCGCCTGCTTCAGGCTGGGCGCCACGCGCTTGCCTTTAACGATGCGCGCCGCCAGGCGCAAATCCTCAAGCCGTGAATTTGTGCAGGAGCCGATAAACACGCGGTCCACCGGGATATCCATCATCCGGGTTCCCGGCTTCAACCCCATGTAGGCTAGAGCGCTGGCAGCGGCTTTGCGGTCCACCGGATCGGCAAATGAATCCGGGTCCGGCACTGCGCCGGTTACATCGGTAACCATGCCCGGGTTTGTACCCCAGGTTACCTGCGGCGCCAGCCGCGCGGCGTCCAGTTCCACCACACGGTCGTAGCGTGCCTGCGCATCAGTCGCCAGGCTCTTCCAGTAATCCACGACAACCTGGAAGTCTTTGCCGCGCGGCACAAATGGACGGCCTTCCATATAGGCAAAAGTGGTGTCATCGGGCGCCACCATGCCGGCCCGCGCCCCGGCTTCAATCGACATGTTGCAAACCGTCATGCGGCCTTCCATCGAAAGCTCTCGAATCGCCTCGCCGGCGTACTCCACCACATGGCCGGTTCCGCCGGCAATGCCTATTTTCCCGATGATGGCCAGTATGATGTCTTTGGCCGTCACGCCCTGCGCCCGCTTGCCTTCCACCCGAATCAGCATGGTCTTGGAACGGAACTGTGAGAGGCATTGCGTGGCCAGCACGTGCTCCACTTCACTGGTGCCAATTCCAAAAGCCAGCGTGCCAAATGCGCCGTGCGTCGAAGTGTGGCTGTCGCCGCAGACGATCGTTTGCCCCGGTTGGGTAATACCCAACTCCGGGCCGATGATATGCACAATGCCCTGGTTGCGGTTGTGCATATCAATCAGCATTACGCCGGTTTCGCGGCAGTTCTTCTCCAGCGCCGCAAACTGCGCCGCCGCGATTTGATCCACCATGGGAAGGTTGCGATCCTTGGTAGGAACGGAATGGTCCATCACGGCAAACGTCAGGTCAGGCCGGCGCACCGGGCGACCTGCCACCTTCAGTCCGGAGAAAGCCTGCGGCGAGGTGCCTTCGTGCACCAGATGCCGGTCAATATAAATCAGCGCCGGCTGCCTGGCTTCTTCGTGAACCAGGTGGGCGTCCCAGATTTTTTCGTACAAAGTTCGCGGTGAGGTCATCAAGGTCTTCCTGACTGGATGTAATAAATTTTCGCTGCGTGCCCTTGGATTATACGCGAGCACCGAAGGTGAATCAAACCGTGCTGCGGGCTTGCCACCCAATATTGTCACTCTGTTTGCAATCCATTAGCTGCCTCGTGAAACCGTTCTCGCCCGGTCGGGTTCCCTTGCCGCGGGCTGCGCGCCAACTCCAATTTGGCAAGAAATGTTGCCTCGTAGCCGCTTCCGCCACCCGTAATTGAACTAGACTAGACAACGGATAAGAATCCTCTTAGCATAGGTTTTATGCGGGTTTCGAAGGGCTACATGGCTAGATGAAGCTCAAACTGCGTGCACCAATATTGTGCAAAAATCCTAGCCACTGTCACATCTCCTTCATAATTCCAAGGCCTGCCTCTGGCCCAGTTCATGCTCTACATTAAATGTTAAACTGCTGAAAACAAAAGGCGTAATAGGGTTGCCGAAGTGTTAATAAATAGGCAGTAGTCTTACAAGCGTTGTCCAGAAGGTCACTCAATCTTTTAGTTTTCCACAAAATTTTCCACAGCTTTGCCATCGCCCTGCAGCCCTGCGCTTTACACATTTGGGTGGCGAGCCAAGTCGGAATGTGTGGCCAGGAAATGCGCCCGCAGCGACGCCCGTACGCGCGCCCGCACCCACACCCGCTGGTCTGGCTCAAACCGCGTTTCCAGAACCTTGCCACATCGATGCAGCAGCGCCAAACCCTTGCCGTCTGACGCACTCAAAACAAAGTCGGCCTCCACCACCGGGTCACCTTCGAGCAGTGCATCAATGCGATCCAGCAGACGGTCTATTCCTTCGCCCGTGCGGGCTGAGACCCACACCTCGTTGGTTGCCATCGAGCGGCGCAGCGGGCTGGCCGCATCCAGAAGATCAATTTTGTTCCAAACGTGCAGCCTGGGTTTTGAAGCCAGACCCAGCGATTCCAACTGGCCCTCCACGGCAGCGTCCTGCGCATCGCATTCCGGGTGCGAAGCGTCGGTCACGTGCAACAGCAGGCTGGCAGCGTCCAGCTCCTCCAGCGTGGCCCGAAATGCCGCCACCAGATGCGGCGGCAAATGGCGAATAAAGCCCACCGTATCGGAAAGCAGAACGGGGCGCTGCGATTCCAGCTTCACCAGTCGTACCGCAGGGTCAAGGGTGGCAAATAGCCGTGAGGATGTTACAGCGCCCGCTTGGGTGAGGGCGTTAAACAATGTGCTTTTGCCGGCGTTGGTGTAGCCCACAAGGGCGACGGTCAAAAAGCTGCGCTCCTCACGATGGGCGCGGTGCAGGGCGCGCTGGCCGCGCACACGCTCCAGGGCGCGGCCCAGTGACTGAATGCGGGCGCGGATACGGCGCCGGTCGAATTCCAGTTGTTGCTCGCCCGGTCCGCGCGTTCCAATGCCGCCGCCCAGCCGCGAAAGCAGCACGCCGCGGCCCAACAACCGCGGCAGCAGGTAGTTTAACTGCGCCAGTTCCACTTGCAGCTTTCCCTCACGGGTTTGGGCCCGGCTGGCAAAAATATCCAGTATCAGTTGGGTGCGGTCAATCACCTTCAGCCCTATCAGGTCCTCAAGGTTGCGGAGTTGGGTGGGGGTAAGATCGTGGTCAAAAATTACGGCGGAAGCGTGCGCGGCGTGGGCCTCCGCGCGCACCTCAAGCACCTTGCCTCGCCCGATCAGCGTTGCCGGGTCAGGCTCCAGGCTGCGCTGCAGGGCGCTGCCTACTACCGTCCCATTGGCACTGGCGGCCAGCTCGGCCAGCTCCGCCATGCTCTCTTCGCCGCCCGAAGTCAAGCTTAGCAGGCTGTGCCGCGCAGGTACCCAGCCCGCCAAATAGACCTTCTCGCGAGTACGGCTTGGGTGAATCTTAGCCCTCCGCGGGAGCTGGGGCCGGCGCCGCAGGCGGCGGCACTGCTGTCGGCCGCGGCAAGCTGACGGTTGAAATCGCGTGCTTGAAAATCAACTGCTCCTGGTGATTGCTCTCCAAAATCACCGAGAATTTATCAAAACTGCGAATTCGCCCCGTTAATTTGACACCGCTCAGCAGGTAGATCGTTACAACGTGTTTTTCCTTGCGTGCGGTATTCAAGAATCCATCCTGAATATTCTGCAAAGGCTTTTCGCTGTGAGGGCGGTCATTGCTTGATATTGGCATAGTCTTATCCCTTTTTTGATGATGCCCAAGGGCCCCGGGCCGCGGTCATAAATGAATCGGCCGCGTTAAAAACCGTCCGGCGAACCCAGTCTATCACATGTTGTTGTAACGAAAGATTATCACCAAAAGCTGAAAACCAGAATATTTCCCGATCGCGCCGGAACCAGGTAACTTGGCGTTTGGCGTAATGGCGGGTTTCCAACTGCGTGGAAAGCACAGCCTCCGGAAGGCTGCAGGAGCCGTCAAGCACACCCACAGCCTGGCGGTAGCCTAACGCGCGCAGCGGGCCGTGCGCGACTGCCGCGCCGGGCGGCGTCGCCTTCAACAAGCGCGCGGTCTCCTCAACCAGCCCGCGCTCAAAAATAAGTTCAACCCGCCGGTTGATGCGCTGGTAAAGCTGGTCGCGCGGCGGGTCAAGCCCGATTTTAACCACCCGGTAGCCCTCGAGCGCGGGGCGGCCTGCGTGGTGCAAGGCGGTAATGGGCTGCCGCGCCAAAATGCAAACCTCCAGCGCCCGAATCACCTTTTGCGTATCGTTCAGGTGGATGCGCGCCGCAGCCGCGCCATCCAGCCGGGCCAGCATGCGGTGCAGGAACGCGCGTCCCCGGCGCTCCGCCAGGCGGCGCAGCCTTTCGCGCAGCGCTTCGGAACGGGGCGGCCCTTCGAACAGGCCCTCCAGCAGCGCTCGCAGGTACAGGCCGGTTCCACCCGCAAGAATGGCCAGTTTGCCCCGGCTTCGCACATCTTCCAGCACCGCAAGAGCACGGCGGCGAAAGTCGCCTGCTGTCCATACCTCGCCGGGCGCGGCCACATCCAGCAAGTGGTGCGGCACACGCGCCCGCTCTTCCGCGCTTACTTTTCCGGAGCCAATGTCGGCCCCGCGGTAAACCTGCACCGAATCGTAATTCACCACCTCGCCGCCCATTTGCTCGCCCAGCGCCAGAGCCAGGGCGGACTTGCCGGAGGCAGTAGGTCCCACAATTACAACCAGCGGACGCTCTGCGCCTACCACGCGCGCTTCACCAACCCTGCGTACTGCGCCAAAAGCAGGGTCAATAGAAAGGCCAGCACGATGAGCATGCCGCGAATTTGCACCGGTGTGGGTGGACGCATCGCGCTCCCCGTTTCCTCACCAGCCGCAGCGAGGACGCTGTTCCCGCTGCCGGGCCCGGCTGAAATGGCGTGCTGCTCCCCGGCACTCAATACCGCCTCACAGCCGCGTGGGTTCTGCTTCACTTTGCTGCGCGGTCGCGTGCAAAACGCAGCTCAAGCCCTGACTGCCTTTCGTGCCGCCCATGTCCCCGATGACCTTGGCGCTCAATTCCGGCCTGCTATTGGCCGTAGCCCATGTTGTAAAGAAAGTTGAATTGCAGCACCAGGTGCCTTCCGGTGAATTCGGGGGGCAGGGGTGGAAACGGAATTGAGGCGCGAATCGAGGCCAGCGCCGCACGGTCCAGCGGATCAATTCCGGAACTGCCTACCAGCCGCAATTGCGGCACCGAGCCATCCTTCAGGATCTCAAATACTATCGCCACGCGTCCTTTCTGGCCCAGCCGCGCGGCCTCCGGAATAACCGCGTACCAGTTGCGCCGCACCGTAATCAGAATGCGCGCCAGGTAAGGGCCAAAGTCCACGCCCTTGGTGTCAGAAAGGATGACGGGGCCTTCGGTTGAAAAATTGGAGTTCAAATTGTTGAACTGGCCCGGCCCTTGGCCCGGCCCGCTGTAGGCGCCCATACTGCGTCCGGCCGCCGCAGACTGCAAAGACTGGCGGATCGCCTGCTCCGGGGTTGACAATCCCAGGTTGGGATTATTTAGCGAACTGGCGGACTGAGTGTGGGGCGCATCCTCAAGCTGCAGCTTTGCCTGGTCACGGCTTTCTTCAGGCGGTTTGGGCGCCGGGCCAGGCGTTTGCGTTCCGCCCCCCGGAGGTTTGGCAGCCTGTTGTGTTGGGGGCGTGGGCGCGGGAGCAGGTGGCGCGGGCGTCTTGGACTGGTTGCCTCCACGCAGTTCCGGAAGGGGTGTATTGCCCTTCGAGTAAGGAATGTGCAGCGCCTTGGGATTAATCTTGAGCGCAGGACCCTGCGCGCGGCGGTTCTTATCAGAAAGGTTGGGCGTGCGGGGCGCCTTTCTAAGATTGCGCAGCACGTCGGGCGGCAGCACCAGGAAAGAAGTCTCAGTCCGGGGCTTGTGAACTACACGCACTCCAAACAACTCGGAGGCGCGCTCAAACAGATTGGGCTCAATACCCAGAAAAATGATAATAAGGGCGTGGAATACAATGGAAACCAGCACCATGGTGCGCCGCTGCCAGCGGAGCACCTCCGTGTCCGTTTCCATCAACAAATGCAGTTCGGGTTCGGGGTTCGCCATTCTTTTCTTTGCGCCTGCGCGCTGCCTCATTATATAGCAGCGCCCATCTCCTGACCGGGCAATTTCCTATCAGTAAAATAAATCCAGATTACGGGATGCGGCCCGCCCTATGACTCTGAGCGGCTTTTAGCACTCGCCGCTATGGCCGGCCGCGGGCTTTAGCGGTTGGTGAACACGAGCCGCATGAAGTTCGATGCCTTTCATCACTTCCGCAGCCAGGGCCAGCGCCTGGCGGCCATCGTAACCCGTTACGCGCGGCATTCGCCGGCTGCGCACGCATTCTACAAAATCTGCCAGTTCGTCGTGCAGCGGTTCGCCGGGTACACATTCCAGCTTGCGGAAGTCGATCTGCGGTTGGTCATTCCGGCGGGTTACACCAATCACAAAGGCGTCACGGCGCGTAAAATCTATTGAGACGTATTCGTGCGGCTGAAAGTAACGGAATTTGCGCACCCGCTCCGTGCTTACCCGGCTGGCGGTCAGGTTGGCCACCGCGCCGCTGGCCAGTTCCAGCCGCACGTTGGCAATATCCACCTTGTCGGAAAGTACCGGCAAACCCACGGCATGCACGGATTCGACCCGCGAGCCCGAAAGCCACAAAATCAGGTCCAGGTCGTGGATCATCAGGTCATAAACCACGTCCACGTCCAGGCTGCGGGGGCTGAAAACACCCAACCGGTGCACTTCAAAAAACAGCGGCTGCGTGGTAATGGCTTTGGCTGCCGCCACGCCCGGATTGAACCGCTCCACGTGGCCCACCTGGAACACTCGCCCTCCAGATTCCGCCCTCGCGATCAGATCGTCCGCTTCTTCCACCGTGATGGTGATGGGCTTTTCCAGAAGCACGTCAACGCCCGCCTCAAAGGCCTGCCGGGTAATCGCCGCGTGGAGCCGCGTGGGGACTACCAGACTGGCCGCCTGCACAGTGGACAAAGCATCTTCCAGGCTGGCAAAGGCGCGCACGCCCAATTCCTGGGCCACTTGCGCGGCGCGCTCAGCGCGAATGTCATAAACTCCGGCAAGCTCAGCCTGTTCCATGGCGCGATATTGCAAGGCGTGATTGCGCCCATGCTGCCCTGCTCCAATTACGGCTACCCGAATTCGCGAATTCAAAAGACAGGTCTCTCCACTTAAGCCGCCAGCGCCCGGTTCAATGCCTTGGCGCTTCGGCCGTTAACTGGCCCTCACCGCCAGGCTAAGGGTTGGCCGCCATTCCACCAAGCCGGCCAAGCCTCAGGCAGCCAAAGTAACCAGAAAAAAGTCCCTTTGGAATCATATCATCAGCACGGGCAAGCTCGGGTCTGATTCACAGGCCCCTTAAGTTCAGTAATCAAATGACTCGCTGCCCCGCACAGGATTGGAACATCGTGTTCCAGGCATTCGTCACTGGCCATGTGCCGCGCACTAGCGCCTCCCGAGCTGGGGTCTTGGGCCGCGTACGCTTGTTCCCGCTTTGTGCTGGGTGGGCAAGCCCTGAACCAGGACGGAGGCGGCAGCCGTCGCACTCCAAGCGCCTGTACGGCCCCATGAGCGCCAGCTTTTCGACGCATCAGGAACGACCGGTGGCCCACCTGATCCGTCCTATCGTCTCTAATCCACTTCCGGTCATCATCGTATCCATTTGATTACAAATCGTTTAACCCGATTGGGTTCGTTTTTTCCGTTCCATCTCGTGTGTTTTGAGTCATTTAAGTCGAATTCCACCATTGAAATTGGGTTCATTCTTGGGTTCGTTCTTCGTGATGTGGTTTGTTATCAATAACCTTGGGTTCGTTTTGGTGTAAAAAATTACACGCCCGTGCGTAAAGCGCCTTCAAACTCTCTGTATCAGGGCACGGCTTCAACCGGGCCGCAGCCGGGCAATCGGGACTGGGCTTTAGCCCCTATAGCTTGTATGACACCTACACGGCGCGTACGTCTGATACATACCAGACAATTTATAACTTGACCCTTGGCGCCGGGCCGGGGCATATTCGAATTGCGCGTCGCGGAACGCGACGCGCAGGTGTTTTCTCACCCAGATTTGTAATCTTCCGCCCATCTCCATCATTAAAATTATACGAAGATTCGCCCCCGGACACGCTCTCGCTCCCAAGGGGCAAAGCTACAGCAGCCAATGTTGACGCGGCGATGCTCGATCTGGAGCAGTGGCGCATCGCAAAAATGGGCCGTCCAAAAGGCCTCAGATTAGACGATGCCGCTACTGCGGGAAAAGCCGCGGAGTCCAGGCCCCATAGGCTCGGCGCTGCCTGACAACACATTAGAACCGCCAGAGATTGGGCCTCTCCGTCCCAAGGGACAAAGCTACAGTAGCCAATGTTTATGCGGCGATGGCCGTGCTGGAGCCGTTTCCGGCGCCGGAAAGCGGCGCCCTCGGATGCCGGAATGGGTCCGAGGCCTGAGTTGGGAAGGTTAGAGCTGCTGGAATCCAATTTCAGGGCTGGGCTGCCTTCTGGCGGGGCGGCAATCCGGCATTTTCCGCCGCCAGGCGCGCCACGGAGGCCCAGTCGGCGTTGTGGTTGCCGTGCGCGAGAGCGGTAATCATGTGATCGCGAATCATGCTGGCGAGCGGCAAAGGCGTTTCCGCAGCCTCGGCCGCAGCCAGGGCCAGGCGAACGTCCTTAAGACCCAGCGGCATGGTAAAGCCCACTGGCTGGTAAGTGTCTTCGACGATCAGAGAGCCGTAGATCTTGTACACCGGAGCCGCGAAAAGGGTGTTGGTCAGCATATCAAGAAACAGTTGCGGGTCGACGCCGTACTTGCGAAGCAGGGCAAAGGCCTCGCCCATGGCTTCAATGGCGGAGGCGATCATAAAGTTGCCGCTCAACTTCACCACGTTGGCCATGTACGGCTGTTCGCCCATAGGAAAGATTCTGGAGCCCACAGCCTCAAAAAGCGGCTGAAGTTGCGCTACGGCTGAGGGAGGGCCGGCGGGCACAACCACAAGCGTTCCGGATTCCGCGGCGGCGGGCCGGCCAAAGACCGGCGCGGAAACATAAACCTGTCCGGCCGCGGCGTGTTCTTCCGTCAGGCGCTGTGAGAGAGCCACGCTGATGGTGCTCATGGAGACGTGCACGCCGCCGCGCGGCATGGATTGCACCAGGCCACCGGCGCCGAAGCAGACGCTCTCCAGGGCGCCGTCGTCCGCCAGCATGGTCGCCACCACTCGACCGCTCGCCCCGGCCACCGCAACACTGGGTGCGATGGCAGCGCCAGCCGCTGAAAGTTCCTCACACTTGGCGCGGGTGCGGTTGAAGACGGTAACGCCGTGCCCTTTGCGAAGCAGGTTGCGAGCCATCGGCATGCCCATTCTGCCCAGTCCTATCCATGCCAGATTCATTACGACCTCCTGAATAAACATAAGATGGTGAAAGTAGATTGTAGCAGCATCGGGAAGTTGGCAGGATTGATTGAGAGTCAAAAAAAAGCCCCGGCGACGACCAAACTTGGCAGTAAGCCGCCGCCGGGGTTTAAAAACACCCGTAGAAAAGGAGGTGAACTACGGGTGTTATCTCGCAAGCTGTCTCTACCCTATGTATCGGAGTTGGTGAATACAAAGATGAGAGGAATTTTCGTGGCGGCGTGGAATTGCCCTTAATTTCGCCGTCGGCTGATGGCCGCAATAATAGATGGTTCCGGCGTTGCGCCAGCGGCAAAATTTATGTGAATGAAAAAAAGAATTTGTTTGACGAGGTGCGACAGGTTGCTTAACTTCAGTGCAATTGAATATAGATTCTGGAGAGAATTCAAGGCTTGAATCGCCGCCTGCGAAGGCAGGCCAGGAGGGCCTTGTCGCTCGTCACAGTTCCAGTGCCGGGATGGGCCGCGGCGGAAAATTGTCTTCAGTCATTGCCCAACCACATTGCAGAGCGGGACTATCTCAAAGTTCTGCGTATATTGTGCGGTGCGCGGCAGGGGAGAAAACCCACACTAACCCCACGACCACCTCTCGTGCCGCGCCCGCTCCCAAAACATACAAAAAACAGCCGTTTCTTCGCAGCTTGGCTTGGGTATCACCGCTATGGCGAAGTAATAACGCATGGCCCGGCAGGCTTCAGCGTGTTACGCGGGCTGGCTTTTGGCCGCGGCCGTCTGGAACCGGTCCGGGCTGTAATTCTCGATGGGGTAGGGCGAGACGCCGTCGAATATGAGCGCGGCGACAATAGCCGCGGTGACGGGCGCCAGCAGAATTCCGTTGCGAAAGTGGCCGGTGGCCAGGATCAGGTTGGGGTAGGTCCCTCGCCCTAGAATGGGTAAATGGTCCGGCGTGTCGGGCCGCAGTCCGCACCAGGCGCGGGAAAAGCGCAGGTCTTTGAGGAAAGGTGCAAAGGGCAGAGTGCCCTCGAGGATTGAGCGCAACCCTCCGGCGGTTACGGCCTTGTCGTAACCGGTGTATTCGGCCGTGGTGCCAACCACCACACGATGCGGCGCGCGCGGTACCAGGTAATGGTGGCCGGAGCGTACGACCAAGGGCAGCTCCGTGCCGGTTTCAAACTCCAGCATTTGGCCGCGGCAAGGGCGCAGGGGTAGAGGGATGCCAAAATCGCCGGACCAGGAGCCGGCTGCCAGAACAAACGTTGCGGCCGAAAGCCTGGGCTCGCCGCTTACCGGCTCCACTTGAACGCTTGCCACGCCGTGACCGTTGGCATTTAACCGCACAACACGCGTTTGGCTATGAAAGGTGACCCCCAGCCGGCGGCACGCTTCAACCAGGGCTTCCATCAGCCACTCGTTGTTTAACCAATGATCACCACCCAAATGCAGCGCCATGCGCAAATCCACGCTAAGGCCGGGAACGCGGCGGCGGGCCTCCTCGGGATGCAACCGTTCCACCGGCAGTCCGATTGCTGTCTGGGCGTGGTAAATCGATTCAAGCTCGTGCACGCCGGCGTCATCCATGGCCACCAGCATTTCACCATCGCGCCGATAGCCCACCTGACGCTCGCTGACCTGCTCAACTTCGGCGATGAATGCGGCGTAAAGGTCGCGGCTCCTGGCGCCCAGTTCAAAGAAGGCGTCCGGCTGCACGGTTTCGCCCTGAGGCGCGATCATTCCGGCGGCCGCTGTGCTGGCTTCAGATCCAGGAGCGCCCCGATCTACCACGGCGACCCGCGCGCCTCGCTGGGCCAGGCGGAATGCCGTGGCGCAGCCGATCAGCCCTCCTCCAAGGATAAGAACGTCAGGTTGGTTCCGGGTGTTCATGGCAGGTTCTCCTCAAAACAGTGTAACCTAATCCCGCGGACCCGGAATAAATTCGGGAGGCGCCGGTAGTGGTGCGGTTTCACCTGTGGCATGGGCGGCCCGCCCGTGACCACGGCCGGGATGGCCATGCCACGCAAGGGCGCGGTTCAAACAGTCCCACTACCGGGGCGCCGGGCGCCTTGAGCCTGACTCAGGCAGGGCGCACGCTCTATTCAGAGTTGTGCGAGGCAAGGCGGAACATAAAACCCTTCTCTCCGGCGGGGCATCCAAGCTATTGATGTGCTGCGAATTAGTTATTGATTTGCGGAGGGAAGAGCAGCCTCGACGGCCCGCCACTTCCGGTCAATCGCTCACTGGCGCGGCGCAGGCTCGTCTATACCATTGATGTTCACCGGCAGATGGCGGAAAATATTGAAGGATAGGATCATCCCGGCGAACAGTCAATGTAGCATGCAGTTTCGTTCCCGGCTAAGATTGTGGATTAAATCGGCTTTCAGACCTGCTGTTGCCAGCAGACGGCTGCGGGATTGCGCCGCACCACTCGAGGAGGAAGCGTTTTATGCGCCGAGTCAACAAACAGTTTTTGAAGGATAACTTTTTAGGTATAAGTCTGACCCTGCTAGGATCACTGATCCTGGTGCTTGTGCTTGTAGTAAAGAATTCACACCATGGCTATGCTCCGGATTTCGCCCTGGCCAGCGGCAGCGGTCTTTCCGGCGATGACATCAGCACGCTGGAAAATATGAACCGCGCCTTTAGCCGCATTGTGGACACGGTGAATCCCGCCATTGTGAACATCCAGTCGACCCATGTGGTGAAAGTGCAGCAGTCACCGTTTATGAATGACCCGTTTTTCCGGCAGTTTTTCGGACAGATGTTCCCCAGCATTCCGCGCGAGCAACGCGAGCATGCGCTGGGCAGCGGCGTCATCGTCAGTCCCGACGGCTATATTGTGACCAACAATCACGTCATCCGGCAGGCTACGGACATCAAAGTGATGATGACGGACAAGCGCGTTTTCACAGGCAAGGTGATTGGCGCCGACCCGCAGACGGACGTGGCCGTAGTTAAAATTGACGCCAAAAACCTGCCCACCGCACCGCTGGGCGACTCTTCCACGCTGCACGTGGGCGACATCGTCATGGCCTTTGGCAACCCCTTCGGACTTAACTTTACTGTTACGCGCGGCAGCGTGAGCGCACTGGGACGCTCAGACCTGGGCATTGAAAGGTACGAGGACTTTATTCAGACCGATGCGGCCATTAATCCTGGCAATTCGGGTGGCGCGCTGGTGAACGTGCGCGGGCAGGTGGTGGGAATCAATACCGCCATCCTCAGTTCCAGCAGCGGCCCGGGCGGCGAGGGCGGATTTAACGGGGTTGGGTTTGCCATTCCCTCCAACATTGTCAAGCACGTGATGGAGGAGTTGATCAAGAGTGGCAAAGTATCACGCGGCTACATGGGCATTCGCCTGGGCGACGTCACTCCGGATATCGCAAAGCAGTTCAACGTGCCTGATGTTTCCGGCGCCATGGTGGAGAGCGTGGAGCCCGGCTCGCCCGCCGAAAAGGCAGGATTGAAGGCCGGCGACGTGATTCGCACCTATAACGGCAAGACCGTGAGCAGCCTGACCGGGTTGCAATCCATGGTGGCAAACACTAATCCGGATACAACGGTGAGCGTGGGCATACTGCGAGATGGCAAGGCCGAGACGGTAAAGATGACGCTTGGCGAGCAGCCGGCCAGTTTGGCAGGGAACGCCGGCGGCCCATCAGGCGGTGGCAAGGCTCCTTCCAACAGCGTGCTGAGCGGCATCAGCGTGCAGAACCTGACGCCTGCGATCCGGCAGCAGCTAAACCTTCCGGAGCGCGTGCACGGCGTGGTGATTGCGGATATCGACCCCAACAGCGCCGGGGCGCAGTCCGGCCTGCAGCAGGGCGATGTGATTGAAAGCATCAGCCGGCAGCCGGTAAACAGCGTGTCGGACTTTAACCGCCTGGCCTCCGCGGCCAAGGGACAAACGCTGCTGCGCATCGTGCGCGACGGCAATCCGTTCTTCGTCGTGATCAGCCCGGTGAGTGGCGGCAACGGCGACCAAAATCCGTAGCTAAACTGCTCCTGCCGCGGAAGTGTGCATAAACCATCCTGGGCGCGGTATAATTCGCGCCCAGGTTTACTTTAACTATGGCCACTCAACCCCAGCTCATTGACCCCTCCCGCCTGAACTATGCCCACGGCCGCCAGCTTGCCACCCGATTGTTCATGGAAGCCATGTCGCAACTTGACGTGGGTCGTGCCATGCGGCGCAAAATCCAATTTGAGGCTGGAGCTTTGATCGCCGGGCCGCACGCAATAAGCGTAATGCGCCCGCCCCGAGTGGTGGCATTTGGCAAGGCCGCAAACGCCATGGCGCGCGTGATGACCGAGATACTGGGCGGCATGGTGGAAGCAGGAGTTTGCGCTTCACCCCAGGAGCCAACGCACCCGCTGGAGCACTTTCAACACTTCACCGGAGGGCATCCTTTCCCCAACCGGGGTAGCATGGCGGCGGCACAGGCGGCTTTGCGGATGGTAGCCGGCCTGACCGCGGACGACCTGATAATTTTTCTGGTTTCGGGCGGAGGCTCTGCATTATTTGAAACGCCGCTCGATCCTGCGATTACGCTGGCAGACATGGTTGAATTGAACCGGTTGCTGGTGACGAGCGACCTGCCCATTCAGCAGATCAACGTATTGCGGAAGCACCTTTCCGCGGTGAAAGGCGGCCGGCTTGCAGCGCGATGCTTTCCGGCCCGCCAGTTAACGCTGTATATTTCAGACGTTCCTGACGATCAGCCTTCCATGGTCGCGTCGGGCCCGACCATGCCAGACGAATCAACCGCCGAGGAAGCCTACAGGCTGGCCGAACAGGCGGAACTGACGCGCAAACTGCCGGCCCACATCCGCGACTATTTTGAACGGCGCACGTTGCCAGAAACTCCAAAACCGGGTGACCCGCAACTTTCCGGCTCGCGCTACTTTTGCCTGCTTTCGAATCACGATGCCGTCCAGGCGGCAGAGCACTCCGCCCGTGCACTGGGCTTTAGCGCGGTGATCGATTCGGGGCCGTGGGATGCGGATTTCCAGGAAGTGGCGGATAGCAACCTGGCACATCTTGAGGAATGCCGGAAGGAAAACTCCGGAGCCCCAACGTGCCTGATTGTGGGCGGCGAAGTTACCTGCCCCGTCACCGGACACGGCATAGGCGGACGAAACCAGGCATTTGCGCTTTACGCCGCTAGTCGAATTGCCGGCCAGCCGCGCGTGGTGTTAAGCGCCGGCACCGACGGTCGTGATGGCAACAGTCCGGCCTGCGGCGCCGTTGCCGACGGCCACACCGTTACCCGCGCCCAGGCGCTAGGCATCGATCCGTCTCTGTATCTCGTGGAGAGCGATTCCTACCATTTCTTTCGCACCCTGGGCGATACTCTGGATACCGGCTACACAGGAAATAATGTGCGCGATTTGCGCCTGTGGCTTGATTTCAGCTAGACGCGACGGGGCCTGGCAAACGGTTGTGCGTTTCACTTTTTGAACTGGAGGTTGCGGTGGCGGAATCCATTGGCTTTGTCGGATTGGGAATCATGGGCCAGCCCATGGCGCTGAACTTGCTGCGGTCGGGATACCCTATGACCGTTTTTAACCGCACCGCCAGTAAAACCGAAGCGCTGGCAAAGGCCGGGGCCCGCGTAGCAGGCAGTCCGGCAGAAGCGGCGCGCGACGCCGACGTGGTAATTGTCATAGTCAGTGACACGGCGGCTGCGGAGCAGGTGATTCTGGGCAAAGACGGGATTGTGGAGACCATTCGTTCCGGCGCGGTTTTGATCGATTCCAGCACCATCAGCCCCACCGCCAGCCGTCGCTTTGCCTGCCACATTGCAGGTAAAGGTGCACAAATGCTTGACGCGCCCGTGACCGGCAGCAAACACGGCGCGGAAAAGGGCGAACTGACTTATATGATTGGCGGCGACCCGGCCTCGCTGGAGCAGGTTATGCCGGTATTGCGCGTGCTCGGCAAGAAACACATTTATTGCGGCCTGCACGGAGCTGGGCTTTCCGCCAAGCTGGCGCAAAACACCATTCAGGCCGCCATGGTGGAGATTTTTTGCGAAGGTTTCGTGCTGGCCACCAAGGCCGGCGTAAAACCTGAGACTATGATGGAAATCATTCAGGGAAGCATGGCGCGCGCTGCGCTTACCGATTTTAAGGCGCCGTTTATCTTTAAGGGCGACTTTACCCCTTATTTTCCGCTCAAGCTGATGCACAAGGACCTGGCTCTTGCCATGGAAGCTGCTTACGCCCAGAACGTTCCTATGCCAGCGGCATCCGCCGTGAAGGAAGTGTACGGCGCTGCCAAAGCACAGGGCAAAGGCGATGACGATTACGCTGCCGTTGTGACCTTTTTGGAACAATTGGCGGGCGTTAAAGTGCGTACAACCCCGTAGCGGCAGGCGGCCGGCAACTTGCGATACTTATCCTGGTGGCATTTTTGGAGAGGTCTGCCTTGTTGAACCGGCTGCTGGACAATCTGGCCTTGCTTTATGCCATCCTGTTCCTGCCTGCGCCCTTCTTTTGGCTGGTCATCCACTCCAAAATTCAATACTGGCGGCGCTGGGGCAGCCGCGCGCTGGGCTGGGTGGCGATTCCCTTATGGACGGCCTGCGCCCTGCTGCTGATCGCGGAAAGAAGCCGCATCTACGCCACGCGCTTCGATTATCCGGCTGCCCGCTGGACCGGCGCTTTGATGGTTTTGGCTTCACTCCGGGTTGGCTACCTGGTGCACCGTGACTTTGGCTGGCGCAGGCTGGCTGGATTGCCGGAGTTGAACCCGGCCAGCGATCGGGGCAAGGTGGTGGAACATGGCATTTATGCCTACGTGCGCCATCCCCGCTACGTTGAATACATGACCGCCTTCCTTGGCTTCGCCCTGCTTACCGGCGCCGTGGGAATTTTTGCTCTGGCAATTATGACCGTCTTGATGTATTTAATTGTCGCGCCCTTAGAAGAGCGGGAACTCCATCAGTTTTACGGTTTGGCCTATGCAGATTACACTCGCCGGGTACCGCGTTTTGTACCGCACTGGCGGGCCGTGCTGCGCACGCATGATAGCCGCTCACCAGCGCCATGAGACCGGCGGGTGCAAGGCGCCCGCCTTGCGGAGGAAGCCATGCGCAAGCTCTGTATTCTCGCTATCGTCGTCTTTGTTGCCTCACCGCTTGCCGCCCAGCAGTTCTGCCCCGGGCACTCGGTGATTGTGAATACGCCTGAAGACAAATTAATGCTGACCGTCAATGGAGCGACGGACCCGCAGCAGCAGGTGGATGCCCTTAACCAATTCATCCAGGCGAATCCTGCCTCCAATTTCCTGCCGTGCGCCTATGAATCCCTGACCATGGCCTATTTGAAGCAGAATAACTTTGCCAAGGTCATCGAGGCGGGCCAGAAAGCCTTGGCCATCCCTTATCAGGATGCACTACTACTGGTCAATCTGGAAAAGGGATACGTTGGAGCAGGGGAAGCCAACGACGACGCCTTTGCGGTCATTGACCGCGCGCCGGCGCAGGTGAAAGCGGAAACTCCCAACAGCCGGCCGGCAAACGCATCGGATGCCGAATGGCAAAGCACATTGTCCGATTATCAGTCAGTTGCCAACAATGTTCTGGCTTATATGGATTACGCTTTCTTCCAGCTCCTGCCGCGCGTGACGGACGCAAGCAAGCGCATTCAATACCTGGATGCGTTCCAGAAGGCCTATCCCAATGACAAGAATGTGAGCGCCATCAACTTTCAGTACCTGATTGCCTACCGCATGGCGAACAACACCGCCATGGCGGATTCGTATGGCGAAAAGGCCATTCAGGCAAACCCCGACGATATGGACTCACTCAGCATGCTGGCCTATGACTATGCCATTGGCCGCACCAATCCTACCAAGGCCGCTGTTTACGCCAAGAAGGTGATTGCGCTGGCGCCGGGATTGAAAAAGCCGGAAGGCGCAACCGATACTCAGTTTCAGGAATATCAGAATGGCAAACTGGGCCTGGCGCACATGGTGTTAGGCTACGTCGACTTTCTCGAGACCCAGCGGACGCACCGGGAGGGCAGCGCAATCCAGGAGTTTGAGACAGCGGCAAAACTGCTCAACGCCATGCCTCCGTTTCAGGCCCAGGCGCTGTTTTACCTGGGCAACGCTTACGAATTCTCGTTTCCTCCCAACCATCGCGCGGCTATAGCTGCACTAACCCAGGCGGCAAAAATGCAAACACCGTGGCGGCCTCAAGCGGAGGCCTTGCTGGCCAAGGTGAAGGCAGCGTCGCGCTAGGCTGCAGGCGGGTTGTGAAGGGACCGGGACTGTGGAGGAATGCCCGGGTGAATGCGCGCCTCAATGCGCCGCGTCTTTTGGCGCCAGGCGCGCTGCTGAGTTGTGCCGCCAAACCCAATATACAGGGATTCCCAGGGCCACGATGAAAGCTCCCCAGCCAGCCGCGACGGGCTCCTGAACCAGCGTATTGATGATGAAGCCCACGGCGGTAAGCACAAAAAGCAAGGGCACGACCGGGTATCCCCAAACACGATAGGGACGCGGCGCGTTCGGCCTTGAACGACGCATGGCAATCACACCCCATGCCGCCAGAGCGTAGAAGACCCACTCGGTAAAAATAACGTAAGTGAAAAGCTGCTCGTAGCGCGCCATCATAATAAGCGCGATGGTCCAGGCGCCCTGCAGAAGCAGCGAAAGATGGGGAGTGCGGAACCTCGGGTGGACGCGGGAGCAGGATGCAAAGAAGAGCCCGTCGATAGCCATGGCGTAGTAGACCCGGGCCCCGGCCAGGATCAAACCGTTCACCGCCCCCAGCATCGAAATCATGATGGCGGCAGTAACAAATTGGGCGCCGGCCTGGCCCAGCAGTTTAACCGCAGCGTCCGCGGCTACCCGCTCGGAGCCCGCTACCTGGGCAACCGTCAATACCCGGTAGTAGGCCAGATTTAACAACACATACAACGCCACAACAGCGAGCGTGCCCAGCATCAGAGCCAGCGGCACATTGCGCTCCGGGTTCTTCACTTCCCCTGCAGCAAATGTAACGTTATTCCACCCGTCGTAGGCCCACAAAGCCGCCACCATGGCCACGCCGAATGACGCACCAAATCCTTTGACTGCGCTGCCGCCGGCGAGGTGTGTGGAACCGTGCGCCGCATGGCGCAGCATGACATAGCTGAGCACCACAAGCGCTACCATGGCCCCAACCTTTAAACCCGTCAGCAGGGTTTGCACCGTGCCGCCCTCTCGCACTCCCCGATAGTTGATCAGGGTGAACACGGCCACAGACGCAACCGCTGCGCACTGAATCTGAAAACCATTGAGAGGAAGGAAGTGGCCAAGATACTGCCCGAAGCCCACGGCGACGGCCGCAATCGAGCCGGATTGAGCCGCCAGGAAGAAAGTCCATCCGCATAGAAAGCTGACCATCGGACCGTAGACTTCGCGCAGGTAAATGTATTGACCGCCGGCCTGGGGGAGCATGGAAGCCAGTTCTGCAAAGGTAAGCGCCCCAAACAGGCTGAGGACCCCGGTGGCGATCCACACCGCGAGCGCCGTGTGAGCGCTTCCCACCTCGCGGGTAATTTCAGCCGGAACGATAAAGATGGCCGAGCCGATGATGATGCCCATGACGATGGAAGTGCTATCCGTCAGGCCCAAGACCTGGTTCAGCCTGATTTCAGGCGGCGGATTATCGACTTTCCCGGGGTTCAAGCGCATGAGTTGGGTGAGAGAAGTCCAGGCGCGCCAGGCCTCTAGTCCTGGTTCAGGCTCGCAGGAATTGCCATTTGCGAGTCAAGCTGCGCCACTAAATTCACCAGGCTGGTCAGGGCGGTGATGCGGGGGCACGCAGCGTCAGGATAGGCGCCCACACGGTCCATAAGAATTCCCCGGATGCCGGCAGCGCCGCACCCGCCCACATCGGTAGAATGCAGATCGCCAATGAACACCGTTTCGTCTGCGTCAATCCCAGCGTGGTTCAGGGCCATGGCAAAAATTCGCGGGTCAGGTTTTTCAACTCCAACCACAGCGGAGTCAAGAATGAAATCGAAATGCGACGCCAGTCCAACCTGGCCTAACTGCTGCCGCATTTTGCCCAGGGAATTGGAGATGACGCCAAGTTTATAGCCTTTGGCGCGCAAAGCGCCAAGCGTTTCCGACGTGCCCTCGGGAACATCGGACCATGTCTCTATCTGCATAAAAACCCTGGCTATTTCTGCCGCCACTTCGGCGCGCAGTTCCGCCGGTACGCCGGCAATCTGCACCAGTTCGCGAAGATAGGCTGTCCAATAATAATGGTCTGCATTTTGCGGAAACTGGTTGGTGCGGATTTGCGGCCATAGCCACTCGTCAAGGCTTTGCTTGCCGATGCGCTCCGCCTTGAAGAACTCCTCCGTTGTCACCGGATACCCGAGGCTGGCCATGCGATCCACCAGCTTGCCAAACAGAGGAAAAACCAGCGTGTTTCCCGCGTCAAAGAAAATCGCTCCAAGCTTCTTGCCCATTCCAGGTACTCCATGAGTTCTGTTATACGGCGCACAAAGCCGCTTTATTCATTTTACCGGGGAGGCCCCGGCTCTGTCCCGCTCCGCCGCGATCCGGTGCTTTCTCAGCAGTGCGTCCTTCCGGCTGCCGGGCAGAAATGAAGCTTTGATGGCGCTTTCGCTGATGCCAATGATCTGGTCCGCTGAAAGGCCAAAGGTACGGGCGGCAAGAACCATTTCACGATTCAGAGTTGTGCCGAAAAGCCCCGGGTCGTCCGTGTTGAGAGTAATGGGCACGGCGGCTTCAAGCAGTGCGGGCAAGGGATGCTCCTCAGGCCGTGAGATAACGCCCGTGCACACATTGCTCGAAAGGCACACCTCCAAAGGGACGCCGCGCTCGCGGAGCAGCCTCATCACGTTCGCATCGCGCGCCGCTGCCAGCCCATGGCCTACGCGCTCCGCGCCCAGCCGTTCCACCGCAGCGTTCACACTCTCCGGCCCAGCCGTCTCGCCAGCGTGGGCCGTACAGTGCAACCCTTCCTGCCGGGCCCTATCGTAAACGCTTTCAAATTGCTCCGCCGGCCCGCGCTGTTCGTCGCCGCCAATGCCGAATGCCACCACACCCTGCTCTCTGTGCAACAGGGCGCAATCCAGCACGGCACTCACGTGCTCAACGCCAAATTGGCGAACCGCGTCAAATATCCACAGCACGCTTACCCCGCAGCGGGCGCCTGCCTCCGCGGCAGCTTCAGCCACTGCCCCAAAAACAGCATCGACCGATTGCCCTTTCCAAAGAATGACTCCGGCCGAGAGGGTGATCTCCGCGTGAACTATCCCTTCTTCGGCCAGTTGTTCAATCAGGCGTTCGGTGGCCAGTGCGTAATGCCGGGGCGTCTGCAAAGACATAGCGACAAACTTGAAGGCGTTCAGGAAGTCGCGGAAGTCTGCGTACCGGAAGTTTGTATGCTCGCGGTCCCGAATCCACTGCTCGGTCTGGTCGCGCAGCGCACCGTCGTGGCGCGTTAATTCTCGCAGCGTGGAAGGCTGAAGGCTGCCCTCCAAATGCAGATGCAGCTCAGCCTTGGGAAGATGACGAATCAGCGAGCCGAGCGGCTTGGCGTTCGAATGGGTCAAGAAGTTCCTTCAGCGCCTCGCTCTCACCCCGGTTTAGCGCGGCGGCAAGGCAGGCTTGCCGGCGTTCAACCACGCCGTAAACCAGTATGAGCCGGTATCATGGGCAGCCCCGCTCACCTCAGTCATAACAATGGATCCGGCGCGGGTGTAAAAGCGGTCATAGTAATCACCGTTATAGTCCAGCAGGTCGGCGCGCGAAAGTAAATCGGCAAGCAAAATCTGGTCAACCCACGTGTTCGATTCCAGCACAATTTGAAACGCGTACTCCGTGGGGTCGGCCACCTTTTCAGCGTCTTCGGAGCGGAACATGAAGAAGTGTGAATAGCGGTCTGCCAGAACTGTGCCAAAGCGCGTGGCAAGGCCTGTCTCGCTGGTCAACTGACCGTCAAAATTTTCCGTCGTCTGCAGAGGATCATGAGCATCCGCCACATAGAAGCCGAGCGCGGCCGCGTCAATGCGTGCCTGATCCCACTTTTGCTGCTTAAAGTCGTTCGTCAAACGGAGACTGAATTCTCCAATCTGCCAGGGCAGCGTTCCGTTGCGAGTCATACGGCTGGAACCAATCTGCTGCAAGGCAACCTTGTAGCTGTGTGGAAGCTTTGTATAGGGAAACCGCCCGTAGCGGTCCAGAAAGATATAGTGCCTCATCCGCTCATAACGATCCTTCAGCATCCAGACTTCCGGGTCGGTGGCATGGTCAATCAATTCCTGACGGTTGGCCTCAAAAAAACCCCGCATTTCCTCTGGGAGGGTTTGAATGGCCCAGCCATTAACCAGCCGGTGCACCTTGGGTCCCCAGGCAAAAGACGCAGGACTGCCCAGCATTCCAACCCAAACACAGAGGGCTAAGATGCTGCGCCGCCACCCTGGCTGCCGGCAAAACCTGCGTAATGGATTCCAGTGGCTCATACCAAGACCTTGTATGCCCGCCGTAAAGCCTGCTTCCATGCTACCGTTAGCTGAATGCGCCCTACAATCTGCTGCGTCGGTCAGGCATCTAAACACTGCCAGCCGGTCGGGGCGTGCGCCCGAACTCGCTGCGATGACGGCTGTAAGAAAAATAGATGCCCAGACCGATCACCAGCCACACAACAAACCTTAGCCACGTTTCAACTGGCAGACTGGCCATCAATATGAAGCAGCTAAGAATGGAGGCAACGGGCAGTAGCGGCACCCAGGGAGCTCGAAATCCTCTCCGCCGCTCAGGCTGCTTTTTGCGCAGCACAAGCACACCCAGCGAAACCAGCACGAAGGCGAACAGCGTACCGATGTTAGAAAGATCCGCGAGCGTGCCTATATCAAAAATACCAGCGGGAATGGCGACAAAAAAGCCCGCCATCCAGGTGCTGACGTAAGGCGTGCGGAAGCGTGGATGAACTCGGGAAAAAGCTTTCGGCAGCAGCCCGTCGCGCGACATGGCAAACCAAACCCGTGCCTGACCCAGCTGAAAGACGAGAAGCGAGCTGAGCATGCCAGTTAAAGCGCCGATCGTTACCCAGCGCTCGACGGTGGTCATTCCCAGAATTTCCAGCGCGTGGGCAACCGGAGCTGCATTGCGCAAGTTGTTCCAGTGCTGGATGCCGGTCAATACAACTGCCACCGATACGTAAAGCACCGTGCACACAATCAGCGAGGCGATAATGCCGAAAGGGACGTCTTTCTGCGGCGACCGGCATTCTTCCGCCGCAGTCGAAACGGAATCAAAGCCGATGTAAGTAAAAAATACAATGGCGCCGCCCGTTAAAACGCCCTGCCAGCCATTGGGCATGAAAGGCTTCCAGTTGGCGGTATGGATGTGACGCGAAGCGGCGGCAATAAAAAAAAGGATGGCCAGAATCTTGATGCTGACCATCATGTTGTTGGCGCCGGCGCTTTCGCGAATACCTGTGACCAACACCACTGTCAGAATCATAACAATCAGAAAGCCCGGCAGATTGAACCACGCGCCGGTCCGCTGGCCCGAGACGATAATGGGCTGTATCAACTGCCTGGGCAGCACCAATCCGAAATTGCGCAGCAGGCTATCCGCGTAGGCGGAAAAACCCACGGCAACCGCCATGTTGCTGACTGCGTACTCCAGAATCAAATCCCAGCCGATAATCCACGCCACAATTTCGCCCAGCGTGGCGTACGTATAGGTATAAGCGCTGCCCGCAATCGGAATCATTGAGGCCAGCTCGGCATAACAGAGGCCAGCCAGAGCGCAGGCAATGGCCACCAGAAGAAAGGAAAGGGCTATCGCCGGTCCGGCTCCGGGGCGGCCGGAAGTGCCCATGGCGTGGCGGCCATGCAGAAGCACGGCTATCAAAGGCGCCTTCAGGATCGAATGCACTTGCAGCACTTCGCCCGCCGCCGCCGTGCCGGTAAGAATGAAGATGCCGGTGCCGATTATGGCGCCTATCCCCAGCGCAGTCAGCGACCATGGGCCAAGGCTTTTGCGCAACTTATGTTCGGGCTGATCGGCGTCCGCCAGCAGCTTATCAATGCTCTTTGTGCTGAAGTATTGGCTGCCCAAAGCGCTCCTTTCGGAAGGGGAGTTCGTGCCATCGGTGGGGCTTCCCTTTGGCCTCCCAGCCTACCGCCGACCCGTCTTGGCGGCGCCCTTCTTCTTGAGCTTTGGCTTATTCGAACCGCGGGGCTCCGTGCGCTTGGCCTTGCCGGGAGCTTTCTTCCTGGCTTCGCGCTTCAGCTTTTTCCGCTCCTGCCTGTCTTCCACTTTTCTTGTGTTCATTCGCTCTTTCCTTTCCTTTTGCCTTTGTGCGGCAATCAAACTGCCATACAACTACAATCCGGCGTGGGCCAGCGCAGCCTGCAGTTCCGGTTCCGGCCTCAGTCCGACCAGATGCGCAACAATCGTTCCGCTTCGATCCACAACCACCGCGTTAGGAATAGTATTGGCGGCATAAAGCCGGTGCACTTTGCCATCCTGATCCATCAGCACAGGGAAGTTATAGTTGTGTTCTTTCAGAAAGCTCTTCACCTTGCGGCCCGTCTCATCGTTAATGGCCAGCACCACAATCCCTTTATCTTTGTTCTGCTCGTAAAGCTGCTGGATGCGCGGCAATTCCTTACGGCATGGCGGGCACCAAGTGGCCCAGAAATCCAGCACCACCACCTTGCCGCGATAATCACTCAACTGCACGCGATCGCCATCCAGCGTTTTCAGCGCAAAGTCGGTGGCCTGTTTGCCCAGCAGGCTATCTTTCAGCCCGGCCACATTCAGTGTCTGCACTTCGCGCCATCCGGCGGGCGGCGAGAAAGTAAACAAACTCGGGTCTGGCGTCTGATTGATCTCCGCCTGCTTCAGGTTTATCGCTATCTGTACCGTGGCTTGCGTCTGGCCGCCCCGAGCTACGTCGTGCTCTTCGTGCCGCAACACCAGATAGGTTTGCTTATCAATCCAAAGCTTATGGGTTGCGTTCTTTAACTCCAACGCCACCACATAGCAATCCGCCTTGCGCCCGGAAACTTTAATCCGAGCGTCCTTCTGCAGCGTGGCGGCGGAGGCGTACCCAGCCAGATGGGTATAGCGCAGCACCAGGTCCTGATACGTGTTCATCACCAGATCGTTCTGGCCTCCGCCCGAATCCTCCGCGGCGCTCAGCCTGGATGCCGCTTGCTGGCGGGTAAACTCCTTCTTTTGCGGAAGCCACTGCCAGGTGATGGCTCCGTTGCTCGCCATGCAAACTTCACCTTGAGGTTGCTTTACCTGCAACCGCACGCTGGAAGGCTTGAGAATAGCGAAGTCCATCTCTTCCCGCACGATGCTTTGCCAAATGCCTCCGTTCCCGGCTGGCGTATGGGTTATAGAATCCTTCTCCACCATCAGGTGGCACGCCTGCAGGTTGCGATAAACCGTGGCAACCTTTTCAAAAATTATCTTCGGGGTTGCCTCATCGGCGCGGCTTCGGGATGGGATGCCACACCAAAGTGCCGCCAGCAACAGCGCCGGCGCTGCGCGCCGCGTCAACCTGCCATATAAGCCCCCCATTGCCCCCTCCCTGCCAACAACGGCGTGGCCACACAAATTTGCGCCAAGCCGAAGCGCTTAAGCCTGCGTTAGAGATGAAAAGCGTTCAATCATTTTCTTCATGCCAAAACCCGGAAAACTGATGGTAACTTTGGCATCTTCACCTTCACCTTCGCAGCCGATCACGGTTCCGGTGCCGAATTTGGGGTGGCGCACCCGGGCCCCAATCTTCCATCGGGATTTACCGTCTAGTACCGTAGCCTTGGCACGCGCGGCCAGCGTCTGCCGGATTCTTTCCGGATCGTTCAGGGCATTCTCCCACCGCGTGCGGGCTTTCACCGCCGCCCCACCCAGGCGCAAATCTTCCGTAAGCGCGCGTGGTATTTCCGCCAGAAAGCGCGAAGGGTGTGCACGGCGATCCATCTCATCACGGAAGGCCCGCCGGCTTGCCGACCAACTGATGATCAAGCGGTCGCGCGCCCGCGTCATCCCCACGTAACAAAGGCGCCGCTCCTCTTCAATGCCGGCCTTGTTCGCGAGCGAGAGCTTGTGGGGAAACAGTCCTTCTTCCAGTCCCACCAGAAAAACGGTTGAAAACTCCAGCCCCTTTGCGGTGTGCAGCGTCATCAACGTGACGCGCGCGTTTTCATCCAGCTCGTCGGTGTCTGAAGCCAGTGCAGCAACGTCCAGAAAGGCAGACAGCGTCTCACCGCGTCTGCCGGCGTCGATGGCCGCATTCACCAATTCCTGCAGGTTCTCGATGCGGCTGTCGGCCTCGGGTGTGCTTTCGGCTTCGAGCAGCTTAATGTAACCGGTCCGGTCGAGGATGACACGGAAAAAATCGCCAATCTTAAGTTCGTCCCGTTCAACGATAAGGCGTTGTATCAGCACGCTGAATGCCTGGAGCGCGGCATGAGCCCTGGCGGAATAGAAATCCAGATCAAGGGTGGCTGCCAATCCCTGCCACAGGGTCATTGACCTTTCGGCGGCAAAGGTTTGCAGCGTGGCCACCGTGGTGGCGCCAATTCCTCGCGTAGGTGTATTGATAATGCGCAAAAGAGCCGCATCGTCGTTGGGGTTGGCAGCCAGCCGGGCATAGGCCAGTACGTCTTTCACCTCGGCGCGCGCGTAGAATCGAGTGCCGCCCACCACGCGGTAGCGAATGCCGGCGCGGCGCATCGCCTCTTCCAGCAATCGAGACTGGGCATTGGTGCGGTAAAGAACGCCCACGGTGGCTTCCGGATGCTGGGCCAGCGCGGTGGTCAGATGGTCGGCCACGAAGGCCGCTTCCTCCTCGGCAGTTAAAGCCTCAAACAGGCTCACCCGGCGACCCTCGCTGCGGTCACTCCAAAGGTTCTTGCCCAATCGCTCTGTATTGTGGCCCACCACCGCCGAAGCAGCGTCCAGAATAATCTGCGTGGAACGGTAATTCTGTTCCAGCCGAATGATTTTTGCCTGGGGAAAATCGCGTTCAAAACTCAGAATGTTCTGAATGTCGGCGCCTCGCCAACTGTAAATACTCTGGTCCTCGTCGCCCACCGCAAATACGTTGCTGTGCGTGCGCGTCAACTGCCGGATGAGGCGATATTGAACGTTGTTGGTATCCTGGTACTCGTCCACCAGAATGTGCGTAAAGTGGCGGTTATACCACTCCAGGGCTTCGGGGACTGTCTCAAATAGTTCCACCGCCTTCAGCAGCAGATCGTCAAAATCCAGGGCGTTGGCCTGCTTCAGCTTCTTTGCGTAGAGGTCGTAGACGGAGGCCAGTTTCTCTGTGGCCACGTCCATAGCGTGTTTGTGCATTTCTTCGGGCGAGGTGCAGCGATTCTTGGCTCGGCTGATCAGCGAAAGCGCCGCGCGGGGCGACGTGAATACCTCCTCCAGCGACAATTGACGGATGCACTCTTTCATCAAACGCTGCTGGTCGTCATCGTCGTAAATCGAGAAGTCGCGAGTGTAGCCCAGGGGCGTAATATCGTGGCGCAGCACGCGCACACAAAAGGAGTGGAAAGTTGAAATATGCGGCCAGCCGCCCGCATACCCTTCGCCCAGCAATGCGGCCACCCGGTCTTTCATCTGCGCTGCGGCCTTATTGGTAAATGTGACCGCCAGAATGTTCTGCGGCCCTGTGCACCCGCTGGCAATCAGGTGCGCGATGCGGTAGGTGATGACGCGCGTCTTGCCGCTGCCCGCGCCCGCCAGCACCAGTACGGGTCCCTCGGTTATTTCGACGGCGATGCGCTGCTGAGGATTGAGTTGCGACAAGAGATCAGACATGATCAGCCTGCAATTGTACATGATTGCCTTACCGCTAGCCAAACATCCGCATTGCGCCGCGTGGAAAACCGCCGGCAGGCGGCCACCACCCTTTTAATGATCTAATCCGCCCGCCGCCCAGGTAAAACCGAGGCGTTACGACCAGAGGTGGGCCTGGTGCCTGGGGCAGCGGTCGTGGACGATTCGCGACAGCAGGGCATAGGAACCTCACAGGACCATTCCCAGCCTGTGGAGCCACTCTGTCAGGTTGCGGTGAGGCGCGGGAAACGGATGAGACAAGTGAGGCATTTTTTTCGAACGCGTCGCCAGGTTGGTTGCAGGCGGATGGCTTGCGTCGCTCGGGATGGGGCGCCGGTAAGACATTCGGGCAAGCGTTGTGCAAGGGCAATACGAGCAGTGAAATGGGGTTGGGATCGGTTCCGAACCGCCCCTTGAAAACCTGATGGCCCAGATCAGACGCCAGCCTTTTGCTGCCGGCTTCCAGGCTTAATGGCGGGAATTCCGGCCTTGCAAAGTGGACAATCCGCCGGTTTAAAGTTCTGCACGTTCAGGGTAACCAGGGCTTCCCGCGGGATTCCCGGCAGCGCCGTCCCGCCGCTGCGGTCGATTAACGACCCCGCTGCAATCACCCTGCCGCCAGCGCGCTCAACGGCCTGAATCGTTTCCAGTGTAGAGCCGCCCGTCGTGATCACGTCTTCTACAACCACCACCGGCTCCCCGGCAGCCAGTTGAAAGCCGCGACGCAGCGTCATCGCGCCATCCTGGCGCTCCGTAAACAAGGCGCGATTGCGCAGAGCGCGGGCAACCTCGTGCGCGACAAGGATACCTCCCAGCGCCGGCGCCACGGTGGCCGTAGCGGAGCCGTGCGCGCGGAGGCGGGTTGCAAGCTCCGCGCCCAGCTTCTCTGCCGCCTGGGGATGCTGCAGCACCAGCGCGCATTGAATGTAGCGGTCGCTGTGCAGCCCGGAGGTTAGAATAAAATGGCCCTCCAGCAATGCGTCATACTGTCGGAAGATGTCAAGAATTTCCTGGCTATCCATTGCGCCTCGTAACTGAAAATTGCCTTAGCTTACATCGCCTGCGCGGAGAGAATCGCCACCGGCAACCACCTTGTGGCCATCGCCTAACACCTTGTAAAGCGCAGGGAAAGACCTGCCGTCGGCCTTGAAGCCAGCACGGTCAATCTCTTACAGATTTCATCGCCGCCTCAATTTCCTTTACGGCGGCGGCGGCGGCGCCAGCCCTGTCAGGCGCCTGGGTAATGGGCCTGCCCATCACCAGAAAGTCCGCGCCGGCCCGAATGGCTGCAGCAGGCGTGGCAATGCGCGCCTGATCCTGCGCCTGAGACGCGGCGGGCCTTATACCCGGTGTGACAATCAGGAACCCGGCCCCGCATGCCTCGCGGATTACCGCCGCCTCGCGCGCGGAAGCCACCACACCGTGCAAGCCGGCCTGCTGGGCCAGTCGCGCCAGCCGCACCACGCGCTGGTCCGGCGTTTCTGTAATTCCGAGCACTGCCAAGTCCGCGGCGGCAAGGCTGGTAAGCACGGTTACGCCCAGCACGCGCGGCATGGTGCTGTTGCCGGCGCCTTCCCTGGCCCCTTCAAGCGCCGCTTCCATCATCTTAATTCCGCCGCCGGCATGGACGTTGAACATGGCCACACCGAGAGCTGCGGCGGCGCGCGAGGCGGCGCGTACGGTGTTGGGAATATCGTGAAACTTGAGGTCCAGAAAGATCTTTTCGCCCTGGGCAGCCACACTGCCCACGAATTGCGGCCCGCAGGAAGTGAAAAGCTCCAGCCCGATTTTGAACTGGCCCACGCGGCCCCGCAAAGCCTCCACTACCTCCGCCGCCGCTTCAGCCGACGGTACATCCAGGGCCAGAACCAGCCGCTCAATGGCGGAGGTCGGGGCAGAACTTGGCGAGGATGCCGACGCGGGCACTGCCCGAGTTGAGGAATTGGAATTGGCGTGCATATTTTTTATTCTACGGAAGCCATTCCTTTTTTAAAACACTATTCTTCGCCGGCCAGCCGCTTGAACTCTTCCGTCTGCTTACGCACCGCCAGCCAGCCGGGAAACAGCTCCGGGGTTTCCAGCCAAACCTGGAACCAGTTTGCAATTTCGCGTTTCTCGCTTCGCTTTTCGGCAGCCACATTGGGGTTCGCGGCCTGTGCGCGCGCCCGCCACTTCCCCTGCAATGCCAGGGCTCGCGCCCATTTTTGGCCTTCATGGTCGCCCGCCTGCCGGAATTCATGGTAAAGGCGGTCCAGCGAAGCCAGCGAGTCTTCTGCAGCGGCAAGCGTGCTGAAGTGGAGAACGTCTTTCAGCCGCGTGGCGTAAGGCTCCGGCATGGCGGCAGCAGGGGTAATGGCAGACTGAACGTCGATGCCCGCCTTTTCCAATACGCTGGCAATGTAGGCCAGGCTGGGGCGGCTCTGCGCACCGTACTGCTGCGCAATGGCAGCTTGAACGCTGCGCAATTCGCGGCCGCTGGCCCGCTTCAATTGAATGCGCGCGGCCATCTCAAGGATCCGCTGTTTTTTGGTTGCCTTTTCGTCAGCCATGTTGATGCGGCATCACGGCCTGTGTTGCGTGGGTGCGGCCTTATGCTGGTTGGCCAGGTTACGACGGTAGCGCCTTACCTTTTCATGGTGGGCCGCCAGAGTTTTGGAAAATACATGCCCACCCGCATTATCGCTAACAAAGTAGAGGGCGTCACCGGCCGCGGGGTGGGCCGCAGCCAGAATGGAGGCCACGCCGGGGCTGCAGATGGGGCCTGGAGGCAATCCGGCGTGAGCGTAGGTGTTGTAGGGTGAAGGATTCTCAAGACCCGAGCGGGTGATGGGACTGCGCGCCGCTTCGCCGGCCGGATCGCTGAGGTCCATGGCATAGATTACAGTTGGATCGCACTGCAGGGGCATGCCCATCTGCAGGCGGCGAAAAAATACGCCCGCAATCAAGGGACGTTCGCTGGCTTTGGGCGTTTCCTTTTCAACCAGCGACGCCAGCACCATTACACGATGCAGTTCTTCGCCGCCTGCGGGCAAGCCCTCGGCGGCGTGCACGCGCATTTCGTGCCGAAAGCGGGTCAGCATTCGAGCTACTACCGTACCCGGAGTGGCGCCACGCGGCAGAAAATAGGTGTCCGGGAACAGGTAGCCTTCAAGGGAATTTGCCTGAGGATCCAGATCGCGAACCGGCCCGGGATCCGAAGCCGCTTCAAGAAACGCAGCGGCATCCATGCCGATGCGTGCGTGCAGAATGCGAGCCATATCCCATCGGTTGGAGCCTTCGGGAATGAGCACGGCGTGCAGAAAAACCTCGCCGCGGACAATTTTCCGGTAAACCTGAATGGTGGAAAGGGGGCGGTCGAAGCGATATTCGCCGGCTTTAAGACTCTGGTGACGAACGCGTCCAATCCAATACAGAACCAGAAACGGAAGCCTGCCGCGCAGCACTCCGCTTGCCACAAGCTGCTGCGCCAATTGCGCTGGAGCTTCTCCACTCGCAATGTTTACCACAACCGGAGCGCCTTTGCTGAAAGGGGTAAGCCACTGCGAGGTAAGCCAGGCGCCTGTTGCAAGTCCAGCCACAAACACGGCTAGCGCCACACGTTTCATTCTGGTTCAGCCTCTTGCCTGGCGGCTGGTCCGTGTTTATAAGCCAGCCGGTCCAGATACCCCTGAAGCAAAATGGTGGCCGCCACGCGGTCAACCGCGCGCTTCCGTTTTTCGATTCCCATGCCGGAATCACGCAGAATGCGGTTGGCCGCCACACTGGTCAAACGCTCGTCCCACAACTTCACCTCGCAGGTCAATTTGGAGCGCAGCTTGACGGCAAACTGTTCCACGTAAGCGGAAATTTCCGTTTGCCTGCCGCTGTGGCCGACTGGATTTCCCAGGACGACGCACGCCGCGTCGTATTCACTCACAAGCTCCTGGATGCGCCGGAGGTCGTCCTCCATCCGGACGCGCTGATAGGTGGGAAGGCCCTGCGCCGTGATTCCAAGCGCATCCGAAACGGCCAAACCAAAGCGCCGCAAGCCGAAATCAATCGCCAGAATGCGTTCCATCCAAAGCCTGGCAAAAACCCTTTCTAAATACACCGTTCGGGCGCCCATAGAGCGCGCCCTTGCGATCATCATATCAGAACTGGTAAGGTGCAAAAACCGGCGTCGTGAAGTGGCCTGGCAGGAGGCCGTAGAAAGGAGAACCTGAGGGACGGCGCCAAGGGGCCGCTGCCAAATACGGAGGGATTAGAGTTCAGGCAGAAACTTCTGCCTCGACGGGCTGGCGCAACGTTCTGTCTGCGGCGCGGTAAGGTAGTTCAATGACCATCGTCTTCTCAACACAGTTAAAATAGCGATCGCAGCGGACGCAATCCCGCCAAACTTTCATAGGGAAGCGTTCGCGGGCCACTTCGCGAAAGCCCATCTTGGCAAAAAAATCGGGAACCAAGGTGAGAGCAAATACGGTCTTCAGACCAAAGCCTTCGCCTTCCAGCATCAGCGTCTCGGTTATGGCGCGGCCAATGCCTTTGCTCTGCACGCCCGGGGCAACGCACAGCGAGCGGATCTCCGCCAGATCCGGGTTATAAAGCTTAAGAGCGCCGCAGCCCGTGACTTGCCCGTTGTCTTCGCCTACGGAGAACTCCCGGACGCTTTCATAAAGATCGGTCAGGGTGCGCGGAAGCATCACGCGCTCCGCCACATAATGGTTGATCATTTCAAAAATCGCGGGGACGTCACGCAACTCAGCTTTTCTGACCGACACTTTACCGCTCCTGCGTTTCCGTGGGCGCGACAGGCCGCCGCTGCCTCTAGCGTTAAATCAAACGCAAAATCTCATTATATTCCAGCTTGCCCTATGCCCTCTCGCTCTGCAATAGAAGCAACAGCAGGGCCTTCTGCACATGGAGGCGATTTTCTGCCTGGTCGTACACCACGGAGTGCGTGGAATCGATGACGGAGTTCGTAACCTCCTGCCCGCGGTGCGCCGGAAGACAGTGCATAAACACCGCGCCGGGATCAGCCGCCGCCAGTACCGCGTCATTAACCTGGTAAGGCAGGAAGACCTGGGCGCGAAGATGTGCGGCGTGCTCCTGCCCCATACTGGTCCAAACATCCGTATAAATCGCGTGGGCCCCGCAGGCGGCCTGTATGGGATCGCGCATCACCTCAACGCTGCCGTGCGTCTGGCGAGCCAGCTGACGGGCATGATTCAGGAATTCCGCATCAGGCTCGTATCCTGCCGGGGTAGCGACACGCATGCGGACTCCAAGTTTGGCAGCCTGCACCATCAGGGAATTGCACATGTTGTTGCCATCGCCAATATAGGCAAACTGCAGGCCGCTCAGGCGGCCGAATTTCTCCTGCAAGGTAAAGAAATCCGCCAGCGCCTGGCACGGATGCACCAGATCGGAGAGCCCGTTAATGACCGGAATGCAGGCGTTTTCCGCCAGCTCTGCCACAGAGCGGTGGGAAAATGTACGCGCTACAATGCCCTGCACCCAGCGTTCAAGGTTGCGCGCCACATCCTTGATGGTTTCCCGCTCGCCCAGCCGCGGCTTGCTGTGCTCCAGATAGATCGCTCTGCCGCCCATGCTGTTCATGCCCACCTCAAAGGTAACGCGGGTGCGCAGAGAGGGCTTTTCAAAGATCATGGCCAGTTGCTGGCCCTCGAGCGCGCGGGCGTACTGTTGCGGCGCGCGCTTCATATGTTCAGCCACGCGAAAAATCGTGCGAAGATCATCACGGCTCAATTCCACGTCGGAGATCAAATCCGAGACGCTGAGTTTTTCAACGGTCGCAATCTGGGTCATTACGGCAGTCATGAGTGCACCTCTTGATGTTGTTGATAAGCAGGAGCGGTTAAGATGGATTCCAGCGCGGCAATCAACTGGTCTACATGGCGCCGCTCCAGGATGAGGGGCGGCAAAAAGCGAAGTACTTTCTCCTGCGTGCAGTTCATCAGTACACCGGCCTCGAGCGCCTGTTTGACAATGGCCTTGCACGGCACGCTCAGCTCCGCGGCCACCATCAGGCCCTCACCGCGCACTTCGCGAATGACCGGGGCTTTTTGCTGCAGCAGCCGCAGTTGCTGTCGAAAATATTCGCCCACGTCGAGAACCTGCTCGAGAAAACCGGGACGCTCGACAATCTCCATAAACTTGAGCGCCAGGCGGCACTGCAGCGGCCCGCCGCCAAATGTGGTGCCATGCATGCCGGGAGCAAATGCCTGGGCCACTTCATCCCGGGCAATCATTGCCGCCAGGGGCAAACCGCCAGCCAGCGGCTTCGCCACCAGAACCACGTCGGGCTTCAACCCGTACTTTTGGAAAGCGAAATAGCGGCCAGTGCGTCCTAGTCCACACTGGATTTCGTCGGCGATATAAAGGGCGCCGTGCTCGCGGCAAAGCTGCTCGGCCGCCTTGAGAAAAGGCTCGCTTACCGGCACAATGCCGCCCTCGCCCTGGATAGTTTCAACCATAACCGCGGCGACACGAGGCGAAAAGCTCTGGCGGAGCGATTCCACATCATTAAGGCGGACAAAGCGCACGCCGGGCACCAGCGGTTCAAAAGGCTTGCGGTATTTTTCCGGCCAGGTCGCGGAAAGCGCACCGAACGTGCGGCCGTGGAATGAATTTTCAAGGGCGAGAATCTCAATGCGCTCAAACGGCTCTGCGGGGTAACGCTTGCGCGCGTACGCGCGGGCCAGCTTCATGGCGCCTTCGGTCACCTCGGTGCCGGAATTGCCAAAGAATACTCGATCCAGCCCGGACCAGGCCGCCAGTTTTGAAGCCAGGAACCCCTGGTAAGGGTGGTAGAGAAGGTTCGAAACGTGCAGCAGCGTCTCATCCGCATCGCGCAGCACCGCCATCATCTCCGGATGGCCGTATCCCAGCGAATTCACCGCCAAGCCGCCCAGAAAATCCAGGTAGCTGCGCCCCTGGGCATCCTGGATGTAGCAGCCTGCGCCGCTGACCGCCAGAACCGGCAGCCGGTCGTAGGTTGGTATCAGATAGCGCTTTTCCAGCTCTGCAACCTTTTCGAAACTCATCAATCCTTCGCGATTCTCGTGCCGCTGGTCCGGCCACGTGTAATAAGTTTCAGCAAGGCCCCGGGCCTTGCGGGCGAGATCAAATCAATCTCCTGAACATCCGCCGCGAGGGTGCGGGCGCATGAGCGGAGCTTCGGAATCATGCCGTCTTTTACAACACCCCGGCTGATCAAACGCTCGATTTCTGAAACGCCGATGTAGGGAATCACTTTACCCCCGGCGTCCCAGACGCCGCCGGATTCGGTAAGAAAAACCAGCCGGTCGGCATGCAGAGCGCTCGCCAGGCCCGCCGCCAGATCGTCGGCGTTCACATTAAAGTAGTGCTGGCCCGGCCCCAGAGCCAGGCTTGCAACCACGGGAACAATTCCGTGCTCAAACGCCGCCTCAAGAATCAGCGGCTCAACTTTGCTCGGCCGCCCCACAAATCCCAGATCCTTTTTTTTGCCTTCGTGCCGTGCGGTCACCTTGCGCACCTTGACCAGCCCGGCGTCACCGCCGGAAATTCCCAGCGCCGGAACGCCGGCGAATTGGATGGCTGCAACCCAATGCTTGTTGACCAATCCAGCCAGCACCATCAGGGCGGTATCGCGCGTTTCAGCATCGGTGACGCGCAGTCCCTGGTGAAAAACGGTTTCAATTCCCAAACGCAAAAGGGTTCGGGTGAGAGTTGCGCCGCCGCCGTGCACAACCGTCACGTGATGACCAGCGCGGCACAAAGCCGCAATCTGCCGGGCTACCCTGCCGCGCACCCTGGAGTCTTCCGCTCCCTGGCCGCCTACTTTTATCACCAGCTTCATGCCAGGGACTGATCCTCCGCATAGCCCATCATCAGGTTCATGTTTTGCACCGCCTGAGAGGCCGCGCCTTTGCCCAGGTTGTCGAGCGCGGAAACCACAATCAAGCGCCGCGCAGATTCGTCGAGCGCAAAGCCAACATCCAGGAACGGCGTGTGCGCAACCGCTTTCAAGTCCGGAAGCGCTCCGCCCTGATACACCCGAACGGCGGGAGCAGTAAGGTAAAAATCCGCATAAAGGTCGTGTACCTGTTCCAGGCTGCGAGTACCCGCAAGCTTGACGTAAAGGGTGCTTAAAATGCCGCGGTCCACCGGCAGCAGGTGGGGAGTAAAGACGAATTGCTGGCCGGTCAGCTCCAGGGCCTGCAACATTTCCGGAACATGACGATGATGAAAAAGCCCGTAAGCGCGGATGTTTTCGTTGACCTCGCAAAACATCAGGTCCGCGCGCGCCGAGCGCCCTGCGCCGGTGGCTCCGGATTTGCAGTCAGCAATAATGCCGGCCGAGGTGTCTGCCCAGCCTTCCCGCAGCAGGGGCGCCAGGCCGAGAATAACTGAGGTGGCATAGCAGCCGGGATTCGCCACCAGGCGCGCATGGCGGATTTTCTCTCTTTCCAGTTCCGGCATGCCGTATACGGCTTCTTCCAGGGCAGCCGCAGCGTCGTGCTGAAAGCCGTACCAGAGCGGATAGGAGCCGGCATCACGCAGACGGAAGGCGCCGCTCAAATCAATAACCCTCAACCCTCTTTCCAGAAGGCGCGGCGCCAGATCAAGCGAAAACTCGTGAGGCGTGGCAAGAAAAACTACGTCAGCCAGGTCAGGAGTAAGGGAGTCAGAGTCCAACGACGCGATGCGAAGTGCAGCCTTGCTGCGATGAACCGGGTGCGGAGTATCCGCCGAAGCGGAGGCCTTCGCAGCACGGCCGGAAGACATCAGGCTGGTCAGACGCACGCGGGGATGGCGCGACAAAATACGGACCAGTTCCTGCCCGGCGTAGCCGGTGGCGCCCAGAACAGCCACACGAACGCTGGAAAGCACCGTTCCCGGCGACCCACTTCTTGGCTGGCTTTGTGTTTGCAGCAACATACCCTTGAAGACCGTGATTCGTAAGAATCACAACTATAGCATAATTATGCATAGTAAGCATAAATATTCTATTTGCATTTGAGGTGAATTCCGTGGAGCAGAGGTGCGATGTGCCCGGCCAGATTATCCAGCCGCAGGCGCGTGATTCTGCAGCGGGCGATTCGGATCAACCGCGAGCCAGGCTACAGCTCCCAAAGCGCACAAGGCTGCGGCAAAAACGATGGCGGCCACCCAGCCGAAATGGATGGCAATCACCGGCGTAAACACCGCCGTGATGGCGCTGCCAGTTTGCGCACCCATGTTCATCCATCCGGAAAGCGATCCGGCGTGACTGCCGCCCAGGTCCGCGGAAAGCGCCCAATAGGAACTTTGCGCAAGGTAGAGCGATCCGGCGCCGCCGGCAAGGATGACACTGGCAAAAGCCGCCGTGTGAAGCTGAGCCCCAACCAGCAACAGTACAGAACACAGGCCCAGACCGAACGCACCGGTGCCGCAGCGTCCTAAACGCCTTCCGAAACGGATGCTGATCCTGTCGCTGGCCCAGCCGCCCGTAATGGACCCGAATGTCATGCCGATAAATGGCAGCATGGCGTAAAGAGAGCCCGACTGAACCGAAAAGCCACGGACGGTGGTCAAATAAATAAAGAACCACGTAAAGAAGATGTAGGCAACGTATCCATAGGAAAAGTAGCTGAGCGTTAGCGCCCATACGTTGAAGCTGGAAAAAATGGCGCGCCACGGCGCCGGGCGCGAGACGGAGCTGACCGGAGTGATAATCCCGCAGCGGATAAATTCACGCTCCTGCGCATTGGCGTGAGGGTGATCTTCCGGGCGGTTCCGGGCAATGGCATACCATGCAAGCGCTGTAACCCATCCAAGCGTGGAACAGAGCAGGAATGAAGAACGCCACCCCCAGTGCAGCATGATGGCAGCCACCAAGGGAGGCGCAAACGCCGCACCTACTCCGACCCCGGCAAAGATCAATCCGTTGGCGATGCCGCGCTCAACCGTAGGAATCCAGAAAGCGACCCAAAGATTAGAGGCCGGGTACATCACAGATTCGCCCACGCCGAGAAGGAACCGAACCGTCCAAAGCGCGGCAAGGGCCAGCTCCCAGGAGACCGGGATGGAGCCGCTAAGTGCGGTGAAAACGGCCCAGGCAACAGCTCCCATCGCCAGCACTTTGCGCGGCCCCAGACGGTCCGCCAGACGGCCGGCCGGAACCTGGAACAGGCTATAGCCGATGGAGAACGCGCTGAACACCATTCCCAGCCTGGGCAGCGACAGATGGTATTGAGCCGACATGGGCTTGGCGGCGATCGAAATATTGACGCGGTCAAGATAACTTACCGCACCCATGCCCGCAAGCCATACCAATTGCACCCAACGTGATCGTGTTGGCCGTGTTTCCTGCATCGACGGATTAACCCCGTGAGTTATTGGACTCCGCTGGCGCCGCACCGGAACATAGAAAACTACGGCCGATAGGACAGGGTTGAACGCACTTCAAACCGGAGTTGGATTTGTAGACGCCCTGGCAAATCTTTGAATTATGGAATTTATAGAATTACAAAGATACAATCAACTACAATCATGAATACCTTCATCCAACCCGGAACCAGTGCACCCAAAGTTGCAGCGCCCACCAGCATCCGCATTATTGCCGCGGCGGTGGTGTTTGCCTGCATATACTTCGCCAGTTCGATTGTGATTACGCTGATTGTCTCGTTGCTGATTGCATTCGTCCTCGAGCCCGGTGTCCGGCTGCTGGAGCGCATCTGGATTCCGCGCTGGCTTGGCTCATTGCTGATGGTTCTGGTGGGCCTGGCCCTGGTGTACTTGCTGATTTACCTCATCTACGACCGCGTGACCGCTTTTGTGGATGACCTGCCGCGACTGGCCATCCGTATTAAACAACTGGTGACACATTATCAGATTGTCCTGCAGAATCTAAGCCAGAGGACCGCACCTTTCACACCCTCGAATCAGGGAGCCAGCCTGCCCACCGTCCGCGTCCAGCAGGAGTCTCCCTGGGCGCGCTTTCTGCTGCGTGGCATCGGTTCGGTCTATGCTTTTACGGTAACCGTAATGTTTATCCCCTTCCTGATCTTCTTCATGCTCGCTGCCAAAGACCATTTCTTTGCCTCCACCCTTAACCTGTTCTCCATGGACCGCCGCAACCGGGTGAAGATCGTCATCGATGCCATCAGCGTGATGGTACGTCAATATGTCATCGGCAACATTCTGGTGGCTCTTATCTCAACCGTCCTCATTACCCCCGCGTTCATGCTGGTGCAACTGCGGTATGCGCTGGTTCTGGGCCCGCTTTCCGCGCTGCTTAACCTGGTGCCCTACATTGGCGTGGCGCTGGCCATTATTCCGCCGCTGCTCATCGCCCTGATGCAGTACGACACGATGGGCCCTTACATTGCCATTGCCGTCGCCGTCCTGGCTATCCACTTTATCGCGATCAACGTCTTAACGCCCAAGCTGGTGGGCAATCGTGTGCGGCTGAATCCACTTTCGGTCACAATCTCCGTCATGTTCTGGGGTTGGCTGTGGGGAGGGATTGGACTGGTACTGGCGGTCCCGATTACGGCGGCCTTCAAAGCCATTTGCGACAACATTGAATCGCTTAAGCCATTCGGCGAATGGTTGGGCACCTGAGCCATCCGCTTCGCATCCACACCTGCCGCAGGCGCCGGAAGCACGGCATACCCGTCGCGTTAAGGCCGCCGGACAGGGTGAAAGCGCCGGTTGAAGGCTGAGCGCCAAAGCGTTAGCAAGACCAGCTTAGACTACATTCCGGGCCGCATGTGTCACCGGCTCCGCGATGCTGTAACCAATGCCTCGTACGGTCCGGATTAGGTGAGTGGCGAAAGGAAAATCCACTTTGCGCCGCAAATAATTTACATACACATCCACCACGTTGCTGTCCGGCTGGTAATTAAGCTTCCACACTGATGTGTGGATGGCAGCGCGTGAAACCGGCTTGCCTTCATTCAGCATTAAACACTCCAGTAAAGCAAATTCGGTCGCAGTCAGCTTAATGATGCGGCCCGCGCGCACTACCCGGCGCTCCACGCGATGTAGCATCAAATCGTCCACTTGCAGCACCAACATCTGACCCTGCCTGCGCTTTTCCACCAGCACCCTGGCGCGGGCGGAAAGTTCCTCAAAGGCAAAAGGCTTCGCCAGATAGTCGATGGCTGCGTGGGTTTGCGGCGTTTCCGCGGGCGGCCGCTGCGTTTGCGCCGTCAGTGCGAGGACCGGCGGAGCGGATTCATTAGTTCGCAGGCGCCGCAATAAATCTAATCTCGCTTCCTCTGACTGGCTTACGTTTAGAATCACTAAATCGTACTCTGCAGTCCGCGTCAGAACTTCATTGGGCGAGTTGTGCGGGACTACATCAACCTGATAGTTTTCAGATTCCAGCCCCAGGCGCAGGCTGCCTGAATCGATGGTGGCATCATCAACTACCAGAACTCGCGCGGCGCGTATCTCGATACCCTGAGTTTCGCTACTGCTTGTGATTGTGTTTTCCAATTTATTACGATCCCCCTTCGGTTGTAGATTTATATTACGTACAACCACTAACTAATATATGTATAAACCATCAACATCCACTGCGCAAGTAAAATCTTGCCCTTTTTAAACCGTCGGTTTGCCCATTTCGCATTGCATTAAAGTGGTCTATATTCACTAACAAGGAGGGTTTTATGAGCAACCGGTGGATTGCCGCTTTTTCGGCAACGCTAATCGGGATGTTGATGACCGCATGGGGCCGGGCAGCCCAGGCCCAGAATTTGGCCAATACTCCACCGGCGGCCAGTCGCAGCACCGCCAACCGCAGCATTGTGGTCCCAACCAGGACCACAATTCCGCTCGAGCTGCGGGCCAGCCTCAGCTCCCGAACAGCGCGTGTGGGCCAGCGGATTTATTGCGACACTGTGTATCCGATTGTAGTCAACAACCGTGTCATCATTCCGGCGGGCAGCTACGTGAAGGGAACCATCACACAGGTTGTAAGGCCGGGGCGGGTAAAAGGCAAAGCGCAGATGGGACTGCGGTTTGATTCCATCACGCTGCCGAGCGGCATTACGCACGGCATAAGCGCCACGCTCTCGGGTTTTGCGGGTAACGGCAAAGAAGGCTTTAGCAAAACCGAGTCGAAAGTTGAGGGAGAAGGCTCCAAGGGTAAGGACGCTGCGACGGTCGCTATTAGCGGCGCCGAGGCGGCTACCATCGGCGCCATTGCGGGTTCAGCAGGCGGCCATGCCGCCACAGCGGCGAGTGTGGGAGGTGCGATGGGAGCGCTGGGCGGGCTGGTTTACGTTCTGGCGACGCGCGGCAAGGACATTGTTTTGCCCGCAGGCACCAACCTTGAACTGGAACTGCTTCGCCCGCTTTCCTTTTACCCGGACGAAATCAACACCCCCACCAACATGCCTGCCGGTCCTGCCTTTCAACCTCGGGATCCCGGCCCGGGCATTTAGCGCGCCAGCGCCTTACTTGACGGTCCGCAGGCGGCAATAGAGGTTGCGGCCGGGAAATATCCATGCCAGGTGCTTTTCGTAAAAGTCGATCGAGATTCCGGCCGCCATGCGGCCCAGGTTATCGAGCAAAAAGTTGCTGCCAAACTCCAACCGGCGGTCGAGGATTTCAAACCCCCCAAAATTATACGTAAAGTCGCTGAAGCTCTGCCCCGTAAAGTAGTCAAACGAGTGGTAACCCAGATGGAAATGATGCGTGGGGTCGGTGTAAGAGTCGGGCGAGCTGAAATGAGGCGTAACAATCAGCACCTCGGCGCCAGGCCGCGCCACGCGGTAAACCTCAGCCATGACTCGTAAAATATCGGTCTGGTGCTCCACGAAATGCGATAGATAGACGCGCGCAGCGCAACTATCCTGAAATGGCCAGGGAAAGCACGCGAGGTCAGCGATCACGTCAGCGGCCGAACCCGGCTGGCGGTCAACGCCGATGGCGCCGGCCTCCTGCTTCTTTTTTCCACAACCCATGTCAAGCGTGATTGCGGGCGCGGCGGTTATCGCGTTGTCTTCGGGTTTATTCACATTTCGTCCAGAGGCATGGCGCCTGGCCAATCACCCGGGGTGCACCCCGTTCCAGCTAGTGTTGCCAAGACGCTACGCGTACCAGCGTCAGACAAACCTGGCGCGAAATCCGGCACACACCTTACTTTGCGTACTCCATGGCCCAAATGGCGAGCGGCCGCATATAAATCTCCGCCCGGAAGTTCCCCGAATGATCCCAGGCCTCCGGAGTTCTGAACCAGTAACCTTTCTCTTCGTAAACCACGTGGTACACGCCCCACGCGGTCTTATACGCGGCGTCTGGCATGCCTTCGGCCTTCATAAAAGAGGCCAATGCCAGCGTGGTACCCGCCCACACTTCTTCCGATTGATCGTTATCCTTAATCGGAGTCCCATCAGCATTCATACCGTTCACCGCGCCCATTTTCCCTTGCTCAAATCCCTGCACGTCGTACTTATAGATGGTGGCCAGCGACTGCTTCACGCTATCCGCGGGAACCAGCTTGCCAAGCCCGCAGAGGTCCGCGTACCACTGGCCCACCAACTGGTCAGCCATGATGTTGGATTTGTACGTGCTTCCCGTATCGTAATTAAAGTATTTTCCATTCCAAAGTTCTTTTACAAAGTTTGGCTGAGCCTTGTCGTACCATTGCTGGTATTTCTCTGCGGCCGCTGTGTCGCCCAACTGGTGAGCCATGGCCACCGTAGCCTTTAGAGCGGCAAGCCAAAGGCTGCCGCAGTAGGCGCTGGTGCCGCGCATGCGCCAAGTGTCATACGTCTGGTCGGGTATGCCCTGGTTTTGTGGCAGGCCGTCGCCAGCCGTGTCAAAGCGCTTCAGGTAATCCATGGCCGATTTAACCCCCGGCCAGCAATATTTCAGAAAATCTTCGTCCTTGCTGCCTGTCAAAACGTAATCGCGATAAACCTGCAGTACGTACTTGCTGTTCAGGTCCTTCCAAACCGTAATATTCTGCCAGTTATATTGATTGACGCGCTGGATGGGGTCCTCCGCAGGAGCGCCCAGGTCATGGGGCAACGCGCCAGCCACCTTGCGCAGCGCCAGGGTGTGATCCCAGCCAATCTGGTGATATTGCCCGTAATTCAGCGGCACCGTATCCGAAAACTGCCGCATCTCTTCCTTCTCGAGCTGCGGCCACATTTTCAGCAGCGCCCAGGAGCCGTAAAACCTGACGTCAAGCGTGGAGTAAAAAGGATAATCGAAGCATTCCAGGTAGGAAAAGTGATGACGGCTATTCCTGGTGGTTTTTCCAACTTCGCCGTTTTCCCAGAAAGTGCCGCCGTCAACAAGGTCATAGAGCTCATTGAACAACATGCTGCGATACCATCCCGGTTTTGAAGAGTCATTGACCACCGGCCGTTGCCACGCGTCAATCGCCGCGCTCCAGCTCTGATAGTTTTCCAGCCCGTTGCGAGCGATCTGCTGGGCCGCATTGCCCAGCTTGCCGAAATACTCCGTATAACGCCGGTACCAACGCCGGCCGTTTCCGAATTGGGTTATCGGCAAGTCCCAGGCCAGCACCATCGGAATCTGCCTTGACGCGCCCGGCGCCAGCGTAAAAGTGACCGCCAGCGCCCCGGCAATCGCGTTGCCGCCGGAGCTCAGGTAATTGTGAGCCGATTCGTTCAGCGTGCCGTCGTTGGCAAACGTCTTCCAAACGCTAGCCCCGTCGCCCATCGCGTCAAATGTCGTTTGCGTCGTCACCTTGACGTCCGGGGTTTCGATCGTTGCAATGGCGAATTGCCCATCGGAGTCGGTCTGCACCGCACCGGGCCGCACCCGGTCAAACAAAATGCCCTTCATCTGGCGGCCGCCGGAAATCGGCGTGGTAAAGGCACGGTTAAAATTGTCCGAACCCAAACCCGGATTAAGGTCACCGCTGAAGTCAGAAAACCACCCCACCATGTTGGTCCAGGAGAACAACAATGAGATTTTTACAGGCCGTGAGGTGGTATTGTGGGCGAACCAGACGAAAACGCCCACGGGATAGCTGGTCTCCTTGTAGTTGTGAGGAAGCACGGGAGAGAACTGCTCCTGCACCAGGCGCACCGGGAAGCTGGATGGGCGAAAATCAAACCACGCCTTGGGAAAGAGCGCGGAGTACTTGCCCGCACCTTCCGGGTAGTTCCAATTCCAGGCGCCCAGCATGCCGCCCCCTTGCGGTTTGGCGGTGCTCAACACCAGTGCTTCAGGCGCGCCTCCCTCCTGCTGCTCAAACGCCGCAAAGACGTCTGAGGGGATGGAGCGGTATTTGTGAACTCCCACCTTAAGGTGCCAACGGGCAAAATCACCGCGATAGGTGCGGCCAATGGCGCCGCTGCCAAACCCGCCCAGGGGCGCTCCCTGCCAGTACCCGTCATCGATGTTCCCCGGCACTTTCGTTTTGCCGGGATTATCAAGCGGCTCGCCGATGCCGCGGCTCCAGGCGACTGCCGGTATTTGTTGCGCCCGCAGCGGCCCTGCCGGCAGTAACCCCGCCAGAAAACACGGTATGATCAGCGCCCATTGCGTCTTGATGTATCGCCCCATTTTTCCCTCCGCGCCGCACCTGCAAAGCTGGCTTCGCCGGTCTGCCCGGTATCCCGCCGCCGTGCCATGCGGCCGGACCGTTCAGGCCTTTATTCCACAATCAGCAGGCTGTGCGGCGGCATGCGCAGCGTGCCTCCGTCTGAGCCCAGCGCTGCGCCTTGCGAAGCAAACACCTGGTGCAGGCGCATGGCCATGCCGTTCATGCCCAGCAGATGGCAGGCCACCGGCAACTCCGTAAAGTTCATGACCGCAGCGCGCATGCCGAGCGGGAACACCGCCACGCGCGGCGGCGCATCGGGCGAAGTGACGGTGAAGCTTTCCACGCTTTGCCGCAGCTCCTGCAGGGCTTGGCGCAGCGCCGGCGTAGGCTGTTCAACACGATCCTGATCGTCAACAAACGTAAGCTGCGGAAGAGCATCGGAGAAAATCACAACTTGCCCGCCACCCAGCGCCTGGGTCTTAATGTAGCTCCCTTTTTCCAGGTCAAGCGCCGCGCCGGCGGGAAGACGCGGGTCGCGATTCAAACGGTGCGCCAGTCCCTGGCTTAGAATGGCCGTCCCGCCCTTCTGCAGGAATTGCACAAGCTCAGGCACAAATTCCCGGTCGGCCAGCGAATACTCCGCAAACAGGGCAATGCGCGCTGCGGAGGGAAAGTGGGCAGTAGGCAGCAGCGGAATGGCCAGCATCCCCACCTGATCGAAGATGTAAGGCTCGCCACCCGCATCGCTGGAAACCGGCTTGTAAGCTGGAATGCCGCGCCAGTTGCCCACCAGTTTCGAGAGCCGCTGCAGGATCATTTGTTGAGAAGCTAACGCGCCGGCTTGCGACTTGTACTGCGGCGAAATCAGCGATCCATAATGGAACAAAAAGATCTCCGGCGCTCCGGCCAGCACGCTGACGTATGCCTGGTCCAGGTAAAAGGTGGGGTCGGTGCCGAAAGGATCAAACCAGGCGCCCCCCGTCTTTTCTCGCGCAATTCCGCGCAGCCAGCGGTAAATGAAAAAACCCTCGTACTGTTGTTTGTGGCCCCAATGCGCGGAGCTGGGGTCGCGCAGTTCCGTTCCCACCCATATGCGATCATAGAGGGCTGTTTCATCCGCCACACTGTAGCCGCGGTTCTGAAAATTGTCGTACCATTGAGGGAATTTCAGGATGATGCGCACATGCGGATTCACCTGGCGCGCCGGCCTCAGCACACGGTTGCGGCTCATGCGCAGCATCAGGGCGCTGCGGTATTGCGCCCAGCTCTCCTGGCCGCGCGCCGCCGCGCATTCCGAGCACTCACAATCGGTGAAGAAGAAATCGTCGATAATGATCTCGTCAAACAGCCCGGCCGTGTACCGGAAGATGGATTCCAGGCGCTCCTGGTTGGCGGCGTTGGTGTAGCAGGCGGCAATGTTCCATCCGGTTGAGGGCTTGCCCAACTGGGTGGTGGCCACCGCGCCGGAAACGGCAAGCCCGGCGTGCCGGAAGAAGTCGCGCGACTGCTTCAGGGTTTCTGCGTCCGCCTGGTAGCCATCGCGAAACGTTTCCAGATACACCTTGTTAAGGTTCATGCGACGGCAAAACTGCAACGCCTCTTCCCGCCCCTGCGGCGTGGAAAGGTGATCGCGAACGTCCTGCGCGGTAAACAGCGTTGACCATTGGGTGGCCCGCGCCGGCGCTGCCGCCAGGGCAAAGATCCCCCAATAAACAGCAATCACCAGTTGACGATTTCTAAATCCCGAAAAAGGCTCTTTGGTCTCCTGCTTCATCTTGATAACTCCGTAAAATCGCCCCCTCTACGCCCATGCGACTGAACCGGAACGCATCGCCGCTAGGTTTGAAGGCCACAAAAACCGCGTGCGCAATCAGCCAGGATGCGCGCACACTGTTCCACTTCTTCCACCACCACGTATTCTTCGGTGGAATGCATGCCCGCGCCGCCCGGGCCGAAGACCACGCTTGAAATGCCGGCATCCTGCAGCAGGGCGGCGTCCGTCCAGTAATGGACATGGCCAAACCGCATGCGGGCCCCAAGGACCTGCCGCGCGCTCTGCGCCAAAGCGCGCACAATGGGCGCATCGCGCTGCGTTTCAAACGGGGTGGCGGAATAACCCACGCGGAAGGCTGCGTCAAAGCTGGAATCCTTTGACTTCAGCCTGAAGATCATGAAGTCCAACTCAATCTCAAGCGCTTTCGCACCTTCTCCGGGAATCAGCCGCCGTTCCAGGTTCACCCGGCAGCTTTGCGGATAACTGGACATCTCCTGCCCGCCTTGAATCAGCGAGGCGTGCACGGAGCCGTGCCCCAGCAGGGAGTGGCCGGGCGCAGACTCAAGTTTCTTTTGCAGGCCTTCTATCTCCACCAGCAGGCGGCCCATCATGGTGATGGCGTCGCGGCCTTCGCGCGGAAGGCTGCCGTGCGCGGCACGCCCCGTGGTTTCAACTTCCGCCCAGGCAAAGCCCTTGTGAGCCACTACGATCTCCAGGCCGGTCGGCTCCAGCACAATGGCGGCGTCGGTGCGGTGCTTGTTCAGCAGCGCCCGCGTTCCGGCGCTTTGCCATTCCTCATCGGCCACCGCGGCGATCATCACGTCGCCCTTCAGGCGCGGTTCCCTGGCCAGTTCTGCCACGGCCAGCAGCGCCGCGGCAAGGCCGCCTTTCATATCCTGTGCGCCGCGTCCGTACATGCGGCCTCCGCTCTCGCGGGGAACGAAGGGCGCCTCCATCCCCTCAACGCCCACCGTATCCAAGTGCCCGTTCAGCATCAGGCTGGGGCCGCCGCCGCTTCCGTGAAGCACGCCGATCACATTCGGACGGCCAGGAAGGGCCTCCTCAATGGCAACTTCCAAGTCGTAGCCGCGCATCAGTTCCGCAATCAGCGAGGCCATTCGCGCTTCGCCACTTCCGCCTGGAACCAGGTCAGGGTTTACAGATTCAACGGAAATGAGTTCCTTCAACAGGTGGATCGTTTCGTTGGAGTCAGGCATTCGGATGCACTCGGAGGACGTTCAGGGAATTTGACCGGAGAGTATAGCACGCTGAGCCCGCATCCACAGTAACCCCGTCGAGGCAGCAAGCTGGCGCGGTCCGATGAGCCGCCTGCAGCGGCGGACAGCGGCCGGATTTCGATCCTTGAATCTGCCATCTGCGATCCCGCTCATTGGGGGCGCCTCACGGTAGCGCCTCCAAAGCGCCTTGTATCAGGGCCCGGCTTCAGCCGGGTCGTGAAGGCCGGTACCCGGAACACGGGCTTTTTTAGCCCCTGGTGCTTCAGCCGGGCTGCTGCAGAAATGCACTTGGCAGGGGCGGAAACCCGGTTTTTCCTTCTGCGAGTTGGCGGCCCGGCTGAAGCCGTACCCTGATGCACGGCTGGTCCCGGGACTTGCAAAAAGGGCGGAATTAATTGGCTTCGATTGGGTTCGTTTTTTTGTAAGTTGTGTGTTTTCAATCGTGATTGGGTTCATTTCGTAAAAAAAATGATAATTACGGGTATTTTTAATTTTTCCAGAACACTGCCCTTCAGGGTGGCTGCCAATACCGGACTGAAGCCCGGCGCTAAAACAAAGGCGGCGTCAAATCGCCACGCTGCATTATACGCATAGGCGATGGTATTATCAATAAGAATAATATAATATGAGTAATCGACGTATGGAATGTCACCTTCTCATACATTCGGTACATTCCATACGCAGGTCAGGCGGCGGTCTGATCAATCGGCTGTTGACCCATCGGTGGCAATTGAGCCAAAAGGTGCAGGGCATCATTGGCGCAGACTTTGCGTTACAGCGCCAAATTGCGAATGGGGTTTCGCGCTACCCGGATCTTTGTTTTTCAAGCCACGCCTGGAACATGAGCACCGCCCAAAGTTCGTGCTCGCCGTTGCGGCGGAAGGCCAGATGATCGCGCCACAGGCGGCGGATGGGCGCGGGACTAAGCCAACCTTCACGCTTCAGGCGTTCAGGCTCGAGCAGCGCCTCTGCCCACTCGCGCAGCGGGCCGCGCAGCCACGCGGCAACCGGCACGTTAAATCCCCTCTTGGGGAGGTCCACCATAGGTTGAGGAAGGTAGCGGTACAGGACCTGCCGCAACAGCCACTTACCGTGACCGTGGCGGATTTTAAGGGCCAGCGGCAGCGTGGCGGCAAACTCCACCAGCCGATGGTCCAGCAGAGGCACGCGCGCTTCCAGACTTACCGCCATGCTGGCGCGGTCCAGCTTCACCAGAATGTCATCGGGCAAATAGCGCTTAAAATCCATCAGCATCAAGCGCGTGGCGGCTTGCGGCAAGCCGGCATTGGAGGAGCGCAGGGAATCCAGGCCGGACTCGCCCTGCGATTCAACCGGAGGCCTGAGCCATTGCGTCATCACCGCATCGTAAAAGCCTTCAATTCCGGCCGCGGCCGCCAGGGACGGCAGGCGCTGCAATTTGTCCGCAGCTCCCCTACCCGGCTCGGGGGCCCGGCTTCTGGAACCGAGGCCCGCCGTGCCCCCCAGCCAGGCAGCGGGCTGCAAAAGGATCCGGGCAGCAACCCGCCGCACAGGATGCGGCACTTTACTCAGCCATGCCCAGGCGTGTGGAACGCTCAGGTAGCGCGTGTACCCGCCCAGCAGTTCGTCGCCGCCGTCGCCGGAAAGGCTGACCGTAACCGATTGACGGGCCAGGCTCGAAACCAGGAAGGCCGGTATCTGCGAGGAGTCCGCAAAGGGCTCATCAAATAGAACGGGCAGGCGCGGAATAATTTCCAAGGCGTCCGTAGCGGTCAGGTAAAGTTCGGTGTGGTTTGTGCCCAGGTGGCGGGCAACGTCGCGGGCCTGGCCGGCCTCGTCAAAACGGTCTTCCCGAAAGCCGATGGTGAAGGTCTTGACAGGCTGCGAGCTTTGCGCCTGCATCAGGGCCACCACGGTGGAGGAATCGATGCCGCCGGAGAGAAAGGCGCCAAGCGGCACGTCGGCCACCATTCGCAGCCGCACCGCATCGCGCAGCAAAACATCAAGCTGATCAACCGCTTCCGCATCGGTTCCAGGAAAGGGCTTTGCCACACCACGCGCAAAGGCTTCCGCCACATCCCAGTAAACCTGTGGGCGCGCTCTCTGGCCGGCCACACCGCACTCCAGCTTGAGCAGGCAGCCGGGCGGAAGCTTTTGCACGCCTTTGTAAATTGTAAAGGGCTGGGGAATGTAGCCCAGACGGAGGTAATGCGAAAGAGCTTCGCGATCCAGACTGCCGTTAAACCCGGGGCAGGCGCAAAAAGCCTTCAGTTCGGAAGCAAAAAGGAATCCGGATGGAGTCCAGCCATAGTAGAGCGGCTTAATCCCCAGGCGGTCGCGGCACAGCCAAAGGGTGCGCCCCGCCTGGTCCCACAGGCCAAACGCGAACATACCCACAAATTTCTGGATGGCGGCTTCCACGCCCCATTCCAGCATGGCGGCCAGCATCACTTCGGTATCGGAGCGCCCGCTGAAGCCGCGGCCCAAAGCTTCAAGCTGGATGCGCAAGTCGGGGAAGTTGTAGACTTCGCCGTTAAAGACGATGATGTACCGCTGGCCACTGGACGCCATCGGCTGGTGGCCCTCGGGCGATAGATCGACGATGGAAAGGCGCCGATGGCCCAGCGCGACGCCGCAGGTAGCGTCCATCCACTCGCCGGAATCGTCGGGACCGCGATGAGCAAGGCTGGCGGTCATGGCAGCAATGCGATTCTGCAGTGTGGAGGCGACGGGAAGGCGAGGATCAAAGATTCCAGCGATGCCGCACATGGAAGAAAAGGAACGGTCGCAAGCCGGTCATACCTGGTAAAAAGCCCGATACCAGTCCACAAAACGGCCGATTCCAACTTCCAAAGGAGTGGACGGTTTAAAGCCGGTGTCCTGGCTCAGGTCGTTGACGTCCGCATAGGTAGCCGGAACGTCGCCGGGTTGCATGGGCATTAAATTCTTTACGGCTTTCCTGCCAAGTTTCTCTTCCAGAATATCAATCAAACGGCCCAACTCCTCAGGATTATTATTCCCGATGTTGTAAAGCCGGTAAGGCGCGCTGCTGCTGGCTGGGTCGGGCCGGTCCGAGCGCCAGGCGGAATCAGGAGAGGGAATATGTTTCATGGTACGCAGCACGCCTTCGACAATATCATCGATGTAGGTAAAATCGCGGCGCATCTTGCCGTAGTTGAAAACGTCAATGGGCTTGCCGGCGAGTATGGCGCGGGTGAAGAGGAACAAGGCCATATCGGGACGCCCCCAGGGGCCGTACACTGTGAAAAAGCGCAAACCCGTGCAGGGAATGCGGTAAAGGTGCGAGTAGGCGTGGGCCATCACCTCATTGGCCTTCTTGGTGGCGGCGTATAGGCTGACAGGATGATCGGTGTGGTGGTGGGTGGAAAACGGCATCATTGTGTTGGCGCCGTAAACTGAGCTGGAAGAGGCGTACACCAGGTGCTTTACCTTGTTGTGGCGGCAGCCTTCGAGGATGTTCGCAAACCCTACCAGATTGGCATCGATGTAGGCATGCGGATCGGTAAGTGAATAGCGCACCCCGGCCTGCGCGGCCATGTGGAGCACAGCGTCAAAATACTCCTGCTTGAAAAGCTGCGGAATGGCGGTGCGGTCCGCCAGATCAGCTTTGATAAAGCGGAATCCGGGCCGGCCCTCAAGCTGAGCCAACCGGGCCTCCTTAAGCTTGATGTCGTAGTAGGCATTAAGAATGTCCAGGCCCACCACCTGGCGGCCTTCGTCAAGCAGTCTTTGGGCAAGATGGAATCCAATGAATCCGGCACAGCCGGTAACCAGTATTTTATTCATAATCCTTAGAGTAAAAGCCTTAAGAATATAAGGGCCACAATGCCTGGGCAAAAATATAGGCCAGCGGACTTAAATTATGGCACGCTTCTTGTTCTTTACAGCTTTAAGTGGGTCTGCCAGAAGGTAACGGGTCGTTTGCGGAGCGCCGTGGGCCAGACAAAATTACGAACATTCAGGAAGGGGGCTACACAAGCCGGAAAAGACGCTCTCAGCGACCCTCATCATCAATGCTGATCTTGAGATCGCGCAGAAATTCAGCATCTTCGGATGTGAGGCGGAACTCCTGAATCTGGCGACGCCGGCTGGACGACTTCTTTCGAGGCGTGGCAGGGCTGGCCTCATCGTGCTTGTTAAAGCCAATAGTCACCTCAAGCACCAGGAACAGGTCGTACCCTGCCGAGCGGATGCGTCCCATAACTTCAGAAATCCTCTCCGACTCGGAAAGGGAATCGTTGATAGCCTCCCCAAGCTCCTTGATCAGGCGCTTAAATTTGTCGTCAAGGTCCAAGCTACCCTCCATTGTGGATTCTAGGTTCCGGGATAAAGGCGTGTCAAGGTAAATGAACACACACCCTTCGCCCAACAAATTCTTATTGACCGCGCCCATTATCCCGCGCCCCGCTTGCCTGCAAACCCTACAAAAGACGGCTGATGCCGGAGGTTTTGGCATTGCCTTCGAATTTGTGAACCTGAGCTGGAATGGAAACCCGGATGGGCTGGCGTACTCCCATTTCAACCGAGAAGTTTCTCAGCCGCTCGATCATGCTGTGAGTCACCTCCTGCCCGTGCGGGACGAGCAACAGGCCCTTGATGGTTTTAATGTCGTCCAGCAACACCATTCCCCGTTTCAGATCCTCCAGGGGCAATTCTTTAATCACAAGCTGCGCGGCCCCACTCTCGCCGCCGCGAAGCTGCATGAGAGTGTGTAACATGACGGGGTCGTAGCGACCTTCGCGCCCATTCAGGGTGCTGAACACCTCTGCCGCGGGCAAGTCCTGGGACTCAAGCACGTCCAGATCCAGGGCAATGCGCAGGGCGCGGGCGCCCCAGGGTATGGCTTCGCCGCTCACACCGTCATGAGGCGCGCCAGTGCCGTCAAAATGCCTGGCTTGGTAACGCAGAATCTCACGCACCTGGTCGATGCGCGGGATGTTGGCCAGAATGCCTTCCACCAGCGAAGGCAGGCGGTCAATCATGGCCTGTTCCCCGGCTTCCAGAACATCGCCGCGATAGAACTTTTCAAGCGCGCGCGGTGGCAGCGTTACGCAGCCCAATTGCGAGAGCATGGCCGCCACTTCAGCGGGCCATCGCACCGGAACTGAAAATGCTTGTTGCAGTTCCTTGACGGTTTGGCATACCCGGGCGGCGCGGCCGAACGCCACAGGGCTGACCATGGCCAGGACCTCCGTAAGCGCCTTGACGCTGCCGTGCAGCGTCTGCTCCAGCAGAACGCGCTCTGAGGTGATGAGCTGGTTTTGCCGGACGGCCAGATCAATCGCCTGGCGCAGAAACTCCGGCGGGCATGGCTTGGTGAGGAAGCGGAAGATGGCGCCGTCGTTGACGGAGGCGATGGCGCTTTCGAGGTCCGGATGGCCCGTAAAGAGCACACGAACCGTATCGGGTTCGCGTTCGTGAACCAGGCGCAAAAAGGCGACCCCGTCCATCTCGGGCATGCGCAGGTCTGAAACGGCCACGGCGAACGGGCCATCGCGGGCGAGCGCTTCCAGCCCCATGCTGCCGCTGGTGGCCGTGACGATATTGAAGTAAAAGCGCAGGTTGCGCTGATGCGCTTCCAGAATGCGCGGCTCGTCATCCACCATGAGAATTCGAGGCAGGTTGCCGCGGGGCATCCTTAAACACCCTCCTCTTCAACGGCAGCCTGGGCCGCAAGGGTTCGCCAGTGTTCAACCTGGTTCTGCACTCCCAAACTGACCAAATAGGCCTCATCAAAGGTCGGATTTGGAAAAGGCGTTTCACCGCCGGGGTCTTCGTTTTCGTGTGCCAGAACGTCGGCCACGTGAAGCGTTGCCAGCGAATCAAAGTGCTGGTGCGGCACCTGTGCGGGCGTGTGATGGTAGGCGACAGCCTCAACAATGGTAAAAGGCAATCCCCACAGGCCTAATAAATACGCGCCAATTTCGGCGTGCGTGATGCCGATCAATTCCTGTTCCACCTCATGCATGGGGCGGCGCTGGGATTGGCAGGTTTCCACCACACGCTTGAAGTGCGCGGGCAGGCGGTTCATCAGGATAAGCTTTCCGACGTCGTGCAATACCGCGGCCACGCTGGCGCTATCGCGCAAATGCCCCTGGGTGGGAAGCCGGTGGGCGATTCTCGCCGTAAGGAAAGCGTGTTGGTGAACCTGCTCATAAGTGTAACCACCCAGATCCTGTTTCCCTTCAAAGGTGCGGAAAACTTCAATGGAAAGCACCAGGTTCTTGATAATCTCGGTGCCCAGGTAGCTGACCGCCGTTCTGAGCGTGGAGATGTGCTGTACCACCCCGAACAAGGGGGAATTGACCAGTTGCAGAATCTTGGCGGAGATGGAAACGTCATGCTCGACAATACGCGAAATTTTATCGAGCGACGTATCCGGGTCCGCCAGCGCCTGCGCCAGACAGGCGTAGGTTTTTGGCATGGGCGGAAGCGATTGCATGGAGCCGATGGTGCGGCGGATCAGTTCGCTGCCCAGCAAGGCTTGAAGGCTGCAGGCGCGCTCCACGGCTACCCGGAGCATGTTCGGGTCGCAGGGTTTGACCAGAAACTGGTGCGCCACGGGCACGGCGCGCAAAGCGCCTTCCAGCGAAGTATGGCCGGTAAGAACCATGCGCACCGTTCCGGGGTACCGGTCTCGGACTTCAGTGAGCAATACCTGGCCATCCATTCCCGGCATGCGCATGTCGGTTACCACAACGTCAAAGGGCGATGCTTCCATCTGTTGCAAGGCCATCTGCCCGCTTGAGGCAAAGGCCATGTCCCAGCGGTCCCGATATGGGCGCAGCATCCTCTGCAGGCCGTCCAGTACCCGCGGTTCATCGTCCACAAACAGGATGCGTCTCATCTTGGGGCATCTCCTCGGCTTTAACTTCCAAGGGCAGACGGACGATGAAGGTGGCGCCTTGCCCCACCTGGCTTTCAAAACTCAAAGTCCCTCCATGTTTTTCGACCACAATCGAGCGAGCGATGGCCAGACCCTGGCCGGTCCCCTTACCCACTTCTTTGGTGGTGAAAAAAGGCTCAAAAATCTTTTCGCGGATGGCTTCAGGTATGCCGGTTCCGGTGTCACTGATGGAAATCTCCACCGTATCGCCATCGCGCCGGGTAACAATGCGGATAAGGCCTTTTTGTTGCGTGCCTTTAACCACTTCGCCGATGGCATGCGCTGCGTTCACCAGCAAGTTCAGAAATACCTGGTTGATGTCGCCCAGGTGGCAGGAAACCAGCGGCAAGTCACCAAAGCAGGTTTCAACCCTGGCCACGTACTTAATCTCATTGCGCGCAACGACCAGCGTGCTTTGCAGCGCTTTGTTCAAATTCGCGAAGGTCTTCTCGCTGCGGTCAGGATGCGCAAACTCCTTCATGGCCCGCACAATGGTTGCCACTCGGGCTATCCCCTCCTCGGACTGGTTGAGGGCTTTGGGAATCTCCCGCAGCAGATATTCCAGGTCCGCGGCCTGCTCTGCCTGGTCGATTTCCCGCAGCATTTCCGGGCTGCAGGTCCCTCCTTGCAGGGATTGGGTCAAATGGCGGTACTTCTCCACGAGCAACTGCAGGTTCTGGAAAGAATCCTTTAGAAATCGCGCATTGTCGCCCACAAACTGGATGGGCGTGTTGATTTCGTGGGCAATTCCAGCCGCCAGCCCGCCTACAGCCTCCAACTTCTGGGAGTGGCGGAGCTCCAGTTCCATCCGCTTGCGTTCCGTTACATCCTGGGCCACCATCAGCACGGCGTTGCGGCCTGCAAACTGTAACTGGTGCGCACTGATTTCCACATCAATGGCTTTTCCCTGCTTGGTGCGGTGCTTCTGGAGGGTGGAAGATGAATTGGCGCGGCGGGGATGACGCCCGGTTTGATCAGGTGTTATGGCCTGGGATTCAAGATGAATGTCGGTGACTTTCATCCTTAGAAATTCATCCCGGCTATAACCGTAACACTCAACGGCCGCCTGATTCACCTCCAGAAGCTCAAGGCTTTGCTGGCTGTAGACCCAAATTGGCAGTGGGATCGTTTTAAAAAGCAGCCGGGCGCGCTTTTCGCTTTGCGAAAGCGCCTCTTTGGCGCGGCTGGCGTAAAGGAACTGCGCCACCTGGCTCACCACCGCTTCCAGCGTCTGCAGCAGAGGCTGCGGAAGTATGCTGCCGGAAGCGACGCAAAGCACACCCTGAACCCGATCCTGAAGCACCAGCGGAAAGCCGGCAAAACTTGTGAAGCCTTCCAGCCACGAAGCCGGCACTCGGCGGTCACCCGCAGCCTTGGCCACGTCCTGAAAGATGCAGGGGCCGGATTGAGACGCTATCGCTTGCAGAGCAAAAAGCTCATTCTGCCCACCAGGCGTCAGTTGTTGATTCCCTCCCACAAAGCTTAAAGCCACCGGCAGCAACGGCTCGTCTCTGCCATTGCCAAGCCAGATGCCGGCCCAGGCTACATGGGCGTGTTCCACTATGGCGCCGGTGCATTTTATCAGGGCGGCGTCAAGGTCCGCAGTGCCGGTGAGCGCCGCGCCAATTTCCGCCCGCAGCGCGGTAAGGCGGCTGTTTTCCTCCAGGGCGGCAGCAGCCCGCTTTTGCTCGGTGATGTCACGCGCCACAACTGCGCATCCCACCACCTCGCCTTGAGGGTCCCTGATGGGAGATAAGGACATTGAAACGTCAACCAGACTGCCATCCTTCCGCACCCGGGCCGTTTCGTAACGAGCAATGGTTCGGCCTTCGCTGACCACAGTGCAAAAGTGCTGAAACTCTTCCGCGCGTTCGGGAGGAATCAGCACCGAATGCCGCCTCCGGATGATCTCCTCGGCTTTGTAGCCGAAAAGCTCCTCGGCGCCCCGATTCCAGCTTATGATGGCGCCATCCACCCCCTCACCAATGATGGCATCTTCCGAGGCCTGGACTATGGAAGCCAGAAAGCGGAGCGACTCCTCCACCCGGCGCTTTTCAGAAACATCGCGCGTCAGGACCACAACGCTTTGCGGCTTGTTGTTGTCCGATTGGACCGGGTTGATGCGCGCCACGAACCAGTGCGGCACGCCCCGAATCTCAACGGGGTATTCAATAGCCTTCGGTTTGCCGGTTGCAAGAACCCGTTGCAGGGTTTTAATAATGCTGCTCCACGTCTGCTGATCGAACAGAGCCATGGCACTGCGGCCGATGGCCTTGTGCTTGGGAACCGCCAGCAGATTCTCGCGCGCCGTCCACACGTTCAGGCATTTACCCTCGCCGTCAAGCTCCAGCACCACGTCATCAAGAGACTTGATGATGGCGGTCAGCCGGCTCTCGCTCTCCCGCAGGTCCGCTTCAACCCGCTTCTGCCGGGTCAAGTCGCGCGTTATGCCAAAGGTGCCGATAATTTCTTTTCCCGGCCCGAACAGCGGCACCTTGGACGTGGCCACTGAGGCTTTCCGCCCATCCGGCCATTCCTGCTCTTCTTCAAGAACGATAAGAGGAACGCCTGTTTCAACGACCTGTTTTTCGCGTTCTGCGTCGGCGCGCGCGTAATGGCTGGCAAAAAAGTCAAAGCCGGTCTTGCCGATGGCTTGTGCCGGGTTGCTCAAGCCAAGCCATTTGGCCTGAAGCGGGTTTATTTGCGTGATGCGCCCGGAAGCGTCCTTAAAGTGAACAGCGCTGGGGAAATTGTCGAATAAGGTCCTGATGACCTGTCGTTCATAAAGCAGCTCTCTCTCTTTTTGCTTGCGCTCCAGGGCAAAGCGCAGCACGCGGTCCAGCGACTGCGGGGTAATGCGGCTCTTGACGAACACATCTTCGGCCCCTGCCCTCACTGCCTGATTGAACAGAGCCGGATTGTCTTCCGCGGCCAGCCCAACCACCGGCGCTACCGCGGCTTGGCCGCAAAGCGACTGGATTACCGGAATGCCCTCGGCATCGGGCAGAATGATGTCGGTCAAAACAATATCTATTCCCCCGGCGGCAAGACGTGCCAGGCCTTCGGCAAAGCTTTTTGCCCGGTGGATGCGGTAGCGGCCAAGAGGGGCATTCTGCAGGAATTCATGAATCCTGTCGAAGTCCTTGTCATGGCCGTCGATCAACAAAATCTCAACGCGATGATCCTGCATTTCAACCTCAAAGGTCATTATCGGCAGACTGTTCCGTTTATCTTGCGCACAAAGGTGCTGACGTCGCGCACAGCACCAATCAGGAGTGCCGTTGAGCACAGAGCCACATGGCCAGGGATTCAGGGTGAAAAGACAGCGGGGAGAAAGAGGGAACGATGGCGAACTAACTTAACCTGGGGTTTCTGCAGGGGGTAGTGGAGGCGCGGGACGGAATCGAACCGTCGCATAAAGGTTTTGCAGACCTCTCCCTTACCACTTGGGTACCGCGCCGCGGCGAAGTTGGATTAAGCACAAGAAATTGGAGCGGGAAACGGGATTCGAACCCGCGACTTCGACCTTGGCAAGGTCGCACTCTACCACTGAGTTATTCCCGCCCGGGTATTCAAGGGATAGTCCGCCAAATACCATACAAAGTATAAAAACCAGCGGCTGGGATTGTCAAGGCGCAACGCCCGCTGCCCGCATGCCCCATTCAACCTAACAACGTCCCCTGCGCGGCTCACACCGTCTCAACGGTTACGGCCGCCTCGCGCAGAAACTTGGCGGATTCCTCCGGCGGCGTCGGATTAATGTAGAAACCCGTGCCCCATTCAAAACCGGCCACCTTGGTCAATTTGGGCATAATCTCCATGTGCCAGTGGTAGTAGTCATTTGAAGTGTCAGGCACGGGCGAGGTGTGAATAATAAAGTTATAAGCCGGCTTCTCCAGTACACGGTCCAGGCGCTGCAGCATGTCCTTCAGGATCATCGCCAACTGCTCGAATTCGTATTTTAATGACTCTTCAAAAGCTGACTGGTGAACCTTGGGGATGATGACAATTTCAAACGGGAAGCGGGGAGCAAAGGGCGCCATCGCCACAAAACCTTCGTTATCCGCGATGAGCCGGACGCCGCTCTCCGCCTCCTGGCGGATCATATCGCAGAAGATGCAGCGCTCTTTAAAGGTGTAATACTCCTTGGCGCCCTCCACTTCCTCCCACACGCGCTTGGGCACAACCGGCAGTGCTATCAATTGGGAATGCGTGTGTTCCAGCGAGGCGCCCGCCGCTTCACCGTGATTTTTGAAGATCAAAATGTACCTGAAGCGACGGTCCTTTTTCAGGTCAATAATACGGTCGCGAAACGCCCAAAACACGTTTTCAATCTGCTGCGTCGGCAAGTTGGCCAGGGTCAGGCGGTGGTCGGGAGTCTCAATGATCACTTCGTGGGCGCCGATGCCGTTCATCTTGTCGTAAATGCCTTCGCCCTGACGGTTGAGTGTTCCCTCAATCCCCAAAGCGGGAAACTTGTTTGGCACCACGCGCAGCGACCAGCCGGGTGTGTTCCTGGCGCTGCCGTCGGCGCGATAGGCCATGATTTCCGGGGGCGTCTTGCTTTCGTTGCCAAAACAGAAAGGACAGAAGCCGGTGGCGCGAATTTCCACTTTGTCACGCACAAAGTCGTTGGGCCGCTTGGCCCGGTCATTGGCAATAATCACCCAGCGTCCGGTTACAGGATCTTTACGAAGTTCTGGCAATTTACATCCTCCTCGTTCCAAGCCTGAAAGGTCACGCGTTCCGGGATTGCGGTTTGCCGGTAACCGCTATCGGCTTCCCATTCGCTCGCGGCGAATCAGGGCTTGGCCAATCTAAAAGGCGGACGATTCAGCGCCCTTGCCGCCCTTTCTGCACAGCCCGCAGGATGGTCTTGAAAGTTCCCACCGCTGTGCCCCCTCACACAGCCGTCAGATAGCGTACTTGGCGCGAAAGGAATCTTTGATCAATCGCGCCTGGAAGCCATGCCGTGCGTGCCAGGTAACGCTAACCACGTCAAAGCGGTAGTTTACCTCTTTATGGCGAAGGCGTCGCAAATAAACATTGGCGGCGTGTGTAATGCGGCGCTTTTGCCCCGCGGAAATCGCCAGCTCCGGCGGTCCCATCAGGTCCGAAACCCGCGTTTTTACCTCGATAAACGCGAGCACGGGGCCGTCCCAGCCGACCATGTCCAGCTCGCCAACGTCTTTTCGTAAGCGAAGGTTGCGAGCCACAATCGTGTAGCCCTGGCTGCGCAAAAACCAGTAGGCAAGCACTTCGCCCCGCCTTCCCACCGCACCGCGCGACAAATCCGCGGACGAAGGTACGGCACGGCCGGACTTCTGCCGTTCCTTCCATACCAGGGCTGCGTAAATCGCCCGCGACACCCAGGGCATTTATTCCCCACTCATCGAATCAATCCAGATTCCTTTGGCAGCATTTGGGCAGCACATGAATGGCCTGCTCGCCAGCCCAAATCACGTCGGCAGCTGAATTTCGCGCTTTAATGCCCGATCTCATCCAGGCATTCCTCCAGCACTTTCAGGGCAAAATCTGCGTGCTCCGGCTCAACCACCAGCGGAGGCATCAGGCGGATGGTGCTGTCCCCGCAACCCAGAATGAGCAGCCCTTTTTCAAAGGCGCGCTCCACAACCCGGTTGCGCGCATCGCCAAAAGGCTGGCGGCTCTGCTTGTCCTTCACCAGTTCGATGCCTATCATCAACCCTCGCCCGCGCACTTCACCCACGTGGGGATGTTTCCTGGGCCAACTGGCAAGCCGGCTGAGCAGATATTCGCCCATGCGGGCAGCGTTGGCAATGTACTTTTCCTCGAGCAGGCGAATGGTTTCCAGCGCCGCGGCGCACGCCACAGGATTTCCGCCAAAGGTTGAAGCATGAGCCCCGTGTCCCCAGCTCATAACTCCGGCGCGGGCAATGGCTACCCCAAGCGGCAGGCCGGAGGCTATTCCTTTGGCCGTGATCAGAATATCCGGCGCCACGCCATCGTGCTGGCACGCCCACATTTTTCCGGTGCGCCCCATGCCGCTTTGCACTTCGTCGAAAATCAGTAAAATACCATGCTGGTTGCAAATTTCGCGCAGGCCCGGCAGAAAGCTTGGCGGCGGAAACACGTAACCGCCCTCGCCCTGCACAGGCTCAACAATGATGGCAGCTACGTCTTCCGGCGGAGCGATGGCCTTGAACAATTCGCGCTCAATGTAATCGGGGCAAATGCAGTTGGCAGCGCAGGCGCTCGCTTCCTGGTGCATGGGGCAGCGGTAAGGATATGGATAGGGAGCGTGCTGCACGCCGGACATGAGCGGGCCAAAGCCGCGCCGCTGCGCCGCCTTGCTGGAAGTGAGCGAAAGCGCGCCATACGTGCGGCCGTGGAAGCAATTGCGAAATGCAATAAAGTAAGGCCGCCGGGTATGGTAGCGCGCCATTTTCAGCGCCGCTTCCATGGCCTCCGCCCCGGAGTTGCCGAAATAAACCTTCTTATCAAAATTGCCGGGCGCTATTTCCGCCAGCTTTGCGGCCGTTTCCGCCAGCAACGGATAATAAAAGTCCGTGCCCGACATGTGGATGAGTGTTGCCGCCTGCCGCTGAATAGCCCTTACAACATCCGGATGGCAGTGGCCCGTGGAAACCACGGCAATTCCGGCGCTAAAGTCCAGAAAGGTGTTGCCATCAACGTCCTCAACCATCATGCCCTCGCCGCGCTTGGCCACCATGGGATAGTCGCGCAGGTATGAAGGCGAAACATACTTCTGATCCAGCGCCAGAATGCGTTTTGCTTCCGGGCCGGGCAATGCCATCTTAATTTCAGGGAGCCGGAGTGCCATGTTCGTATCTCCTCGAGCCTGCGCCGCTGGATGCCGGACAGGCAATTATAATAATCTTCAATGAACCGCTGCCCGCCAGGCGGTGGGCAGGCGATCAGCTGGCTTGCCGCCAGGCATGCGCGCAGGCGGCTGATATCCGAGGAGAAAGTTAGTCGCCGCCAAAAAGGCTGGGGCGAGCGCTATGCGGAACCATCATGGATGAAAGGACGCAGGGATTCTTCATGTGGTCACCGGTCCAATGGATTGGCTGAGGGCGGCAGCCGGGCTGCGGAGGATACTTGCACCAAGGTTTACTTTCTGCGCCAGCGCGTTCCGCCCTTGGTGTCTTCCAAAATAACGCCGCCGCGGTCCAGTTCGAGTCGAATCTTATCGGCTTCGGCAAATTGGCGCGACTTGCGCGCCGTTTCGCGCGCGGCAACGCGGCTTTCAATTTCCTCGTCGCTCAAAAGCCCCAAACGCGCTCCATTGCCGGAGCCTGGCTGCCCTGCGGCCCTGGCCGCGCCGGCGGCAGCATTTTCGGCCGGCTCAGGCGCAACCTCGCGCAGCAGACCATGCGCTCGCAGGCGGCTGTAATCCCGGTCATCCAGCACTGCAAAAAGGCGGTCCCAAAGCTCCAATACGCGCAGGCAGGCTTCACGATCAGCCTGGTTAAACTCGCCGCGATCCATGGCTGAGTTTGCTTCGGTAACCATTACGAATACCGCTGCCATCGCCTCCGCAGTATTCAGATTGTCGTCCATGGCTTCTTCAAAGGTCTGCTGCGCCACGCGCGCCTTTTCCACCAGCAGACCCCCTGATGCACCGGCCGGCTCATCGATGAGTCGCTGCCGGAAAACGCGCAGTCGCGTGATCGAATTCTGGGCCTGGGTCAGCCCGTTGAAGGTAAAATTGAGGGGCTTATGGTACGGTACCGAGGCCAGCAGATAGCGCACCGCGCTGGGCCACACGCCGCGCGCGATCAAGTCCCGCAAAGTGTAAAAGTTGCCCAGCGATTTCGACATCTTTTCGCCGTTCACCACCAGGTGCTCGGCGTGAATCCAGAAGCGGGCAAACATCTTGCCCGTCGCCGCTTCACTTTGGGCAATTTCGTTCTCGTGGTGCGGAAAAATCAGGTCCGTCCCGCCGGAGTGAATGTCAAATGGAACCCCAAGATACCTCATCGCCATGGCGGAGCACTCAATGTGCCAGCCCGGCCGCCCGGTTCCTACCGAAGTCTTCCAGGAAGGCTCGCCTTCCTTTGCCGACTTCCACAGCACAAAGTCGCGCGCGTCGTCTTTTTCGTATTCGTCGCTGTCAACCCGGGCGCCGGCCATATTGCCCGAAAGGTTGATCTTCGAAAGCTTGCCGTACTCCGGGAAGGACCGCACTCGGAAATAGACTGACCCCTCGCTTTCGTAGGCGTTGCCTTTATCCAGCAGTTGCCGCGTCAGGCTCGCCATTTCCGGAATGTGGTCGGTGGCGCGCACTACAAATTCCGGTCGCTCCAGGTTCAGCAAATCACGGTCAACCATAAACTCATCAATAAATTTCTGAGTAAACTCGCGCAGTGATAAGCCCGCCGCATTCGAATTACGGATGGTCTTGTCATCCACGTCGGTCAGATTCATCACGTGTTTAAGCTGATAGCCGCGGTACTTCAGGTGGCGCCGCAGCAGATCCTGGAAGACAAAGGTGCGGTAATTGCCGATATGGGCGTAGTCGTATACCGTGGGCCCACACGTATACATCCGAACCTCGTTATCAACCAACGGTTCAAAAACTTCAATCTTGCTGCCTAGAGTGTTAAATAGACGGATAGCCATAAGCCCATACTTGCAATTCTCTCATTCTATTCGGCGCGCGCGCTTGGAGTCAAACCAGCAGCCGGGCGGATAGTAGTACAGTTTGAACCGCGCCTTGGCGCGGCACGGCCCTCCTGGCCGTGTTCACGGGCGGGACGCCAGTGCCACAGGCGGGCAAAAAGCGATCACGGAACGGTTGCCCTAACCACGAGGCCGAGCCGCGGCAGCTTGTGCCTTGGCGCCCTGTGGCGTTTCAGAAACCCATCGAGTCGTCAGCCGACGGGCCGTAAGTAGCCGGCAACGGCACGTTGTTCATCCGCAGATATACACCGAGTTGAGCGCGATGATGGATCAGATGGTTCAGGAAGAGCTTGCGATACACCTGATGCCGGGACCCCTCCATGATCGCTTTGCCCTGAAAGCTCAGTTTCCACGGTTTGCGCCATTCATCCTCCGCCGCCGCCGCAATCGCCAGGCGCGCGCCGCGCACAACGCCGTCAAAAGCCGTTAGAAGTTGCGAGCGGGATTCCATTACCAGGGGCTTCACGCTGCCACTGGGAAAATCCAGGCCAGGCGACTCCGCAATGATGCGGGCGAAATCCGGCAGTTGCGCCACGTGCGCTGCAAGCTTCCCCAGCGGCATCGACTTTTCGTGCGGCTTGAATTCCGGCTTGTTCTCCGGCACCCGCTCTAACAGGGTGCGCGTCATTTTCATTTCGTCGTCAAACTCGGCGAACAGCAGCTCTTGCATTTCCATGTCGGGTCCTCGCAAGTGGATTTGGTCCCTGCCAGTATACCAATCCGAACCAATTGGGGAGTTGACAATCGGCCCGAGGGGCCCGGGGGGGATGTTATGGATTGGCTGCAGCGCCAGCATAAACCAATTTCCGCCTTGTCTGGCTGGCGGGCGCGAAGTAGGATAAAGGGCTTTGCAGGTGCTGCCACATTTCATCTTCAGGAGGAGACAACATGAAATCAAACGACATTTCGCGCCGGGACTTTATGCGGCGCAGTGCAGGCGCGGCTGGCGCCACGCTGGCGGCCAACGCCGTCATGCTGGATGCGCCCTATCTCGCCGCCAGCCCCGCCGCCGTGCCGCCCAGTGACCGCGTACGGTTCGGCATGGTAGGTGTTGGCATGCAGGGTTCGGGACTGATGCGAACTTCCATCGGCCTGCCCGGTGTGGAAGTAGTGGCGGCCTGCGACCTTTACGACGGGCGCCAGGAACTGGCCAAGGAAATTGCCGGCAAACCCATTCCCGTTACAAAGCGCTACCACGAGCTGCTGGAGAATAAGGAAATTGATTGCATTGTGGCGGCTATTCCTGACCACTGGCACAAGCAGATCGTTGTGGATGCCTGCAACGCCGGCAAAGACATCTATTGCGAAAAACCGATGACGCATAAGGTGCCGGAAGGCTTTGAAATGATTGCGGCGGAAAAGCGAAACAACCGCATTGTGCAGATCGGCAGCCAGCGGCGGAGCTCCCTGGTGTATGCCAAGGCCAAGGAGTTGTATGACCAGGGGGCAATCGGAGAGGTTTGCCTGGTGGAAGCCACTCTGGGCCGGAACGATCCTTGCGGCGCCTGGCAATACACCGTGCCTCCAGACCTTTCGCCACAAACGATGGATTGGGAAACCTGGCAAGGCACCGCACCCAAGCATCCCTTTGACCCGCTGCGCTGGACGCGCTGGCGCTGCTACCAGGATTATGGCGAAGGCATTCCGGGCGACCTGTTCGTGCACCTGCTCACCGGTATCCATTACATTACCGGCATTACCGCGCCGCCGGACCGCGCCGTTTCTACGGGCGGGCTCTACCGCTGGAAAGACGGGCGCGACGTGCCCGACGCCCTTTCCACTTTCTACGAGTATCCCTCCTTCAAAGCCATGATCCGGGTAACTTTGAACACCGAATTGCCGGAAATTACCCGCCTGATGGGCACCAAGGGCATTTTGGAGATTCACAACGGGGTATTGACCTACTCACCGCAGGACGGCATGGACCACGAGCCCTGCACGCCTGGCTGGCCTCGCGCCATGCGGGCCAAGTACGCGAAAACCTGGCACCAGCAGCACGATCCCCTCCCCGGCTCAGGCAATGTGGTGGGGGGAGGCACCTTCTACGAGCCACCCGGGTTTGACGAGGATGCCGCGCACTTGTGGAATTTCTTTCAGTCGGTGCGCACCCGGCGGCCTTCGGTGGAAGACGCCACTTTTGGCAACAACACCGCCATAGCCTGTCACATGGCCAACTACTCTTACTTTAACAAGAGCTACTCCGTTTGGGACGCCGAGGCTAAGCAGATTCATTCTTAGCAGCGGCTTGCTGGTGAATTCAAGCGGGGCCTTGCGCCGTCCGAGAGGGCGGCGCATTGGTCTCTCGCCTTAAATCCGGTCCGTGCCATGGAGGGCTTGCTGAGTAACGGTTCGCACCCTGCGAGGTTCCTAACGCCTGGTCGCAAGGTTTGGGCAATGGGGTTATGAAACAATATGCCCCTCGACCGGGCAGCGACCGAGGGGCACTTCAAGAAGGAGGTATTTCCCGGTTCCCTCACTGTGTGTTGAAGATTGGGGGCAATGGCTTCTCCACACAGCGCCTTCAGGCAACCGGTGCACTGGAATCAGATTAAGACCCGGCGCAAAAAACGTCCAATCGATAAAATTTATGGTAATTATCAATTCGATTTAACCCTTGGAGCTTCAACGGCGGCGAGGTGAAATAGCGGAAAATGGCCAAAGTAATCGCCATCGATATTGGTGGCACCCGGTTTCGCGTGGGGCTGTACGAAGGGTATTCGGAACGCCTGCGCGTGGTGGAGCAGGATACGCACCACGCCGGCGGCCGCGACTGGATGCTGGAACGGTTACGAAACCTGACGGGTCAATTCGTGCAGCAGGAAGGGAATTCGGTCAAGGCAATTGGCATCAGTTTTGGCGGCCCTGTCGACTTTGCCCGGCAAACGGTCACCTCTGTCCACACACCCGGATGGAACAATTTTGCGCTGGCGGGCTGGATGGAAAATGCCTTTCGCCTTCCCTGCCGCCTGGATAATGACGCGAACGCCGGCGCCCTGGGCGAGCATAGGATGGGCGCCGGGACGGGCTGCCGTTCGATTCTTTATCTCACTCTAAGCACAGGCATCGGCAGCGGCCTGGTGATCGAAGGCGCCGTGCATCGCGGCAAAGACAGCATGGCAGGCGAGTTGGGGCACATTCCACTTTCTGACCTGCCGGTGCCTTGCACCTGCGGGCGCACCGGCTGCCTGGAAGCGCTGGCCTCCGGCCGCGCCATCGCGCGCGCCGCCCGGGAGGAAATTCGGCAGCACCGGGGGCAGTTCACCAAGTTGTTGGATCGCTGCCATGCGGACGAGGCCGGCGTGGAAGCGAAGGATGTTTTTGCTGCTGCCGTGGAAGGCGAAGTCGGATCGCAACGGGTTATTCAAAACGCCTTGTATTGGCTGGCCAGGGCTTTGGTTACCGCCATCCGCATCCTTAACCCCGATCGTATCGTTCTGGGTGGAGGACTTACCGCGGCGGGCAGCGGATTGCTCGATCCGCTGCAACAGCAGATGCGCCAGTGGTGGTCGGATTCCTTTCCGTATACTACGGAGATTCGCCTGGCGGGGCTGGGCGGCTATGCCCCGCTAACCGGCGCCGCCTGCCTGGCCGTGGATCGGCTTGAACAGCAATAAGTGGCCTTAATTAAACATTGATCGCCACCAGTGCGACTTGGCCCGCTCCTGGCTGTGTCAAATTCAGCCTCTGGTTGCCTTTAATACCTGCGGTTAAACTGGTTGAAATTTGCTCGCGGCCTGACCTTCAGGCCTGCCCTGCTTTTTCCTCTGCCCGAGACTGCAAACGAAAACATATAGCATAAGCACAGTTGCCTTTGCCGGGATGGCGCGCAGAGGTCCGCCCCCGGGCGGAAAGCATCAAAAGCGCTCTCCGGTCCGGCAGCGTTTTACCAGATCGTCGATTTCCGTGAGCGGAATGTAGATGCGCGCTCCCATTCGGAAATAAAGGATTCGTCCGGAATTCAGCCAGCGGTAAAATGTGGCGCGCCCCATGGGAATGCCGGTGCGGCGGCGAAGAATCCGCCAACTGTTGGAAGGGCTTAGCAACGGCGTGCCCTTGAATTGCAGGGGTTCAGCAGGCTTGTCGGGCTGTACCACCAGCCCTTTTAAGGGTGAAGGTTCAACGATCATAGTAACCTCCGGGCAAAATGGCGCCGCCGATGATGACGGCTATCCAGCCACGCGGGGATTGCCATTCCCAATCCGCAACCAGACCATGGCGCGGATGTTCGGCAAGCCCCGCGGCTTCAAGCAAAGAATCTAACCTAGTCCTCTGTGTCGTCAGAGCTCATCGAGCGCAATTCACGGACTTCACGCGTGCGGATAACATCGCCTTCCGGCGTGCCCGAAGCGTAAATCACCCTGTTGATCAGAGCCCGTGTAGGCTGATGAGAAGAAAACACCGTGGGGTCGGATTCCTCCAAGCCGTGCTGACGGCAAAGGCCGCCACAACCTGGAGCGGCTGGAAAAACACATCCTCGCGTCGAACAACGCAAATTGGGCGCCGCTTCGGCTTGGCGATCCGGCGGCATGCTGGCAGGCATCGGCTTGGCCACAGGCCATGTAATAGCCGGCAAATTCAGCACCGGCCCTGTGGCAGGTTTCGTGTTTGGAAGAGGCAGAGGCGTCGCAGATGAAGACGGCCAGCTTGCAAAGTCATGAATCGTTCCCATAAGTAATACTCCTCTCTGCACCGCAGATGGTTTTTGATTTAATGTTCCCGCAGGGCGGGAAATTGCGGCTAACTGCGCGAGGGGATAAGGGGTTGAAGGGTTGTCGGTAAGATCCCCGTGGCGTCCCACAGAGTCCGTTGGGTTTGTTGCGCTGGAATCAAGAGTCGCGTCCGTGTGGCGGAAACGCCCCGCCCGGTACTCACACTCCAGAAGGCCTGGCGGAGCGGGTTTTGGCGCGGAATTCTGCGAATTTACCAAACAAATACTTGACCGCGTCTGGCCTCCGTTGTAGGCTAGGGGCACAGCGGACAGGCAGGGGTTAGCGTGGGGTTCCGCCGAAAGTTGGCGCTCCTTGCCTGGGGTTAAGATCGAATGCCTCAAACGTGAGGAATGCCTTGAGGCGCGGCTCCAGAGATCCTGTGCTTCACCAGCCCGCTTGGCCTTCAATAACAGCTCCAGTCCTGGCATGTGGCGCCGGTGGCAAGACACCGGAGAAAAGGGGGAAAATGTCTTGCACGCGTGCATCCTGCATTCAGCTATGGAAATCAGACTTTGCGACACAGTACAGGGCAAGAAGGAGCCAGAGAAAAAAGCTTCCGGCAATCGGGACAGGCGCGGTGGCAAAGTTATTTCCATCCGATACACTTGACTACTAAGTAACTACAGAGTGGCAAAAAAAACCATGCGAGCAGTATTGCTGCCAGCATGGCAAGTATTTTATTCACCCGGGGACCCGTAAAGGCGGCCCAATCAAAAAGTTTCAGTGAAGCCGGATGGCCTTGACCCAGGGTAGAAAGCGGTTAAAGAGCCACTTATCCAACCCGGGAGGCACCGGTGAAACACTAGTCTAGCCTACGTCGCTATGGTTTGTCAAGCATTATTTACAAGTTGAATATATCTTACTGAGGATTAACCCAGATGGCGAATCTCGACGTGCCGAAAATTGTCCGCCGCGTGCGGCAAAGAATGGGTTTGAGCCAGGAGGGTCTATCCCGCCGTCTTAATACCACGAAGGGTGCCGTTCAGCATTGGGAGCGAGGGCGCAACGAACCTGACATGGCACGGCTTTTTGCCCTGCGTCACATTTGCCCCAACGGCCCGGAGCGCAATGAGATTGACTCACTGATTCGCCAGGCGCAGGCCAAAGTGGTGCCGCAAGCCGTCTCTGCTGAGGATCTGGAAGCCAGCACGGGCAATGTGCCCGTGGCGAAAAACTCCATGCTGGCGCGCGAAAACGAACGACTGAGGAAGCAGTTGGCGAAGGTCGAAGCCCAGTTGCAGCGCAGGACCGAGCAGGTAAGAATCCTGGAGGGTTTGGCTGCTGACCTGCAGCGCGAAATGGCGTCGCTTCGCGCTCTTAGCCCGGGCGGCAAGCCAGGCGTCGCGCCCTCCAATGCAGGTGGAAATTAGCTGGCCTCGAACGCTCCGGCGGAGCGAAGACGACGGCTTTCTTCGTGTACCATTTGGACTAACTGCGCTACGTGCTCAAAAGGGGTATCGGGCAGAACGCCGTGCCCGAGGTTGAAAATG
>VFSW01000096.1_pt1 | contig 105696 bp, 95 predicted proteins | sample 5358111 | NCBI WGS metagenome assembly VFSW01 (sample SAMN11554181, study PRJNA540505) | mine drainage metagenome | isolation source: sediment from site ElyBrook_90M | place: USA: Ely Copper Mine, Vershire, VT | collected 2017 | reverse complement strand
CCGCCCCGCCCAGTCCGCCGAGCCCGACGATCGAGCCTACCTCCCGCTCGGGCGCGGTGTCGGAAACCAGCGTGTACAAATTCGCCGACCATCCCTGGTGCCCCGCGGCGGCCAGCGCGATCAGCCCCACACTCAGCCACATCCGCGGACCCGCCGCCATCACCAGCGTCACCGGAACCGTCGCGCAGGCGCAGGCGAGCATCGCCGTCTTCCGCGCCCGGTTCAGCTTCCATCCGCGCGCCATCAGCTTGCCCGGAATCCATCCGCCCAGCACCGAACCCACATCGGCCGCCAGATACACGCAGACGATCGGCAGCCCGAGCGACGTCAGCCGCAAATGATAGCGGCTGCTCAAAAATCCCGGCAGCCAGAACAGATAGAACCACCACACCGGATCGGTGAGCAGCTTTCCCGCGACGAATGCCCACGCCGGCCGCGTCGCGATCACGTCCGCATACCGCGTCTTCGCGTGTACCGCCGCATCTGCGGACCCACGCGGCGCGCGATACCAGATCAGCCACACGGCCAGCCACACCAGATCCAGTCCGCCCGTCGCCAGGAACCCCGCGCGCCAGCCGAACCGCGCCGCCAGCACCGGAACCATCAGCGGCGCAACGATCGCCCCAAGATTCGAGCCGCTGTTGAAGATGCCCGTGGCGAACGCCCGCTCGCGCGGCGGAAACCAATCCGCCACCGTCTTCACCGCCGCCGGAAAGTTGCCCGCTTCGCCCAGGCCCAGCGAGAAGCGCGCCGCGGCGAACTGCGCCGTCGTCCGCGCCAGCGCGTGCGACATCGATGCCGCGCTCCAGATCCCGACCGCCAGCGCGTAGCCAATCCGCGTCCCCAGCCAGTCGATCACGCGCCCCGCAACCGGCATCATCAGGGCGTAAGCCAGTTGGAAGCTGAATACGATCCAGCCGTAGTCGCTCTCGGTCCAGCGCAGCTCGCCGCCTACCACCGGCTTCAGCAGGCCAAGGACCTGCCGGTCCATGTAGTTCACCGTGGTGGCGAAAAACAGCAGCCCGCAGACGAACCAGCGCCGCCGGCTCGCCTCGCCCTCGCTCACGCCCGCGGCGCGACCCAGCGCTCGAAGTTCGTGCGGAACATCCGCGTCACGTCGCGCTCGATGTCCTCGCGCGTCAGCGGCCAGCCGTCTTCGGCCAGCGCCGTGTACGTGCGGCTCAGCACACGCGCCAGCGTTCGCCGCGTGTTGCGCCACTTGTAAATCACCTGGTCGAGCACGCGCGCGTCCGAGTGCTGCGGGATGAACGCCGCCCCCAGCATCTCGACGCGCTCGGCGGTGATCTCCTCGACAATGGATGGGTTGTTGAGAAACCACCAACAGCCGAACGGCATCAGGTTCGAGAACTTCCGCGCGTAGACGGCCAGCTCGTGCTGGTTCTCGCGGCTAAGCACGCTCGCCAGGAACCGGTGGTCCGGGAAGTCGCGGCACAGCGTTTCAAGCGCGCCGAGGTCCGCCTTGCCCACCGCGTCGCCCGCCAGCCGGATCGCCGGGTTCACCTGATATCGCACGCCGATCATCAGCGAAAGCGGCAGGTCCAGATCGCGGCACGCCGGCAGCACCGCGTCGGCCAGCAGCCGCGCGCGCACGCCCGAGTCGGGATAGCGGAACGAATCCGGCAGCGACACGGCCATGTACACTGGCCTCATCCTCGCGTGCCAGTCGTGAAGGAAGCGCCGCACCTCGTCGGCCGATTGGCCCGAGGCCTCGGCATCGACTTCGTAGCCGCGCGCCGCGAGTTGCGCCCAGTGGTCGGGCCATTTGTTCAGGATGCGGTCCAGCCGCAGCACGGCGTGAAAGCGCGGGTCGCCTCTCGCGCCGTGCTCCCACAGCGCGGCCTCGTCGGGGTCGAGCGGATCGTTGGTCATCACGGCGCGGTCGATGCCGCCCAGCCGGAACACGTCGTCGATATGCCGGTCGAGCTTGCGCGACGAGTAGAACGCGCGCGCAACGTCGAGGTTCGCGCCGCGCGTCGGGAGCCCGAACGCGTCGAGCACCGCGATCACACCGCGCGTCGCCTCCGACACCGGCGTGTTCTCGACGAACAGCGTCCGCCAGATCAGGTCCGCCTGCTCGCGCTTGTTCAGCGTGAAGTACGCCGCCGGCGAGACCGGCGAGGAGCGAAATAGCTCCGCTTCAAGATAATGATACGTCAGCAGCTCGTCGATGCCCCACAGGCCCAGCGAGCCAAGCGACGGCTCGAAAAGGTGGGTATGCATGTCTATGAACTTCGTCGCATCCAGCACGCCGCCAACGGCGCGGGGAATCTCGCCCAGCGCGAGGTGCGCGGCCGCGTCGTGGGCCGCTCCGGTTTGCGTTTCGCTCGGCACCGCTGTGTCCTTTCCGCCGGCCGGCACAAGCCCGCGCGGCGCTTGCTTACTTCAGGTTGATCGTGCCGCGGCAGCGCAGCGCCCCGCACGCGCACGGCACCTTCTCAACGTGCTTATCGAAATGATAATCCACCGTCAACTCGTCGCCCTTGCGGATGCCGCGCAGGCTGAAGTAAAGGATATGCCCTCTCACGATGCGCGCCACGATGTTCGGCTCGCAGCAGTGGTTGATGAACTCCGCGCCGCTGCCGCCTACCGAGCCGTCCAGCGACCAGTACGCATCCAGCGTGAAGACGTAATTCAGCGGCCGTTCGCAGCGCTTTCTCGTCTCGCGCCGCGAGATCCGCTCGCCCGTGTACTCGATCACCTTCCGCCGCGCCGGGATGTCTTCGCCCGCGAACACGCCCCAGCGATGGATCTTCGACGGCCGGATCTTCAGGCGGAACGCCGCCAGCCGCTCGTCGATGTGGGGCGCCTCCGCCAGCTTCTTCTTCATAGTCGCGTGACGGATAGGGCCCCGGCCTCAGTGCCCGCTTTTCTGCTTCAGTACTTCGATCAGCTCGGTCACCGCCGCGGCGCTGCGCTTCAGCGCCTCCGCTTCCCCGGCCTCGAGGCGCAGCTCGTAGATCTTCTCGATGCCCGCCGCGCCGAGCTTCACCGGCACGCCCACGAACATCCCGCTCAGCCCGTACTCGCCATCGAGGAACGCCGCGCACGGCAGCACCTTCTTCTGATCGAGCAGGATCGATTCCACCATCTCCACCGCCGCCGCCGACGGTGCGTAGTACGCGCTGCCGGTCTTGAGATACTTCACGATCTCGGCGCCGCCGTTGCGCGCGCGCGTCACCAGCCGGTCCAGCGTCTCCTTGTCGAGCAGCTCGGTGAGCGGGATGCCCGACACGTTGCTCAGACGCACCAGCGGCACCATCGTGTCGCCGTGCCCGCCGAGCACCACTGCCGTCACGTTCGATACCGCGACGTTCAGCTCGGCCGCGATGAACGTCCGGAACCGCGCCGTGTCCAGCACGCCCGCCATGCCGATCACGCGATGCCTCGGGAAGCCCGACACCTGCATCGCCGTCCAGCACATCGCATCGAGCGGATTCGTCACCAGCACCAGGATCGCGTCGGGCGAGTGCAGCGCCGCTTGCTCGGTCACCGACTTCACCACTTCGTAGTTCGCCAGCAGCAGATCGTCGCGGCTCATGCCCGGCTTCCGCGCCAGGCCCGCCGTGATCACGACGATGTCGCTGTCCGCCGTCGCCGCGTAGTCGTTCACGCCGGCGACGCTCGAGTTGTATCCCTCGACCGGGCCCGACTGCAACAGATCGAGCCCCTTACCCTGCGGCACGCCTTCGGCCACGTCGACCAGCACCACGTCCGCGAGCTCCTTGCCCGCGATGCGCATCGCGCACGTCGCGCCGACGTTGCCGGCGCCGATTACGGTCACTTTCTTTCGCATGGAATCTCCAAATTAGGACAGCCGCCGCCGTGTGTCAAGAATCGCGCGAACGCGCGCGGGGCGGGCTCGTCCATAGGAATCGTAGCAAGCGGGAAAAATTCGCGTTGCGGCGCGCAATCGCGCGCGAGGGCTACTCGCCGCTGTCGCCGTCCTTCGGTCCGTCGGTGCGGTTCTCGAACTTGGTGAACTGCTTGAGGAACACCAGGTTCACTCGCCCGATCGGTCCGTTGCGCTGCTTGGCCAACAACAGCTCGGCGGCGCCTTTCAAGTCGTCGCGATCCGGCTTGTACACTTCCTCGCGGAAGATGAAGCCCACCACGTCGGCGTCCTGCTCGATCGAGCCGCTCTCGCGCAGGTCGCTCATCTGCGGGCGATGATCGCCCTGCCGCGTCTCCGGCGCGCGGCTCAACTGCGAGAGCACGAGCATCGGCACGTCGAGCTCCTTGGCCAGAAGCTTCAGCCCGCGCGACAGCGCGCTCACCTCCTGGTTGCGGTTCTCGTAGCGCCTGCCGCCGCCGCTCATCAACTGGAGGTAGTCGATGACGACCAGGTCGAGCCCGTTCTGGCTCTTCAGCCGGCGTAGCTTCGAGTGGATGTCCATGAGGTTCGCGCCCGCCGAGTCGTCGATAAACAGCGGCGCGCGCATCAGCTCGGACGCCGCCGCGCTGAGCTTCATGCGCTCGTCCTGATCGAGATATCCGGCGCGGAACCGCTGCTGATCGACGTAAGCCGACGCGCACATCATGCGCGTCAGCAGGGACTCGCGCGACATCTCGAGGGAGAAGACGGCCACCGTCTTCTGCCGCTTGCACGCGGCCCATTGCGCGATGTTGAGCGCCAGCGCGGTCTTGCCCATCGACGGTCGCGCGGCGAGAATGAACAGCTCGCCCTTGTGCAGCCCGCCGGTCATCTCGTCGAAGCGCGTGAAGCCCGTGCTCAGTCCCTTGATGCGCTTGCTCGGATCGAGAAAGCTGTTCGCGCCGCCGTCGAACTGTTCGAGGATCTGCTGCGGGTTGAGCAGGTCGTTCTTCGTGCCCGCCTCGCCGAGCCGCAGCAGGCTCTCCTCCGCGCCCGCGAGGATCTCGGCTGGCTCGTCGGTGGCGAGCAGGCACTGGTTGATCGTTCGCTCGGAAGTCGCGATGAGCTCGCGCAGGATCGACTTTTCCTTGACGATGCGGACGTAGCTCGTGAGATTGACGATGCGCGGCAAACCGTCGTCCAGCGAGACGATGTAGCCGAGGCCGTCCACCTGCTCGAGCTGGTTCTGCCGGATCAGCTCGTTGGTCAGCGTGATGCGGTCGATGCGCTCGCTGCGCTCGTGCAGATCGAGCATGCGCAGGAAAATCTTGCGGTGCTTGTCGAGACTGAAGTCGCCTGCCTCGAGCGTGCCGGCGACCTCGAGGAACTGGCTGTCGTCGAGCAGGATCGCGCCGAGCACGAAACGCTCGGCGTCGACGTTCGCGGGCAGTCCTTTCTCGGAGATGAGGTCGCGCGTAATCATGACCAACCGTATTACCTTAACGGGGGGAGAGGGAACGGGACAAGAAAACTTTCTCCCCAGTGGACGCCTCGACTTAGGCTGTGCGAAATTCTGTGCATAACGCGGTTTCGCGCCCGGCTGGTTATCCCGGCTCGAATCAACGGCCTGAAAGTCGCGTCCACAGGAAATCCTAAAATCAAGACTGCCTGCTTTTGTTTTTACACTAAAATCCGGCCGATGAAAAGCCCCACGCCGCATTTTTCTTGAATGCCTATGTGTTCATGCCGCTGCGCCACCCCCCGAGACGGTGGTGGTCACCGGCACGTTCGAGCCCGCGCAGGATGGCGTCGCGATGGGCCTGTCGATTCGCGGCGGCACGTTCGCGCAGTCGCTGGCGCCGCTGAATGGGATGCGTCTGAGCGGCGCGCGGACGGGGCATCTGAACACGGACGTCCCGGCGCCGCTCGACGCAGTACGGCTCGGACGCGGTGACCGGCGTCGTGAACCTGATCGTGGCGGCGCCCGAGGCGCCCGGGAGCGTGCTACGCGCCGCGCGCGGCAACCTCGGGCGCGACGAAGAGAGCGGAGCGCTTGCGGACAACCCTGGGGCGCCTCCGTGAGGATCTCGCGTTCACGCGCGATTCTTCGAGCGGCTTGATGCCGGACCGCGATTACCGTCTGCTGTCGCTCGCGTCGATCAGCGAGCCTCACGCGGGGCTCGGCGAGACCGGCGTGATTCTCGCTTTGAGCGACAGGCCGTTCGGCGCCGATTAGTTCCACGGCCCCTTCCCGTCGTGGGAGCGCGAAGGAATGACTGGCCTTGCCGCGGCAGGAGCCGGCCGAGAAGACGGAAGCCGAGCTCAGCTTCCGGCGGCGGACGGACGATCCGCCGGCCAACGCGCAACTACATTATGGGGAGGAAATGTTTTCGGACGGAATCGACTCGAGCACGCTCGGCATTCACTCGCGCGTGTACGGCGCGGGATACGCCGACTACGATCTGCACTCGCGGGCGGTGGTTTTCCCTGAGCGCCGGGCTGCGCGCCTAGGTGAGCCACGCGTTCCGGCTGCCGAATTACACGGATCTCTACTTCGTCGATCCGGCGCCAGGGCAACCCGAACCTGAAGCCCGAGAGCGCGTGGAATTACGAGGCGGAGCGCGATTTTCATCCCGGCGCGAAACTGTGCGCGACGCTCGGCGTCTTCGAGCGGTGGGATACGAACCTCATCGGCTACGTGCGCACCGTCACGTCGGACATCCTCCGCGCGACAAATATACCGGGCTGGCGGGCGACAAGGGGAACGATCCGCCGCTGATTTCGAAGTACGTGTTCAACTGTCCGGCAGGCGGCGGCGTGGGCGCGCGGCGGCAATGGTCGGTTCGTACACCTTACTAACTTTACGAATACGGCTTACTTTGACATACCCGGGGTGACGACGCCGCGCCGCGACGTACTCGGCGGCGTGGAGTTCACCACGGCCAAGTAACACGCCGTCGGGGAACTTAGGGGTAAGACGAAGCGCGCCGGCTGACGCGGTGCTGATGCACTGGCTCGAGCGAGGGGAGCGTCTGGCAGGCGCGGAACAGGGCGCCGTGGGCCATGCAAACGGAGAAGTTACTCCCCCAGATCCAGTCGAACCAACCGGGCGCCTCGTACACATCGAGATCCTTGAAAATCTGGATTGCGGGGGATTGGGGAGGGCTTTTTCGGCGAAGTAGTCGCTGGCAAGGAGCTTGCAGGGAATTTGCGTCACGACTTGAGACGCCTGGGACTGGATAGCGACGCCACTCAGGCTGACTTTCTGTGATTCATGTAATGCGCGCCGGTGAGCTGGGAGGAGTAATTGTCGCCAAGCCGCACGACGGCGAGCTGCTTGGCGGGCGCCCCGTCGACCTTTTTGGCGGTCTCCTTTTCGGATTGCTTCAGGGAGAACTCGCCGAATGCCGACGTCACACGGAAGCGCTTGGTCCGGACCCTGGACAGCTTGTCTTTCAGCCGCGTCAAGCCGGAGCCGCGGATCTCGGCATCCAGTTTCGCGGGATTACGGCGGTCTTCCTCGCCTTCGTTGTCGAGGATTGCGCCCCAAGGGCCGCGCGCAAAAGCGCGGCCTTCACCGAAACTCCAATACAGGTCGTAGGGGCTGGTGCTCCAACCCCGGCGGGTATAATTGGCATCGGCAAAGTTGTTGGTGGCCACGCTCATAATGGCAAACCACGGGAGGCGGTGAGAGAATTCGCCGAGATTGGCGCCGGCGCCGACATCCTTGACGGGAATGCCGGACTTCAGCAGATTGAGGAAATCCTCGCCGGACAGCAGGCCATCAGTATCATCTTGACGGCCGGGAACCGGCGCCTCGACTCGTAGTGTTCGAGGGCGACGGAGAGTCTGGCATAGTCTCCGCCTTCGGCCTGCTGGTGCCCGGGACTGTTCCCCATGAAAGTTTCCAGGCGCTGGAGCTCAGCCAGAACGCGGTTGGTATCCCGCATGAGAAGGCCGATTCTGATATAGTCGTTCAACAGACCCTGGGGATAGTTGCGGGCTCCGTTCTTAGTGGTCTCGTTCAGGAGTTCGGTGTAGTGGTTGGGGCAAAAATCCGCGCCACGGCCAGAATTCCAACCGTGGGCGGTTTGCATCGTTGCGGCACACGAGCTGGCGAAGTATCAAGGCATCGGGGATTTTCCCCTTACTTAGAGTACGATGTTATCCAGTAACCCCGGCCAGCCGACCAGTGCTTCCGACCACCGTGCCGGGAGAAAGCGCCGAAGGGCGACGCGGAGGATCGACCGCCAAGAGACGCCCTCAGTTAGATGCTCCGCAGTCGCCCTATGAAGACCGTCCGCCAGTTGATAAGTGCGGCGATGCGCGCCATCATTTGGCCTCGCCTCTGGTCGTCCGTGGCGCTTTATCGCCGAAACGCTCGCCGAGCACGAGATTGCCCCGGCCAACTCGCCATCCATGGGGATCGTGGATCATCAATGCGGTTTAAGCGCGTGGTCTCTATGCTCGCCGGTCCTGGGTGACCAAGACGCACAGCCGACCGCGCCCGCCCACCAAGGTCTTAATCGATCCTCGACCCAAGTCTGAATCCTCTCCCTCCGATTAAGAAAAGAAGACTCAATAGACGATACCGGCTGGCGTCTCAAAACTCTTGACAACCATCATTCTTCGCGCTAGATTTCGGGCATGGCCCTAGCGCCGGAGCAACGGACTTGTGCCGACCGGTTGTCACGATTCCCCGTCATATGCGACCTCGCGGGGCATCCCGGCCCGCTGTCCGAGAATCCGAAACAGTTGCAGGCCCCCGTTCCGGCGCTCATGACATTGGCGCCGGACCGGCCCCGCAATGCGGGAGCAAGCATGTATTTTCAGGTCCGACACGCCGGCCGGGAGCAGACACGCGTAAAGCGACTTGCGTTGGCCCGCGCGCTCACCGGCAGTCTAGTTCTTCCGGCTTTTGTCGTGACTTTGTGCCCCGACGCACAAGCCGTTCCAAGCTTCACCCGGCAGACCGGCCTTGCTTGCACCGTGTGCCACAGCAATCCGCCTGAGCTAACTGCGTTCGGGCGTAAATTCAAGCTGGATGGCTATACTCTCACGGACAAAAAGCCGGACACAACCATCGACGATAAAGACTTGCAGCTCAGCCGCTATTTTCCGATCGGGGGCATGCTTACTCTTGGCGAAACCGCCACGAACACCCCCGCGCCCGAGGCGCAAAACTGGAACGCCAACGGGTCTCTTACTCTCTACGTTGCTGGTGAAATGTCGGCCCATGTTGGCGGGATGATCCAGGCCAGCTATTCCACCGGTTCAGGTCACTTCAAGTGGAACAATACGGATATCCGTTATGCCAACCAGACTACTTTGGGCTCGAAAGACTTGCTGTATGGGCTTACGCTGAACAATAACCCGACAGTGGAGGATGTCTGGAACAGTACACCAGCGTGGGGCTATCCGTGGTTTGGCGGGAACGCTCCCACCCCAAGCGCTCAGCCACTAATAGCCGGAGCGCTCGCTCAGGACGTTCTTGGCCTCGGGGCATATACAATGTGGAACGACCATTTGTATGCGGATTTCACCGTGTATCGCTCGGAACACTTGGGAGGGCCGCAGCCTCTGACCGGTACGGGCTTTCCAATCAACATTCAGGGAGTTGCGCCTTACTGGCGGCTGGCATGGCAGCAAACGTGGGGACTCAACTATCTCATGGTTGGAACCTATGGAATGTATGTCAGTTCCACTCCGGATGGAGTAACTGGCTTACGCGACACCTACGCGGACCCCTCCATCGATCTTCAGTATGAAAGACCATTTGGCGTGAATCTACTGACGGTTCACACGACTTATATTCATGAAATCTCTAATCTCAACGCTACGTTTGCCGCCGGCGGCGCGGCCGAGCCCGCGCATCGCCTCAACACGTTTCGGGCGGACGCTACTTATCACCTTCGCAGCCGCTATACGTTCTCACTATCCGACTTTTCCACCACCGGCAGTGGCGATCCACTACTGTATGCGCCCGCCCCCGTGACGGGCAGTCTTCTAGGCAGCCCCAATAGCAGCGGCTTTATAGGTCAAGCCGGGTTCTGGCCACAACAGAACATCGAACTATCCGCCTCGTACACGGGATATACCAAATTTAACGGCGCCAGCCACAATTATGACGGATCTGGCCGGAATGCTTCGGCCAACAACTCACTCTTTATTGGTTTGTTACTAAACTTTTGAAAGGGTATCTCCTCCATGGAATTCCACGATCCCGAACCCAAGCTAGTTGTACTGGAAGGCGCCTGCGGCGTGGCAGAACGTCCAATGCATATCGCAACGACGAACTCGGGCAAGACCAATCGGACATCGCGTGTTTCGAAAGGCCGCCACGATAGGGCTCACGGCGCATCCGAAGCAGATCGCTTGAAAATTCGGAGGCGCGCCCAATGAAACTCCGGGCGATCGGAATCCGGCGCTTACTGCAGGTTTCTAGCAGCTTAATTATTGTGGGCCTGCTCATAGAACTCGTGACCCTGCTGTGGTTCGATCCACTTTCGTTTCTGCTCTTTATCTTTATTGGCGCAACTCTAATAGGGCTCGGAATTGTGGTCTATCTCATTTCCCTGGTTGCCGCTGTGTATCCACCGGCGGAGAAGAGCGGTTGAAATCCGAGGACGAGTGGCCGCTCGACTATATTGGCGGGCCACGCCGGAGGAAGTGAGTTCCGGGCGGTACGCTTGCCGGGCCGGGGGCCGATAGCCACGAAAGCGTAGCAAGGAAAAGTTATGTTTGGACAAACCGGAATCCTGGTCGCATTGACGGTACTGACGATCGCGCTGGCGGGAGCGTTTCTCGTGCGTTCCTCAATCACCGCTGGGCCCACAGGGAAGGTTCTTGCCTTCGTAGGCTTGTGCGTTCTTCCGGCGCTGTGCATCGACATGGGTGTGTCCTTTCACATTGAGCGTTCCAAACAGACGAGATATTGCATCTCGTGCCACAGTATGGAAACCCACGGAAAAAGCCTGTACGTGGCGAACCCGAATTACCTCGCCGCTCAGCATTTTCAGAATCATTTCGTGCCGCCGGAGAGGGCCTGTTACACGTGCCACAGCAACTACACCATGTATGGCCCATTGAAGGACAAGCTCGACGGCCTTAGGTACATTTATATGACGTACGTGAGCACGCCGCCAAAGGTGATCCGTATAAATGGGGGGTTCCGGAACCTGGCGTGCCTGCACTGCCATGCGGATGCTCGCGGCTTTGAGGACAATCCGGCTCACGCCGCGATTATGGGTTCGCTCAAGACCAATAGGGTGTCGTGCATTTCCTGCCACAGCACGGTTCACAATGCTTCCGAGGTAAGTCACTTGAAAATGTGGGTTGAGGGCGATGCGCCAACTTCGCTCACTTCCGGGTCGTCCTCATCGGCAACTGGAAGTTCGGCGGGCGGCGCAACCGCCGACCACGGGAAGGGCCTTTTCGATTCGCACGGCTGCGGTGGATGCCACGGAGAGAGCGGAGGCGGTGGCTCTGGGCCGGCGTTAACTCATATTTCCAGTAAGTATCCGCCAGCTAAATTGACGGCGGTTCTGAAGGCGCCTACCGCCGGGATGAAAGCTGGCGGCATGGCGCCTCTGACGTTGAATCCCGAAGATATGACAGCTCTGGTTGCCTACGTGACCGGCCTCGGGGGGACGCCGGCCGGCTCCGCGGCTACACCATCCGCCTCTGGAGCTTCGTCATCTGCGCCGGCTAAGCCTAAGCCCGCTGCGACAACCGCTTCGTCGAAAGCGCCCGCCGCAGGTTCGGCAGGCGGTGCAACAGCCTCCGTCCGGGGGAAGGGCATCTTCGATTCGCACGGCTGCGGTGGATGCCACGGAGCGAGCGGCGGCGGTGGCTCCGGGCCAGCGTTGACTCATATTTCCAGTAAGTATCCGCAAGCTAAATTGACGGCACTTCTGAAAGCGCCCACTGCCAAGATGAAAGCTGCCGGCATGGCCGCTCTGACGGTGAAGGCCGCCGATATGAAAGCGCTGGTTTCCTACTTGATCGGCCTAGGCGTAACGCCGGCCGGCTCCGCGGCGGGGCCTCCGGCTTCCGGAGCGTCCGCACCTGCGCCGGCTAAGCCGGAAACTGCCGCGACAGCCGGACCGTCGAAAGCCCCCGCCGCAGGTCCGGCAGGCGGTGCAACAGCCTCAGTCCAGGGGAAGGGCATCTTCGATTCTCAAGGCTGCGGTGGATGTCACGGAGCGAGCGGCGGGGGTGGCACTGGGCCAGCGTTGACTCATATTTCCAGTAAGTATCCACCGGCCAAATTGACAGCGGTTCTGAAAGCGCCCACCGACGCGATGAAAGCTGCCGGCATGGCCGCCCTGACAGTGAATGCCGCCGATATGGAATCCCTGGTTTCTTACCTGACCAGCCTCGGGGGGACGCCGGCCGGCTCCGCGGCAACGCCATCCGCCTCTGGAGCTTCCTCACCTGCGCCGGTTAAGCCGGAACCTGCTGCGACAGCCGGACCGTCGAAAGCACCCGCAACGACACCAACCGCTTCCGGGGCGTCCTCGCCTACGCCAGCTAAAGCGGGACCTGCGGCGACACCCGGACCGTCGAAAGCCGAGTCCAAAGGGAAAACGATTTTCAAAACACACGGATGCGCCGGTTGTCACGGGACCGACGGCGTCGCAGGCACAGCGGCAGCCTCCGCACTTGCGGGTACTGGCAAAAGCTATGCGCCGGCGCTCCTAACCACAATGCTGCAGCATCCCACCGCTCGCATGCAACAAGGTGGAATGCCACCGGTATCTATGAGCGGCGACGAATTAAAGGCACTCGTCACTTATGTAAGCGCGATTTCCGCCTCGAAAGGCAGTTCGCCTTGAGGCCAACCTGTTGCCTGCCGTTCTTCATAGTACTATTCGAAGTCACGCTCGACGAGCCCGCAGAATTTCGCGACGCCTCCCGGCCGCCGGGGACGGGGGCGGTTTATTCAGCACGCGGACTACTTCGCTCGGCGCCGGGTCAAGTTCGACCACGAGAACTGCGAACGGATCGATTTACCGCTTGAACCGCTTGCTGCCGGCTTTGCAGGAAATTCCCGGGTTGCCATCGCGTTTCATGCAGCCGGCAGTTGGGGCGGCCAGAACGACCAGGGCTTACGGACTTACGTGCGAGATCGAATAGCATGGTCATCGGCACCGGCGGGAGGGCGATGAAGTGCATCGTGCTCCTCGACGGGCGCGACCGCAACCACGCCGGCAGGCTGACGCCGGAAGGCCGACGGGCGATCGACGGCTCCCGGCTTGCTCGGTTGGCGGACTGGCCTATCAAGGCGGCAACGTTCGGCAGAAATGCGGAATCGCGACTGTATTGCGTGGCCATGCCGGGAGGCGTGTGCTAATGGAATTTAAGTGGTTAATACATTGGGCGATTAAGATGAGCACAGCGGAGATACTCGCGTCGAGGGATGGGCTTGACAAATTGTTACGGTCTTACCGGTTGACTCCGAAGACCCGGCGCCGGCTCGCGTGGACGCTAGGGCACAAGTGCGAGACGCGGAAGAATACTGGGCCAATGCCATGCCGGACGGGCAGGTGTGTCTCATAACCCAATGCATGTGAGCATGCTGCGGGGCAGGTTTCAATCATCAGCCCTACCGCGTAATCCAGACGTCGAGCAGATCCTTAAGTCAGGGGTCATGAACGGCCGCCGTGACCCGACCTGGACGACGGCCAACGGGTACGACATTCGTGAACGCATGGACGCCGGCGCAGCCCCTCAACCATCGAAGCACGGTGACCATCTTTTCTTCAGCCTGCTTCTGGCGAATCGAAACTGACAACCGCGCACTGTTTGCGAAATGCCCGTCGTGCGAGTGGACGGCCCCGAAGAACGTCGCGCCGATTCGCAGTACTTTGAGATCTTCAATCCTGGAAAGCGGCAGGCGCAGTGATATCGTTGTCACAGGCGGTCTGCGCTGGACAAGTTTCTCGCGCTTCCCGGCTTGCCAATCCACTTACTCCGTCGAATCCGCCGGCGCTCAAAAGTTCATTTCCTGGTCTACATTCCTGTCCATGTCCCTGGTCGAAATTACACGTATGAGCCTTCGCCGGACGGCGCCAGTCCGCCCGAGAAGGATATGGATTTTTCGCGGCGAAGCCATGGCTTAGTGCCAGGCCGTCTTCAGCGCCCCGCAACCGCCGCTTCCGCCGGCCGAGCCAGGAACCGGGCGATCTCGTCAACCTCCGCCGTCGAAAGCCGCAAGTCCGCCGCGCCGATTACACCGTCGAGTTGCTTGGCCGATCGCAGTCCGGTAATCGCCGCCGTCACTTCGTCGCGCCGCAGCGTCCAGGCGATCGCCACTTCGCCCGGCGTGCGTCCGTGGCGCGCGCCGATCGCCCGCAGCAGTTCGACCAAGGCGAGATTGCGCGTCAACAGCGGCTCCTGGAACTGCGGCGTCCGCTGCCGGAAATCGTCCGCCGGCATCGCCGCGACGCGCTCGCGCGTCATCGCGCCGCTGAGCAGGCCGGACTTCATCGGCGAATACACGATCACGCCGATGTTATGCGCCGCCACGTACGGCAAGATCCCGTTCTCGATCTCCGGCGACAGCATCGAGTACGGCGGCTGCAGCGAAGTAATCGGCGCAATCCGCGCGACACGCTCCATTTCCGCCACGTTGAAGTTCGACACGCCAATCCAGCGCACCTTGCCCTCGGCCTGCAACTCCGCCATCGCGGTCCAGCCTTCGTCGATGTCTTCGCCCGGCTCGGGCCAGTGGACCTGGTACAGATCGATCACGTCGAGCTTCAATCGGCGCAGGCTCGCCTCCACCTCGCGGCGGATCGAGTCGCGCTTCAGACACGGGCTGATATCGCCCGCGTCGTTCCATACGCGCTCGCACTTCGTGAAAACGTACGGCTTCCGGGTGACGCCTTCGAGCGCGCGACCCACCACTTCCTCGGAATGCCCGAGCCCGTACACCGGCGCCGTGTCGACCCAGTTGACTCCGGCGTCGAGCGCGGCGCGAATCGCGGCGATCGAAGCGTTGTCGTCCTGCGGCCCCCAGGCGAATCTCCATCCGCCGCCGCCCATGGCCCACGCACCGACACCGAGCGGACTAATCCGCATGTCGCTGTTCCCAAGTTGTTTGAATTGCATCGTGTATAGATGATCCTGGCCCGCTAAACGGCGCAGAGATCGTAGGCTTCCCGCAGCGACGTCATCGGATCGCGCGTCGGCACGAACTCGTGGGCCATGAATCCGGTGAAGTTCAGATCGGCGATCGCGGTCGCAATCGCCCGCCACTGCAGCTCCTGCGTGCCGTCGAGCTCGTGGCGGCCGGGCACGCCGCCGGTGTGAAAGTGAGCGATGTATTGGATGTTGTCGCGCACCGTGCGGATGATGTCGCCCTCCATGATCTGCATATGGTAGATGTCGTAGAGCAACCGCACGCGCGGCGAATCCACGCGCTTAATCAACTCGACGCCCCACGCCGTGTGGTCGCACATGTAGTCGATGTGATTGACCTTGCTGTTGAGCAGTTCGACGCAGATCGTGACGCCGTGGTCCTCGGCGGCCTTCTTCACGCGGTTCAGTCCGGTGACGCAGTTGGCGAGGCCCACGTCGTCCGGCATCTTGCGCCGGTTGCCCGAGAACGTGATGACGTTCGGCACGTTCGCCGCGGAGGCGAGGGCGATGTTTTCGCGCATCTCTTTTTCGAGACGGTCGTGATTCTCGGTGCGGTTCCAGCAGTCCGGAATATTGCCCGCGCCCGGCGTCATGGCCGGCGTCAATCCGTACTTGCGGACCGTCGGCCAGTCCTCGTGACCGACCAGATCGATGCCGGCAAGGCCAATCCTGGCCGCGTTCGAGCACAAGTCGTCGAGGCTCATCTCCCGATAGCACCAGCGGGCCACCGATTGGCGGATGCGCCCTTTGGGCGGCGTGGAAGTCTGCGGCAGGGCGGGGGCGGCGAACACGGCCCCACCCGCGACGGTCAAAACCGATCTGCGCGTCATGCCTTAGCATCATACAAGAAACGGCCCGCGGCGGCATGGGCGCGCATGGACACCTCCGCCTCCGCCCGCGAAATCTCTTTCGGAAATCGTTCGCGGGCATGTCGAGGATGCGGCGTGCGCACCGACTAACCGGTGGAAACGCACAAACGAGTGCGAGAATCGAAAGGAGCGGAAGACATGAAATACATGTTGATGATGAACTGCCTGAAGACGGGTTATGACACTTTTGGCGCCATACCGAAGAAGGACATTCAGGCGCACATCGCTTTCATGCGCAGTTTCAACACGGCTCTAGGCGAAACCGGAGAGTTGGTGAGCACAGAAGGCCTGGCCGGCCCGAAACTGGCTAAGAGGGTTCGGGCCGGTAAGGACGGCGCGCCGATCACGGATGGCGTGTTTCCGGAGGCCAAAGAGTATCTCGCCGGCTACTGGATCGTGGACGTCGAGAGTGCGGAGCAGGCCGATGCGATCGCCGCCCGGGCGTCGGCGGCGCCAGGACCCGGCGGAACGCCGATACATATGCCGATCGAAGTGCGGCAGGTGATGAGTGGGGCGCCCGAAGAATGGCTGGAATGAGCCATGCCGTGACGCCGCTGGACGCCGCTGGACGCCGCCGCCGAGCATCTGTTGTGGGAACTGGCGCCGCAGGTGCTCGGCGCGGTCATCCGGCGCTTCCGGGACTTTGCCGCCGCCGAGGACGCGGTTCAGGAAGCCCTGATGGCGGCGGCGATTCAGTGGCCGCTGGAGGGTTTGCCGGAAAATCCGCGCGGCTGGCTGATACAGGTTGCCTCGCGGCGCATGACGGATCACCTGCGCAGCGAGATAGCCCGGCGGCGCCGGGAAGCGGCCGCGGTCTTCGACGCCGGGTCCGGGGCGGCAGGCGCCGGCATGGAAGAAAATGTGATTTACCAGGATGACACGCTCATTCTGCTCTTTATGTGCTGCCATCCGGCCCTGACTTCATCCTCGGCAATTGCCCTGACATTGCGGGCGGCGGGCGGCCTGACCACGGCTGAGATCGCCCGGGCATTCCTTGTTCCAGAGGCGACCATGGCGCAGCGAATCAGCCGGGCCAAGCACGGCGTCAAGGCTTCCGGCGTACCGTTCCGCTTGCCCACCGCCGAGGAGGGGGCCAAACGGCTCCGTGATGTGCTTCACGTCCTGTACCTGATTTTCAACGAAGGCTACACCAGCAGCGCGGGTCCACAGTTGCAACGATCGGAGCTATCCCGTGAGGCAATTCGGCTGACGCGAGCCGTTCACAAGTTACTTCCGGACGACGGCGAAGTGGCGGGCTTGCTGGCGCTGATGTTACTGACCAATGCGCGGCGCGCGGCGCGAACCGCGACGGACTGCGAGCTGATTCCGCTCACGACGCAAGATAGAACTTTGTGGGATCGGAGCGAGATCTCCGGGGGGATCGCTCTCCTTACGGCGACGCTGCCGAAGGGGCCGGCCGGCGCGTACCAGTTACAGGCCGCTATCGCCGCCGGGACGGACGGCTGGCTGCGCCGGAGGTTCGGGCCGCGGTGGGTCGAACGGCGTGAAACACGGGAGAGGCCAGAATCACCAGAGAAAGGGACGTGGAGGTTGAATGAGTCTCGCGGACATCAGCGGCCGGTTTAAGTTCCGGCGGTGGGTTTCGGGCCGGTTCGAGTATGAGGAGCTTTCGGGCGAGTTGGGGGAGCCGGGGACGGTGATGACGCACCGGGTGGTGGCCGCGCAGCAGGCGATGTCGAAGGGGACGGGCGAGCACGCCGGGCACCGGATCGGGATTCAGTTTGGCGCGCCGGGCGATGCGAGGAACCTTGGACTGCAAAACGCGAACATGAACACGTTCGCGCCGAAGGCGCTGTACGACGCCTTCCGGGGCTCGGGCGGCAGCTATCACCGGCTGGAGTCGGAGTGGGCGGAGAAGTTACACCAGGGGTGGAAGATTTTCGTCACGGTGCGCGACACGTACCGGGTTGGCGAAAAGCGGCCGTTTTCGCGCCGCGTGGACTGGACCGAGACGATGCCGAACGGCGCATCGCTGCCTTCGCGCGGCCTCGACTTCGGCAATTTCGATTCCCCACAACGCGGCGCGGCTCCGCGTCCGCTGCGATAGGCGGCCGCGTCACGCGATGTGAGCGCCGGTGGTTTCGACGTAGAGCGTGTAGATCGACTGGCTGGCGGCCATGAAGAGCCGGTTGCGGCGCGTGCCGCCGAAACAGAGGTTGGCGGGAATCTCGGGCAGCAGGATGACGCCGATGCGGGCGCTCGCGGGGGAGAAGACGTGGACGCCGTCGTAGCCCGCGCCGGCCCAGCCGCAGCCGGCCCAGATGTTGCCGTCCTTGTCGGCGCGGATGCCATCGGCGAGGCCTTCGCCGCGGCTGGCCCAGACGGTCGATACGAAGTCGCGGCCATGAGTCAGGTTAGCGCCGTCCACAACGTCGTAGACGCGGATGACCTTCGGCGCGGCGGGGTTGTGCGTGGCGCCGGTGTCGCAGATGTAGAGCAGCTTGTAATCGGGCGAGAAGCAGAGGCCGTTCGGTTTGTATAGCTCATCCGCGACCTTGGCGATGGCGCCGGACTTCGAGTCGACGCGGTAGACGGCTTCCTTCAACTCGAACGGATGCGGCGCGCCTTCGTACATCGATAGCGACCCGTAGCCGGGATCGGAGAACCAGATGCCGCCGTCGGGATGGACGACGATGTCGTTGGGGGCGTTGAACGGCTTGCCGTGGAAGCGATCGGCGATGACGGTGACGGCGCCAGATTGTTCGTAACGGACTACGCGGCGGTTGAGGTGTTCGCAGGAGAGCTGGCGGCCTTGATAGTCGAACGTGTTGCCGTTGCTGTTGCCGCACGGTTGGCGCAGGACGCTGACGTGGCCATCGTCTTCGATCCAGCGCATCTGGCGGTTGTTGGGGATGTCGCTCCAGACGAGGTAGCCGCCGGCGCCGTTCCAGGCCGGGCCTTCCGCCCAGCGCATGCCGGTGGTGACGCGCTGGATGACGGCGCTCTTAATTCGATATTTGTCGAAGCTTTTGTCGAGCGAGATGACATCGGGGTCGGGGTAGCGGACGGGCTCGTGGCCGGACCAGTCGCGCGTGAAGCCCTCCTGGGCGGTTTGCGCGGCGGCGCGGCCGAGGGCGGCGGCTCCGATCGATGCGAGGAGTTGGCGGCGGGAGAGGCGAATAGACATAGGCGACACGCGCCAGTATATACCGGGCGGGGTGGGGCGGCGCTGACGGCATCCGGGCGCGCCGCCGGCGGTTGCCCTGCGCGAGGGCCGTTCGAACCCGGCCGCCTTGCCGCCCGTTTCGTGGCCACGGTGGTCTCGAAGCGTTGGCTCGTGCTTACACGATCAACTCTCGATAGACGGATGCCGATTCTCACGCTAGGCTCTTGGCTACCTACGGAGATGTTATTGTGCCCCCTGCCTCATCGCTCGTTGCCGCAATCGTAGTCCCGACAGCCGCGTTAATGTCCGGCACGCTGTCGCATCGAGGCGCCGGCGCCTAACGCGGGTCTCCGGCGGCCCCTCTTGTAGTGCCGTCTTCAGCGTGGACCTTCCGCCATGCTTTGGCTCTCTTGACAAAAGGACGTATATACTTTATTGTGTAAAGTAGTTTGAGTTTCAATGTAGTCCTCTGAGCCGCGGAGCTGCCGATGAACGTCTCGCCCAGGAAGCGCGTCTTGCGCCGGATATTCAAAGTCCTCACAGTATTCGCGATGTTGTGTGTATTCGGGGCCGGCGCGTTGTTGGCGTCGCTCTGGCTGGAGCACACGACCGAGGTGACGCTCCCGTCGCCCACGGGGCCATTCGCGGTTGGCCGCGCGCTGTATGATTGGGCCGGCAATGAAACACTGGATGCCTTGGCGCCCGTGCCGGGAACCAAGCGCGAACTCCTTGTATGGATCTGGTACCCGTCCACGGCCAGGCAATCCGCCGAGACTGACGACTACCTGCCACCTCAAATGCGGGCGGCGATTGAACGCGACCGCGGTCCGCTGATCGGCAAGTTTCTGACGCGAGATTTGTCGAAGGTCCATGGACACGGTATTTGGAACGCCGCGGTGTCGCCGCAGCAGCGATCGTACCCCGTGGCGATCATGAGAGCGGGCGCTTCCGCCGAGGTGGCGAATTACTCGACACTCGCCGAGGATCTGGCCAGTCACGGTTACGTCGTCGTGGGCTTCGATGCCCCGTATCGAACGCTTGTCGTCGCATTCCCCGACGGGCGGGTGTTCACAAGGACACCGGAGAATAACCCGGAACTCGGGTCGGGACAGGAGCAGGCCCGCCGTGTGAAGACACTGCTGGCTGCGTGGACCGCCGACATCGGGTTCATCCTCGATCGGTTGCAGCGGCTAAACACTTCGGACCCATCCGGAAAGCTCACGGGACGGCTCGATATGACGCGCGTGGGCGTGTTCGGCCACTCCTTTGGCGGGGCGCAAGCCGCACAATTTTGCGGCGAAGATTCAAGGTGCAAGGCAGGGATCGACGTGGACGGCGCTCTGTTCGGCAACGTTATCCAGACGGGCATCCACAAGCCGTTCATGTTCCTTATGAGCGATCATAGCCATGAGTCTGACCCGGAAAGCGGTCAAATCCTGGCCAACATCCAATCGGTCTACGATCGTCTGCCGGCGGATGGAAGGCTACGCATCGCGATCCGTGGCGCGAACCATTTCCTATTCAGCGACGACGGCGCCCTGTTGAAGAGCCATATCGTGCTGCGGACGCTCCGCATGTTGGGTATGCTCGGCATTGACGGACGCCGTCAGCTTGCGGTTACGGCGTACTGCGTGCGTAGCTTTTTCGACGCGTATCTGAAGGGGGCGAGCGTTTCGCGGCTCAAGATTACATCTCCGCTTTACCCCGAGATCCAAGTTCTCGAGTGAAGCGCCGCGAGCTCGACGTCGGCCGTTGCTGGTCCGGCGCCCGTCACTGATCGAGCGCCGGGACGTGGCGCTTAGGGAACCGTATTGAAGCTGGCTTGACCCGGGCGGGCCGGCGCGTGCAGCGGCGTTTCGGATCGCCTGGGCGGTCGTTGAGCCAGCAGACCATCGAAGTAACGTCCTGGCTCATCGCGGGGAGGTTGTTCTCGCGCACGATCATGGCGCCGCGGCCGATGTCGAGCTCGTCTTCGCGCGTGAACGTGACAGACATCGGCGGGAAGGCTTTGTCGAGCGAGCCGATCAACCCGGTGCGCGGCGAAGCGGCAACTTCCTAGCGCTCCTTTTCGACCTGGATCTCGAACAACTTCGGCCAAAGTTTGCCGGTGACGAACAGCCGGTGTTGCGTCGCGTCGTAAGCGATGCCGTTTAGCACGTCCACCGGTTGGCCGCCGGCCGCGTCGCCCAGAATGCCCGTCAGATCGATCCATCCGGTTACGTGGCCGTCCGCTGGCGAGATGCGCGCGATGCGGTCCGTCTGCCAGACGTTCGCATAGATCTCTCCTTCGACGTATTCGAGTTCGTTCAGCCGCGCGATTGGCATGTCGCGGTCGCGCACCAGCAGGCGGCCGGTGTCGGCGAACGTCGCCGGGTCGATGAAGCGCAACACCGGCGAGCCGTCGCTCAGGATAAGCCGCCTGCCGTCGGTGGTGAGCCCCCAGCCCTCGCCCGTGTAATGAAACGTCGCTTCAAGATGCAGCCCCTGCTGCTGATACACAAACGCCGTGCCCGACGTCCAGGTGAGTTGAATCAGCGCGTCGCGCCACGGCGCGAGGCCCTCGGCGAAGAACTGTTCGGGTACGTCGTTGCGTTCGAGCACCTCGCCGGTCTCGAGTTTCACCTTGCGCACCGAGCTGCGTCCGTTGAGGCCGGTGCTCTCATAGAGAAACCCGTTCTGGTAGAAGAGTCCCTGCGTGAAGGCCCGCGGATCGTGTGGGTAGACGTGAATCACCCGGTAGCCGTAAACCGGCGTGTCCGCGCCGCGGGAGGAACCGCACGCGGCAAGCAGCGCGGCGGCGAGCGCCGGCGCGGCTAGTGCGCGCGGCCTCATCGCGCGGCGGCCCGCAGGCGGCGGCTCTCGGCCTCGACGGCGCGCATCACGCGCAGCAGATTGCCGCCGTAAATCCTGCGAATGTCCGCCGCGCTATAGCCGCGCTCGAGCAGCGCGCGCGTCAGGTTCGGCCACTTCGATACATCGTCGAGATCCTTGGGCGCGCACGTGATGCCGTCGAAATCGCTGCCCAGGCCCACCGCGCCGATGCCTCCCACCTTCACCGCGTGATCGATGTGATCGGCCACGTCCTCGACCGTCGGGCGCGGAAACGAGCGTTGATATTCGGCGTAGAGCGCCTCGCGCTCCTTGGCCGGCGTCTTCGGGTCCTCGAGCCGGTCCCAATACTTCACGCCCGCGTCCGCGGCGGCCTGGGTGAGAAATTCGCAGGCGAAGTTGATCTGCACCACGCCGCCCTTCTTCGCGAGCGCGGCGATCATCTCGTCGGTCATGTTGCGCGGCACGTTCGAAATCGCGCGGCAGGAGGAATGCGAGGCGATCGGCGGCGCCGTGCTCGTGGCGATCACGTCCCAGAACGTTTTGTCGGCGGTGTGCGAGATGTCCACCATCATGCCGAGGCGGTTCATCTCGGCCACCACCTGGCGCCCGAACGGCGTCAGCCCGTCGTGATGCGCGACGGCGGTGTCCGCGATATCGCCCGACGAATCGGCCCAGTTGTTGGTGTTGGTGTGCGTAAGCGTCATGTAGCGAACGCCGAGAAGATAGTAATCGCGCAGCAGGCGCAGGCTGTCCTCGATCGCGTGGCCACCCTCGATGCCGAGCAGCGCGGCGATCTTGCCGCCGCGGTGAATGCGCTCGATGTCGTCGGCGGTGAGCGCGAGGGCGAAGTCGTTCGGATAGCGATCGACGATGTCGTGCCGTACGGTGTCGATCATCTCGAGCGCGCGATGCGCGGACTGGTTCGTTTGCACGTAGTTCTTCGACACGTACACGGCGAAGAACTGCGCCGCCATTCCGCCGGCTTTCATGCGCGCGATGTCGGTCATGGTCTTGCCGCCCGTGCTCCCGATGTCGAAGCCGTCGACGGTCATGCTGGTCACGTCGTTGTGGGTATCGATCAGCAGCGCCGAGCGCTGGACGCGCATCACTTCGGCATCGGATACGGTGCGGCGTTGGGTCTGCGCGGAGGCGCACACGAGGCTCGCGGCAAGCAGGAGGCGGAGGGTCATGGATGGAAACTATGGCGCCACACCGGCCGCGCTCGGCCGCGGATGCGCGCGACGGTAGAGCAGCAGGTCCGTGGTGGGCGGCGTGCGGCCCATCTGGCGCAGCATCGCCATGGCCTGTCCGCGATGCAGCGTTCCGTGATTGACGAGGTGCAGCGCCACTTCCCACAGCGGGCTCTCGAGCAGTTCTCCATTCATGCGGCGAATCGAGAGTACGCGGTCCCAATTGGGCGCCTGAACTTCGGCCCAGGCGATCAGACCTTCCTGCACGGGCCGCCACGCGGAGGCGAGCGCCTCGATCGATGGCGGCGCTTCGCCATACGCCACTTGCGCATCGCCGCGCAGCCGCGCGAGCCACACCTGGTCGGCCAGATAGATATGGCACAGCGTGCCGAAGATGCCGCCGTGCGACGAATGCCGGTCACGATACAGCTCATCGTCCGGCAGTTCGCGCGCGGCGCGCATCAGTTCGTCGCTCGCCCACTGGTGGTAGCGGAAGTGCTCGACAAGGATCGCCGGTTCGAAGGCCATACAACCAGGGTAATCCGATCGCTTAGAATCTGGAAGTGCCGGCAAGCTCGAGGCGACGGAAGAGTAATGCGCGCCAGATCGCCGCGACGCGGCCGGCCCGGCGATTCCACATTCCGCGCCACTGGCTTGTACGCATCGCGCTGTTCGTCGCAATCACGGCGCTCTATCAATACGGCGTGCGACGAACCGTCGGCATTACGGGCGACGAGCCGCACTACCTGATGACGGTCGCCTCGCTCATCGCCGACGGCGACTTCGACGAATCGAATAACTACGCCAATCACGGCGCGAGCGTCGTCGGCTATCCCCTGCTCGTACCTCAGGCGCGCCAGCCGGACGGCCGCGTGCTTCCCGAGCACGGGCTCGGCTTTCCCCTTCTGCTTCTGCTGCCGGCCCGCGTGCTGGGCCTGCTTGGCCTGAAGTATGTTCTCATGGCCGTGATGGTCGCCGCGGCTCTGCTGCTCTGCGCGTGTGCGGACCGCATCTTCGGCGCGCCGCTCGCCTCCACTCTTGCCGGCCTCGCGCTGATGCTGCTGCCCGTCTGGCAGGTCTTCGGCCCGCGCGTCTACCCCGAGGTCACCGCCGGCTGGCTCGCGTTGGCGGTGTTCGCGATGGTCACGTCGCCCGTGCCCGGCACGTGGGCCGCGTTTAGCGCGGGACTTCTGATCGGATATCTCCCGCTGCTCTATTTGCGCTTCTCGCCCCTCGCGCTATTTCTTTTCGCAATCGCCTTGCTGAACCCCGCCATTCGCCGCTTGCCCGCGTTCTGGTACGGCCTGGTCCTGAGCGCCTTGTTCGCCGTGGTCCTGACGGCTTCCGTCTTCGGCAGTCGCTGGTACACCTCGACGCCGAGCTCGACCGGACTGCGCTTCGACGGCTCGATCGAGCGCTTCTGGCGTCTCTGGTTCGATCGCGGACACGGCATCGCACCCGCGAATCCGCTGCTGCTGCTGCTGTTCTGGGCGGCGCCCTTGATCTGCTTCCGCGCTTTGCGCGATCCGCGGCTGCGCCCGGCGGCTCTGCTCAGCCTGATGATCTTCGCCTACTCGTGCGAATTCGCCCTCGCGCCCACGGCCTCCGGCGAATCGCCGCCGGGCCGCTTTCTCTGCGCCGCCTCCGCGCCGGCGCTGCTGGTTCTTTGCTACTGGATCGCACCCGGGGGCCGCGTTCTGTGGATACGCGCCTCGGCCGCGCTGGCTCTGGCCGCAGTGGGCGCGGGCATCGTCGGCGCCGGAATTATTTCGAACACGCCCGCCTGGCTCGCCTTCCCGCGTTATCAGGATCTGTTTCCGACCGGCTGGCCTCTGCCGTCGTTCACCGCCGGCGTCCAATCGAAAGCCGGCGACTCCTCGCCGCTCGGCTGGACGCTGCTGTGCGCGTGGGCTTCAACGTCAGCGCTCGGCGCGGTGTTTCGCTTCTTCAGAAGCCGTACAGCGACAGCTCCTGAATCGACCACGGATTGACTGGATCGTCCGTGAGAACCTTCAGCCGGACGTATCGCACCGCGTCGGGATCCGTGTAGTAGTCGCTGACGCCAGCCTGCACGGACGTATCGTTGAACGCGAGCGGCCGCCAGTGTTCCCCGTCGCGCGACGCGTCGAACGTTACTGGCCCCGGCCCCTGCGCGGGATTCGCCATCATCTCGAGCTTCAGGCGCTGGAACAGGAACACTCGCCCCGCATCGATCGTCAAGCTCATGCCGGCGCGCCGCGGCGTTCCGCTGGTCCAACTCGTACCCGCATCGCCGTCGACCGCGAGCGCGATGTCGTCCTGGTTGCAACAGGCACGGATCTGCGAGGCGCTGAGAAAGATCTTGTGTGTCCGCAAGGCGAGGGGCAGCGCCGCCAGAGCCGCCAGCGTCGCCACGTAGACCGCCGTGTAGCGCATCCGGACGCGCCCCGCCGCGAACTCAGCCACCACCACCGCGCCGGCTGCCGTAAGAATGGGCGCCAGAACCCCAATATACCGCGCCGATCCAAAGCGCAGCGTCAGGCCCGAAACGGCCGGAAAGGGCACGTAAGCACACGCCCAGCCGACGAGCGTGGAGAGAAAGATCGTCACCGCCGCACGACGCCTCCGCCACAACAGCATCAGCCCCGCCGGGGCGGCGAGCATGATCGGGAACATCATCCAGACCGAAGACGCGCCTGCTAACGATTCGTGCGCGAAGACGAGCGAGTCGAAGAAATAGCCGTACAGCTTGAAGCCGATCGCGGCAAGTCCACTCAAGCCCTGCCCGCGCGCCATTTCGTAATAGTTTCCCAGCGGCGACCCTGTGAAATGCAGGTTCACGGCCATGACGGCCGCGCTCAGCACGGCGCATGAAATCGCGGCAGCCGCCGCGAATGCCACCGGGGGGCGCTTGTCGCGCCGCCACGCTTCGAAAATCGCCGCGGCCACCGCGCACCCGCCGACCAAAGCGTCCACCAGGCGCGCGGCGAACATCACCGCCACGGCCGTTCCAGCGAGCGCGCCCCACCGCGCCCACGGTTTCCGGCAAAGACAAACGTACAGGATCAAGGCGAGCGAGGCCGCGCTCAGCGACGATGACCATGGCTCGACGAAAAATCGAACCCAGCTCATGGCAAGCGCGAACGCCGCCATTAGCCGCACGCCCTGGCTTAGAAGCAGCCCGTCCATGATTCGCCACGAGCACCACACGAAGCCCGTGAACAGCAGCAGGTCCAGCGGAACGAACGGATCGTCCGGCATAATCCAGCCGAACAACCACGCGAGCACCGGGTAACCCAACGGATACGTGAAGCGCCCGAGCGTACCCTGCGCGATCGACCGGAGCATGTTGAGATACTCGCCCTGATCGTGCCAGCCATACCAGCCCATCGGGTACACCTGCCCCGGCCGCATCGGGTTGCCGGCGTACGCGAATAGAAAGATGAGCGCCGCGCAACCGGCGACAGTCGCTCCCACCGCGCGGCTATTCGTCGCGGGTGAGGGTTCCATCGACAGTTCTCCAAATGCCGAGGGGGTTGCCGTCGCGCAGTTCCTCGGGCAGGGCGCTCGAAGGGAACTCCTGAAACGCAACGGGCCGCGCAAAACGAAGAATCGCCGCCGTGCCCACTGAAGTGAACTTCGCGTCGGTGGTCGCCGGATACGGACCTCCGTGATGCATCGCGGCGCAGACCTCGAGGCCGGTCGGATAGCCGTTGAAGATCAGGCGGCCCGCCTTCGCAGTCAGCATCGCGACGACGCGCCGATGCGCAGCCAAGTCCGCTTCCGTGCCCCAGATCGTCGCCGTGAGCGTGCCTTCAAGCGAACGCGCCACGCGCTCCATCTCGTCGCCAGAGCCGCAGTCCACCAACACCGTGCATGGACCGAAGACCTCCGAACGCAGCCGCTCGTGCTCGAGAAACACCGAGGCGCTGACGCGAACCAGCGCGGGCTGCGCCTCGTTCCGCGCGGGCTCCGCTTCCCTGCCCCGCGTCACCTCGGCCTCGGCGAGCGCTGCGTGGCCGGCGACACCTTCGTTGTAAGCGTGCAGAATGCCCGGATGCAGCATCGTCGCCGCGGGCGCTTCGGCGAACTGTTCGCTCAAGGCGCGCCCTAGCCCATCGGCCCGCTCGCAGACGACCACGCCCGGGTTGGTGCAGAACTGCCCCGTGCCAAGCGTCACCGACTGCCGCAGCCCTTGCGCGATCGCACCCGCCCGCTCCGCGGCCGCGCCCGGAAGCACGAACACCGGATTCACGCTGCCCATCTCGGCGTACACCGGAATCGGAGACGGCCTCCGCGCCGCCGCGTCGAACAACGCGCGGCCGGCCCGCAGCGAGCCGGTGAAGCCCACCGCCCGGGTCAACGGATGCTCGACAAGCGCGAGGCTCACCGCAGGGTCCGCTCCATGCAACAGCGAGAAAACGCCGCCCGGCAGACCCGACTCGCGCACCGCCCTGGCGATCGCGCGCGCGGCGATCTCGGACGCCCCCGGATGCGCCGGATGCGCCTTCACCACCACCGGATTGCGCGCCGCCAGCGCCGACGCGGTGTCGCCGCCCGCCACCGAAAACGCCAGCGGGAAATTGCTTGCCCCGAACACCACCACCGGCCCGACCGGCATCAGCATCCGCCGGACATCGGGCTTCGGAAGCGGCTTGCGAAGCGGCTGCGCGCGGTCGATGCGCGCGTCCACCCACGAGCCTTCGCGCACCAGCGCGGCGAACATGCGGATCTGGCCCGTGGTGCGCCCCAACTCGCCCGTGAGCCGCTCGACGGGCAGCCCGGTCTCCGCGGCCGCGCGCGGAATCAGTTCGTCGCCGGCCGCAGTGAGACGCCCCGCGATGCGATCGAGAAACGCCGCGCAGTCCTCGCGCGAAACTTCGCGGTACGTTTCGAACGCCTCCGCTGCGAGCCGCATCGCCTCGTCGATCTCCCGCGGCGTCGCCTCGAAAAACGCCGGATCGAGCTCCGAGCCGCGCTTGGGATCGAAGCCGCGAATGGACGCCTTGCCTTCGCCCGATTCCGTTCCGCCGATCCGGTTCTTTCCCGTCAGCTCCATGATGGATCTCCCCTCAACCTACCCAGTTCTCGAGCGTGCCCACGCCGTCGATCGAGATGCGAATGCGGTCGCCGGGCGAGAGCGTGAAGTCGTCCGGAGGCACGATCCCCGTTCCAGTGAGCAAAAAACATCCATGGGGGAAACTGTTTTCGCGGAAGAGATAGCTCACCAGCTCGGCCGGCTCGCGCTTCATCGCCGCGAGCGTGGTCGCGCCCTCGAAACACGGCGCGCCGCCGCGCAGGATTTCGAGACGAATCGCGGTCGACGCATCCGGCGCCCCGTCGAGCAGACGGATCGCGGGCCCGAGCGCGCACGAGCGATCGTACACCTTCGCCTGAGGCAGATACAGCGGATTCTCGCCCTCGATATCGCGCGAGCTCACGTCGTTGCCCGCCGTGTAACCGAGGATGCGCCCGCGCGGCGACACCAGCAGCGCCAGCTCCGGCTCCGGAATACTCCAGCGCGCGTCGGAACGGATCTTCACCGCGCCGCCCGGCCCGACCACGCGATGCGGCGTGGCCTTGAAAAACAATTCCGGACGCTCGGCGCCGTAGACGCGATCGTAGAAATCCCCGCCGCCCGCCGCCTTCGACTCTTCCATGCGCGCCGTGCGGCTGCGATAGTAAGTCACGCCCGCCGCCCAAACCTCCTGCAGCGCGATCGGCGCAAGCAGGGTTGTAACGTCCGGCGCGGCCGACGGCGATCTTCGCGCCACGCTCGTCTGCACATACGCGGCCAGATCGTCGCGCGACAGCAGCGCTTCGCCTGTCTCATCGCCAAGCGCGAAATACGCCCGTTCGTTCTCCGCCATCCAACCCGCGGTCGTGCGATACAGCTTCACATTCCGTCCTTTCCCGCGCTAGCCCCGCTCGCCAGGAAACCCGGTTGCATCTCGGGCGCTTCACGCATCACCGGAGCATACTTGCGCACCGCCGCGCGGATCTTCGCCGCGTCTCCCACGAGGGTGAACGTCAGCTCCGGCGAGCCGAAGCGCTTACGCGCCGCCGCATTCGCCTCCTCGAGCGTCACCGCATCGATGCGCGCGAACAGCGTATCGATGTCATCGCGGCTAAGACCGTTCAACTCGAGCTCGCCCATCCGTTCGGCGAGTTGCTCCGCCGTCTCCATCTCGCGCACCGGAAACTGCCCCTTGAAGTACGCCTTCGCCGTCGCCAGACGCTCGGCCGATATGCCGTTGCCCGCCAAACGATGCAGCACCTCGAGCGACGCGTCGATGGCCTGCGCTGTGGTGGCCGTCTTCGTGTACGTGCGAATCAAAATCGCGCCCGGCAGCCGCGGCATTTCAACCTGCGAGGCAGCGCCATAGGTGAGCCCCAGGTTCACCCGCAGCTCCTCGTTCAACATCGAAAGAAACTCTCCGCCGAACAGAGTGTTCACCAGCAGCAGCTTCACGCGGTCCGGGTCGTCGCGTGCGATGCCGGGCTGTCCGATGATGAAGTACGTCTGCGTCGCATCCGGCTTGTCGACCAGCAGCAGGCGCCCGCCCGCCGCGGGCCGCGCCGCGCGAGCCGTCTCGAACCGCTCACCCGCCGCCAGGCCGCCAAACGCAGCGGCAATCTTCTCGCGCGCACGGGCCGCATCGAAGCGGCCAGCCACCGCAAGAATCATGTTGCGCCCCACGTAAAACCGCCGCCAGTAGACCGCGACGTCCTCGCGACGGATGCGCCCAAGCGTCGTCTCATCCGCCGGATGACCGTATGGATGCCCGGGCCCGAAGAAGAACGCCTGGAAGTACCGCGACAGCGCGGCCTGCGGATTGTCCTTCCACTGCCGCGCCTCGTCGGCTCGCGCGGAGACGGTTTTCGCGAACTCGCTCTCAGGAAACGCGGGATGCGCGGCGGCATCGGATAGCAGATCGAGCCCGGCGTCAAAGTCTTTCGAAAGGAACTCGGCGGAAAATGTCATCGCCCCGCTGAGGGGTTGGTCCGGCGCGATGTCCAGCGTACCGCCAAGCGAGTCGAGCGCCTCCTCAAACTCTTCGGCGCTCCGCTTCGCCGTTCCCTTCCGGAGCATCTCCGCCGTCAGATCCGCGAGACCCGCCAGGTGCGCGGGCTCGCTTGCGATGCCTCCGCGCACCAGCAGGCGGAAGTTTACCAGCGGCACGCCGTCGAGCGGCATCAGGTCAACCGTCATGCCGTTCGGGAGCACGGTCCGCGTGAACGGCGGCAGCTTCACCTGTGCGGCCAGCGACGCGGCAGCCAGCGCGCCCACCAGCCAGCGCGCCGTCACGGCTTGACGCTCCCCACGGAGGGAACGAGCGTCGCGACGGTACGGTTCGGAGGCGAAAGATATTTCGAGGCCACGCGTTGCACGTCCGCTGCCGTCACGGCTTCGATGTCGCGCTCCACTCCGTACAGGTTCCGGTAACCGCCATGGAAGACCTCGTAGTCCCCCAGTAAATTCGCCCGCCCCGCGATGGTCTGCATCTCGCGGTAGTGCTCGACGAGCAGCTCGTTCTTCGCCTTGCCCAACTCCTCGCCGGGCGCGTTGGCCTCGCGCATCCGTTCGATCTCTTCGCTCAGCGCCTGCTCGGCGCGGGCTGGCTCGATGCCCCGCCTGGGCTCGATCGAAAACTGGATCAGGCCCGGGTCCAGGCTCGGCTGCCGAAAGACCTGCACGTTAACCGCGAGCTGATCGCGTTCGACCAGCCTCCGATACAGCCGCGAGCTTCGACCCCGTCCGAGCACCGCTTCGAGCACCGCTACCGGCGTATCGTCCGGATCGTGCGACGACGGACCGTGATAGGCCACCATCAGCAGCGAAAGCTGAGCCTGCTTGCGCACGGTGACGCGCCGCTCGCCCAACTGCGCCGGCTCGACCGTCCGCACGGGCGGAGGAGGGTCGTGCGGCGGGATGGGCGACAGGTAACGCCGCGCCAGATCGAGCACCGCGCCCCGCGTCACGCCTCCCACCACGACCATCGTGCAGTTGTTCGGCGCGTACCCCATTTTGTAATGGGCTTCGAGATCGGCCATCGTCCACGATTCGATGTCCGAAGGCCAGCCCACCACGGGCCAATGATAAGGATGCGCGATGAACGCCGCGGCGACGAGCTGCTCGTCCAGCATCCCGAACGGATCGTTGTCCACCGAACTTCGGCGCTCGGAATACACCACCTGGCGTTCGCTCGCGACGATCTTCGGGTCGAAGTTCAAGTCCCGCATCCGGTCCGCTTCCATGTCCATCATCAGCGGCAGGGCGGCGCTCGGGAACGAGTCCGTGTAGACCGTCACGTCTTCACTTGTGTAGGCGTTGTTCTCGCCGCCGTTCTTCTCCATCTGGATGTCGAATTGTTTTGGCCCGTATTTCTTCGCGCCGTTGAACATCATGTGCTCGAAGAAGTGCGAGATGCCGGTGATGCCGGGCCGCTCGTTGCGCGAGCCAACGCGAAAGAACAGATACATCGCGACGTCCGGAATGCGATGGTCTTCGTCGACGACGATCTTCAATCCGTTCGGCAGAGTGTCGCTCGACACTTCGGCGCGCAAGGCGGCGAGCGGCGCGCAAGCAAGGACGATCGAGAGATAGGGCCACTTACGAAAGCGTCGCATGCGGCTAGGGTATCATCCGGCGGGCACGGCTACGCGCTGAGCACGTAGTGCCGCGCGACGGCCTCGAACGCCTCCCGCTGCGAATGCGCCCACTCCTCGCTCCGTCCAAGTTCCGAGGCCAGGAGCCCGGCCACGCGAGGCGCCATTTCGATCGCCGCGCGCGCATCGAGAAACAGCGCCCGCGTCCGCCGCGCGAGCACGTCCTCGACCGTGCGCGCCATCTCGCGCCGCGCCGCGAAAACTACCTGCGCCTCGATGTACGGAAGCGAGGGATGCAGCGGCCGCGCGAGCGTTGGCTCAAGCCGCGTCAAATCCTCGACCGCCGGTGCGTCGGAGCCGTACACGGAGAGCGGCCCGAACTTCGACGCCGCCGGATGAAAGCCGTGGATGTTCAGATGGTGCGTCACGCAGTCGCGCTCGGGGAGCGAACCGAGGGTCGCCGCCTGGTTCACGCAGTCCTCGGCCATGCGACGGTACGTGGTCCACTTCCCGCCGCAGATCGTCAACAAACCCGACGGGTCGATCTGAATCGTGTGGTCGCGCGAGAGCGCGGCCGTGTTGTTCGCATCGCCGGCCCGCGCCAGCGGACGAATGCCGGCGAACACGCTCAGCACGTCTTCGCGGCGCGGCTTGCGCGCCAGGTACAGCGACGCGGTACTGAGCACGAATTCGATCTCGCGCTCCATCGCAACGGGTTCGAGCACCGCCACGTCGACCGGCGTATCGGTGGTTCCCACCAGCGCGTGCCCATGCCAGGGAATCGCGAACATCACGCGGCCGTCGCTGGTGTGCGGAACCATGATCGCGCTGTCGCCCGGAAGAAATTCGCGCGGGAACACAAGATGAATGCCCTGGCTGGGCGCGATCATCGGCCGCGCATCCGGCGACGCGAGCCGCCGCAGCCCATCGCTGAACGCGCCCGTCGCGTTGACCACCACCTTCGCGCGCGCCTCGAACTCCCCGGCCGTTTCGATATCGCGCACCCGCACGCCATCGACGAACCCGTCCCCGTCTCGCGTCAGGTCAACCACCCCGGCGTAGTTGAGCAGCGTCGCGCCCTGCTCGCACGCGGTCTCGGCCATATGGATCAGCAGCCGCGAATCGTCGAACTGCCCGTCATAGTAAATCACGCCGCCGCGCAGACCCACGGTCTCGATTGTCGGCAGGCGCTCGAGCGTCTCCTCGCGCGAAAGAATGCGCGACGTGCCGAAGCCATACTTGCCCGCAAGCAGGTTGTACAGCTTTAAGCCCAGGCCGTAAAACGGCGCCTCCCACCAGTCGTAATTCGGCACAACGAAGCCCAGGTCGCGCACCAGGTGCGGGGCATTCCGAAGCAACAGCCCGCGTTCCTTGAGAGCCTCCATGACCAGCGGAATGTTGCCCTGCTCGAGATACCGCACGCCGCCATGCACCAGCTTCGTGCTGCGGCTCGAGGTCCCCTTGCCGAAGTCGCTCTGCTCGACAAGCAGCACTTCGTAGCCGCGCGCGGCCGCGTCGATCGCCACGCCCACACCGGTGGCTCCGCCGCCCACTACGACGAGATCCCACCGCCCTGTGTGCGCATTCAGGCGCCGGTACATTTCCGCTCGTGTCATGATCCCGTTGCGTTATCGTACCGGCCTGCGCCGCTCTCGCGCTCGCCGCCGATTATGTCGTTTTCGGCTCCGCCGGCGCTTTCGCCGGGCGCTGCCGCTTGAGCTCCATCCGCGCCACCGACTCCATGTGCACTTCGTCCGGCCCATCCGCCAGGCGCAGCGTCCGCGCGTTCGCCCACGCCCGCGCCAGGAAGAAGTCCCCGGAAACGCCCGCTCCGCCGTGAGCCTGGATCGCGCGATCGAGCACGCGCAGCGCGACGTTCGGCGCGACTACCTTGATCATGGCGATCTCCGCCCGCGCTTCCTTGTTGCCTGCCGTGTCCATCCGGTGCGCCGCCTTCAACACCAGCAGCCGCGCCTGCTCGATCTCGATGCGCGATTCGGCGATCGCGGCGCGAATCGTGCCCTGTTCGGCGAGCGGCCGTCCGAACGCCACGCGCGACTCCACGCGCCGGCACATCGCTTCGAGCGCGCGCTCGGCAACGCCGATCAGCCGCATGCAATGGTGAATCCGCCCCGGCCCCAGCCGCCCCTGCGCGATCTCGAACCCGCGCCCCTCGCCCAGAAGCAGGTTCGAGGCGGGAACGCGCACGTCGTCGAAGTCCATCTCGCCGTGTCCGTGCGGCGCTTCGTCGTATCCGAACACGTCCAGCATCCGCCGGATCTTCACGCCGGGCGCGTCCATCGGGACCAAAATCATGGACTGCTGTTTATGTTTTGGCGCCGCCGGATCCGTCTTGCCCATGAAAATCGCCACGATGCAGCGCGGATCCCCCGCCCCCGACGACCACCACTTGCGTCCGCGCAGCACGTACTCGTCCCCGTCGCGCACGATGCTCGCTTGAATATTCGTCGCATCCGAGGACGCCACGTCCGGCTCGGTCATGGCGAAGCACGAGCGGATCTCGCCCGCCAGCAGCGGCTTCAGCCAGCGCTCCTTCTGCTCCGCCGTTCCGTAGCGCTCGAGCACCTCCATGTTGCCCGTGTCCGGCGCCGAGCAGTTGAACGCCTCCGGCGCCATCGGACTGCGGCCCATAATCTCGCACAGCGGCGCGTATTCGAGGTTGGTCAATCCCGCGCCCGCCTCGCTCGCCGGGAGGAACAGATTCCATAGTCCGGCCTCGCGCGCCAGCGGCTTGAGCTCGTCGATCACCGGCATGGGTCGCCAGCCCTGCTCGCGCACCTCCGCCTCGAACCGCGCCTCGTTCGGGTATATGTGCTCGTCCATGAACGCGGCCAGCCGCTCGCGCAGCCGCTCGACCTTCGGCGAATACTCGAAATCCATGCCTGGAAATCCTCGATTAGCGTCCCGTGAAACGGGGCGGGCGCTTTTCCATGAAGTGCGCCACACCCTCGCGGAAGTCCTCGCTCGCAAGGCTGAGGATCATCTCCTCCTCGGCCGCCTCGAACGCTTCGCCGAGCGTCTGGAACAACCCGTCGTACACCTGTCTCTTAATCACGCGTATCGAGCGCGGCGACGCGATCTGAGCGAGCTCCACGGCGTATGCGCGCACGGCCTCGGCGAAGCCTTCGTCCGGGAGCACGCGGTTCACCAGACCCATGCGCAGCGCCTCCGCCGCGTCGATCAGACGCGCCGACAACAGCAGGTCAAGCGCGTTCGCCACGCCCACCAGCCGCGGCAGCAGCCACGCCACACCGTACTCGCCAATCAGCCCGCGCCGCGCGAACGCGGTCCCGAACCGCGCCGATTCCGCGGCCAGCCGGATGTCGCAGTACAACGCGAGAATCATCCCCAGCCCGACCGCCGGCCCATTCACCGCCGCGATCACCGGCTTGCTAATCGCGGGAAAGTACGAATACTTCTTTTGATAATCCGGCCGCACTCCGGCCCGCTCGCCGACATGCTCTTCATTGCGTAAAAACACTGCCGCCCCGGCGCCCGCGAACCCCGCGCCCGCCGCGCCCCGCTCGCGCAAAGCGTTCAACAGCTCGAGGTCCGCGCCAGCACAGAACCCGCGCCCCGCGCCGGTCAGCACGATCACGCGCACTTCCTCGTCGGCGTCCGCTTCGTGCATCGCCGCGCGCACCTCGCGTTCCATCGCCGCGGTCCACGCGTTCAACTTAGCGGGCCGGTTCAGCGTCACCGTCCCGACGCCCGACGTCACGTCGTACCGCACTGCCTCGCGAGCCGTCCCGATTCGCTCCATGACGGTCGAGATTATATCAATCGCGCGCCGCCATCTCCCATCCCGCCTCGGCAAGCGCGCGCACGCGTTCGCCAAACCCGCGGAACCGCTCGTCCCGCGTCTGACCCACGCGATAGCGATAGTAAATCTGCTGGATGATCACCGCCAGCTTGAACACCGCGAATACCCGGTAATACGAAACGTCCGAAACATCGAATCCCGTGCCTGTTGCGTAGCGTTCGATCAGCTCGTCGGCCGTGAACCACCCCGGCCCGCACGAGACGCAGTGCACCGCGCCCAGCGGCGCCGGCGGCGCCCAGTAGCACAGCGCGACGCCGAGGTCGGCCAGCGGATCGCCGGTCGTCGCCATCTCCCAATCGAGCACCGCCTCGACGCGGCCGCAGTCCCGCGCGTCGAGCATCAGGTTGTCGAGTTTGTAATCGTTGTGTACGATCACCGGTCCCTGGGAGGCGGGCATGCGCGCCGCGAGCCACTCGGCCAGACGCTCCATCGCCGGTACTTCGCCCGTCCGCGCCAGCGCCCAACGCCCGGCCCAGCCGCGAATCTGGCGCGCAAGAAATCCCTCCGGTTTGCCCAGCGCGGCGAGCGCTCCCGCTCGCGCGTCGATGCGGTGCAGCCTGACGAGACACTCGGCGAACCCCTCGCTCACCCGCCGCGCGTAGTCCTTCCGCGCGGCGAAGGAGCGGGGAACACGATCGCGCAGAATCACGCCGCGGCGGCGCTCCATCACGAAGAACGGCGCGCCAATCACCGCGGTGTCCTCGCACAGCAGCAGCGCGCGCGGCGCCTGAGGGAACGCCTCGTGTACCGCCCGCAGCACGCCGTACTCGCGAACCATGTCGTGCGCCTTCGGGGCCACCGGGCCGAGCGGCGCGCGGCGTAAAACATAATCGCCAGCCGATGTTTTTATCAGATACGTCAGGTTCGAGTGCCCGCCGGGGAACTGCTCAACCGCGAGACCCAGCTCGACGCCGGCGAGCTTCCCGCGCAGGTACGCCGCGAGCGCCGCACGGTCAAGATCCTCGCCGGGCCGCACCGGGGCCGTCTCGGGGCCGGACATCCCCACAGTTTACGCCCGCCGGCGCGCGAACATCACTCCGTCGCCCAGCGTGAGCAGACACGCGTCCACCCGCGCGTCCGCCCGGATCGCTTCATTCAGCCCGCGAATCGCGCGCGTATCCTCGTCGTTCACCGACGCATCCACCACATCGCCGTGCCGAAGCATGTTATCGAGCGCGATCAACCCGCCCGGCCGCACCAGCTTCAGGCACTGCTCGTAGTAGCCCGGATACGCGGCCTTGTCGGCGTCGATGAAGGCGAAGTCGAACGTGCCCGCCGCGCCCTCGGCGAGCAGCGCCTCGAGCGTCGCCACCGCCGGCCCGAGCCGCAGCTCGATCCGCTCCGTCACGCCCGCCTCGGACCACGCCTCGCGCGCCATCGCGGTCCACTCCTCGCTCCGGTCACAGCAGACCAGCTTCCCGCCCTCCGGCAGCGCCAGCGCCACGGCCAGCGCGCTGTATCCGGTGAACGTGCCCACCTCGAGCGCGCGGCGCACGCCGGCGAAGCGCACCAGCATCGAGAAAAACGCCGCCTGATCGCGGCCGATCTGCATCTCCGCCCGCTCGAGCGGCGCCGTGCGCACGCGCAACCGCTCCTGCGCCCGAGTCTCCGGCGAAACCATTTCGAGTGCGTATTGTTCTATCTCATCCGGCAACAGCGTACGTTTCCCCATACTCTTGCTCCCTTTTCCGTTAGCTCTCGGGCGGCGCCGGAAGCTCGCCGCGCGCCTGCTCGAGTTCTTCGCCGATCTCGAGCAGCCGCTCTTCCTCCCACGGCCGCCCGACAAGCTGCACGCCCACCGGCAGCCCGTTCTCGTCGCGCGTGAACGGCGCCGCAAGCGCCGGCATGCCGAGCAGGTTGAAAGGCGTCGCGGGCATCATCGCCTCGAACTGGCCGATCTCTTTCCCGGGCGTCACGTAGCGCCGCTGCCGGTGCCGGAACGCGGCCGTGCCGCACACCGGCATCAGCAGCACCGGCGTCGTACGCATCTCGCGCAGCAGACCGGCGCGCATCTTGTCGCGCTCCGCCAGCTTCTCCACAACCTCCGAGGCCGTTGGCTGCTTCTCCTCGAGCGCCCGCTTCAAGAACTCGGTGCCGGTCCAATGTGCGTCGTGTTCCCGGCCTTCGACGATTCGCAGCGTGAACGGCGCGGGGAGAATGCCAAAAAAGAACCACCACAGGTTCGGCGCGCGCTCGATTCCCTTCGGCTCGAACGCATCGACCGCGTAACCGAGACCGGCGAGCATCCGCGCCGCCGAGCGCACCGCCTCTCTCGCCGCCGGCTGCACTGGGACCTTGTAGAACTGTTCCATCACGCCGATCCGCACGGCGCCCGCATCGTGCCAATTCACCGGCGCCGGCGCCGAAAACGGATCGTCCGCGTCGTATCCGGCGAGCACACGGTAAAGAATCCGCACGTCCGCGACCGTCCGGGCCATTGGTCCACCCACGCCGAGAAGCCCGCCGGGATGGTTGATCTCCGGCACGTGCCCGGCGGCCGAGCACCGTCCGGGCGTCGGCTTCAGGCCGGCGATGCCGCAGAAGTGCGCCGGCACGCGAATCGACCCGCCGCCATCGCTTCCAATCCCGCCCGGCGAACAGCGCGCCGCAATCAGCGCCGCTTCGCCGCCGCTCGATCCGCCCGGCGTGTAGTCGAGGTTCCACGGATTGTTCGTGCGGCCGACGAGGTAGTTGTCGGTCTCGTAGTTACCGAGAAACTCGGGGCAGTTAGTCTTGCCGAGCGGAATCGCCCCGGCCGCGCGCAGCCGCGCCACCGCCGCCGCGTCCGCCGATGCGGGAGTCAGTCCAAGAAACCGGCTGCCGCATCGCGTCGGAACGCCGGCTACGTCGAAGCTGTCCTTCACCGTCACCGGAATCCCGTGCAGCGGTCCATCGAACTCGCCGCGCATCTGCCGCGCTTCCGCCTCGCGCGCGGCCGCCCGCGACTCGTCTTCGAACTGCTGAACGAATGCGTTAATCTTCGGATTGATCTGCCCGATCCGCCGCCAGTGCGCGTCCACGATCTCCACCGGCGAAAGCTCGCGCGATCGTACACGCGCGCTCATCGCCGCTAACGTCAACCGGTTGGGCATAAGCCACCATTCTAAACCGCGGCTTCGCACCACTCCTCGCCGTCGCGCGCCGTTACAATGAACGCGTGGCCGCATTGACCTTCCAAGACGCGCGCGCCTGCGTTCTGGCGCGTCTGGCCGAACATCGCGCCACGCCCGCGGCCGAGATCGTCCCGCTCGATCGAGCGCTGGGCCGCGTGCTGGCCGAGCCTGTCCTTGCCGACCGCGACGATCCGCCGTTGGCGCGCTCGATGCGCGACGGCTTCGCGGCCCGCGCCGCCGATCTTCCAGGCACGCTGCGCATCACAGGCGAAGTCCGCGCGGGCCAAGTGCGCGAATCGGCTGTCGCGCAGGGCGAAGCGATCGAGATCATGACCGGCGCCGCGGTTCCCGAGGGCGCCGACGCCGTGGTAATGGTCGAACACGCGCGCCGCGACAATGGGCTGGTCACGCTTCCCGCCGCCGCGCCCGGCGCGAACATCAACGCGCGCGGCGTTCAGGCCCGCGCCGGGGAAACGCTGGCCGCTTCCGGCCGCCGTATCGGATATGCGGAGATCGCCGTGCTTGCCGCGACGGGCCGCATCCGCGTTGCGGTCTATCGCAGGCCGGAGATCGCGATTCTCTCCACCGGCGACGAGGTCGTGGCGATCGATGAGATGCCGCGCCCCGAACAGGTTCGCAATTCGAACGCCCATTCGCTCGCCGCGCAGGTCACACTGGCCGGCGGCCTTCCGCTGGCGCTGCCCGTGGCCCGCGACCAGTGGGATGCGACCCTCGCGCTCATCGAACGCGGCCTCGCCGCGGATCTGCTGCTCGTCTCCGGCGGCGTCTCGGCCGGCAAATACGACATTGTCGAGCGCGTCCTCGCCTCGCTCGGCGCGGAGTTTTTCTTCGACCGCGTTCTCATCCAGCCCGGCCAGCCGCTCGTGTTCGGGCGCGCCCGCGGCCGATTCTTTTTCGGACTGCCGGGCAACCCGGCCTCGACCATGGTCACCTTCGCGCTGTTCGCCCGCACCGCCGTCGAGTCGCTCGGCGGCTGCCCCGCCGCTCCGCTGCCCCTGCTCCACGCGCGCCTGCGCCAGCCCTTCCACCACAAGCCCGGCCTCACGCGCTTCCTCCCCGCCCGGCTCTCGGACTGCGGCGGATGGATCGAAGCGGTCCCATGGCGCGGATCGGCCGACATCGCCGCGCTCGCCCGCGCGAATGCCTTTCTCGTCGCCGACGCGTCCCGCGAATCCTGGGACGAAGGCGAATGGATCCGTGTCTTGCTTCGATGAAAAATACTCCCGAATCCCACCTCACGCACTTCGACTCGGCCGGCTCGCCGCGCATGGTCGACGTCAGCGACAAACGCGAAACGCGCCGCACCGCCCGCGCCCATGCCTTCGTCCGGATGCGCCCGGGCGTCGTCGCTCAGCTCCCCTCGAATCCCAAGGGGAACCCGCTCGACATCGCCCGCGTCGCCGGCATCTGCGCCGCGAAAAAAACCTCCGAGATCATTCCGCTCTGCCACACGCTGCTGCTCAGCCACGTCTCGGTGGACCTCGCTCTGGAGGCGGGCGGCGTGCGCATCGTCTCGAGCGTCGCCACGACCGCGGCCACCGGCGTCGAAATGGAAGCGCTCACCGCCGCCGCCGCCGCCGCCCTCACGGTCTATGACATGACCAAGGCGCTCGACAAGGGCATCGAGATTCAGGACCTCTACCTGCTCGACAAAACCGGCGGCAAGAGCGGGGACTTCTTCCGTCCATGACCGGCGTCCGCGCCGCCGTGGTCACGATCAGCGATTCGAGCGCCGCGGGTGGGCGCCAGGATCTCTCCGGCCCCTCGCTCGCCGCACGCATCGAAGCGCTCGGCTGGACCCTCGTCGAGCGCCGTCTCGTCGCCGACGACATCGCGAGCATCGCCTCGGTCATCGTCTCGCTCACCGGGTCGAACGCGGTGAACCTCATTGTCACCACCGGCGGCACCGGCATCGCCCCACGCGACGTCACGCCCGAGGCCATCCGCCCGCTCGCCCCGCGCGAGCTGCCCGGCTTCGGCGAACGCATGCGCGCCGAGGGCCTCAAGAAAACTCCCCTCGCGCCGCTCTCGCGCAGCTTCGCCGCCGTCCGGGGCGAAACCCTGATCGTCTGCGTTCCAGGCTCGCCGCGCGGCGCGCTGGATTCGCTCAACGCGGTGGCGCCTCTCATCCCTCACGCCGTCGCGCTGCTCGCCGGACACACGACGCACGAACCGCCCGCCCCGGATGCGAAACTAAAAGCATGAGTCGAACGTCCTGTTTCGCCATGAAGCTCCCGCTCGCCGCCGTTCTGGCCTGCGCCGCCGGCGCGTACGCGCAACAGCCGGCCGAAGACTCGATCAAAACCACGGTTAACGTGGTCCTGGCCCCCACTACCGTCACCGACAAGGAGGGCAACTTCATCACCGGCCTGTTGCCGACCGACTTCCGCCTGTTCGACAACGAAAAGCCGCAGATCCTGTCGCAGGAAGTGAGCGTGCATCCGCTCTCGATCGTCGTCGCCGTGCAGGCCAACAACGCGGTCGCCGAAGTGCTCCCGAAGATCGCGAAACTCGGCAGCGTCATCGGCGACGAGGTGATCGGCGACAACGGCGAAGGGGCGCTTGTCGAATTCGACCACCGCATCCGCACCGTGCAGGACTTCACCTCGAACAGCGCCACCTTCAGCGACGCGATGAAGAAGATCAAGCCCGGCAGCTCCACCAGCGCCATGATCGACGCCGTCTCCGAAGCCATCCGGATGCTCAAAACCCGCCCGACCGACCGCCGCCGCGTCATCCTGCTCATCAGCGAAACGCACGACTACGGCAGCGAAAATCACGTGAAGGAGGTTCTTACCCAGGCTCAGTTCGCCAACGTCGTCATCTACTCGGTGAACATCTCGCACCTGATCGCCGCGCTCACCGGGCCTGGCGCGCAGCCCGCTCCGGACCCCATCCCAACGACCGCGACGCACGTCCCCGCCGGCGCGCCGCAAACCCCGACGTCGCTCTCCAGCGAACACGACCTCGGGAACTGGATCCCCGGCATCGAGGAGATCTTCAAGGGCGCGATCGGCATCTTCATCTCCGACCCGATGGACGTCTTCACCCGGGCCACCGGCGGCCGCCAGTACTCCTTCATCAAGAAGGAAGCCCTCGAGCATGACCTCATCCAGCTCGGCCAGGAGCTGCACAACCAATACCTGCTGAGCTACCACCCGAGTAACTTCAACGAGCCCGGCTACCATCACATCCAGGTCGTCGTCGACCGTGCCAGCCTCGCCATCCGCACTCGCCCCGGCTACTGGAGCGCCGGCCAGTAACTCGCTCCGCGAATTACAAGGCGACCTCGATCGGAAGGGGATCACTGACCGAACTTCCGGCGCGCGCGCGAAGTTCCGCCGCGCCCGCCGGTGTGCCGGCGCCACGCGCGCGAAGCCGGCCGGTGCTCCTCGCGCAATATGAACCACGCGACGGCGGCAAACTCCGTCGTCAGCGCGCACACGCGCTCCAGGGCAAGCAGCAAATGCTTCAGGTGGCAGAGGACTTCAAAAAAGTGCACCAGGTCGAATCGGCCTACGCGCTCCGGCGTCAACTCGTAGACATCGATCTGTTCATAGAGCACCCGCGACCCAAGCCGCGCAGGTCGTCCGGAATCGGAAACTGAGCGATGCGCCGTTTCAAACCGTCCTTCACGCCGGGAATACGGATCGCACGCAGTTCTACCACCGGCAGGTGACCGAGACGCCGCTGCCCGGCGTGCTTCCCGGCAGCGAACCGACACGCCTGCTGCTGGATCATGAGCCATAGCGAGCCGGAGAAGACGAAGTCGCAACCGCTCTGCACTTACTGGAGTGCGTGATGGTTCTTATCCGCGTGCGTTCGATCCGGTTCTGGCCGATGCGCTTGACGCCGCCGCGCCGTTCTTCAACTTTCTTCTGGCGCATGGCGAACGCGCACTGACGGCACTCAAGGACGACCGGCGCAACCGGTAGCGGGATTGCGACCGGTCTTTTCTCCGCCTGGCGGGCCGTCGGTTTCGGTCACCAACGATGGGATACCGGGAATCCGGGGTTTAACGAACTGGTCAAAGGCTGGCCTGCCGGCCACATCCACAGGCACGACCCCAACGCCATCGAGTGCTTCCCGCCGACCGCCTTCCTCGCCTGCTATAACTTTCACGCGTCCTTCGCCCGGAAATTTCGTTCTCAATGCAGTGAACGGGCCGAGCAGGTGGGAGTCCTCGACGCTCGACAATAGTTCGCCGCAGTTCAGCTACAGCGATATTTTCAAGCCCTCGACGCCGCTCGCCGACCGGATCGGGTACACGTCCTTTTCCGGCACGGACACCCACGCGACCATCGCGATTACGTTCAGCGCGCCGCTGACGGGGCCTGGTTTTCCAGGTGGCCAACGTGGACGGGACCCAGTACGATTTCTCGCCGATGGCGGGCTTGGGCGGGCTCGTGCTGTTGAGCGGCAATGGCGGTGGTGGCGATGGGCTGCAAGTGGTGGGCGACGTCATCTCGGACGCCAATCCGTACACGGAAGTTGGACAGGACCCGAGCCAGCATCCGCTCACCAGCGGGCCGAGGTCGGCGTACGGGTCCGTGGAACTGGTTGGGAGCTTTCGGTCGCTGACGATCGACGTCACCAGCCCTACGAAGGTGGGCGATGGAGGTTCGCCCGAGCTCAGCACGGTTCCCGAGCCCGGGACGGTGATGTTGAGTGCCGCCGGGCTGCTTGCGCTGCTCGGCTGGCGCCGGCGCAGGCGACTCTGAGCCGGGCGCTCCAGCCCTTATCCTTTTGTCCGCATGTCCGTTCGCGCGCGCTGTAACCTCCGGAAGGCGCCGCGGTATTGAAATACGCGGAACGCGGGAAGCGCGCGCGGCGTATTAGCGGATGAAGGACTCAAGGAAGGAGCGCGAATGAGCGAACAGGCGTTATTGCGCCTCGAGGGCGTGACGAAGGTATTTGCGACGGACGAAATGGAGACGCACGCGCTCGCGGGGATCCATCTCGAGATCGCGCGGGGCGAGTACGTGTCGATTTCGGGGCCGTCGGGCTGCGGCAAGTCGACGCTGCTGGCGATTCTGGGCCTGCTCGATTCGCCGTCGGACGGCAATTACGAGCTGAACGGGGAGCGGGTCGAGAACATTCGCCTGAGCGAGCGGGCGCGGATCCGCAACCGCGAGATCGGATTCATCTTTCAAGCGTTCAATCTGATCGGCGATTTGAGCGTGTACGAAAACGTCGAGCTGCCGCTGACGTATCGCGGGATGCCTTCGGCGGAGCGGCGCACGCGGGTTCACGAGGCGCTCGAGCGGGTGGGGATGTCGCACCGGATGAAACATTATCCGGCGCAATTGTCGGGAGGGCAGCAGCAGCGTGTCGCGGTGGCGCGGGCGCTGGCCGGACAGCCGTCGATTCTACTGGCCGACGAGCCGACGGGAAATCTCGATTCGGCGAACGGTGAGCAGGTGATGGAACTGCTGAAGGATCTGCACCGCGAGGGTGCGACGATCTGCATGGTGACCCACGATCCGCGGTACGCGAAGTTGGCGCAGCGGAGCGTGACGCTGTTCGACGGGCGGATCGTGGAAGAGACGGGCGCGGCGGCGTAAGGGGCGAGTTGTATGCGGCCGGCCTCGCGATGAGAGAAGCTACTAAGCCGGTCACTGGACCGTGACCGTCACGGCGCCCGGGTCGCCGATGGTGGCTGTAGGAATGAGTTTGCGTGGTGGCGGGCGTTGGCATTGCTGCGCGTCCGGGTCTATCCCGACTGCTTGCCCTTGCGCGGTTTGACCCGCGGTAATCTGTGCGTCGTAACTGCCCCGGACGTCCTTGACGGAGAGCTGGAGGGTGCATCCTCGGCACAGGACGGCTCCCGCAAAATCCCGGTCCGTTTTCGAGCCGCGCTTCGACCTGTCCACTCAGTCGCCCGTCATTGTGGAGGCTTACGGATAAGTGTCCACCCACGAGGAGCGGACACGCCGGTAAACGCCGCGCGACTACCCATGACCTATGTGCCGGCGCGCCCGCATTAGGCGATCATTTGAGCTAGAGTCGATCAAAAGATGACTAGGCGTGGTTTCCTGATCCTCTTCTCGTTTTTGCTTTCGCCACTGGTTCTGTCCGCGGCGGATATCGTCGCGTTCCCCAGTGGCGAGATCACACTTCACGGAGTGTTGTACAAGCCGGAAGGAACAGGGCCGTTTCCCGCTGTCGTCTATAACCACGGGAGCGCTCCTGGCATGCTGAGCAAAGAGGCATTCGACGCACTCGGACCGGCGTTCACAAACCGTGGATGGGTATTCTTTGGACCCTACCGGCGGGGTCAAGGTTTGAGCGCCTCGGCGGGTCCGTACATTGGCGATCAGATCGCTGCCGCCGAGAAGAACGGCGGCATCCCCGCGGGCGCCGCGGCCATGGTCCGGTTGCTGGAGACCGATCACCTGAACGATCAGTTGGCGGCCCTTGCGTGGTTACGAAAGCAGGGCTTCGTTCAACCGGATCGTATCGCGGTGGCTGGAAATTCGTTTGGTGGCATTGAGAGCGTGCTGGGCGCGGAACGAGGGAGTTACTGTGCGGCGATCGATTCAGCGGGGGGCGCCCAAAGTTGGGTACAGGCGCCCGAAGTGCAATCGCTTATGACTCTTTCGGTTCGAAATGCCAATGCGCCAATTTTCTTTTTCCAAGCCGCGAACGACTACGACCTATCGCCAAGCAAGACTCTCTCGGCAGCGATGAAGGACGCGAACAAGACGTACGAGGTGAAGATTTATCCCCCATACGGCAACTCCCATCAAGAGGGCCACACCTTTGGCTATTTTGGATCCGCCGTCTGGGCCGATGACGTCTTCCGATTTCTGAACGAGCATTGCCCCAGGTAATAGGCCGCCCGCGGCTTTCCCTTTGCCGCGATAAAGGCGGTGGTGTTTGGCAATGCTTCGCACGGTTCCGCGTGACTCCGCGTGGCAGGATTACCCGCTACATCGGGGCCAGCCCAAAACCCATTTCCCGGATGTCATTCTAGCTATGTCCCGAGTATCGACAATTCGCACGAACTTGTCGCATGGTCTAACCCAAGGCGGATTCGTTGGCTTGCCTGCACCCTGCTCAACGCTACTTCCGGGCAGCCTTGGTGCGGCTTGGAAGCTTTGTCCGAGCCGCGACATCCGTGCGAAGGGAATATGCGTGCTCCCTTCCAGCGTCAGGCATCGGGATCGCAAACACCGGCAAGCGGGCCGTTACTCCCGGTGGACGATCGGACATCTACCAATGGATCGCGGCACGCGCGGCCTGCGCATGCTTAGTCATATTTCCCGAAGTGTCCCGCCGGGACGTTCACATTCATCTGGCAATCCGTCTGCCGTGGAAGAGTTAGGGCGAATCGGACAGCGAATTACTTCGCCCAGATGACGGCGGCGGTATCGCGGAATGGGATCGAGCCATATTGAAGGTTGAGTTGGAAGAAACCGTCGCTCGTGTATAGCGGGAGCTTGATTTGAAGCTCGACGAGGCCGGAGATCGACCCGGGCAGAGTGGTGTTGGCAACGACGCCGGCGGGCACGTCGTAGGTTTCGTTGTTGAAGAAGAACAGCTTCAGCGGGACGGCGGGTTGCGGGGCGATCTGGCCGGTGGTTTCCGGGATGCCAAGATTGCCGACGCCATTTGCATAAACAGTGACGGTTGAGCCGAAGGCAGCCGGATTGCAAGACGAGTTGAACGAGCCGTCGGCGTTACGCGTCAGAGGCACGATCACACCGGCGATTTGTGAGTTGAAGGGGCCGCAGACGGGCGTAGTTTCCGCGGAGCGGAACAGGGCGGGTGCGGAGGGAACAACGCGAAGGAGTTGCGCTTCGTTGACCGGCGCCTCGCCGGAGGGCTGCGCGGACAAGCTCATCGTGACCGTATCCGCGCCTGCCACTTCGAAGGGGACCTGCACGTTCACCTGACGATCGGAGACGTAGAGAAGTGGCGCCGGGATGCCGTTAAACGTGACGGTGACGCCTCCGAAGCTGGTTGGAAAAGAAGGCGAGGGAGACGTGCTGCCCATAGTGTTCGAGAATCCTTCGCCATAAAGTGTCACCAACTGGCCAGGAGCGACCGAGGCGATGGGCGCGGTGTCGGCGGCGTCCACGATGCAGGCGAATGGGTTCGACGCCTCGAGGTCGAGCGAGGCGAGTTCGGCGCCGGGGACGGAGACGCTCTGCGACCCTATCAACAGCGGGCCGGGTGTGGCGGCGGCCACCAGTCCACTTGGTGCGATCGCGACCAGGGGATTTTCGAGGAGCACCGACATACTGTCGGCGAACAGCGAGGTGCTGTAGATGGCCGAGGCGTCCGCGCTGAGGTGCGCGACGTAAGGCGCGAACTGGAGGAACTTCGGCCGGCACCCTGCGGGAGTACTTTGGAGGCCGGGAAGATCATCCGAGCCGGCGAGGCCGGCGATGTAAATGCTGGAGTCAGCGGCGATGGTCATCGCCGAGAGGCTGTCCTCGCGCGTACCGCTAAAGAATGTGGACCACACCAAGTCCGTGCCCGTGGCATTGAGTTTCGTAAGGAAGCCCGAATCGGGCGGCGGTGGAGAGCCGGGGAATGGCATATTCGGATGCAAGGATTGGGTCCCTTGCGCGGTGGGGACGTTCTGCAGCACGCCGGGCGTGACGGGAAAGTCGCTGGAATAAGTGCTTCCGGCGATGATGGCGTTGCCGGCAGCGTCGACCGCGATCGAGGAGGGCGTCGCGCCATAAGTTCCGTTGAGGAAGGTGGCGTAGATGAGTTTGCTTCCGTCGGCGCTGATCTTGGCTACATGCTGATACTCACACGCGATGCCGAAGACGACGCCAAAACTGCTGCATGCGAGGGTGGCGTGCGTGTTTTGAAAAGCGCCGGGCGTCATCTTGGGATCGGTTGGGCCGTTCAGACCGATGACGTAGATGTTCTGCTGCAAATCGAGGGCGATGGCCGCGCCGCCGTAGTTGGCAAACGTGAACAGGACACGGGTTCCGTCCTGGCTCAGTTTGGCGACAAATCCAGGAGTCGCCCCACCTTGCAAACCCGTGACGACGGCCTGGCCCTGATCGTCGATGGCGAGGGCGGCGAAACCCGTGCTCAAGCCGTAGACCACGGAAAAGACCATCGCGCCGGAAGGGTCGAATTTCGCGAGAAACGGGCCGCCGAAGCCGGGCGCGGGAGGCGCCTGAGCCGCGGTCGTGGTCGGGAAGTCGGAGGACCACGTGTTGCCCGCGGCGTAAATGGCGCCGTCCTTGCCGATCGCCAGCGCATTGACGCCATCCGTGTTCGAGCCTCCGAAGGTGTGGAAGAAAACCGGATCGCCGGCGGGCGAGTACTTGGCGAGAAACGCGTCGGTCGAGTCGTTCGCGCCTTTGGGTTTGGCGGGCGTGACACGGCCGGCGAGATAGATGTTGCCCTGCGCGTCGGCCTGGATTGCGGCGATGTTCGCGGTGGGCGGCAGGAACTGCGCCCACTGCGGGGGATTGGCGTGAAGTACGCAGCAGAGTAAGAGCGGCGTGAAGTAGCGGCCCACGATGCACCTCGCGAGGAAGATGAATTCTACGGCAGGGACGCGGAACGTCCCTCGGGCGCGGGTGTCTGAAGCATATCACATGGCGCCGGGGCGCCGGCTAAGCTTCCATCTATACTTGTCGTTGTGAAGCGGCTGCGGTCCGGGCTAATCATCTTCGGATATTTCACGATCGTCGGGCTCATGTTGTCCGGCTACCGGTATCTCGAGTATGTATCCAATCGGGAACACGTTTCGCCGCTCGAGCCGCTCATTAACGAGCTGGTAACTGGCGCGTGGATGGGGGCGCTGCTGTTTCCATTGGTGGCGCGATTTGCCAGGCGGTTTCCGATTCGCCGCGCGAACTGGTTCTCGCGCCTGCCGCTGCACGCGTGCGTGTTGGTCGCCTATTCGATCGGTCACACGTCGCTGATGTGGGCGCTTCGCAGCGTGCTGTATCCGCTGGCCGGGTTGGGACCCTTCGACTACGGCGTCATGAGCGCGCGCTACCCGATGGAATTCTTTATCGACGCGATCACGTATACCCTCATCGTGAGCATCCTGTACTTATTCGATCGCCATGTCCGCGCCGCGCAGCTTGAAGGGAAGCTGGCCCAGGCCCGGCTCGAGAACCTGCGCCTGCAGCTCCAGCCCCACTTCCTCTTCAACGCGCTCAACACGATCTCGTCCGTGTTGTATGAGGACCCGCGCAAAGCCGATTCGATGATCGCGGGGCTGAGCGCCTTGCTTCGCACCACCATTGCCGGCTCGGAGGCGCAGGTCGTTCCCCTCGAGCGCGAGATCGAAACGCTCGAGCTCTATCTGGACATCATGCGGCAACGATTCGAGGACAGGCTGCGCGTCGCTGTACACGTCGCGCCGGAGGTCCGGAAGGCGCTCGTGCCGCATCTGCTGTTGCAACCGCTGGTGGAGAACTCGATCCGCCACGGCGCCGATCCGCGGTCGAACGCAGTGAGCGTCACGGTGACTGCCGAGCGCGCGGGCTCGACGACACGGGTCCGCGTACGCGATTGCGGGCGCGGGCTGCCGGAAGGTCACGTCCAGCGCGGTACGGGGATCTCGAATATCGTCGAGCGGCTGGCGCAATTGTACGGCGCCGACCACACGTTCGAACTCGCGAACTGCGCGGACGGCGGCCTCGCGGTGACGGTTGCGGTTCCTTACCGGACATGATTCGGGTGCTCATCGTGGACGACGAGCCGCCTGCGCGGCGGAAGGTGCGGCGCTTCCTCGAGCGCGATCCGGAGATCGGGGAAATTCGGGAGGCGGCATCGGGCGAAGAAGCCGCGGCCGCCATCCGGGATTTCGCGCCGGACCTTGTGTTTCTCGACGTGCAGATGCCAGGCATCGATGGCTTCGCGGCCCTCGCGGCCGGCCGGGAAGCGCGCCCCTTTCACGCCGTCTTCCTCACCGCCCATGAGCAGTATGCACTGCGGGCGTTCGAAGCGGAGGCGCTCGACTATCTCTTGAAGCCGGTCGACCCCGAGCGCTTCGAACGCGCGCTCGAACGGGCGAAGGAACAGGTTGCCCTGCGGCGGCCGCGCGCGCTGCCCGCCGAGCCGCGGCGGTTCCTCAAACGTCTGCTCGTGCAAATAAATGGCCGCGAGTTGTTTCTCGCGGTCGAGCGGCTGGACTGGGCCGCCGCGGACCGCAACTACCTTCACCTGCACGCCGGCGCAGAGACTTACACCATTCGCGGCACGCTCGATCACCTGGTCGAGCGGATCGATCCCGAGCAGTTCGTGCGCGTCAATCGGTCCGAGCTGGTGAATCTCGACCGCGTCAAGGAGATGCAGCCGTGGTTCCACGGCGAGCGCCGTATAGTAATGAAGGATGGGCGCGAGCTGACCTGGACGCGGCGGTTCCGCCTCCCGCCGTCCCGCGATTAGGCCCGTTCGTCCCTGGAAGGTCGACTTTTGCGCCGGTCCGGCTCACAATTCGGACTATGAGAATCGTGCTCACGCTCATGTGTATCCTCCCGGCCGTCGTTGCGGCGGGCAACGGCTGGTCCGTCTATGGGGGCGACGCGGGCGGCACGCGGTATTCGCCGCTGAAACGGATCACGCGCGAAAATGTGCTTCAATTGCGGCCCGTGTGGACGTACCACACGGGCGCACTCGAGCCCGAAACCGCGCTGAACAGGAAGGCGGCGTTCGAGGCGACGCCGATTCTGATCGACGGCACGCTGTACTTGAGCACACCCTTCAACCGCGTGATTGCGCTCGATCCGTCGAATGGCGCCGCGCGCTGGACCTACGATCCAAAGATCAGCCGCGCGCATGATTACTCCGAGGTCACGTCCCGCGGCGTCGCGGCGTGGACGGATTCCAAAGCCGCCGAGGGCGCTCCGTGTAAGCTGCGTATTTTCGAAGGAACGATCGATGCGCGCCTCATTGCGCTCGATGGCAGGACTGGAACGCCGTGCCAGGATTTCGGCGCCCGCGGAACCGTCGACCTGAGCCGCGGAGTGGAGTACGGTCCGGAGTTCCTTGGCGACTACGAAGTGACGTCGCCTCCGGCGATCGTCGGGGACCTGGTGGTCACCGGGTCTTCTATCGCCGATAACGGGGCGGTCGATATGCCGCGCGGGGTGGTTCGCGCCTATGACGCGCGCACGGGCGCCTTACGGTGGACTTGGGACCCGATCGCCTGGGCCGGCAAGCAGTTGGTGCGCACCGGCGCGGCCAATGCGTGGTCCGAATTCGCGGCCGATCCTGCGCGGGATCTCGTATTCGTCCCGACCGGCAGCGCCAGCCCCGATTATTACGGCGGCGCCCGGCCCGGCGATGACCGCTGGGCCAACTCGGTGGTTGCGCTGAAGGCATCCACCGGCGCTTTCGTATGGGGATTTCAGGTTGTGCATCACGACCTTTGGGACTACGACGTCGCCTCGCAACCGGCGCTGATCGACTTCCGCGGCCGCCCGGCCGTGGCCGTGACTACCAAGATCGGTAACGTGTTTGTGCTCGATCGCCTGACCGGCAAGCCGCTTCACCGTGTCGAGGAGCGTCCCGTTCCCACAAGCGATATCCGTGGCGAGCGGGCCTCGCCCACGCAGCCGTACCCCGCCTGGGGCGCCATGGTCCCACAGTGGCTGATGCCGGAAGATGCCTGGGGCTCGACTCCCGAGGCGCGCCAGTGGTGCCGCCAGAAAATCGAATCGTTGCGCAACGACGGATTGTTCACGCCCCCGGCTGTCCGCGGCACGATTTCGTTCCCGGGCAATGTGGGTGGCGTGAATTGGGGCAGCGCCGCGTGGGACCCCGTGCGCAACCTGCTCCTGGCGAACACCAACCGCGTCGCGGCGATCGCCCGGCTGATTCCGAGAGAAGACATGCAGGCCGCGATGGACCACGCCGCAGAAACCGAAACCGCCTGGCGCGGCGAGTTCGCCCGCCAGCGGGGCACGCCCTATGCAATGCATCGTGAATGGCTCGTCGCGCCCAACAAACAACCTTGCAACGCTCCACCCTGGGGCGCGCTGGTAGCCTTCGATCTGGCCGAGGGCAGAGTCCGCTGGGCCGCCCCGCTCGGCAGCATGGGCAACGGCTGGCCCGCGGGGTCGATCAACCTCGGCGGGCCTATCGCCACCGCGGGCGGACTGGTCTTCACGGCCGCCGCCCTGGATGCGCATCTGCGCGCCTTCGACGTGGACACCGGCAAGGAAGTGTGGACCGCCGAGCTGCCGGCCAGCGCTCAATCGACGCCCATGACCTACGAATGGAACGGCAAGCAATACATCGTGATCTGCGCCGGAGGTCATGGCAAGCTGCAAAGCAAGATGGGGGACACGGTGATCGGGTTCGCGCTTGAGTGACATGATGGGCACGCGCGCGTGCCCGCGAATGGAATAAACTAGCGGCGATGAAACTTATCCGCCTCATGAGTACGGCCGCGTGCATCCTGTGGCTCGGCGGCGCGGCGCCCGGCCAGGTAAAGATCGCCCCGGAGCAAGGCAAGATCGCCATCGAGATCGACGGCAAGCCGTTCGGTGATTTCTATGTCTCGCCGGAGTACGCGAAGCCGTTCCTCTGGCCCATGCGCGCCGTCTCGGGCACGGCCATCACGCGCGAGTTCCCGATGGGGCCGGCGGGCACGGGCAGCCATGACCATCCGCATCAGCGGGGCATGTTCTTCGCGCACGAGGACGTCAACGGGACCGACTTCTGGAACAACGAGTTTACCTACAAGACGCCCAACCGCGGCGTCATCGCGCTTGAGCGGATCGAGGAAACGAAGAGCGGGAAGAAGGCCGGCGTGGTGCGCGCGTTGTTCCGCTGGAAGGACCAGCATGGCAAGACCCTGGTGATGGAAGAGCGCCGCATGACGTTTTACCGCGATCCGAAGAATCGCATCGTGGACGTCGACATCACGCTCACCGAGGGCGAGGGGAAGGTGGTGTTCGGCGACGCCAAGGATGGAGGATTCGGCATCCGCATCGCCGACGCGCTGACGGAACAAAAGGGCACGGGCAAGATGGTGGACGCCGACGGCCGGGTGGGCGAGAAACAGATCTGGGGCCAGCGCTCGAACTGGGTGGACTACGCGGGCGAGATCCAGGACGAGAAGCTGGGCGTTGCGATCTTCGACCACCCCTCGAATCCGCGCCACCCCAACCGATGGCACGCGCGCGGCTACGGGCTGTTCGCGCTAAACCCGTTCGGCAATCATGTGTTCGACAAATCGGCGCCGGTCGAGCCGACCGTGCTCGACGCGGGCCAGAGCCTGCGCTACCGCTGGCGCGTCGTCATCCATCCGGGAGATGCGTCGAGCGCGGGCATCGCCGCGCTTTGGGACGCTTACGCGAAGTCGAAGTAGACGCTATTTTTTGGGTGCCGGCTTCGATCCAGGCGCCGGCTTCGCGGCGCTGGCTTCCGCGCTTCCATTCTTCGCGGGCGCAGCGGGCGTTGGCTGGGCATTGCGGTATTGCACGATCACGCTAATGCGCCGGTTCGAGGCGTCCTCGGGATGCGCCGGATCGCGTAAGCTCTGCGCGGCGAAGCCGCGCACCTGCGAAACCTGGTCGGGACGGAGACCTTCATCCTGCATGATGCGGCGTGCGGCGTTCGCGCGGTCGGCGGACAGCTCCCAGTTGGTGTAGGTCGCTCCGGGATAGGGTTTGGCGTCGGTGTGACCCTCGATGAGAATGTTGTTGGGCAAGTCGCCCAATTCGCGGGCCATTTTCGCCAACAGATCGCGCCCCTCCTCGCTCGGCTGCGCGCTGCCGCTTTCGAAGAACATTCCCTTCTCGTTCTCGATGAGCTCGATTCGCAGCCCTTCTCCAGTGACGGTCATCTTCACGTTCTTCTCGAGTTTTTGGAAGTCCGGCAGTTCCTTGATGGCCTGTTGCAGCTTGTCCTTGAGCTGATTCATATCGTCTTTTTTCATCGCGAGCGTCTCGCCCTGCCCGGCGATCGCGCTCCCGGCCATCTTGCCGTGCCCGGAAGGGTCGAGGAAGTACCCGCCCACTGCCTGCTTGACCTCTTCGCTGGTGCTCATCAACCACAGGACGATAAACAGCGCCATCATCGCGGTGACGAAGTCGGCATAGGCGACCTTCCACGCTCCGCCGTGGTGCGCGGCGTGCTCTCCCTTCTTCTTGATGACGATGATCGGCTGTGAATTGGAATCCGCCATGGCGCCCTCTCCCGTGTGGCCCGCTTAGGCGGCGTTGGCGGCCGGGGCCGCGCCAGATCCTCCCTTGCAGGCCGCTTCCATGTCCTGGAAGGTCGGGCGAATCTCCGAGGGGATCGTGCGCCGCCCGAACTCGATCGCCAGCGTCGGGGGCGCGCCGCGGACAAACGCAATGATCGCCACCCGCAGGGTGTGATAGTAGTGCGACTCCGCGTCGTTGGCCTTGGCCATGCTCGCCGCGAGCGGCCCGATGAAGCCATAGCAGAGCAGAATCCCGAGGAACGTGCCCACGAGCGCGGCGGCCACCTTGTGCCCGATCTCCTCCGGCGGCCCGCCCAGCGCGCCCATCGTGATCACCACGCCAAGCACCGCCGCGACGATCCCCAGCCCCGGCAGAGAATCGGCCGCCGTCGTCAGCGCATTCACCGGGGCGCTCACTTCGTGATGATGAACTTCGAGGTCCAATTCCATCATCTGGTCCATCTCGAAGTGACTCACGCCACCCGTGATGGCCATGCGCAGCGTGTCGCAGATGAAGTGTACGGCGTGATGGTTGTTCAAGAACTTCGGATACTTTGAGAAGATCGGGCTTTTGTCCGGCTCTTCGATGTCGGACTCGAGCTTCACCATCCCGCCCTTGCGCGCCCCTAGGAACAGATCGTTCAGCATCTTGAGCGTCTCAAGGTAAAACGGCTTACTGTAAGGGGACGGGGCGAAGGCTCCGAGTATGCCCTTGAGGGCCTTGATCACCACCGGCATCGGATTGGCGATCAGCAGAGTGCCGAGCGCCGCCCCTCCGATGATGATGAGCTCGGCGGGCTGCACCAGCACCTTCAGGTTGCCCTTTTCCATCAGGTAGCCGCCGACCACGGCTCCGATCACGACAAGAATTCCTATGATGGCGAACATAAGTCTGCGGCGGACCCGCGCGGCGCCCGCACACATACTTATCGGTGCTTCAGGGAAAAGCTTTATGATCGGGGGGCGCGAGATGGAGCACGATGCGCGGGTCGCTCGAGCGGGCCGACGGAGCGTCGCTTGGGCTGTCGCTCCCCTCGGGAAGACCCACGTCAGGAACCGACGGGGGCAATCGTTGCGTGCTAATTTGGCGCCGACTCGAGCTGTCGGGTTCAAGATGACCGTTACCGCAGCGGCTGGCAGGGAACCGGGAGCGCCGACTCAGGGGTCGGGATGGAGGCGGCAGTGGCCAACGGCCCCACACCGCGGTCCTCGCTGGCGCGACAGCGCTAAATTGCGGGCGCCCGAGGGCAGCGCCCTCGAATTTTAGCGAACTTCCATCCTGCTGGACCCACCGCCATCGTCACCACCTTCACCGCAGACCCTTCGTCCGGCGAATCGTCGCAGGGGGAGATGTGCCTTTTCGCCGGCGAGCCAGTCCTCGTGTTTTTCCACCAGCAGCATGCGGATCATCCGCGCAGCGCCGCAATCAGGCCCTTCTGCACATCCAAAATCACCAGCTTCACCCCGCTGAGCCCGCGTTCGTCGAGGTTGTTGAAGAATCCCCTCGAGCTCTCTTCGCTCTCCCTGGGGTCGCGTCGAAATCCAACCCCTCCCGCAGCCCGTCCGGGTGCATGCCCAGCGGCCGCCCCCGGAATCGCCGCACCGTTGTCGTCCAGCGTCGCGCAACGGCTGCCCATGGGGTTGCCCGCCGGTTTCACTCGGCGCTCTGCCATAACACCGACTTGGACCATCCGTCGTATATCCAAATCCGCGAGAACGGGCCGTGCTTCTGGAGCTTATCGAGAGCGGCGGCATGTTTCTGAAGATGTCTTGAGAGTGCCGTCCGATCCGGCGGTTGCTGATCGAAGTGGAGGACCAGATCGACATCGCGGCCATTGGTTTCGTACCGTGCCTTCGCCTTCTTCTCGACGATTCGAACGAACGGTTCTTCCTGTCCGAACGAAAATGGTTCAGGATCGTACGGCGGTTTCATGCTGATCTGCTCGGCGAGAAGCGAGTCCGTGATCCGTCCCAGCTCGAACCAGTACGGCTGGCCGTCGATCATGCACCGGATGTCGGGGTGCGGCGGCCTGGCGTTCTCAGGAGATTCCACGAGAAGACCCGGTGCCGCTGCAAATTCCTTGAACACGGCTAGTTCAGCGGCTTCCTTCTTCGCGTCGCCCGCCAGAACAATTCCCGGCGGTTCTGGCTGTTCCTCGTCATCAATGTCAACCACGCTCTCGGCGATCATTGGACCAACGTTTTCGCATCCTTGAAGTGGACACCGAAATCGCCGCCCCTGTCCGAATTTCCCGATCACCATGAATGGATCGAACTGTCTTGGGCCGTCATGGCGATCGCACATCGTCTGTAAGCCGGGATTACGTTGAGGCGGGAACCCGGGGCGTCGATCCAGATTGAAGTACCCGTACAAATCACAGTTCCAGCAACGATTACATTCCTGTAGGGAGCAGCGCCAGTATTTAAGCGGATTGCAGCCGGCCGTATCCGCGCCGATCTGGAGCGCAAGCCAAGACACCGCCGGGACAAGTTTCGACCCCAGGTGAATATCGCAGTAGCCGTACCGGTCGCTGGATTCCTCCAACGTTAACCCCTCACGCTGAAATCTCCACTTGCTCGATATGCGCCGTCGGCGCTGGGATCGTTTCGCCATGCAGCCCCATGCCTTCGAGGTGAAACTCGATCGCTTCGCGGATCACCCGCTGCGTCTCTTCCAACGTGTCGCCAGCGCCGACACAACCCGGAAGGTCAGGAACATGCGCGCTGAAGCCCGTGGTGGTCTCCTCGAAGAACACCGTGTATTTGCTCATTTGAGTCCCGCCTGTTTCAGTATAGAGGCCCGCGTCTTCGGGTCCAAGTCCAACGACGGGCGGCCTGCGATGGTCCCTGTACCTGGCTTGACCGGATGATGGTACTGGGGTTGACTACCGCGCGTCCGCGCCAGTTTCCAGCCGTCGGACTTAATCAGTTCGATGGCGTCTCTGACCTTCACGAAAAGCCTGGTCTTCTGACTGGGCTGGTGGCGCCTGACGCGACCACGAAATGACAACCCGCCACGCCTCGAAGGCGGAGGGCCAACGCGCGCCGCGCGTACGGCCACGGCCCGGCTCGCTCAGGCTCCGCTCGCCCGGCCGCGGGCCTCGTGACGCTGCCGGGCAGGCCCCTCGGATCCTGCCGGCTTGCGCGGCGGACGGCGCAGCAGGCGGTTCACGCCCCGGATCAACTGCGTCACCTCGTGGGCGCTCTTCTGAATCACCAGGTCGGCGCCGGTCGTCTGCTCGTTCAGCCCCAGCGCGTCGGTGAAACCAGAGATCAGAATCACGGGAATATCTTCGCGAACTTTCCGTAGCTGAACAGTCAATTCAATGCCATTCATCTTCGGCATCTTGAAATCGGTAATCACAATATCGAACCTGTGTCTGGTGAAAAGCTGCAGCGCATCCAGCGGCGTGGACGCGATCGTGATCCGGTGCCCAAGCTCTTCCAGTACGCTCTTGCGGGCCACCAGCCCCAGTCCGTTGTCGTCCACCATCAAGATTCGAGCCGTCTTCGGAGCGGATGAATCCTTCATGATCAAATCAACGCCGACGGTAACGCAAAGCGAATCGCGGTGTCAATTCACTTCTATGCTTCTGGGAATCCGCGAGATCGAGTGCTTGACTCGGCGCAGCGGTTATGAACGGCCCGGGCTACTCGACTTCCTTCGGCGCCTTGTAGCCGGCCTTGGCCACGATCTGGTACTTGATCGAGTGCCCCTTGCCGTCGACGACGCGGAGCGGCTCGCCGGTCGCCGGATTGACGAGTTCGACTTTGATTTTGCGGAATGCGCCGTCACGAGCCTGGTTGCTCGGATGGTACGTGATCGTGTACTGATTGCGCAATGCGATCGAGATTGCGTTGAAGATGCTCGGAAACTCGCCGTAGAAGCGCGGGAAGAACGCCTGGCCGCCGGTCTCGCGCGAGAACGTGTTCATCTGGTTATCGGCCTGCAAAAAATCGAGGCGCGCGATATTGCCGAGCATGCCCATCGAATCCATGTATTCGCGCAGCGCTTGCAGCAGCCCGATCGCGTACACCGGCACGGCGGAGGATTGAATCGCCTTGCGGGCCTTATCGAACGTCAGCTTGCTGAACGTGTCGACGCCCGATGAGATCAGCACAATCGCCTTGCGGCCCTCGATGTTTTCCATGCGCGTTTCGGCGTCCACCAGCGCGTCATACAGGTTCGACTCGGAAAAGCCCGCAATGCGCAGCCGCTGCAGCGCGTCGTAGGTCTGCTGCCGGTTGGTCGAGAAATCCGAAAGGATCTCGGGCTTCAGGTCGTAGGCGATCACCGCGACGTAGTCGTCCGGCTTCAGCGTCTGGACGAAGCCATACGCCGCCATCAGCGTTTGATACCACCCGTCCGACCAGAACTGCTGGAACAGATTGCTGAACTCGATGAGCAGACAAACCGTCATCGGCGCTTCGCCCATCGTGATGCCGGAAATCTGTTGCGGCGTGCCATCCTCGAGCACGCGGAAGTTGGCCGGCGGGATGCGCGGAATGAAGTGGCCTTTGTTGTCGAGCACCGCGACGTCGACGGTGACGGTCGTGGCTTCGCTCTTGAAAGTCGCTTCCGAGGGGGGCTGATTGTCTTTGTGGTACTTCGAGGGGATCGGCGCCTGCGTCGAGTCGGCCGGCGCGTTCGCGTCCTTGTTCTTTGGCTTGGCGACGGTCTCGGACGGCTGCGACCCGGGGCCCTCCTGCGCCGGGCCATCCTGCCCGCACACGATCAGCCCACAGGAGAGAAGAACGGCTAACCTGAATCGCATGGATCACGCCTCCAGTCTTGTTTGCGCCTTCCAGTTTACTGGACCCCGCGGTCGCGGTCCCGGTCGTTCTTTTTTATGTAGACCTGGAACTTGCGGCGCATTCTCTGCCGCTTCCAGTCGCCATATCCAGACTGGAGCCGCCCCATCGGATCAAGACGTATGCGCTCGGCCTTGAGATACAGGTATCCGACCAGAAGGCCGCCGAGATGAGCGAATTCGCTGACGCCGGTGTTGCCGCCGCTCATCGACATCAGGAACGCCACGGCGCCGATGATCATCACGAAATATTTGGCTTGAATCGGAATCAGGAATCCCCAAAGAATCGTGCGGGTTGGGAACAACAGCGCATAGGCCAGGAGAATGCCGAAGATCGCGCCGGATGAACCGATCGTCGCGACATCCGGGCTGCCCACCGCGTAGTTCGCGATCACCACGCACACCCCGGCGCCTATTCCGCAAACGAGGTAGTAGCGCAGGTACCGGGCCGCGCCCCAGGTGCGCTCGATGTCCGCCCCGAACATCCATAGCGCAAGCATGTTCCAAATGATGTGGCTGAAGCCGCCATGCAGGAACATGTATGTGGCCAACTGCCACACCATGAGCATTTCGACCACGGCCCGGGGCGTCAGCGCAAGCAAACTCGAGATGGCGCGCACCGCGGGAATCCCTTGGAAGAGAAACGTGAAGATAAAGATCGCCGTGTTCGAGATCAGTAGCCACTTGGTAGCGGGTGGAAACGAACCCGAAAACAGCGAGGTGATGGTGCGGGTGCGGCCGCCACGGTAAGCCATGGGAGAGGAGCGGATCCCCGCTCACAGGATACCAGAAGCCGTCAGGAGCCGGTCCGGGATTTGTTCACCGGTACGCGCGCGAGCGTCCGTTCGAGGGAAATATGCCCGGCTTTCAACACCATCGCCAGAGCCAGCCAGACCTGCCAGTGCGAGAAAAGGCCCTGCCCGATGAAGAAATTATCGGCCCAATTCAGGTCCGCCGCAAGCCGCCATAAGGCTAGGGCCAGTGCCGCGAGAGCGAACGGATCGGCGAGGAACGACATAACATCGACGGCGGTCCGTAGATTGCGCGCCGCCTGTGCAGCCCATTCGTCGTCTCGTGCCACCGCCATGGCGCCCGAGCGGAGCCAAGCGGGCTGAAGCGTTTCGGCGAGTCGATTGACGGACATCGTGAATTCCTCTTTCACAGAAGTAGATGCAATCAACAATCCAAACGTTGCAGGACCGGCAAAGTCCGTCGATTTTTGAGACCGAAGTCCGGGCAAGCCGCTAGTACCAGAAGGGAATACGAAAGAAACTACGAACCGGACTTGACAAGCGGCTGCGGCGTGCCGCCCGCGGCGCCGGCTGGAGCAGGCGGTGCGACCGCTGCCCGTCCGGCTTGGTTCAGGCCGTACGCCAGCGCCTCGACCATCAGGAAAATTCCCACCCAGGCTTGCCAGTGCGAAAGCACGCCCGAGGAGATCGCGAATTCACTCGTCCACTGAAGATCGGCGCCGAAGCGCCAGAAGGCCAGTACGCCGGCCATCACGGCGGCGGGCTGCAGCAGCGCCGCAATCGCCAGCAGCCCGGGACTTCGTTTGCGGCTTTCGCGCTGGCCGCTCCAACCGCGCGAAAGTCGTAACCGGACCACCATTCCTGTAAAATTCAGTTTACCAGCAGCATATTCCATATCGGCAACGAAAGGCCAAGACAAACCAGCATGCGCAGACTGAAAACCGCTCTCATCGGCTCCGGCTTCATGGGGAAGGTCCACGCGGACGCGATCCGCCGGCTCGGCAACGTGGATGTCGCCGCCGTCGCTTCGGCGACGCAGGAGGAGGCGCAGGCGTTCTCCAACTCGCTCGGCATTCCGCACGCGACGGACGACTACACAACCTTGCTCGCCGACCCTTCGCTCGACGCGGTTCATATTCTCACTCCCAACGCCCTGCACTTCCCCATGGCGAAGGCGGCGCTCGAAGCCGGAAAAAACGTGTTGTGCGAAAAGCCGCTCACCGTAACCTCCGCCCAGGCCCTCGAACTGTTGGAACTCGCTGAGAGTAAAAAGCTCGCCCACTGCGTCGAACACAATCTGCGCTGCTATCCGGTTGTTCAACAGATCCGCGCGATGCGCGAAGCCGGCGAGCTGGGCGAGATCCTTATCGTCCAGGGAACCTACTCGCAAGACTGGCTCCTCTACGACACAGATTGGAACTGGCGCATCGAGGCAAGCGACAACGGACCGCTCCGCGCCATGGGCGACATTGGCTCGCACTGGATGGACTTGATCCAGCACCTTACGGGACTGAAAATCACCGCGGTCTGCGCCGATCTCCAGACCTTTCATCGAACCCGTAAGCGCCCGAAAGGTTCCGTCGAGACGTTCACCGGGAAAACCCTGACCCATGCCGATGCCGAGGATGTCGCCGTGACCACCGAGGATTTCGGCTCGGTGCTACTGCGTCTCGGCGAGCGCGCGCGCGGCGCCTTCACCGTCAGCCAGATGTCGGCCGGCTGCAAGAATCGTTTCACGATCGAGATCTTCGGCTCGAAGTGCGGCGCGGCATGGAACCAGGAGCGGCCCGATGAGTTGTGGATCGGCCACCGCAATGTTCCGAACCAGATCATCATCAAGGATCCGTCGTTGCTGCTGCCCAAGGCCGCGAGCTTCGCCGACCTGCCGGGCGGCCACGGCGAGGGCTACGACGATACGCACAAGCAAAACTTCCGGCGCTTCTACGCGCGCGTGGCCGACCCATCCGCGCCGGTCGATTATCCGACCTTCGCCGACGGTCTGCTCGGCATGCGGCTTCTCGAGAAGGTTCACGAGAGCGCGCGGAAGCAGGCCTGGATCGCGGTGTAAGGCGCCCGGTGAAGTGGTCCTGGCAGGCTAGGCTCGCGCCCGCGGCGTACTGGGGCGCGCTCACGATCTGCCTCGCCGTGGCGGTCGCGGGCGGATGGACCGGGCCGGCCGCGCGCTTCGACGATTATTTCTACGACTGGATGTTGGCGGTCTACGCGCAAGCCGACCCGGCGCCGGCCACGATCGTCCTCGCCATCGACGACGCGACGTTGAGCGCCTATGGAGGACAGCGCAGCCTGCGCCCCATCCTGGCGCGCGCGGTGCGTCTCGCCTCCGCGGCCCGGCCGCGCGTGCTCGCGATCGACGTTCTGCTCACCGATCCCACCATTCCGGCCGACGACGGGGCGCTCGAGGAGGCGCTCGCCGGGGAACACAATCTCATCCTTCCGGCCGAGCTGGGACCCAACCTGAGCTGGGAGTTGCCGCTCGCCGGATTCGCCCGCGCCGCGCGCGCCGTGGGACACGTGCAGGCCGACCCGAGCTCGGCCGATGGAGTTACGCGCCAGCTCTCGCTCGCCGAGGTCGCCGCGCGCCGCCGGCTTTGGGCCCTCTCGCTCGAGGCCTACCGCCTTTCGGTGGGCGCCGCCGCTGTTGTCGAAACTCCGTCGGACCTGACCGTGGGCGAGCGGCGGATTCCCGCGGCCCAAGGACTGGCCTATAGCCGCCTCATGCGCATTCACTACACGCCCGATCCGCTCCCGATGATCTCAGTGCTCGATCTCGCGTCGAACTCCGCGCTGGGCGCACGCCTGCGCGGCCGCGCCGTGTTTCTCGGCGTTACTTCGCTGTCTCTCACGCGTGACCGCGTCCGCACGCCCTTCGGCGACACGATCTCGGGCGTCGAGGTACACGCGCAGGCCTTCGAGACCATCCGCCGCGGCGTGTTCCTCGTACCGGCGCGCGACTCTTCGGTGCTGCTCACGTGCGCGGCGCTGGTCGTGGCCGCCGGCCTGATCTTCCGCTTCGCCTCGGGTTGGCCCGCGTACCTGCTGGCCGCGCTGCTGGTGATCGTCGCTCATGCCGCGCCGCTCGTCGAGTTCCCGCATGGCGTGATTTTCCCGGCCGTGGCGCCGGCGGCCGCCGCGTGGCTTGCGGTGGCGTCCGCGGCGAGCTTTCAATACTTCGTCGTGCGCGCGCGGATGCGCAGCGCCGAGTCCGGCCAGGCTCGATACCGCCAGGCCATTCAGTTCGTGACGCACGAGATGCGTACGCCGCTCACCGCCATTCAGGGATCGAGCGAGCTGATGGGCCGCTATAACCTCGACGAGGCGAAGCGGCGGCAGATCGCCGGCATGATTCATGCCGAGTCCAAGCGGCTGGGCCGCATGATCCAGACATTTCTCGACGTCGAACGAATCTCGGAGGGCGCCATGGAGTTGCGGCGCGAGGCCTCGGATCTGGCCGCCATCGCCGGCTCATGCGTGGCGCGCGCGCGTCCTCTGGCCGAGGCGAAGAGCATCGCCATCGAGCTCGAACCGGCGCATGCGGCGCCGCTGCGCGCCGATGCCGAGTTACTCGAGTACGCGATCTATAACCTGCTCACGAACGCGATCAAGTACTCGCCGGCCTCGACCACGATCACCGTCGCGATTCGTCCGGCTGGACAGGAGATCGCGGTTTCGGTTTCGGACCAGGGCATGGGGATGGACTCGCGCGAGGTCGAGCGGATCTTCACGCGTTTTTACCGGACGCCGCGCGCGGAGGCTTCGGGCATTCAGGGAACCGGCCTGGGCTTGTCGCTGGTGCGGCAGATTGTCGCGGCGCACGACGGCCGCATCGAGGTAACCAGCCAGCCCGGCCGCGGGTCCTGTTTCACCGTAACGCTGCCTTCGGCCTAGCGCGCGGCGCGACGGAGGACGGGCGCAAACTGATACCTTAAAGAAAAATCCTCCGTGTCACGCCTGCTCATCGTCGAAGACGATCATTCCGTTCGCTCCACGATCACTACGTTCCTGGAGCTGGAAGGGTATTCCGTCGACGCCGTTTCGAGCACGCGCGAGGCGATGGACCGTCTGCAGTCTTCCGTCTATCCGGTGGTGGTTTCCGATGTCTACCTCGACGAACGCACGGGCCTCGACATTCTCGCCGCCGCGCGCCGGAACAATCCCCACTGCGCGGTAATCCTGATGAGCGCCCGCGGAAGCATGGAAACCGTGATGGCCGCCACGCAAGGGGGGGCTTTCGACTATATCGCCAAGCCGTTCGACCTCGACGACATGCTGGGCGCGATCCAGCGCGCGGAAGCCTCGCTCGAAGAGAGCGTGGACAACGAGGAGTCCTCGATCGACGATCTGCCGGCCACCAGCATGATCGGCAGCTCGGGCTGCATGATCGAGATCTACAAGACGATTTCGCGCGTCGCGCCAACCGACGCCACCGTGTTGATCGAGGGCGAGACTGGCACCGGCAAGGAGATCGTCGCGCGCATGGTCCATACCAACAGCCCGCGCGCGGCGCAGCCGTTCGTGCCCGTCGATTGCGCCTCGATCGCTCCGGCGCTTCTCGAAAGTGAGCTGTTCGGCGCTGTCCGTGGCGCCTACACTGGGGCCGACCGGGACCGCACCGGCGTGCTCGAATCGGCTCACAACGGCACGGTGCTGCTCGATGAAATCGGCGAGATTGAGCTGCCGTTCCAGCTTCGCCTGCTGCGTTTCCTGCAGGAGCGCGAAGTGCGTCCGCTCGGAGCTTCGCGCGGGAAGAAGGTGAACATCCGCGTTCTGGCCGCCACCAACCGCGATCTGCAGAAGCTGGTGCAGGACGGCAAGTTCCGCGAGGATCTCTGGTTCCGGCTCAATGTGGTTCGCGTCACGCTGCCGCCGCTGCGCGAGCGCCATGGGGACGTCCCCTTGCTGGCGCATCATTTTCTCCGCCAGTACAACGAGCGCTACCAGCAGGAGGCGAGGCTCGCATCCGGCGCTCTGAAAGCGCTCGAAGAGTACGGCTGGCCGGGAAACATCCGCCAGCTCCAGCATCTGATCGAGCGCATGGTGCTGCTCGCTCCGCAGGGACGCATCGATGAGGCCGCCGTGCTCGAGGCGATCAATCGCACGTCCCCGAAGGAAGACGACGGCGAAACGCTGGCCGGCGCCGAGGCCGAGCAGATCCGCAAAGTACTTAGCGCGACAAAGGGAAACAAGAGCCGCGCCGCGCGCATCCTCGGCATCGAGCGCAAGACGCTGTACCGCAAGATCGAGCGGCTCGGCTTGCAATAGCCGCGCCCATACCGCCTCGGCCAGGCGGGATCGTCATTACCGAGTGTGGTGAATAGCGATCGGGTAGGTCATGGCGTCTCGCCACGCCGGCGCCGCGGGCGGTGGAGACAGCGCGGATGCGCCAACATAATCCAATCCCCGTTGCCGGAAACGTAGCTTGAGAGCACATTTCGCGGGTCTATATATGGGAATCTGAGAAAATAGAGAGACCACGCGCATGACGGGACGCTCCTCGCTCAATTCGAACTGGATCGGCTCCGATTCGATCAATGTCTCGCCCTCCTCTCCAAGCAGAACCGCCTTCTGCTCGTAAGACTTGCCCAGATCGTCCGGCCCCGCATACCACATGGTGAAGGCGTTCCACCGCAGCGGGAGCACTGCATTCGGGGGCGTGAGCGCCGGGTTCGAGACGGGGATGTAGACGTCGTGCAAGACGCCAATGATGGAAACGCTGTTCGCCCCCTGCTCGAAGATCACTTTCTCGCAGGCGAGGAAACCGAGCAGGATGGGCACGCTATGCCGCTATCGTGCCCACGTTTTCCGAAGCTGTCCGGATGAGTGTCGCGGGTCCTACGCCCATAGCCTGCGCGTCAGCAGAAACGTGCAGCCGAATTTCCGCGAGGCCAGCCTTCAGTAGTTGGAGGAACGGATTCCAGCCGGCTGGCAGTTGCATCGCCGAGCTGAACCAGCGGCAACCCGCGTCAATCCAGATCCGCCGAAGGCTCGAGTGAGTCCGGCTGAAGTCGTGGTAGCCGAACTCGGTCCCGCAGCACGGACAAATGTTATAGTCTTCCGGTGGATACGGCATTTCCAGGAAGCCACAGACCGGGCATTGATAGCCCATCCCTTCGCCTTCTCCGCAAGGAAATAATCCAAGTTCGTCGTCATCCAGTGTTCGGAGGGGGTCCGGCAGATAGCAAGTCTTGATGAACCCCTTGGCATCGAGGACCGCGAACACGTTGCTCGACTCATCATACGGTACCAGGTCGTCTTTCCAAAGTCGACGGAACTTCTGCGCGCCCTGCGGGCATGAGCCTCGAAGGAACGCATCCGCAAACTCGCCATATTCCTTCTCTGTCCCCAGCCCGAGACGTAACCCATGCGCCTTGAAGTGATCGGACAAATGCTGGGCCGATTTGAACCCGCGGGTGTGTCGCAGCGGCATGCCGTCCCGCCCAAGAATACGACATGGAGGCCCGGGGTTTACACGGCCGCCGCTTGCTCGACGTTTTTCGGACTCGCGCGGCGGATTCGCGAGGCGACGAACGGCGGCAAATAGCAGAGACAGCCCAGGGCGACCGCGAGCACGGCATTCACGGTCACGACAGCGAACGCGGTCAGAAGAAACGCAGCGGCGTCGGTGCGGCGCATCCGGCGCAGCCGCTTCCACGTGCTCCATTCGAGCAGGCAGATGCCGATGTAGGCCGTCACTCCGGCCAGCGCCACAAGCGGAATCTTCGCGATGACGCCGCCACCGAGCGCGATCATCCCGACGATCATCAAGCCGTGGAACAGGTTCGACATGCGGGTGCTGCCGCCGCAGCGAACGCTCGCCAGGCTGCGCGCGGGAATGCCCACGCTCATCGGCGCGCCGAACGACGCGGCGGCCAGATTGGCGATGCCGTAGGCGCCGAGTTCGACGTCGGCGTCGGCGCGCTTCAGGTGCGGATGGCGGCCGCGAAAGTGCTCGACCACGCGCGAGGTCAGCAGAATGTTGATCGACGACACGAACGCCAGGCCAAGTGCGGCCGGGAGCACCAGAAACATGTCGCCGGGCGCCCAGGAGAAACCCGCGAACGGCGGCAGTTCGAGGCTGATCCGGCCCACATCGCGCTCATGTAGCCGGAGCAGCGCCGTAAATGCGCCCGCCGCGGCGATACCCACCAGCGGCGCCGGCCAGCGCGGGGCCAACTTCTGTGACACAAGCGCCGCGCCGATCAACACCAGGCTGATCGTCAGCGGCTGCCAGCGCGCTTCGCCGATGCGCGAAAGCACCAGCCAGCTTTGCGCGAGCAGGTTATTCGAGGTCCGGTCGATCGCCGCGTGGACGCCGAGCATGGCGGCCAGTTGGGAAAGAAACATCATCGCCCCGATGCCGCAGGAGAAGCCGGTGACAACCGTCTGCGGCACGCGTTGAATATGGCGCCCGAGCCGGAGCAGGCTGAAGACCATCATGAAGACCGACGCTGCCAGGCACACCTTGGCGGCCGCGCCGACGCCGCCATGAGCCGTGGCATGCGCGATGAACGGAACGGTCGCGCTCGCCGTTCCTCCGATCAACACCGGGTTGCGGCCGAGCAGAGCCGTGATCGGCGCCGTGGCGACCGAGGTCAGCAGCCCCAGCGCGGGCGGAAGGCCCATCATCCGCGCCAGCGCCAAGCCGTAGGGGATAGCGATGAGAGCGGCGATAAACCCGCCCATTATGTCGCCGGCGAGCGTGCGCCAACTGTATCGGATTTTTGTGAATCGCAAGTCGAACACCCGTGATAGCGCTCGACAAGGGGCGCAGGCGCCGCGCGAACCGGGCGCGGCGTGGAGGGCGTCTCGCCCTCCACCCAATCAACTACTCGATTGACACCGCTTGCGCGCTCAGGCCTCGTAACACTTCAGGCACGCCGACTGGAACTTCGCCATTTCGTCCGGCGTTCCCACCGACACGCGCACCCACTCCGGCATCGCGGGCCAGACGCGCCCGATGTATACGTTCTGTTTCGCCATCGCCGCGAAGAACTCCTTGCCCGGCCGCTTCACGTTCATCATGAACATGTTCGCGTCCGAGGGGATAAACTCGATGTTGTTCTTCGCGAGGAATGAGAACGTGTCCGCGCGCACGCCGGTCATGAAGGCCTTGCGCTTTTCGATCAATCCCTTTTCCTTGAGACTGGTGTTGCCGCCAACCATCGCGGTCAGCGGCATCGCGCCCGCGCCGTACTTCAGGATGGGCTTCAAGAGATCGGGACGCCCGAACGCCGCGCCGGCGCGAAGGCCCGCCATGCCGTAAAGCTTCGAAAACGTCCGCAGGATGATCACTTCCTTGTCCTGGGCGACGAACTGGGGGTTCTTCTGGGTGGTCTTGGCGAAGTGGATGTACGCCTCGTCGAGCAGGATGATCGAGCCGGCGGGCTTGTTCGCCACCAGCCACTCGATGTCTTCCTGCGGCGTGACTGTGCCCGTGGGGTTGTTCGGGTTGCAAAGATAGATCACGCCCGCCGTCGGCGACGCCGCGGCCATCGCCTTCACGTCGTGCGCGTAGTCGCTCTTGCGCAAAGGCACCTTGATGGTCTTCGCGCCCACGTACTCGGCCGCGCGCCCGCCCGCCTCGTAGCCGGGATCGGCCACGACGAACGGCTTGTCCTTATCGCAGTACGCGAGCACCGTGCGATGCAGCGGGTCGCTCGACCCGGCGAACACCGACACGTACGAGTTCTTCATGTCCCAGGAGAACTTCAGGCCCTCCTGCTCGGCGAGCGTCTGCGCGAGCTCGAACGTCTTCTCGTACATGTAGCGCCCACCGCTCGCCACGATGTCGCGGATGGATTCCGCCGCGACGGCGCTCGGGCCGAGCGGGTTCTCGTTGGCGTTGATCTTCACGGCGTCGGGCGGAAGGTTCTTCACCATGGAAAGCTGGGCCAGAGCCGGCTCGTTGTAAAAGGGAAGCGCGGCGCCCGCGCCCAGCAGCGACGCGATCCGGCCGAAACTGCGCCTCGAAAATCCTCTTCGAAGCAAGTCTGCCTTAGCTTCGGAGTTCAAGATGTCTTGCATTGGTGTCTCCTGTCTCGTTGACAATCGGTCCAAGGACAAAATGGCGGCGACGAGGACGCCACTCAAAACAGTGGCTATGCTGCAAATGCTAGCGCAAAATGGAGTGCTTTGGTTACCACCGCATTAAAACGATAGCCGGATCGCCAATTGCAACTGGCGCGAAAAGTTCGCCTGCGACGTGATCTGGCCGAACGACGAGCTGCCATATGAGACGTTCGGGCCATAGAAAAGCGGCGTATTGAAGGCGTTGAGCGCCTCGCAGCGGAACTGCGCCTTCACGCGCTCTTTGATATCGAACGTCTTGAACATCGACAGGTCCGTGTTGGCCTGGCCCGGGCCGCGCATCGGGATGGTGCGGCTCAGATTCCCGAAGGTGAACTGCGGCGCCAGCGAAAACGCGGCCGGGTTGATGTAGTCGCTCAACCGGCTTTCGAGGCTTCCGCTGGTGGCCGGCGATACGCCCGTCGCGTTTGGCCGCTGGCTGGCGTAGCCAAACGACGAGTTGTAGTTCGGCGTCTGGGAGATCTCGAGCGGGAAGCCGGTCTGGAAGATCGTAACCGCATTCACCGACCAGCCGCCGAGCGCGCCATCCACCCACCTGTTCGTGTTGCCGAGCAACGCCTTCCCTTTCCCGACCGGCAGATCGTAGGAGACCGAAGACGCCCACCGCAGCGGGCTGTCGATGTTCGACAGCGAGTATTCCGCGGCCATGTCATAGGGGTTCTGCGGGCCCACCGCGCCCGAATTGAGCGTGTTGCCCGGGCCTCCGGCGCTTGCGTCCATGTTCCGCGACCAGGTGAGGGTCGACAAGAAGGTCAATCCCTTGCTGAAGCGCTTCTGCGCCTTGAGCACCAGCGAGTCGTAGCGGGCGTGGTTCTGATCGTCGAACAGATAGTTGATTGCCCCGAACGCCGAGTAAGGAAGGAGAAGTTGCGAGGCCTGGACGTGTGACGCGCCGATGATGCCCGTTCCGCCGTGCCCGTAGAACGGATTGGCGACAGACTGTAACAGCGCCGTACCCTGCGAAAGCAGCGCCGGGTTCAATGCGTTCACGTTGACGTTCGCCGTACCGAGCGTCAAATTCGTCGTGTACGAGCCGACGTAGCCAACTTCGAAAGCGATGCCGCCGGCGAGTTCGCGCTGAATGTCGAGTGAGTACTGCTGAACCATTGGGGATCTCGCGTTCGGATCGACCAGCGAGACGCTCTGGCCGGCGCCTGTCAATGGTCCAAGCGTGTTGCCTGTTGGACGGTTCCAGCCGCCCGGGAAGGGGTTAGTCAGCGTTCCGGCGGGCGTCTGATAACCATTGGTCGTCGCGACGTAGTTTGTCTGCGCCGTGTAGCCGGGTGTGCCGATGGGCGCGCCGATGGCGAACTGCGGCGCCCAGAAGATGCCGTAGCCGGCCCGGACCACGGTCTTGTCGGTGACGCGCCAGGCCATTCCAAGGCGCGGGGCCCACTTATTGAGATACGGGTCGCCGACGGTCGTCCCCACCCCGTTGATGCCGGCGAACTGGAGCACGCCGAGCGGCTGGATGCCGGTTACCCCCGCCGCCAACGGGTTCGCCGCCGTCGTGGCGAAGTTGGTCACCATTCCGTTGTTCATCTCCCCCAGCCCGTTCTCTCGCTCCCAGCGCATGCCGAGATTGAACGTCAGCTTACTCGAGACGCGGAAGTCGTCCTGAATGTATGCGCCGTAGTAGTCCGCGAAATCCGTGAGCTTGGTGGACGTGTAACCGGTGGCTGTCTGGGGGTACCCGAGCAGCATATCCGCCAGATCCGCGCCCCCGGTTCCCAAACTCGTCGGATTCGACTGCGTGAAGATTCCGTTGAAGGCGAAATAGCCCGAGCTATCGCTCAGGTCGTTGCCGGCCGCTTTGATTCTCCGGTAATCGAACCCAACCGTGAGGCTATGGCGCCCCTTGTACTTCGAGACGCTGATCGATGCGTTGTCGGAGGCATGCACATAATAGGAGTTAGAATTCGTGCCCATTGAGTACATGGAAGACATTCCGACCTCGGGAAAGACAGGCGAGGTGATCGAACCCAAGTAAGCGGGGCTGAAGCCGAGGCTGCCGACATTGTAGCCGTAACTCTCCTGATAGCTGAAGTTCGGGAAGCGGTTGAAGCCGTAACGGACGGCCACCACCGTGGTTGGATCGATCGTGAAGATGTTATTGATCGCGGACGCGTCGACGCGGCGCTGCAAGCGCCACTGATCCGGGCTGGAGGGAGAGTTAAACCATGTGTTGCCTGGCTCGAGCGAGAAATAGCGTAAGTAAGTGAAGCTCGAATGCCACCAGTCGGTGAAGTTCTCATCCACTTTCGCCGTGAGCTGGAACGCGCGGCACGGCAACTGCGCCGAGGCGCTGAGATCGGGCGCGCCGTAGTAGGCCGGTGTCGAGGTAGGAAGCGCATACGTCTTGGCCATGTTCAGGCCCACCGGGTTCAACATGCTGGCCGGAATGATGTTCCCCGGGAACGGCGCCCGGGTGCAGGTCGATCCAACACATGACGTGCTTAGTGGGTTATAGATCGTGTCAAGCGCGCCGCTAGGCGTGTAGCTTTGCGAGAAGTTGCCGGCTCGCTCGAGTGCCGTGGGCGCCGAAAACACGGTCGACGCCGACTGCGTGTCGTCATAATGCTCGGTCGCCACCCAGAAGAACGTCTTGTTCTTGCCATCGTAGATTTTCGGAATCCAGACCTTCCCGCCGAAGCTCGCACCCCAGGTCGTGTTGGGTTGGTTCTCGATCGGAAGGCCAGCGGCGTTGTTGAAGAAGCTGTTCGCATCCCATTCCGTCCGGCGAAGATGGCCATACAGACTGCCGTGATATTCGTTGGCGCCGGACTTCATCAGCGTGTTGAACATCCCGCCGCCGGTTCGCGCCATCGACGCATCGTAGGTGTTGGCCTGAATCTTGACGTCCTGAACGGCCTCGAGCGACGGAATGATAATCGCGCGGTTCGCGGCGTCGGTGATAGGCACGCCGTCAAGAAGGTAATTGTTTCCGCGAACGGGGCCGCCGGCAATCGATATCTGGCTCGATCCGCTCTGGTCCTCCATCCGGTTGTACGCCGGATCGCCGACCGGCATTACGTTCTGCACGATCTTCGAAAGCATGAACGGATTGCGGCCCAGATTCGGCAGATCCACCAGTTGCTGGTTGTCGATGTCCTGGCCCTGAGAGGCGTTCGAGGTGTCCACCAGCGGCACCTCCTCGTTGACCGTCACGCTCTCTGAAACGTTCCCGACCGCCATCGTGATGTCGACGGTGAGAAATTCCTGCGTGCCGATGAGGATCCCCGTTCGGTCGAATTTCTTGAAGCTCGGGCTTTCGGCCGTAATGGCATACGTCGCCGGGTCGATGTCGCTGAAGACATAGGACCCGGCGCTGTTCGAGATCGTCGAGCGCGCCACTCCCGTTCCCTGGTTGGTTAGCGTGACCTTGACGTCGGGAATTGCCGCCGCGGAGGGATCCGACACCGTGCCTCGGATGCCGCCCAGATACGACTGCGCCCCGATCAGGCTGGTTAGCGCCAGTCCTAGAAAAGTCAGTCTTGCCAGGCGCGTAACGCCAGCTCGCGTCCGTCCCCAATGCATCATTCCGTTCTCCTGTGCGTGAGCAGAGTCGCCGGCGTAGCGCGGCCGATTTCGCTCGCGACAGGGAGCGGAATGCCCCAAACACGGGACACACCGAAACGCTAGAGTCCGGACTCTCGTTCCGGACGAAGAAGTTTATGATTGCGCGGCGGGAATTCCCGCCGTTCGAGATTTCTAGAAGTATACCATCAAAGGGCGATAACTTCGCCAGGAAAATCGATAAAAACCTTTTATCGGGACCGTTGGCTCTCGGACGGTAATGGTTAGCGGGCGCCTTCCACCGTTCCGGCGGTTGCGGCCGGAGAGGACCTCGCCGATTCCGGCCGCTCGATCCTTTCCCGGATGCGCGCCAGCGCGACCTTGTCCAGACCGATGTCTCCGCGCAGCAACTGATTCGCGCTGAGCGCCTTTTTCGCGATTCCTTCCGCCGAGTGCGAGGGGTCGCGAGTAATCATATGATAGACCTCGTGCGCCATGACTCGGCCCAATGCACGGCCCATGAGTAGATCGCCGCGCTCATAATCGCTGCCCGTGAAGACACGCTGGAGCGAAGCCCGCAAACGATCGCATCGAAGCTCGCCGAACGGCAGCACTACGTCGTCACTCGACGACGTGAACGCCAGCGGACCGCGCTCGTCGAACAGCGCCGGCTCCGGCTCGATGACACAGTTCCCGGTCACTTTGAAAATCACGAGGCTGTCAAACTGGGCGAAGGCTGGAACGTTCTCCTTCAGGAGCCAATCGAGACGGAGACCGGCGGGAGCGAGAATACGCTGCGCCTCGAACTCCATTTCGCGGATCGAGCGAATCTCGTAATGCGCTCCGCGCAGATCGAGAATCACGGTCAGTGGACCCGGCGCGGCTTGGGCGGCCGCCAGGGGCAAGCTCGACAGAACAACCAACCAGTGCGTGCGCGACATGGCGCCTTTCCCCAACGTGGAAGTCAATCGCCTTATCGACGAAGACAAGGCTGTTTCGAGTATACTCCGCCGTTGCGAGGTGCGCCGCTGGCGCTGGAATCGGGCTACTGTGGCTTGGCCTGACCGGGCTGCGGCTTGGCCTGGCCGGGCTGGGGCTTCGCAGTCCCGGCCGGCGGCGCGGTGGGTTGCGGCGCCGCCGGTTCTTCCTTCAACTGGTCATCCGGGATCGCGTCCGGCGCGAAGTTGATCTTCACTTCCGAGCCGAACTTCTGGTACAGCCGGAATTCCTTGTCGTTGCGGAACGCCAGCTTCGGATAGCGGGCGACCGGGCTGGTGGAGATCAGTTGCACGCGCAGCGGCAACACGTACATGTTGTCGCCGATCGCGGCCAGGTCGTAGTCGAGCGTGGTGTGCGCATAGGAGACCGGGAACGACGACGGGATATTCACTGGCTCGAGCGTCAGCCGCGAAATGATGCCCGTGTCCTTGTCGATATAAACGAGCCCCTTGTAACCGGGCACGATCTGCATGCTTCCGTCGGCGACCATCGAGTAGTGCGAATACGATTGCGGCACGTCGTATTCGAAGACGTAATGCAGCTTCTTGCGCAGCGTGCCCCAGTGATCCCAGTGAAAGCTCGCGTGCGAATCCGGATCGAAGATTTCCTTCATCTGCGAACCGAACTCGCCGCGGCTGATCACGCCGCCCATGCGATCGAGCGGCAGGTCGTCGGGATGGTTGGTGACGCTGATCACCTCGTAGTGCTCCTGCTGCTCGAAGTAACTTAGCTTCGTCGTAATTGTGTCGAGCAGTCCCCAGCTCTCGGAGCCCGACGGATCGTAGTAGCGCCGGGTGACCTCGACGCAAAGGAAGTTGGGCAATTGCTTCGTATAGGCATGGGCGTACTCGCGGGCCGCGTCGATGATCCTCGCCTGCTCGATGGAATTGGGCGGCGGCATCGGCGGGGGAGGCGGCGGCGCCGGCTTCGGCGGAGGCGGCGGCTTCAGCGAGTTGGACTCGTCGGACAAGCGCTCCAGTTCAGCCACCGATTTCGGGCCGATCCCCATTCCCTGGAACTCCTCGACCGTCCGCATGTCGAGCTTCTCCGTCATCCGAACGGTCTTCAGGTACTGCGACACGTCCTTGTCGGGCATTTTCATGTCCACCGACGACTTGAGGAAAGCGGTGAGTTTAGCGACGTTGAGAGGGTTGCCCGCCGAGGCCGCGAAGACGGCGGCGGCGGCCAGGAACGCGACGATGAGTCTGATGCCCTTCACTGGTTGCACTCCGCCAATGGCGCCCTAGAAAGAAAACCGGCGCTTGCGGCGGCCCTTCGGTTGCTCCGCGCCCAGGGCTTCCGCGATGGCCGCCTGCGCCAGCGGCGCCATGACCCGGTACCCGTCGCTGTTGGGATGAAGCCCATCGTCGGACAGCTTTGTCTGCAACTGCGCTTTGCCATCTACCATTTTCGCGTAATAATCGAGAAACGTACAGCCCCTTTCGTGGCACAGCCGCTCCATCCAGGCGTCGATCTGAAAGATTGTCGCCGGCGGACGAAGTCCGGTGCGGGCGTAATTGGGGTCCACGGCGCGGCCGGCATCGTTCACCGGCAGGACGCTCGCCAGGATCACGGCGATCTTGTGCAACGACGCCAGCTCGAAAAGCGAGGTCAGGTTCGCCTCGATGGCCGTGAGCGGAATCCCGCGCGCAATGTCGTTCACGCCGGCAAGAATCAGCACGGCGGATGGCTGCAGGCCGATGACGTCGGCCTGAAAGCGTTGGAGCATCTCGCCGGTGGTCTGTCCGGAGATGCCGCGATTCACGTAGTCCTTGCCTGGAAAGTACTCGTTGAGGCGCCAGAAGTCCGTGATGCTGTCGCCGAAGAACACAATGCGCGGATTGCCGGGTTGAGGCGGGCCAAGGCGGGCATTGGCGTCGGTGAAGCGCGCAACGCCGGCGGGATCGGGGCTGCGCAGGGCGCGCGCGTCGCGCTCGAGCGCCGCCGCGAAGCTCGCCTGCGCGCGGGTCAGGTTGTCGCGCATCTCGGCCATCTGCCTTCGCGCCGCATCGGGGAACGGATACGGCTTGGGCACGGCGTCGGCGAGCTCGAGAAACACGCGCACGGCCGTGATGAAGCGGTGGTCGAACGATTCATCCCAGCTCCTTGCGTGAAGGTTCGCGAGCGCCTGGCGCGCATCGTCGATCAAGGGCGCGCCGGCGCGGGAGAGCTCCGGCGTCGATACGGTGGCCGCTTCCATCAGTTGCAGCGTCCGGCGGTATAGCGCTTCGCGCGCTGGCGCGGGCAATAGGGGATCGGTGGCGCCGGAAGCCTGCGCGAGCCACAGCGCGGCCGTGAGCGCCACCGTCATCATGCGGCGTTTTCCTTTTCGAGCTGCAACGTAATCGTGCCGATCACGATGGGCAGCCGGATCTGAAACTGGACCGGCAGCCGGCGCGCGTCGTCGCTCAACCAGATCTGCACCTGGGCCCGCCGGCTATACAGCACGCCGTTGAACAGGTTCGCTTCGTAGCGGATCGTTTTGAACTTGCCAAGCTTGGTCACGATCTCTTCGCGGCCCTGGGCCTCGACGCGCACCTGCGCCGACTTCTTTCCATCGGACAACGGCAGGCGGGTGGTCTGGCCCACGTCGAGATGGAGCGCGCGCAGCCGGTACAGGCCGCCGACGACGTCGCTGACGCAGGCTGGGATGCTGGTCTGGCCCGCGTGGAGAATCACGCCCTTCACGCGGTCCTTCTCGACGAAGGTCGCCATCCCCTTGTCGCGGTCGAAGTTCACGCGCGTCTCGCGATTCCGTTTGCCTTCCTGCGCGAGAAATACGCTGCTCAGCGCGCAGAACTCGTCTTCGAGTTTGACTTGGTAATCGTCGCGGAGACGAAAAAACGTGGCGATGACTCCGGTGGACTCGAGATGCACATCCGAACGCCAGTGCGGTCCGCCTGACATGCCGTCCGGCGCCAGCTTCAGCGTCGCCGCACCCGCGCTGAAAATCCGCCACTGGATCGAGTACTCGAAGCTTTCGGCCCGGCTGGCGAAGTTCGGAGCCTGTGCGGGCGGAGCGGCGCGCAGGCCGATCGGATCGGGGGATATGAGCAGGAGCGCCACGCCGGCCGCCGGCCAGCGCGCCCCGGAACGGGGACGGAGCATGAAACTTGAGTGTGGCAGATTACGCGGCCCAGAGGCAATTCTTGCCGTAAACAGACAGCCGCAATCGGTTTAGGGGCAGATTGTGCCGTTGGGGGTAATATCGTGATATTATCAACCCGTCATGGTCAGCCCATGTGCGGTGAGATCATTCGCGTATAGCCTTAACGCCCTTCCCGGCCGTCCGCGGCCTGGGAAGCCGCACCCAATCCCGAGTGCGGGGGGATTTGGTTGACCGGTCCTCTCCGCGTGGCGCTCTTCACAGATTCGTTCCTCGAGGCTAACGGCGTCGCCACGTTTTCGCGCGAATTTCTGGCCTTCGCCTCCCGTCGCCGGCTCCCGTTTCTTTGCGTTTTTGGGGGAAAACGCACGCGGGTCTCTCATGAGGACGGCATCGTGACCATCGAGCTGAAACGCGGCGCGGCGTCTTTCCCGCTCGACCACGAATTGAGATGCGATCCGCTGCTCGTCCGATTCAAATCGCGCGTCACGAACGAGCTGCGTGTGTTTCGCCCGGACGTGATCCAAATCACGGGTCCGGGCGACGTTGGAGTGCTTGGCTTCTGGATTGCTCATACGCTGCGCGTGCCGCTCGCAGCATCCTGGCATACGAACTTGCACGAATACGCCGCCCGGCGCCTGGAGAGGCTGCTCGGCGCGGCGCCCGCGCGCCTGCGGTCCGCCGTCGCCCGGTTGGCGCTGCGCTGGAGCCTCGACGCGCTGGTGCGCTTCTACCGGCTCGCGAGTTTCACCTTCGCTCCAAATGAAAACGCCCGCGCGATGCTCGCCCGGCGTGCGGGGCGCCCGGCCTTTCCGATGGAACATGGAGTGGACTGTGCGCTGTTCGCGCCCGAGCGGCGCGCCGCGAGCGGCGCCGTGTTCACGATCGGCTACGCCGGCCGCCTCACGCCCGAAAAGGGCGTCCGCGTCTTTGCCGGAATCGAGCAACGCCTGCTCGCCGCGGGCCGGTCAAAGTTCCGCATCGTTCTGATGGGCGAGGGCAGCGAAAAACCCTGGCTGCGGGCTCACCTGCGGCACGGCGAGTTCCCGGGCATCCTGCGCGGCGGCGCGCTCGCCGAGGCGTTCGCCGGCCTTGACGCGTTCGTGTTCCCGTCGGCCACCGATACGTTCGGACTGGTCCTGCTCGAGGCCATGGCTTCGGGCGTCCCCGTGCTTGCGAGCGCCGCCGCCTGCGAAAGGACCGGCGTCCGCGATGGCATCGAGGGCATCCACGCCGATTCGGAGGAGGAACTGACCCGGGGCCTCGAACGTCTTATGGACGATGAGCCCCGCCGCGGGGAAATGGCGCGGGCGGCGCGCGAGACCGCTCGCCGGCACGATTGGAGCCGCGTTTTCGACGGCATGTACGAAACCTACCACGCGGCGCTCGACAGGACGGCGGTCCAACCCGCATGACGCCATTGATGCTGCCGCTGGTGCTTTCGCTGCGCCTGCTCGATGTGTACCAGATTCCCGCCGGCGCCCAACTTCACGTGCGCCTCACCTCGGCCGTCGGTTCTTACGCAAGCCAGCCCGGCATGCCGATCCAGGCGGTCCTGATCGCTCCCGTGCTCCAGCACGGAGAAACCTTGCTCGCGGCAGGCGCCGTGCTGTCCGGCACGGTCGCGCATGTCAGCCGCGTGGGCTTCGGAATCCGCCACGAGACGGCTTCGCTGGACCTCGATTTCGACCGGATCGCGCTGCCGCCCTCGGCCCCGATGCCGCTCTTCGCGCGGGTCCTTTCGGTCGACAACGGCCGGGAAAAGGTCAGCCGGACGGGCCGCATCCTCGGCGTGCGCGCCACCGGCAGTATTTGTTACCGCGTGAGCGGCTATGTCCGCGCAGTCATCGATTGGGAGCCTCACGCCGCGCTCGCCGACTGGCTGCTCAAATCGCTCATCACCGAACTCCCGGAGCCCGAGATTTATTATTCGGCCGGCACGGAGTTGACCTTGGCGTTGACGCGAAACGTGACGGTTCCCGTGACGGCGGCGCCCTCGACGCCCCCACCCCTCGAGTTGGCCGATTTTCTCGAAACTGCCGATCCGGAGGTACGGCAAGGGAACGGGATGAGCCTGACCGAACTCTCGGTCACGCTCCCCACGCGCACGGTCGCCCCGAGCTCGAAACGCGCCTCGGATCTGACCAATGTTCTAATCGTCGGCACCCGCGAGCAGGTGGCCGCCGCGTTCACCGCCGCCGGCTGGACCAAAGCGAGCCCGGTCTGCCTGCGCCGCCGCATCCTGTTCATCCGGGCCGTCGCCGAGAGCCACTCCTATGCCTCCGCTCCGATGTCGCCCTTGCTGCTCGACGGCGCCCCGCCCGACATAAACTGGCAGAAGAGCCTCAATGATGTGGCGAAACGCGATCATATCCGCATCTGGAGCCGGCCGGAAACCTGGCATGGCCGCCAGGTCTGGCTTGGCGCGGCCACGCACGACGTCGACCTCGCCTACCTCCGCCGCGGCCAGACCTTCTCCCATCGCATCGACTCTGAAATCGACAACGAACGCGATAAGGTCGGCTACGATCTCGCGTTTACCTCTTGCGTCGAGCGGATGGATTGGATTGACCGTCCGGGGATCCCGCGGCTTATCCATAACGCCACGGGCGACACGATGAAGACCGACGCGAGGCTGCTGATCCTGGTGCTCAACGATTGCCAGGCCCCGCGCCTCACGGTCAACTCGCTTCAGGCGACGGCGCTGCCGATGCGGGGCGGCCGCTGGCAGCGATTCCTTCGCCGCGAGATCCTCACCACGCGGAGCGACCTGTTGCGCACGAACCCGTACTGGCGGACCTACGAAGGCGGTCGAATGTTTATTTCCTACGTGGTCCGCCGCGTACGAAAGAGGGGCGCCGCGCTGGCCGCCGTCGCGCAAGCCGCGCCCGTGCGGACACCGTAGCCATGCTCTCGGCCGCCATCGCCGCCCTGCTTCCGCTTCTGGCGATTCAACCCCCTATGCCGCTGCCTGATTTGCTCGTGCGCATGGGCACAAATGACCGCGGCCGGATCGAGTCGATCGGCTCCTACACGTGCCTGCGGCGTTACACGCTCGTCAATCGACGCTTTCACGTGGTCGCATCGCTCGATGCGCGCATGACCTATCGCTATCCCGGGGAGAAGAGCTTCGAAATCCTCTCCGGCACTGGCCCCGCGATGCTGCGCGACCGTGTGCTCCGCCGGATGGTGGAAGCCGAGCGGAAGGCCAGCAGCGACGCCCTGCGCGCCCGCACCCAGATCACCTCCCGGAATTATGCTTTCGATCTGCTCGATTCCGAAACTCTGAACGGACGGCTGTGTTACGTGCTCCGGGTCACGCCACTCCGTTACGATAAGTACCTCATGCGAGGCCGCATCTGGCTCGATGCCGCGGATCTCGCGATCGTGCGTGTCGAGAGCTCGCCCGCGGTGAATCCTTCCGTTCTAATTCGCGACACGCGCATCGTTCAGCAATACGAGCCGGTGTCTTTCACCTGGCTGCCGCTATTTAACCATTCCGAGTCCGACTCGTTCCTGTTTGGCCGAACCGAGGTCACCATCGATTCATCCGCGTATAAGGTCATCCCGCGCCCGTGCGATGCGGCCGTTCGCGGCGCGGGCGCCACGGCCGTGCCCGCTTGCGCGACGCAAGACAGACCGGCGCGGACGGCGGGAATCGCGCCGGGCGCCCGATCGGGCCAGTGACCCGGACCGGCAACGAAAGTTTCCCCTTGCAATTCGTTCCGCGATCGTCATATACTCCTATTTCATGCGGTTCGTCGTCGCCAACTCGTTTCGATTTTGGTTCTGGTATCGGACCTGACTTCGAACGGGTGGCGCTGACGCAGGTACAAAAAGAAGTTCACAGCCCACTCGAAAGAGTGGGTTTTTTATTTTAAAGGGCTCACACAAGAGAATGATTATCTCCATGAAGCGGCATTCGACCAGAGAAGAGATCGACCAGGTCTGCGAGCGCATCCGGGACTTCGGCTACAAGGTGCATTCGATCGAAGGCGAGGAGCGCGTCGTGATCGGCGTCGTGGGAATTGGCGATGTCACGGCCTGCCTCGAGTCGGTGGAGGCGATGCCGCAGGTGGAAAAAGCCGTGCGCATCTCGGCCCCTTACAAATTCGTGAGCCGCGAATTCCGCCCCACTAAGACCCGGGTTCGCGCCAACGGCGTCGAGATCGGCGGGGACGAGTTCATCGTGATGGCCGGCCCGTGCTCGGTCGAAAGCGAGAAACAGATCCTGCAAGCGGCCGCGGGAGTGGCGCGCTGCGGCGCAAAGTTCCTGCGCGGCGGCGCGTTCAAGCCTCGCACGTCCCCGTACGACTTCCAGGGTCTCGAGGAAGAGGGCTTGAAGCTGCTGCGGAAGGCCAAGGAAGCGACCGGCCTCGGCATCATCACCGAGGTGATGAGCGACCGCGACGTGGATCTGGTAGCCTCCTACGCCGACATTCTCCAGATCGGCGCGCGCAACATGCAGAACTTCTCGCTGCTCAAGACGCTGGGCCGCTGCGGCCGCCCCGTGCTGCTGAAGCGCGGCATGAGTTCGACGGTCAAGGAACTGCTCATGTCGGCCGAGTACGTGGTGGCGCACGGCAACCCGGACGTGATCCTCTGCGAGCGCGGCATCCGGACGTTTGAGACCGTGACGCGGAACACCTGCGACATCGCGGCAATCGCGGCGCTGAACGAACTTACTCATCTGCCGGTGCTGCTCGATCCGAGCCATGCCACGGGCAAGCGCAGCCTGGTGCCGGCGCTCTCGCGGGCTGGCGTGGCGATCGGAGCCGACGGTCTGATCGTCGAGGTGCATCCCTGGCCGGACAAGGCGATGAGTGACGGCGCTCAGTCGCTCGATCTGGCGCAGTTCGAACGGATGATGGCGGATCTCGATCCCTACGTCTCGCTGTGGAAGACGTCGCGCGCCGCCGAGCTTGCCCTGGCGCTGTAGTCCTCCTTCGCTGTGAAAGCCCGGCTTCATCCTCTGCAGCTCGCCGCCGCGCTGCTGCTCGTCTGCGTGTGTGTGCTCGGCGGGCTTTACTGGCGCCGGCTTGCCGTGCGCATAACGCCCGCGGCGCTGATGGCGTTTCTCCCGGATGGCGACGGCACGCGACTGTACGTCGATTTCGGCGCGGCGCGCGGCGCGGGCCTGCTCCGGCTGATCGGCGGGGACGCTTCTGATCAGGATGCCGATTACCGGCGGTTCGTCAGCCAGACCCGGTTCGATTATCAGCGCGATCTCGATGCGGCGGCCGCTGTGTTCCTGAGCGGCGGCGAATTTTTCATTCTTCGCGGACGCTTCGACTGGCCTACGTTGATCCGCTACGTGAATGACCAGGGCGGCTCTTGCGGCAACGGCTTCTGCCAAATGAATGGCAGCCGTCCGGACCGCAAGATCTCGTTCTATCCAGTGCGCAAGAACCTGCTGGCGTTCGCCGTGAGCCCCGATGACGCGGCCGCGAAGCGAGTTCGCGAGGGCGCCGCTCGCGCCGGATCGGCGCCGGACGGCCCGCTGTGGATCAGCACGCGCGCCGCGACGCTGGAACAGTCGCCGCTGATCCCGGCGCCCGCCCGCCCGCTGCTCGCGGCGCTCGACGCAACCGGACCGATTGTGTTTACGCTCTCGCCCGCCGGCGATGGCCTCGCGCTTAAGGCGCAGTTCGATTGCCGCGACGCATCCGCGGCCACATTGCTTGAAGCCCAGCTCGAAGCCGCCACCGCCGGACTTCGCGGAGCCCTGGCGCGGCAGCACGCGGGGCTGGACCCGGCCAGCGTGCCCGGCGTGCTCACCAGCGGCACGTTCCGCGCGCGCGACGCCCGCGTAATCGGCGAGTGGCCGCTCTCCCGGCTGCTGAGCGCGAACGCGGACCAGCGCGGCGCGAACTGATCCGATGCCCGATGCGCCGGGGGTTCTCTGCTGCGGAAATCTTGTGCTCGACACGCTGGTCCTTCCGGCGCCCGAAACTCCGGTGTGGAACACCAGTCACTGGGTCGAGTCGATCGAACAGCACCTCGGCGGCAACGGGGCGAACACAGCCTACACCATCGCGCGGCTCGGCGTCGCCTCGCGCCTGGCCGGATGCATCGGCCGTGACCCGGCCGGCGAGCGGCTGCTCGCGATCCTTGGAACCGCGGGCGTCGATACGTCCTTCGTCGAGCGGGTCGATGGACCGACGGCATCGAGCGTCGCGCTGGTACGCGCGGATGGGGCGCGCGCGCTGATGCATTGCCCCGGAGCGAGCCTCGCGGCATTCCGTGCGCCGCCGCCGCTCGACCGGGGACTGAGCCGCGGCTGCGGCTTCCTCCACGTGGGCAATCCGTTCGGCGTGCCCGGCCTGCGCACGAACGCAAGCGCGATCCTTCGCGACGGCCGCGCGCTGGGCCTGAGGACTTCGCTCGATGCCGGCTGGGATTCGCGCGGCGAATGGATGGCCGTCCTCGGCCCGTGCCTCGCGGAAACCGGCACGTTGTTCGTGAATCAGCTCGAAGCGCATCGCCTGTCCGGGCACGGCGAACCGTCGCGCGCCGCGGCTGCGCTGCGCGACGCGGGCGCCGGCTGCGTGGTGATCAAGCTCGGCGCCGAGGGTTGCCTTGTGCTCACCGCGGACCGGGAGTTCCGCTCACCCGGCCTCCGCGTGCCGGTGCGCGACACTACCGGCGCGGGGGACTGTTTCTCCGGCGGCTTCGTCACCGCTCTCGCCCGCGGCTTCGATCTGGAACGCGCGGCGCGATTCGCCAATGCCGTGGGTGCGCTGAGTGTCACCGCGCTCGGCAGCGTCGCCGCGTTGCTCTCCTTCGACGACACGGTCGCCTGGATGGGCGCTCAGCCGGCGTGATGAAATCCGCGTGGACGCAAAAAGGCCCCGGACGGCGGGGAATGGATCGCCGTCCGGGGCCGCCCGAGCGTCGGCTCAGTAACCGCCGTGCTTCCGGGCAAACCCGTCCACGGTCCAGATCGTAATGTTGCTCGCGTTGTCGTCCACCGCGGCGAAGTAGAGCTTGCCGCCGAACATCGCCAGGTTGAGCCCGAACGAGCCGCCCTGGTTTGGATCGACCGAAACCTCGGCGACGAACTTACCGCCGGGGGTAAACTCGACCAGTTCGCTCGGCTGATTCGGATCGCCGTTGATCACGTCGCTGTTGGCGACGATAAGATCGCCGTTCGGAGCGAGCACCAGACCCAGCGGCCCGTGCAGATGCGTCTGGTCCTGGTAGGCGGCGAAGCCCATCGGCCCGGCCTCGGTCATTTTCCCGGCATTGGCGATGCCCACAATCGAGTTCTCGTAGCTGGCCGCGACGTACAGCGTGTCGCGGAAGGCGTCGTAGGCGAGACCCGTCGGCCCGACCTCGAGCGCGGCCGGATCGCCGCGGTGGTTGAAGCCCGTCGCGATGACATAGGCATCCGTGACGTTAATATGCTCCGACGTGAGCGAGATGTCGATGCGCGAGATGGTTCCGTTGAGCACGTTCGCGACGAAGATCTGCGCCGTCGATCCCATGTCGTGTACCGTCAGATCCCACGGACCGTCGACGAACTGGCTGCTCGCGTAGGTCCAGATGACCTTGCCGGAGGCGTCGAGAGCGATGAGCGAGCCCGCGCCGGCGGTAGCCGACGTCCCATCGCTCGTCGGCAGATTGGCGGCGAGCACCACGCCCGCCTTCAGGACCTGCAGCCCGGTGCTCAGGCCGATACCCGCCTGGCCCTGATAGAACAGCGACTGCTGGCCATTGCGGATCAGCACGATCGTCGTGCCGGTGCCCTGAAGGTTCTGGCTGTTGTTGTAGTTCGAGACAAGCAGGTCGCCTTCACGCAGCATGCCCGTGCCCTCAAAGCCTTCCGGCACGAACGAGACGCCGTAGGGGTTGACATCGCCGTTGGACGGGACCGTCGATACAGTCGCCGAAAAATCCAGGTTGCCGAGAACGGACTGGAAACCCGGCTCCTGCGCGGCCAGGCGCGGGCTTGCGGTTGCGAACGCCAGCGCCGCGCCGAGAAGACCGGTCCGGACTGCTCGCCCCCAGGCGGGGCGGCTGCACGTTTGCGCGGAACAGGCGGCCGCGCGGGGATTCAGGAAATGAAACATGGTAGTGATCCTCATTTTTCGAATTTGTCCTGCGCGCTGCTTTCGGTTCCGATTCGCGTTACGCGCCGTGTGACAGATCGAGCGTAGCCGGGATCGATATGGGAAGTCGTAAGGTTGGAGTTAGTTTGCGGTTAATTGTCGCGGCGTGATTTCGCTTGGGGCTCGGCGGGCGATGGGACGTCGTTCGAGTCCGTACCGAGGCGAACGATCAACTCGACAAATTCGCTAAGGGAGGAGAAATGGCCTGAGCGGCCGGTATCGACATGTTCGAGCCGCCCGCGGAATACGCTATGGTCTGGGTCCGAATCCGGGCGAAGTTGAATGACGAAGTCGTGCTTCAAGGATGCTGCCTTCGAAAACGCCCGACGTCCATGCGGTGTCCGATTGCCGGATCCGCCGGGCCGTCGGCTGTCTCCTGGTTCCCAGCGTACCCAGTTCCAGGCGAAGAGTCGTAAAGCTACGGTTAGGAAACGGTTAATCCGCAGGAATTCCTCCATGAACTCGTGTTATGGGCGCCGCGCGGCGCGGGAATAGCCGGGCGCGCGGCCGGCCAGGCTGGCCCGCAGCGGGTGCGTTTCGGGTAGCGAAGCGGCAAGGCGCTGAACGGCTTCGGCCGAGGCGGCGGCGAGCGAATCGGCTTCCTCCCCTTCGTCGCGCGCGCGGGCGATCTCGGACGCCGTCGCGAGCACGCGCCACTCCGCGAGGGGCGCCGCGCCGGACTCGATCGACTTTCGCGCCTGCCCGATCGCGGCATGGGCGCGCGCCAGATCGCCCTGCGCCTGCGCGATCCGCGCCAACAGGAGGTGCGCCAGCGCGACATACGTCTTCTGTCCGGACTGCGACGCCAGACCCAGCAGCATCTGCGCCTCGCGCGCGGCGTCGCCGAGGCAGCCGCGCGTGAGATACAGCTCGGCCCGCGTTTGGCGGAAGGGCATGCGGAAGACCCAGTCCAGACAGTACGGGCCGGCTTCCGTCTCCTGGACGACCCGCAGCAGGCATTCCCGCGCGGCCGGCAGATCGCCGAGCCCAAGATGCGCCTCGCCAAGCATGGTGAGCGCTATGAGACGCGGGAACCCGGCGCGTGCGGTGGGAAGCGCCCGTTCGCAGATCTCCTTCGCGCCGGCGAAGTCGAAAGCGTGCGCATGGAGCCGGGCGAGCACCATGTTCAACACGGTCTCCGCGGTCGCGTTGCCGTTTTTCACCGAAAGATCGATGCCCTGATGCAACACTTCGAGCGCGCGGCCCCACTCGCCGAGATGCAGCAGCGCCCACGCCTGGAAGTAAAGGCACGAAATGTAGAGGAACGCGTCGCCGGTGTCGAGCGAGATGCGCAGGCCCTCGGCCGCAACGTCCCATGCCTGCCACTCTTCGCTCCGGTAGGTCAGGAAGAACGAATACGACATCAGATGCAGGCCCAGATAACCGGTATCGCGCGAAGCCCGCGCCGCCTCGACGGCCGCGACGACATCGCGGAAGTGTCCGTCGTCCCAGCCGGTGAGCCGGATGGAGCGGCTGGCGTAATAGCCGCGCGCATGCACGTGCAGTTCGGGCGGCTCGATCCCGCGGCTCAGCTCGACGGCGCGCGCCGCTACCTCGAGGCTGCGGTCGTGATCGGTCCAGAACAGCACGGCGCTGAGCTTCAGCAGCGCGCGGACTTCCCAGTCGAGGCGCCGCGACGCGCGGGCCAGATCGATGAGACGCTCGTAGGCGCCGATCGCGCCGGAATGGTCGTCCAGGGCCCGAAACAGCATTCCGCGCTCCTCGAGGATCTCCGCTTCCAGCTCATCGCGCCCGCCGACAGGCAAGCGGCCGACCAGCAGCATCGCGCGGCCGAGCTGGTCCAGCGCCTCGCGATTCGCCGAGCGGCTGGCCGAGGTCCGCGCCGACAGGCGCAGATACCGGATCGCGCGGGCAAAATCGCGGCCTTGCTCGAAATGCACGGCTAGTTCGGCGGAGATCTCTTCCAGATGATCCGCGAACGCCCGCTCTTGGAACTCGCCGATACGGCGGTGCAGCAACACGCGCCGCGGCTCCGGCACCGCGTGATAGAGGACGTGCTGATACAGGACGTGGGTGAATCCGTAGCGCTCGAGCAGAGAGCCGTCGTTCAGTTGAATCATCTTCGCCGGCCGGAGGAACTGGCCGCGCCGCACCAGATCCTCACAAACGCTTTCCAGGTCCGGCAGCTCGCCGGCAAGGCCGCCGCCGAGAGTCCGTGTCGAGAACTCCATCCCCGCCACGCTCGCCACCGAAAGGATACGCCGGTCGTCCGGCGAAAGACGCTCCATCTGCTTCTCGATCAACTGCTGCAGGCTGTCCGGAATGCCAAGGCCGATGTCGGCGAGCGGAAGGGCCAGCTTCCACGCGGAGCCAGCGCGCACGATCTGGCCGCTGGCGATCAGAAAATCGACGACGTTCACCAGGAACAGCGGATTGCCGTCGGTGCGCTGATGGATCAGCGCGGCCAGCTCGCCGGGAAACTCCGAGTGCGGAAATCGAAGCGCGAGGTATCGCCCGACAGCCTCGGGGGAGAGGAACTCGACCGCCAGCTCCGCCGAGCGCCGGTGAATTTGCAGCTCCCGCTTGAGCGCCCGGAGCGGGTGCTGTTTGACGATCGCTTCCACGGGCCTGTACGTGCCCAGAACCAGCAGGCGCGCCGGCTCGCGTCCGCGCGCCAGATAGCCGATAAGGTCAACCGTCGAGTAATCGGACCAGTGCAGGTCTTCCAGCACGAGCACGAGCGGGGTCTCCGCGGTCAGCGCCTCGATGGCTTCCCCGATTTCGCGAAGCATGCGGTCCTTGGCCGCGCCGAGCACCTCGCGCTTCAGCGCCTCGCGGTTCGAGTCGGAGACCAGCGAAGGCATCTGCGCGAGCCACGCGGGTGCGTGGCGGCGAAGCAGCTCCACGAATCTCTCGCGCCCCGGCTGCCGGCACAGCCGCGCTAGCGCGCCGAGCACCGGGAAGTACGGCTCCCCTTCGCCGAAGTGTTCGAGGCACTGCCCGTGCGCGATCCAGACCGCGGAGTCGGGCCGGAGCCTCTCGACGAACGTCTCGACCAGCGTGGTCTTTCCGATGCCTGTCTCGCCGGTGATGAAAACGACCTGTCGCTCGCCGGCGAGGGCACGCTCCATCCACGACTGCAGGCGGGCCAGATCCCGCTCCCGCTCGATCGCCCGCACCGTCGCGGCCACCGCCGGCAGTCCATCCCGTTCGATCTCGCCCACGAAACGATAGCCGCGCCGGTGCGCCGTCTCGATGAACCGCGGCGCGCTGCTGGTGTCGCTCAACGCCTTCCGGATCTCGGCAACCGATACTTTCAGCACGCCTTCGCCCACGTGCGTCTCCGGCCACACGGCATCGAGCAGCTCGTCCTTGGTCACCAGGCGGCCGGGATTTTCCACCAGGTAGCGCAGCACGCCGAACGCCTTCCGGCCCAACGCGATGGACGTGTTGTCCTTCCACACGCACTCGTTGGCGATATCCAGCCGGAATGGTGGGAAGACAATTTGGGCGTGAGCAGACAAACGGGGTAGCCTTCGATCATTCTATCCCCAGACGCGGCGTCCGGCCGAACGCCTGCGCTCGACTATCATGGACACTGATGTACGTCGCCGCATTCCTGGCTGCCGTTTTTCTTGCCGCGGGCGCGCCCAACGCGGGGAAGAGTCAGGGATATATTTACACGCGCGTGGGCAACGCCTCCGACGCGGCGACGAAGCCTTCGCCGGGCTATCTCCTCGCGGGCGGCGGCGCGGATCTGGACGAAGCCTTCGCGTGGTTCTGCGCGAAAGCGAACGGCGGCGATCTCGTCGTCCTGCGGGCATCGGGCGACGACGCTTATAACGGCTATATCCGGCGCGTCTGCCCATCGCTCAACTCCGTCGCCACGCTGATCGTGTCCTCGCGCGACGGCGCGCGCGCGGACTTCGTTTCCGCCGCGGTCCGCCACGCCGAAGCCCTGTTCATCGCCGGCGGCGATCAGGCCCAGTACATGAACCTCTGGCAAGGCTCGCCACTGCAAGACGAGATCAACTCCGCCGTCGCGCGCGGCGTGCCGATCGGCGGCACAAGCGCCGGCCTCGACGTGCTGCCGGAGTTCGTCTACTCCGCGCTCAACGGCGCCGTCACGTCGGCGCAGGCGCTCACCGACCCATTCGACGAACGCGTAACGCTGGCGCGTCATTTTCTCCGCATCCCTCTCCTCGCCGGAACCATCGCCGACGCGCACGTCGCGGCCCGCGACCGCCTGGGCCGCGATCTGGCATTCCTCGCGAGGATCACGGGCCAGGACTGGGCGGGCGAGGCCCGCGGGATCTTTCTCGACGAGAAAACCGCCGCGCTGCTCGAGCCGGGCGGCCAGGCGTCCATCGTTGGATCCGGCGCCGCATACTTCGTCCGCCTCACGGGCAAGGCCGAAAACTGCAACCCCGGCGACCCGCTGACGTTGCATCGCGCCTCCGTCTACCGCGTGGCCGCGCGTGGCAGCTTCGACCTGCTCGCCTGGAGCGGCGCGGGCGGCGAGGCGTATTCGGTGTCGGCCGATAACGGCAAGCTGCAATCGACGCGGCCGGGCGGCAACGTCTACTGAGCCGCGCCGCCGCACGTGAGAGATCAGTCGGGCGGATCGAGCACCGCGGCCGACGAGCGTGGGGAGCGCGGCGCGGGCTTCCTGCGCGCCATAACGTAGGCGTGCGGATCGCCGGGCGGCCGGCGAAACAGCCGCGCCGCGCGACGCAAAGGAGCCGCGACAGCGCGCAGCAGGCCGGCCCAGGCGCCGTGCCTCCGCTCGCGGGGCGCCGATCGAGCCTCGAACTCCGCCAACTCGTTCACGAAGCGCTCGGCATCGTCCATGCGCCGATCCTACCGCCTCGCCGGCCCGTTCTTCAGCGCGCCAGCATCCGCCACGTCAACCACGCGAGGCCCGCAAGGTAGCCGGCCGCGGCCTGATATTCCTGGTTCTTGCGGTACAGCGCCCAGCGAAACTGCCCGTCCGTTCCGCTCGCCGGCGGCCATGGCACAAGCTTCCGCACTTCCTTCGCGTACTCCGCGTATTCGGGAAAGAGCCGGCGCAGGTGCTGCTCCTCGAGTTCGATCACCGGCAGATAGACGAACAGGAACACGGCCGCGAACAGGATCGCCAACTCCCAGCGGCGCGCGGCGACGACCAGCCCGGCCGCAACCAGCAGCGTCCCCAGGTAGAGCGGATTGCGCACCCACGCATACGGCCCCGAGCGCGCCAGACGCTGGTTCTTCTCGAGGTGTCCCGCGGCCCAACCCCGCAGCGACAACCCGGAGGCCGATACCGCCACTCCCGCGGCCAGTTCAAACGGCGCCGGCCGCGCGAGCCACGCGAAGGCCGCCACGAGAAGGAATCCGCTCGGGACGCGCAGGCGCGCCACAACATCCGCGTACGCCTTCGGAAACTGTGCGCCGCTCAGGTTCGCGCCCCCTCGCTGCGCGCCGCAAGCCGCACCCGCAGCTCGTCCATCACCATCGCCGGCGTCACCGCGCGCATGTCCGCGCCCACTTCGCGCCCACGCCCGTAGCTTACTGCCGCGCCCGGCGTGCGCAGCACCGCGATGGTCCCACCGTAGGGCCCGTTCCTGTCCGGATCGGTGGGCCCGAAGATCGCAACCCCGGGCTTATCGAGCGCGGCCGCCAGGTGCATCGGACCGCTGTCGAGGCCAACCACGCCCGTCGCGCGCCGTGTCGCGTCAATCAAGCCGGCCAGGCTCGAGGCGTGCGCGATGGTGTGCTCGACCGCGATCGGGCTCCGATCGTTCAGCACCAGCTTCATGCCCCATTCGCGTCCGATCATCGCGCCCAGCGTCGAGTAATTCTCGATCGGCCATTGCTTGGCGCCCCAGCCCGCGAACGGGCTGGCCAGTATGAACGGACCGTCCGGAAGCTGCCCCTCGGCGCGTCCGGCGGGCAGAGGAAACGTCCGCAGTGGGTTCGAGACACCGGCCGCCGCCGCCAGTTCCAGATTCCGCTCGACCACGTGCCGCGCCGTCGCGCGGACGCGGCTCGAGTAGAACCACGCCGCGGCCCGCTCCCGCGTCCTATCGAAGCCGAGAATCCGCTCCGGCCGCGCGACCGCCGCCACCAGCGCCGATTTGATCAGACCTTGGAAATCCACCGCCAGATCGAATCGCCGCGCTCGCAATTGGCGCCACGCGCCGCGCAGGCCGCCCGTCGTTTTCCAGTCGATCGCAATGACGCCGTCCACGTACGGGTTGCCTTCGAGCAGCGGCGCCCATCGCTCCTCGATCGCCCATTCGAGCGTCGAGCCCGGTAGTCCGTGCTTCAGACTCGCCGCGGCCGGCAGCGCGTGAATCACGTCACCCATCGCTCCAAGCCTCACGACCAGGATGCGCAGCGTTTCCCGGCTCAATCCGCCGCCCCGCAACGCTGGCGGACACGCCGCATGAACGCAAGGCGCGCGTCTTCATCGCCCAGGCTTACCGTCTCCGTCCCCGCGGGCGCGTCGCCCACCGCGACATAATCCACCGCGCGCAGAGCGGCCGCCAACTCCGCGCGCGCGCGCGCCGCAAGCAGCGGCCGTTCTCCCTCATCGTCGAGGACGGCAACGAGAACCGTCCCGGGCTTCTTTGACGCTTCGATTTTCCCGGCCTGATACGCCAGCAGCGGATCGAACCGGCCTCGCAGCCACATCACCTTCCGCCCGGCCGTCCGCCGCACGATCTCTTCGGCCGGGAGAATCTTCGTTCGCGAATCCAAGGTTTGTCCCAAACCCTCTATTGGACCAGTTCGCCTCCCGCCGCGCCACCGCCCGCGGCGGGCAGTTGCGTAACAGGTGGCCATCCTCGTACAATGAGGTCGAGGAGAACCCGTTTCATGCAATGGACGAAGCCCGAAGTTCAGGAAGTTGCTCTCAACTGCGAAGTCACCAGCTACTCCGGCACTGACTACTAAGCTCGGGGCGTCCCGGAGCCACGCCTCGAGACGCCTCGGATGTTAATCCAGATCCTTGGCGCAGCCGCGGGCGGCGGATTTCCGCAATGGAACTGCGGCTGCTCCAATTGTTCCCGCCTTCGCGCCGGCCAGTTTGCCGGCTCCCCTCGCACGCAAATACAGGCCGCCGTGTCGCTCGACGGCGAAGCGTGGTTTCTCCTTGGCGCTTCGCCGGATTTGCGCCGGCAGATCGGCGCCTTCCCGCCTCTTCATGCGAAGCCCGGCTCGCGCAACACGCCCATCGAGGGCATCGTGTTGACCGCGGCCGAAGTGGACCAATGCCTCGGCCTGCTGCTGCTGCGCGAGTTCGAACCGCTGCGCGTTTACTCGACTCCTTCGGTGCGCAAGATCCTGATCGAGGACAACTCGCTGTTCGGAGTTCTGCGCCGCAGTCCCGGCCAGGTAAATTGGATGGACATCCAACCGGCGCGGCCGTTCCAGCTCACCGGGCGCGCGCCAGATAGCCCGCGGATCGAGTGTGAGCCGATCCCGCTGCCCGGTTCGTTCCCCGGCTTCGTCACGCGCGATCTTCCCGCTCACGAGGCCGTGCTGGGATTGAAACTGACCGCACCTTCCGGGCGAAGCGCGTTCTATCTGCCCGGCGCGGCGCTGACATCGGAACTTGCCGCGCGGCTCGACGATTGCGATGTGCTGCTGCTCGACGGAACGTTTTGGGATGACGGCGAGCTCATCCGCGCGGGCGTGAGCGGCCGCACCGCGCGCTCGATGGGACACACGCCCATCTCGGGACCCGGCGGATCGCTGGAACTGCTCGCCACGCTGCGCAAACCGCGAAAGATTTTTCTCCACATCAACAACACGAACCCGATCCTCGACGAGGCGGGCGCCGAGCGCCGGCAAGTGGGCGAAGCGGGCTGGGAAGTCGCATACGATGGTATGGAGGTGCGTCTCTGACATCGTACGAAACTACGCCGCTCACCCCGCACGAACTGCGCGCCCGCCTGCGCGACGTGGGCGAAGAGCGGTACCACCACAAGCACCCCTTCCACCTGCGGATGCACGATGGCCGGCTCGACCGCAATCAGATGCAGGCCTGGGCGCTGAACCGCTACTACTACCAGAGCGTCATCCCGCGCAAGGACGCGATCATCCTTTCGCGCTCCTCCGACCCCGCGTTCCGCCGCGCATGGCGGAAGCGGATCGTGGATCACGATGGCGATGCGGGCTCCGCGAAACCCGGCGGCATCGAGAAATGGGTGCTGCTCGCCGAGGCGGCCGGCCTCGACCGCGAACGCGTCCTGTCCTGCCATGAAATCCTGCCCGCGGTTCGCTACGCCGTGGACGCTTACCTCGATCTGGTGAGCCAGGGCAGCTTCCTTGAAGCCGTCGCGTCGTCGCTCACCGAGATGTTCTCGCGCGATCTCATCAGCCTCCGCATGGACCGGCTGCGGGTTCACTATCCGTGGCTCTCGTCCGGCCTCGCCTACTTCGAGGGGCGCCTTTCGCAGGCGCCCGAGGACGCCGGCTTCGCGCTCGCCTGGGTCACGGAAAACGCGCGCGATCGCGCCCAGCAGGAGCTGGCCATCGGCGCCCTGCGCGCGAAGTGCGACATTCTCTGGGCGCAGCTCGACGCGCTGTATTTCGCCTACGTCGAGCCAGGCTGGCCGCCGCACGGGGCGTTTCCGCGCGTGAACGAGACTGTCTCCGCCGCGAAATGAAACCCACGCCCGAGAGCACGCCCCGGCTGCGGCCCGGATGCCGTCTCGGCGCGCCGCCTTCCGGCGCGGACCTGCTGCTGGTCCCCGAGGGCGCGCTGCGGCTGACGGGCCCGGCGCCCGCGATCGTTGCCCTGTGCGATGGCGCGCGGACCTTCGCCGAAATCGTCGACGCGCTCGCCGCGATTCATCCCGGCGCGCCGCGCGAGCGCATCGAAGATGACGCGGGCGAACTGCTCGTCCGATTGCGCGACCGCCGCGCCTTGGACTTCTGATGCCTGGCGGCCCGCTCGCATTGATCGCCGAGTTGACGCACCGCTGCCCGCTGCACTGCGTGTATTGTTCGAATCCGCTCGAAATGCGTACCCGTGCCGAGGAGCTGTCTACCGTTGCGTGGACGCGCATCTTCGCCGAGGCCGCGCAGGCCGGCGTCTTGCAGCTTCATCTCACGGGCGGCGAGCCGCTCGCCCGCGCCGACCTCGCCGATCTGGTTCGCACCGGCCGCCAGTCGGGCCTCTATGTGAACCTGATCACCTCCGGGCTCGGCCTCAACGAAGAGCGGATGGCGGCGCTCGTCGAAGCCGGCCTCGATCACGTGCAGTTGAGCATGCAGGACTCGAGCGAAGAGTCCGCTAACGAGTTCGCGGGCGCGCGCGCCCATGCGCACAAGCTGCGCGCCGCGGCTCTGATCCGGCGCCACCCCGTAGCCTTCACCCTGAACCTGGTCGTCCACCGCCGCAATCTCGACCGTCTCGAAGCCTCGATCGCGCTCGCCGAACAGCTCGCCGCGGATCGCCTCGAGATCGCCAACGTGCAGTATTACGGCTGGGCGCTTACGAACCGCGCCGCGCTGCTGCCCAGCCGCGAGCAACTCGATCGCTCGATCGGGGTGGTCGAGGCCGCGCGCGAGCGCCTCAAGGGCCGCATGCGTATCGAGTTCGTCGTTCCGGATTACTACTCGCGCTTCCCGAAGCCCTGCATGGGCGGCTGGGCGCGCACGCTGATGCTTGTCGATCCCTCGGGCCGGGCGATGCCGTGCCATGCCGCGGGAGTCATCCCCGGCATGCGGTTCGACTCGCTGGCCGAGCGGCCGCTCGAATGGGTGTGGAACGAGTCGGAGAGCTTCCGCCGTTTTCGCGGCGAAGACTGGATGGCCGAGCCCTGCCGGAACTGCGACCGCCGCGCGATCGACTTCGGCGGCTGCCGCTGCCAGGCGTTCCTGCTGGCCGGCGACGCCTCCGCCACGGACCCCGTCTGCTCGCTCTCCCCCGCGCGGCCGCTCGTCGATCGCATTCTCGCCTCCATCGAACCGGCTTCCTCGGAATTCGTCTATCGCATCGACCCCGCATGAGCGCCGGCCCGTTCCGCTCGTTCGCGCACCGCCGGTTTGCGATTGTCTGGGCGGGCATGGCCTGCTCGGCCATCGGCACGTGGATGCAGATCATCGCGCAGAGCCTCGTCACGCTGCGCGTCACGCATGGCTCGGCCTTCGCGCTCGGCGGCGTGTTGCTCGCCCAAGCCGCGCCGTTTCTTCTGTTCGCGCTCATCGGCGGAGGCATCGCCGACGCGGTCGACAAGCGCACGCTGCTGCTCGTCTCGCAATCGTCGCTCGCCGCACTCGCGGCGCTGCTCGGCGCGTTGACCGCGGCCGGGCGCATCGAGCTGTGGATGATCCTCGCGATCGCGTTCCTCAGCGGCTCGATCCTCAGCGCCGATCAACCCGCGCGCGCCGTGCTCCTTCCCTCGCTCGTGCCCGATGCCGAACGCACCAACGCCATTGCGCTTCAGTCGACGGTCTTTCAAGGCGCCTCGATTGTTGGCCCGGCGCTCGCGGGCATCGTCGCGGCGCGGATCGGCTACTCCGCCTGCTTCTATTTCAACGCGCTGTCGTACCTCGGCGTGCTCATAGCGCTCCTCGCAATACGGGATGGATCGAGACCAACGGCCCAGCCGCGCCAGCCGGTCGCGCGCGCTCTCGCCGAGTTGTTCGACGCCATCCGCCGCGACGGCGTTCTCGGGTGGGCGTTGTCGGGCTACGCCCTCATGCTTTTCGCCACACCGTCGGCCGCGCTCTTGCTGCCGGTGCTCGCACGCTCCGTGTGGCGCATTCCGGATTCTCGCCTGGGAATTCTCTTTGCCTGCTCCGGGCTGGGCGCGGTCGCCGGATCGCTGTGGATCGCGCATCGCGGCGATCGCGGCTCGAAGGGCGCCGTCCATGCGATCGGGATGTTCGCCTCCGCCGTGTCGCTCGCCGTGTACCCGAACGTTCGCCCGCCGTGGATGATCGCCTCTCTGCTGTTCTCCGGAGGCGCCGGCCAGGCGGTCACTTCGGCAATCACGTCGACGCTACTCCAGGGCCGCGTGCCGCCGCGTCTTCGCGGACGAGTGATGAGCTTGAACACGCTGCTTCTCATGGGGGTTCGGCCGCTCGGCGATTTTCCCGCCGGCATGTTGATCGGACTCGCCGGACCGCAACGCGCCGCACTGCTCTGCGCGACGCTGGTCGCAGCCGGCGCGGCGCTCCTGCTGCCCTCGCGCAACCCGCTGCGCTCCGCGTGAGCGCGCGGCCGGCGGCTCGGCTACACGATCCCGGCCAGCTTCTCTTGGATTTGTTCCGCCGTGAACGGCTTGCGAATATAGCCCGCCGCACCCAACTGAATCGCCTGCATGACTTTATCCTGCCCGCCCTCGGTGGTCACAATGATCACCGGCAGCTTGCCCCAGCTCTCGTTAGCCTTCATGCTGGCAAGAAACTCGAGCCCATCCATGTTCGGCATATTGAGGTCGGAGAAAACCAGTCCTACTTCCAGCGAGGCCAGCTTCGCCAGCGCCTCTCGTCCGTCCCCGGCCTCGTAAACTTCGCCTACCGGCAGATCGGCGTGGCGCAGAATCCGCTCGATGATCTTTCGTATCGCCGCCGAGTCGTCCACGATGAGGACGTTAAAAGACATGTTCGGGTCTCCTCATGACCATATCGGCGCAAATCCTCCAGCCCCTTAGGGCGATAAGGGGGAACTCCTTGATATTTCAAGGCCCCGGTTCGAGGGCGTGGAAGCGAAATTCGTGACGCGCGTCGCGGTAAATCAGCGGCGGACGCACGGGCGGGTGCGCCCGAAGCCACGCCTGCCCGGCCGGGGACGCGTTGAGAAAGTCGTACGCCGTTGCCTCGAGCCAGAGGGGCGCGTGCTCGGAACGCGCGTAGGCGCAAGCCCGGTCCAACTCACCCGGATCGTCGCGCTCCAGCCCGATCCATGCGGCCTGTGGGTTGAAGTAACTGATGGTCCACAGGTCGGGATGAAACCGATGGAAGACGATCGGAGTCCCGGCCGGCCAGTCGGGCGCGAACTGCCGCGCGCAGGCAAGCGGTGCGTTCCGCTCCACGCGCGAGCCCGGATAAATCACGAACGCCAGATTCCAGCTCAGCAGGAGGGCGGCCAGCGCGCCGGCTAAACGCGCGCCCGTCGCGGGCCACTCGAGGCTGGCGCAGATCAGCAGCAGCGGCGGCAAATAAAACAGCCGGTAAAACGTATTTCGCGGCATCCACGCCAGCAGGAACAGCGCGTACGCGGCTACCCACAGGACCGCGGCGCGCGGCGGAGGCTTCAAGCGGGGCCGCTCGGCGGAACGCAGCCAATACGCAATCGCACCCGCCGACGCCGCGACCCCCGATAGCATCGCCACACTCAACGCGCCCGGCTCGAGCGCGTCCGGACGGCCTCCGAAAAACAACCGCAGCGTGCCCAGCAGCCCGAGCGCCGCGCCGCGCAACGGGTTCCACGAGAAGCCCGAGTCCGGCGAATGGGAAACCACCCACGCCGCGAATCCCGCCATCCGCCAGGAGCCGCTTACCACGCGGTACGCCGCCGCATAGGCCAGGAAAACCACCCCGAGCGACAGGGCCGCGGCCGGCGCCCGGCGCTTCGCTGGCGCGCGCATCAGCGCCGCCGGCAAAAACAAAATCGCCAACTCGTGAAACAACATCGCGCCGGCTACCGCCAGCGCCGCCGCGATCCCGCGCCCGCGCGCCGCGAGCCGCCAGGCGCAGAGCATCAGGAAGATGGCTGGAATATAGGCGCCGGCGTCGGTCGCGAACTTCCACCAGGTGGCCGAAAACGCCAGCACGAGCGCGCCCGCCAGCGCCGCCGCCCGCCCGGCGCCCGCCTCGCGCAACGAGCCGAACATCAGCGCGACGCACGCCGCGGCCAGCACGCTGTTGGCCCACTGCAGGACGAACAGCGCCCGCGTGGGAATGCCCAGCGCCTCCACCGCCAGCCACAGCACGCGTCCCGCGGGCATATACAACAGATGATTCGGATGCAGCAGTTGGCCGAGCGTATAGCCTCGCTCGATGGCGATGGCGCTCGCGACGCCGTCCCAATAGTACGAACGCCCCGGCAACAGCAGATACACAACCAGCGGCAGAAGCAGCGGAAGATGAGCGAGGCGCGGCCGCGGCACGCTTCAGTGTAACCGCCGACTTCGCCAGCTCATGCCCGCGCTTCGTTCGCGGCTTCGTCACCCAGCTTGCGCCCCGGCACGAGATAACCGCGCACGTAGTCCCGCACCGCGTCTTCCAGGCTCGTCATCGGTTCCGCGTATCCGGTCGCGCGAAACAGCCCCATCTCGGCCCGCGTGTAGTATTGATACTTTGGCCGCAGGGTCTCCGGCATCTCGATAAACTCGACCCGCGGCGCCATCTCGAGCGCGGCGAACAGCGCGTTGGCCAGGTCCAGCCACGAGCGCGCCTCGCCGCTGCCGATGTTATACAGTCCGCCGGCCACGTCCAACCCGGCCATGTGAACGGTCATCTTCACGGCGTCCTTCACGTAAAGAAAATCGCGCTGCTGGCAGCCGTCGGCGAACTCGGGCCGGTAACTCTTGAAAAGCTCCATCGCGCCGGTGCGCGCGATCCGCTGGTGCGCCTTGTGCACCACGCTGCGCATGTCGCCCTTATGGTCCTCGTTCGGCCCGAATACGTTGAAGTACTTCAGGCCGACGATCCGGTGCAGGTAGCCCGCATCGCGCGCGTGACAATCGAAGCGGTGCTTCGAGTAGCCATACATGTTCAGCGGCCGCAGCGTGTCGAGCTCGCGCGCCTCGCTCAAGTTCGTCTCGAGCGCGCCGTAGGTCGCCGCCGACGACGCATAGACGAAGCGCACGCCGCCCGCGAGCGCCCATTCGGCCAGCATCCTGGTGTAACCGTAGTTATTCCGGATGAGATAGCTCGCGTCGGTCTCGGTCGTAGCCGAGCAGGCGCCCAGATGAAACACGGTCCGAATGCCCGCGGGCAGCGGCCCCGCGCCCTCGATGCGCCGCTGCCAATCGTCCGCCTCGAAATAATCCAGAAAGCGCAGCGCCCGAAGGTTCTTCCACTTCTCCGAGCTCCCCAAACGATCCGTGATAAAAATGTTTCGAAGCCCGCGGCGGTTCAGTTCCCACACGATCGCGCTGCCGATCATCCCCGCGCCGCCGGTGACCAAAATCTTCCCCAGCGAAAGGTCGCGCACCTAGAAGCGTTCCTCGGATTCGGCGCCGAGCGTAACCTTGATCGTAATCGTCCGCCCGTCGCGGTAGACCGTGAGCGGCAGCGCGTCGCCCGCGCGTTTGCGGGCCATCGCCCGCGCCAGGTCGTCCTGCCGCGCGACGCGCTTGCCCTCGATCGCCACAATCATGTCGCCGCCGATGTTGATTTCGTAATTGCCGAGGATCACCGTGCGCCGGCCGCCCGTGATACCCGCCTGGTCCGCGGCCGACCCCCGCGTCACCTCCTGCACCAGCAGCCCACCGTCGGCCGGCAGATCCAGCGCCTCGGCATACGAGCCGGCGATGTACACCGTGGTCACGCCCAGGAACGGCGGCCGGTAGTTGCGGCCGGCTTGATAATCGGTAAGCATCGCCTTGGCGCGGTTGATCGGCATCGCGAACCCGATGCCAATATTGCCGCTCGGCCCGTAGATCGCCGTGTTGATCGCGATCACGTTCCCGCGCGAATCGAGCAGCGGCCCGCCGCTGTTGCCGGGATTGATCGCCGCGTCCGTCTGGATCAGCCCCTCCAGACGGCGCCCGTTCTCCGCTTGAATATCGCGGCCGATCGAGCTGATAATGCCCGTAGTAAGCGTTCCGTCCAACCCGAACGGATTGCCGATGGCAAGCACTTTCTGGCCCACCTGCAAGGCGTCGGAATCGCCCAGCCGCAGGAACGGCTGCGTCTTGCGCGGCTCGATCTTCAGAAGCGCCAGATCGTTCACCGGATCGCGGTCCACCAGCCGCGCCCGGTAGTGCGATTGATCCGCCAGCGTCACCTCGATGCGGCTCGCGTCGGCGATCACGTGATTGTTGGTCAGAACGCGTCCGCCGTTGTCGATCAGAAAACCCGACCCCGTGTCCTTCGACGGATACACCTCGAAGAAGAAGTCGCGCTGGTAAACGGTGCTGGTAATGTTCACCGTCGCCAGATGCGCCGTCTTGTAAATATCGATATTGTTCAGCTCATCGGAGCTCAGGCCGGCCGAGCGCGCGGTGTCCGGGCCGGACCAGGCCGCGCCCGTCGCGCGGATCTCGTGGAACAGCCGGCTCTGGCCCCACTCGGTCCGCATCGTCAGCAGGGCAAAGCCCGCGATAATCAGAATCGCGAAAACAAGAATACGCTTCATGGACCAATACTCCGCAGCGCGCCGTACACCACGCCGGTCTGTTCGATGGTGCATTCCTTCGATCGCGAAGTATCGATGACGAAATCCGCGACCTTCACTTTCTCTTCGCCGGATAACTGCCGTTTCAAGCGGTCTTCCACCTCGGCGCGGCTCAGCCCGCTCCGCTTCATGGCCCGTTCGACCTGTTGCTCGCGGCCGCACACCACCACGATCAACCGGTCAAAGCGGCCGGCACTTCCAGTTTCCACCAGGATCGCCGCTTCCACAACCACGATAGCGTCCGGTTCCCGCAGGGCGATAGCCGCGGCGATCTCCCGCTCACGCCGCCGCACCGCCGGATGGACAATGCCGTTCAACCGCTTCAGCCGCACGGGATCGGCGAAGACAAGCGCGCCGAGCGCACGGCGTTCAATCCGGCCCGCTTCGTCAAGGATACCGGGACCAAACTCGCGTACCGTCTCCTCGAAGACCTCGGTACCCGGCCGCAGCACCTCGTGCCCCAGCTCGTCGGCCTGAATGAGGTGGCAGCCGCGCTCCGCAAGCGTCTGGCCGACGAACGTTTTGCCCGTGGCAAGCCCCCCCGTCAAACCTACAAGGAGCACGGCGCCGCCTCGTGCCGCCGCGCACGTTGTTCGGCGGCACGTACGGTGTTCGACATCAGCATCGCGATGGTGAGAGGCCCGACGCCTCCGGGTACCGGCGTCAGCGCGCCGGCTACTTCCCGACCATCGAGCGGATGAACGTCGCCGAGCAGGATGCTCCCCTTCTCGTCGAACTGCCGCAGTTTCTCCGGCGCGCGTGCGTAGATGCGCTCAGCCTCGGCGCGCTCCGTCAGGCGGTTCATCCCAACGTCGATCACCGTCGCGCCGGGGCGGATGAAGTCGCTTGTGATGAGAGCCGCCCTTCCAATCGCCGCCACCAGCACGTCCGCGCGCCGGCATTCGGCCGCCAGATCGCGGGTTCGCGAATGACAGATCGTGACCGTCGCGTTCTCGTGCAGCAGCATCAGCGCCATCGGCTTGCCAACGATGTCGCTGCGCCCGGCCACCACCGCATTTTTCCCGGCGAGCGGAATCCGGTAATGCTTGAGTAACTCGAGGATGCCGGCCGGAGTACAGGCCCGCGGCCCGTCGCTGTTGGCGACAAGATTGCCGACGTTATATGGATGAAACCCGTCGACGTCCTTGTGCGGCGCGATGGCGAGCAAAATCCGCCGCGCGTCGATCCGCGGGGGCAGCGGCATCTGCACCAGAATGCCGTCGATGTCCGCACGCGCGTTCAGCCCGGCGACGATCGCGAGCAGCTCCTCCGTCGTGAGCGTTGCGGCCGGCGTCAGTTGTTCGCTCGAAATATCCAGCTCGTGACATGCCTTCACCTTCGCGCGAACGTAAATCTCCGAGGCCGGATTGTCCCCCACTAACACGACCGCCAGGCCCGGCCGTATGCCTTGCGCGGCGAGCGAATCGACTCGCGGCTTCAGCCCGGCCAGGATCGAGTCGCGAACCCGCCGGCCGTCCAGTATCTGGGCGCTCATACACTGGTGAGGATAACAAGGAAGCTTTCCGGCACGCCTCTACGCGGCCGGCGACGCTTCCCGCGGGCGGCGGAAATGATACACCGCGGCGCCGGTGGCGATCGTCGCCATGGCCCACAGCGCCACGCGCGGCTCGAGCGTCAGCCCGACGATCGTCATCCAGACCCCTACCACGATGAACAGTAACGGGATCGCCGGGTAGGCCGCCTCGAGCGCCCGCAGCTTTCGCCAGCCGGGCCGCCGCCGGAACACGAACAGCGACGCGACCGACATGACCGCGAAGAAATTCAGCGTGAAGCCGATGTAGGTCAGCAGGTCGCGGAACGGCGTCAGCGTCATCAGCATCGTGCATGCGCCTTGCGCGACGAGGGCGAACACCGGCGTGTGCCAGCGCTCGTTCACCTTCGCCGCCGCCGGGAAAAACGCGCCGTTGCGCGCCATGGCGTAATATACGCGCGGCCCGATGGTCACCATCGCATTCACGGTCGCGAGCAGCGACACCGCCATCGCCGCGCTGAACGCCCCGGCCACGCCCGGCCCGAACAGACGCGACGCGGCCAGCGCCCCGATGGCGACCACGCCCTTGGTCTGCTCAAGCGGCGTGCTGTAAATGAACACGACGTTGAGCGCCAGATACATCGCCGCAACCAGCGACGTGCCCACCGCTAATGCGATGGGTAGCGTCTTCGACGGCTGCCGCAGCTCCTCGGCGACATAGGTGGCCGCGTTCCACCCGCTATAGCTAACGTAGATGAAGAACAGGCTGATGGCGTACTGCGCGGCAAGCGGCGTCGAACTGGTGCGGAGGGCGGGCTCGGCGAAATGCCGCCAGTCGCCATGACCCACCAGCAGTCCCGCGACGATGAAGGACAAAATTACGCCCACTTTCCCCGCCGTCAGAACATTCTGGATGCGCGCGGTGCGGCGAACGCCCACGCAATTCAGCCCGGTGAAGACGGCCACCAGCAGACAGGCCAGCGCCTGCGCCCAGCCCACGCGGATCTGCCATGCGCCCGCGCCGAAGACGAACGCCGGGCCGGTCTGCTTCAGCGCCGGAAAGAAGTACCCCGTGTAATCGGCGCACGCGAGCGCGGCCGCGGCGATCGGCGCCGAGAAGCCCGCGAAGAACGACACCCAGCCGGTCATGAATCCCCAGGTCGGCCCGAAGGCTTCGGTGAGATACACGTACTCGCCGCCCGAGCTCGGGAAGTTGATGCCCAGCTCGGAATAACACAGCGCGCCGGCCAGCGCGCAGACGGCGCCCACCACCCAGATCGACAACACCAGGGAGGGCGAGCCCAGCGGCCCGGCCAGGAACCCGGTGGCGGTGAAGATCCCCGTGCCGATCATGTTCGAGATGACCAGCGCCGTGGCGCTCACCGTGCCAAGCTGGCGGAGCAGATGACTGGAGGGTGAGCTCAAGGAGTTTACCGCGCGCCGCCCGCGCCCGCCGCGCGGACCAGCGAAGTGCCCCCGTCGCAATAGTAGATGCCGCCGGTCATATACGACGCCGCCTCCGAGCTGAGATACAGCGCCAGATCCGCCAGCTCGTCCTTCGTGCCGAACCGCCCGAGCGGCACCGCCCGCTCGATGGAGGCGCGAATCTCCTCGGTCGGCGCCAGCCGCCGCATCCCCTCGGTCTCCGCCGTGGGTCCGGGCGTCAGGCAGTTCAGACGGACCCCCGACGGCCCCCACTCGAGCGCCAGCGTCTTGACGAGCATCTCGATCCCCGCCTTCGCCGCGCACACGTGCGACTGCAGCGGAATCGGGTTCGAGGCATGCGCCGCCGAGATCGCGATGACCGACGCGCCGGGCTTGCGCAGATGGTCGAACGCCGCGCGGCAGGTGTTGAACGTCCCGAGCAGGTCGATGTCGATCACGCTCTTGAATCCGTTCGCCGACATGCCCGTCGCGGGCGCCGGAAAATTGCCCGCCGCCGCGCAGATCACGATGTCGATCGCGCCAAACTCTTCGCTGGTGTGCTGAATCGCCTCGGCGATGGCAGCATAATCGCGCACATCGATCGCAGCCGTCGCGGCGACGCCGCCCGAGATCCGGATCGCCTGCGCCGCCGCATCCAGCTTGTCCTGTTTCCGGCCGGCCAGCGTCACCTTCGCGCCATGCCCGGCGAGCCGCTTCGCGATCGATTCTCCGATGCCGCTGCCGCCTCCCGTCACAAACGCTACCTTGCCGGTCAACAGATGCTCGCGGAAGACGCTGGCCATCGAGGGAAGAATATCATGCGCCGCGCCGTTTATACTGCATGTTGCGGCGGCGCGCCGCGCAACCTATGACAGCCACAAGACGATCGATGCTGATGGGAACGGCCGCGGGACTGCTGCGCGGGGCGCCCGCCGCGGCGCCGCGGCCCTACGGAGCGCTTCCGTCGCCTCGCCAACTGGCCTGGCACTCGCTCGAGTTCTACGCCTTCCTTCACTTCACGGTCAACACATTCACGGACAAGGAATGGGGCTACGGCGACGAAGATCCCGCCGTCTTCAACCCCACTTCTTTCGATGCCGATGCGATCGTCGAGCCGTTGCGCGACGCGGGCATGAAGGGCGTCATTCTAACTTGCAAACATCACGACGGCTTCTGCCTTTGGCCCACGGCGGCCACGGATCATTCGGTCCGCGCGAGCCTCTGGCGCGACGGGCGCGGCGACGTCGTCAAGGAAATCTCCGCGGCCGCCAGCCGCCACGGCCTGAAGTTCGGCGTGTATCTCTCGCCCTGGGACCGCAACAACGCCGCCTACGGCACGCCCGCCTATCTCGCGATCTACCGGCGCCAGTTGACGGAGTTACTTACTAACTACGGCCCTATCTTCGAGGTGTGGCACGACGGCGCCAACGGCGGCGACGGCTACTACGGCGGCGCGCGCGAAAAGCGGCTCATCGACAAGACCACTTACTACGACTGGCCGCGCACCTGGGACCTTGTCCGCCGCCTGCAACCCGGCGCCGCGATCTTCAGCGACGCCGGCCCGGACGTGCGCTGGGTCGGAAACGAGCGGGGCATCGCCGGAGATCCCTGCTGGGCAACCTACGATCCGGTTGGAGAACATGGCGGCCCCGCCGCGCCCGGCGACGTCCGCGCGAAGGATTCGCCCACCGGCACGCGCCACGGCACGCGGTGGCTGCCCGCCGAATGCGACGTCTCGATCCGCCCCGGCTGGTTCTGGCACGCCGCGGAAAACGACCGGGTCAAGACGCCCGCCGCGCTGCGCGATCTGTACTTCCAATCCGTCGCCCGCGGCGCGAGCTTCCTGCTGAACGTCCCGCCGAATCGCCGCGGCCTGCTCGAGGCGCCGGACATCGCCTCGCTCCGCGCGTTCGGCGGATGGCTGCGCGGCGCCTTCGCGAAGAACCTCGCGGCGGGCGCCCGCGCCACGGCCTCGAACGTCCGCGCGAAGAGCCCGCGCTTCGCTCCCGGACACATGCTCTCCTCGAATGGCGCCTACTGGTCCACCGACGACGGCGTCACAGCCGCCGAAGCGATACTCACGCTGCCCCGCCCCGCACGCGTAGGCATCCTGCGCCTGCGCGAGGAGATCGCCCTCGGCCAACGCATCGACTCGTTCGCCATCGACGCCGAAACCGGCGGCTTGTGGCGCGAAATCGCCCGCGCGGAAAGCCTCGGCGCCTGCCGGCTGTTCCGGCTCGATCGCCCCGTTGAGGCCGCGCGCTTCCGTCTGCGCATTCTCCACGCCGCGGCGTCTCCGGCGCTGCGCGAGTTTTCGCTGTTCCCACCCCCGGACGAGGCGTGAGCGCGCACCCATCATGAGCCGCGACTCGGAAGCCATCACCCGCATCGGGGTGCGGCGCGCCACCGCCGCGGGCCTTGCCGCCGAGCCGCTCGAAGACGCGCTGGCCGTCGAAGAGCCGCTCGAGATCCGCCTTGGCCACGCCTCCGGCTCGCGCTGGACCACGCACAGCCTCGCGGTCACCATGCGCACGCCGGGCGCCGACTTCGAACTCGCCGCGGGCTTCCTGTTCACCGAAGGCGTCATCCGCTCCTGCGACGACATCGCCCGCATCGCGCACGCGGGTCCCGCGCGCGGCCATCACCGCACGCAAAACATCGTCCGCGTGGATCTCCAGCCCGGCATCGCCGTCGATCTCAAGCGCCTCCAGCGCAACTTCGTCACCTCGTCGAGTTGCGGCGTCTGCGGCAAGGCGTCGATCGAAGGGCTCACGCTGCGCGGCTTCGCCCCCCTCGCGCCCGGCGTCCCGCGCCTGGCCGCCGCGTCGCTGGCCGGCCTGCCGGACCGTCTCCGCGCCGCGCAGCAGGTCTTTCATCACACCGGCGGACTCCACGCGGCCGGCCTCTTTTCCGTGGACGGAGCCCTCCTCGCCGTGCGCGAGGACGTCGGCCGCCACAACGCCCTTGACAAGCTCATTGGATCGCAGCTTCTCGAGCGAAGCCTCCCGCTCTCCACCTCGATCCTCGTCCTGAGCGGCCGCATCGGTTTCGAGCTGGTTCAAAAGGCGCTCGCCGCCGGCATCCCCATCCTCGCCGCCGTAGGCGCGCCCTCGAGCCTGGCCGTCGAAACCGCCCGCGAATTCGACATGACGCTGGCTGGCTTCGTTCGCAACCGGACCTTCAACGTTTACTCGAGCGCCGAACGGCTCGCGTAATTCCTCGCGCAGCTCCGCTCTCCGCCGGCGTGGATTAAGACGTACGCCGCCAAGTGGTGGGCTTTACGCGGCGTTTTTCATGGGTTCGGCGGCGTGCCGCGCGTCCGGAGGGATGCGGGAGGGGTTCTGGGCCTTGCGGTCATGAAAGGAAGC
>VFSW01000095.1_pt1 | contig 105880 bp, 108 predicted proteins | sample 5358111 | NCBI WGS metagenome assembly VFSW01 (sample SAMN11554181, study PRJNA540505) | mine drainage metagenome | isolation source: sediment from site ElyBrook_90M | place: USA: Ely Copper Mine, Vershire, VT | collected 2017 | reverse complement strand
CCGCGTCCTCTCTCTTGGCCCTCAATGCGGCCCAGGCCATGAGCGGCCCCACGGCAATCCAGATTGATGGCGGCCCGCTGGGCTCGCTGCAGCTGTCTGGTGGCGTGGATGGTTATGGGTATTATGTGAACCCGGTCGGTAGTGGGATCAGCAATGGCGCGAATGTCGCCAATGCTTTGGTTGAACTGCAAAAAACCGATGGCCAACTGCAATTTACCATTGAAATTGGCTCCAACGGTGGGGCGATTACACCGGGTGGGTCAAACACCCGTCCTGGGCAGACATCCATCACAACCTTTGTGACTGGTCCGCTTTATGCTGGTTATGTAACCCTGGCTCCTACGGCGATTCCGGGTTTCACCATTTCTGCTGGTCAGATCGGCTCGCTCGAGGGTTACGAGTCCGGTATTGAATGGAACAATCCGTCGCAGCTCACCACAGCTTTGTTCTATGTTCAGAACAGTCAGAGCCGTGGTGTTACCGCTACCTATGCAACTGGCCCGGTCAGCGCGACTGTGACCTTTGGCGACGGGTTTGACACTGGCGTGTTCAATGTTCTGCAAGGCTTGGTCAGCTACACATTCAACAGCAGCAATGTGCTGAATGTGTATGGTGAAGCCAATTTGGGCACCACGGGCCCGAATGCGTTTGCATACGGCAACGGCACCATAGGCATGAGCAACGCCTATGTGAACTCCAACATGATCGGCGCTTACTACAGCTACACCAACGGTAACCTGAATTTGGTGCCGGAAGTGCAGTTCCAGTACGCCAAGAAGAATGCCAAGGCTGGTATTTACAGCGGTACCACCGACTTCGGTGCGGCTTTGTTGGGGACCTATACTTTCGGTACGTCACCGTATTCGATCGGCGGTTGGGCTGAGTATTACACCTCTCATACCGGCGCGGTTGATACAGCTGGTTATGATAACAATGGCAATTACCCTCTTTTGGGAGCGCCGAATGCCGAGGCTATTGGCTTCGCCGTTTCACCTACCTGGCAATATAAGGACCTGTTCGCCCGCGCGAACGCTGGGTATGTTTACGCTCTCCACAACACGGACACGCTCGGCGTCAAGCATGGTTTCGGCTCCAACGGGACTGGCCGTGGCCAATTCACGGCAACTCTCGAAGCTGGTCTGCTGTTCTAAGGCTTTAACCTCTAACGCCTAAGTGAGATGGCCGGGCCCGCAAGGGTCCGGCCATTTTGTTTGTTCCATCCCACGCCCCGTCATGCTCGCGGATGCGAGCCTCCTCTTTTTGTGTGGTGGGCAAGAAGATGCTCGCCTTAGCGCGCATGACGGCTAAAGGCGTATCACGGCATAACCCACCCCCCGTCATGCTCGCGGATGCGAGCATCCTCTTTTTTGGGCGTGGTGGCAGAAGAAGATGCTCGCCTGCGCGAGCATGACGGCTAAAGGCGTATCACGGCGCATCCCACGCCCCGTCATGCTCGCGAATGCGAGCATCCTCTTTTTGTGTGGTGGGCAAGAAGATGCTCGCCTGCGCGCGCATGACGGCTAAAGGCGTATCACGGCATAACCCACGCCCCGTCATGCTCGCGGATGCGAGCATTTTCTTTTTGTGTGGTGGGCAAGAAGATGCTCGCCTGCGCGAGCATGACGGCCAAAGGCGTGTCACGGCATAACCCACGCCCCGTCATGCTCGCCTTAGCGCGCATGACGGGTGGGGGTATGGTGAATACTTTAGGTTGTAATTTGGGGCGTGACTCCGTAACATAAATACGTCATGCTCGCGCAGGCGAGCATCTTCTTGTTTGGTGGTGCAAGGTGGCAAAGGCGGTTGGGTTTATATCATGACCGACCGGCCGCGGGGCACTTTATACATCGGTATGACCGCTGATCTGGTACGGCGGGCCAGCCAGCATCGGGCCGGTGAGACGCCGGGGTTTACCCAGAAATATTGGTTAAAGCGGCTGGTTTATTTTGAGCGCCACGAAGAGATTCTGGGCGCGATTGCGCGTGAGAAGGCGCTGAAGCGCTGGCTGCGGGTTTGGAAAGTACGGCTGATTGAAGCGGAGAATCCCGGTTGGGATGATTTGTATGAGCGGATTTTGTAAGGAAGTAAGAAGCTGCTCGCCTGCGCGCGCATGACGAATAGTTGCGCGTTAATCCACCTGCCGGGTGGGCAGCGAGATAATGGCACGCAAGCCGGGGTTGTTATCAGTCAGGCGCAGGGTGCCGTTATGTAATTGCGCGACGGCGGAAACCAGTGACAACCCGAGACCCGAGCCGGCCGTACTGCGGGCGGACTCGGCGCGGAAGAAGCGTTCAGTGGCGCGTTGGCGGTCTTCCTCGGAAATACCTGACCCACGGTCGGCGATGGTGATTTCGATGACCGCATTTTCAACCGTGGCGGTGAAGCTGATGTCGCCGTCAGCGGGGGAGAATTTCAGCGCGTTATCAAGCAGGTTGGTTACCGCTTGTTGCACTAACTGACGGTCGCCAAAAAACGGCAACATGCCGGCGATGCTGGTGAGCAGTTTGATGCCGCGTTCCTCGGCCACCACCCGGTATAATTCATCGATATCCAGAAGCAGTGGCGCCAAATCAAAGCTGGAAAAAGCCGAACGCCTGGCACCGGCTTCAATTTCGGCAATCCGCAACAAGGCCTGAAACACCGCGACGATGCCATCGAGATCGTTGGTGGCGCGCTCGATGGCGGCTTTCAAATCATCAGGTGTGCTGGCATGCAGGCTGGCGTCTTCCAGGCGGGTGCGGGCGCGGGTGATGGGCGTGCGCAGGTCATGCGCGATGGAGTTGGAAACTTCACGCACGCCGTCCATCAATTTGGTGATGCGGTCCAGCATGTCGTTGATGATTTCCGCCAACTCGTCGAACTCGTCGCCGTCGCCGGTTTTGGGGACGCGCCTGGTGAGGTCGCCGCGTGAAATGGCGCGGGTGGTGGAGGAAATATCGCGGATCATCCGGCGGAACAATGAGCGGATGACCAGGGCGCCGAGCAGGCCTAGCACCGCCATGATGCCCATGGCCCATAGCAAGCCGTCTTGTAATACGCGGCGCAATTCAGTGCGGGCACGCACGTCGCGGCCCACCAGCAGTTGGTCGCCGCCGATGATCGGGTAGGCGCGCAGCAGCGCGATGGACCCAACCCCCTGGCGCGTGACCGGCAGTTCATACCACGCATTTGCCTCGGTCAGCCCCACCGGCCAGCGGTCCAGGTTGCCGATGACACGGTTGCCCAGCGGGTCGATCAGCAGGTAAATCGCGTCACCGTCGATATTGTTAGATAAGCGGTTGCGGATCGCCATGACGAGCGAGGGGATGCCGCCGATGGCGAAGTGGTCACCAAGGGCTGAGGCGTCGTTACGTACCGCCACCTCAACCTGCCGCTGCAACAGGCCGACAGTGGAATACCATAATGAAAACGCCAGCGCGAAGGCGCTGACCCCGAACACAGTCGCATAGACCAACGCCAGCCTGATGCCGGCCGAGCGAATGATTGGCCGGGCACGGCGTTTTGGCCGCGCGGTGCCTATGAGTTCAGGCTGACCGCGCTGTTCAGCGTGGAGCATTGCCTTGTTTATCGTGCCGCTGCGAGATCAGACATCCTCGGTTCGTAGCATATAACCGGCGTTGCGTACCGTGTGCAGGAGCGGCAGTTCGAACGGCTTGTCGATTTTCTGACGAAGCCGCGAGACATGCACGTCGATAACGTTAGTTTGCGGGTCGAAATGATAATCCCACACGCCTTCCAGCAGCATGGTACGGGTGACCACCTGGCCGGCGTGCCGCATGAGATACTCCAACAGGCGGAACTCGCGTGGTTGCAGGTCGATTTTTTGGCCAGCGCGTTTGACACCGCGCGAAAGCAGGTCGATCTCAAGGTCGCCGACGCAGAGCTTGGTGGTGGGGCCGTCGGTTTTACCACGGCGGGTCAGGGCTTCCACCCGTGCCAAAAGTTCGGCGAAGGCGAAGGGCTTGGTGAGGTAGTCATCGCCGCCAGCTTTCAGGCCCTTCACCCGGTCATCCACTTGGCTGAGGGCCGAGAGAAACACCACCGGGGTTACGTTGTCCTGGGCGCGCAAGGTTTCCAGCAGCCGCAGACCGTCGATGCCGCCGGGCAACATGCGGTCGAGAATGATCGCGTCGAAATTCTCCGAGGCGGCGAGAAACAGGCCGTCCCTCCCATTGTCGGCATGCTCGACCGTGTGGCCGGCCTCGCGCAGACCTTTCACAACAAACCCAGCCACATCCTTGTCGTCTTCGACGATGAGTATTCGCATTTCATATCCTCCTCACCGCGCGGGTGATCATCCACTGTCGGCTTGTCGTCCATATATGGCTCGTTGGTAAGCCGTTAAAACACCCTGGTGTTAGGCAATGCTCAAGCAATGGCCGGATTGGGGTGAATTAACTGTAATAATATCTCCCGCGTGCGGTCAAACAATGAAAAATGCGGCTATTTATCGAACGGTGCTGTTATTGATCCGGATCATGCGCCGCACCAAATATTATGCTAAGTTAACGTTGAAATAGGCCCGTTAGCGCCCGACATCGAAGTGAGCCATTAAAGGAGCATCCCATGCGTGCGAACCCATCTGACCTGCATAATGTTGACCTCGAATTTTTGAAATCCGAATTCAATCGTTTCCGTTCTGAAATCGCCGGCATGAAGGACAAGCTCGGGGCCAATGCCTCTGAAGCCCTGGACCAGATGGGGGCTTATCTGGATGGCCATGGGGTATCCCAAAGGGTTTCGGCACTGGAAGCAGAGCTTGAAAATCTTGCCGGCCGGGTCAAGGATTCCAGCAAGGTGGCGGTGCACCGGCTGGAGGCTGAGGTGAGTGAGCGCCCGCTGACCAGCATTGCGTTGGCGTTTGGCATTGGGCTGCTGGCAGCGCAGTTCGTTCGCCGTAGTTAACGGTTACCGTAAGGGGGCGCTGAAGCATGAACCTTTCTGGCCGCGTCAGCGCTTTGTTACGGCATTATGGTTTGGCGATTGGGCTTGGGGTAGCGGTACTATGCGTCGGGCTGGCCGGTCTGGGGTTTCTTATTGCCGGTTATTATGTGTGGCTGAGCAGCCATTTTGCTGTCGCGCCCGCCGCTGTGATGACCGGCGGAACGCTATTTGCGCTGGCCGTTCTCATCGCGGTCATTGGGTCCGGCGTGATCAAGCGCATGAAAAAGCCCGAAGGCAATTTGTTTGGCGATGCCGCGAGCACCCTGGGGCTGGGTATGAGATTGGCCTCGATGCTGATCCGCCGAGATCCGAAAAGGGCCCTGATTCTGGCAGCGATCAGCGGCGCATTGGCCGAATTTCTATTGTCTGACGAGGATCGCCGATAACCCAGCCGCCAGGCATTGCCGCAGGTGGGCGGGGGCCAGGGCGATGCAGCCGGCGGTTGGGGCATAATCCGGGGTGGCGATATGCAGGAAAATGGCGGAACCGCGGCCTTTGACAATAGGGGCGATGTTCCAGTCGAGGATGCCGATGATATCGTAGAGGTTATCGCTGCGGTGCAGTTCCTCATGGCTGGCGGTAAACGGCAGGGTGATCTGCTGGTTATAAGCCGGGTGCTGGATATCATCGCACCAGCCGTCGGTGCGGCCAATCGGCTCGATCGGCACGGCGCAGGCCGGAGACTTTTCACGATCAGCCCGGTACAGCACGCGCCGTAGCATTAAATGGCCGCTCGGGGTGGCACCGTCGCCTTCTTCCTTGTGCGCCGAGATGCCGGTGCGGCCGAAGGCGGCGGGGAATTTGAAACCAGCGCCTTCCAGGAAACCGGCGGGGTTTAGGCGAAATTCAACCAAGCAGGTGCCCGAAGCGCTTAGCCTTGGTGGCAAGGTATTCGTTGTTCACGCCGTTGGGGGCGATGATGTGAGGCACGCGCTCGACCACATCGATCCCGCAGGCGGTCAGGGCGGCGACCTTGTTCATGTTGTTGGTCAGCAGCCGGATCTGCGGCATGTGCAGGGCTTGCAGCATGGCGGCGGCGATCTGGAAGTTGCGGCCATCGGCCTCCCAGCCCAGGGCGCGGTTGGCGTCCAGCGTGTCCAGCCCCTTATCCTGCAAGGTGTAGGCGCGCAACTTGTTGATCAGGCCGATGCCGCGGCCTTCCTGCGCCAGATACAGCACCGCGCCACCGCCTTCCTGGGCCATGCGGGCGATGGCGCCTTGCAGTTGCGGCCCGCAGTCGCAGCGTAACGAGCCTAGCAGGTCGCCGGTGAAGCATTCCGAATGGATGCGCACCAGTGGGGCTTCCTGGGCAGAGGGGTCGCCCACCAATATGGCCATATGCTCGATGCCTTGGTCAGTGGCGCGGAAGGCGACGAGCCGGGCATCAGGGGCGGCATCCAGCGGCACCGCCACTTCTGCCACCTTGGTCAGCGAGGCGGCCAACAACCCGGGGTACGCCAACAGGTCATCCGCTGGAACCGAGAGTAAATCAGCCCCTGCGGGAATCGAGGCCCAGCCGGGGCGGACCGGCGCAGCCACCATGGCCGGCAGCAAGCGGGCCAGCTTGCCCAATGCCAGAGCTGCCAAGGCGGCTGGAGGGGTGGCAACGCGGACAAATTCCGGCAAAATTTGCTCCAGCGTAGGGTCGGCGGCGCGGCGCAGGGTGGGAATATCGATCAGCGGGGTAGCGAGTTTGAGGGCGATGACGGGGTCGGTGTCATTGACCCCGCCCGGCAATATGGCGGCCGCCCTGGAGGGGGCCAGCAGCAGGCTGGCTGGTTTGGTGCTCAGCAGGTCGATCAAACGCAGCCCCTCGGCACCGATGGTTTCGGCAGGGGCCACGATCAGCGGATGACGGGCTGCCAGCACCACCGGCACGCCCCGGCGCATTTCCGCAATCGCGCGATGCACGGCGCGGGTGCGCGGTGTACCCAACGGTGGCTCGATGATGGTCAGATGTTGATCCATAGTGTTTAATTAGGACTTATGAGTTAATTTTGCCATGCCACGCTGTCATCACAAGCAAGACAGCCGCGGAAAGACGCCACTGAAATTTCGCCGAATCGTGTGATAAGCCTATAAGAAGGTCCAATTCTAGGAGACATTATGTCCAGCCAGCACCCAATTCTCGTTGTTGATGATGATACCGTGTTGCGTACCGCTTTGGTGGAGCAACTGCTGCATGATGGCGAATTTGTGCCAACTGAGGCTGAGAATTTAGCCGACGCGCAAACCATTATTAGCCAGGCTGACTCCCGGTTTGACGCCATTTTGCTTGATGTTGGGTTGCCTGACGGTGACGGGCGGGATTTTTGCAAATCGCTGCGTAACCAGGGCATCAAAGTGCCGATTATTATGCTGACCGGATCGGCCGATGAGAGCGATATTGTGCGTGGGCTGGACTCCGGCGCCAACGACTACCTGGCCAAGCCGTTCCGGGTTAACGAGTTGCTGGCGCGCCTGAGGGCACAACTGCGTAGCTTCGAGAACAGTGATGATGCTGTTTTCACCATTGGCCCGTATGTGTTCCGCCCTTCAGTGAAGCAATTATTGGAGCCCGTAAAAAACAAGCGCATCCGGCTAACCGACAAGGAGGCTGCGATATTGAAGTTTCTGTATCGTGCGGAGGGCAAGGCGGTGGGCCGGCAAGTACTACTGAACGAGGTCTGGGGCTACAATGCGGCGGTAACCACGCATACGCTGGAAACCCATGTTTACCGGCTGCGCCAGAAAATCGAGCCAGACCCGGCCTCAGCAAAATTATTGTTGACTGAAGGCGGTGGTTACCGGCTGGACGTATCACCGGTTGGTTAAGGCAGTCTGATCGGTTAAAGCGGGTATCAAGTCTCCGTAGCTCAGCAGGATAGAGCACAGGATTCCTAATCCTGGGGCCGTGGGTTCGAATCCCGCCGGGGACGCCAATGAAATCAATAAGTTATTTTTGTTTGTCTGCTCAAAAAAGAATTATCTTAATTATTCGGCTCAAATTTGTCCCAATGCTGGGCGAGATTTGAGGTCGGAAACTGGGATCAATTCGCAATAGAGGAGACGGCCAGCTTCAGGCGAGGGTTAGAAAGCAGGGGTGGCCGGAGCAGGTTCGGACCTTTTGGACCAAAACAGAAGCCAAGGACTGGATTGCCAAGACCGAAGCGGAAATGAACGCTGGGCGGTTCGTCGACACCCGAGCGGCCGAGCGAATGACCCTCGGTGATGCGATCGATGCCTGGGCAAAAATTGCAAAGACAAAGCTGAAACATTTTGACGTCGAAGAGGGGCGGATTCGAAAGCTTAAAAATTTAGATATATCTAAATATTCGGTTGTTCGGCTTACGACAACGCTCGTTGAAGAACTTGTCGAAGATATGGTCGAGGAAAACTACAGCCCGACGACCATCAGGTTATATTTAAGTATTATTTCGCGATCTTGGAGACGGGCGATGAAAAATACGCCTGCCAGATGCCCAACCGAAGATGTGGAAAACTTGCCGACCTCAGGCAAACGGAAGCGGCGTTTAGAGGATGGGGAAGAAGTGAAGGGTCGTGTCCCCGGTGGTGGTGTAGGTGGCTGGTAATCGGCCTGTCGTAGCGAACGCCATGAGTCTGGCGGATGGGCAACGCCGTGCCGAACCGCTCTGAGATAGCCCCGATCACCGGCGAGAAGCCCCAGCACAGGAGCACATTGGGTCGGCGAAATAGACTAGGTGAGGCTTGTGCATGTCAGGTCTACCATGGAGGTTATGGTTCGGTATTGATTTATATTGATCGTTCTATTATTTTCGATGCAGATTTTAATCGAGCAAAGTCAATGTCCCGAACACGTACGCTTTCTGACGATACTGTCCTCAACCGCGCCATCAGCGTGTTTTGGCAGAACGGCTATGCAGGAACGTCTATGCGCGATCTCACGCGAGCGACGGAACTCAGCACGGCGGCTTTGTATCATCGCTTCACAGACAAGGACGGAATGTTCGTCCAAGCGTTGCGCCGCTACGCGGATGACGGTCTAGTGGAGCGCCTTGCCCGCCTGTCCGCCTCAGCCGATCCACTCGGCGCGATCGGCGACTTTCTGAACGAGCTGGTCGCGATGTCGCTTGCCGATCCGCAGCATCGCGGTTGCCTGCTCGTTAACACCGCCCTCGATGGCGCCGCGATGTCAAATGCGGCGCGTGATCTTGTGCGTGCTCGGCTAGGCGAGGTCGAGGTTTTCTTCGCACAGCGGCTTGAATGCGCGCTCACAGCCGGCGCACTCGACCCGGCGACAGACATCGCCGCCAACGCCACGGCGTTGCTCGGCACGGTGTTCGCCATCCGCGTGATGGCGCGTCTCGACCCCAACCCTCAGCGGCTGCGCATATTGGCCGACCACGCCATTGCCAGCCTTCCCAAACCGCAGAAGCTCAAGAGCAAAGGACGCAGCCGATGATTGACCTCCACTACTGGACGACACCTAACGGGCATAAAGTAACGATCTTTCTTGAGGAGGCGGGCCTGCCTTATCGGGTGATTCCTGTGAACATCAGCTCGGGCGAACAGTTCAAACCCGAATTCCTCGCCATCGCCCCGAACAACCGCATCCCGGCGCTCGTCGATACGGCGCCGGCTGATGGCGACGCGCCGGTCAGCATCTTCGAGTCCGGCGCCATCTTGCAATATCTTGCGGAGAAGACCGGCAGGTTCCTGCCCACCGGCATTCGTGGCCGTACCGAGGTCATGCAATGGTTGTTCTGGCAGATGGGCGGCCTCGGCCCGATGGCTGGGCAGAACCATCACTTTGTTCAATACGCTCCGGAACAGTTGCCCTACGCGATCAACCGTTACGTCAATGAGACAAACCGCCTTTACGGTGTCCTCAACAAACGGCTTGCCGATCGTGAGTTCGTCGCCGGGGATTATTCAATCGCGGATATGGCAAGCTATCCTTGGGTCGTTCTGTATAAGCGCCAGCAGCAGAACCTCGATGACTTCCCGCATCTGAAGCGCTGGTTCGAGACGATCCGTACCCGTCCCGCGGTGGAGCGGGCATATGCGTTGGCCGAAAAGATCAACACGACACCCGTCGTCAGCGAAGAGTCGCGCACATTGCTGTTCGGACAGACCGCATCGCTCACCGCAGGCGAGAACACGCAGATAGAGGAAAAGGTAAAATGAGTTCCAAGGTCGTTGAAGACGTTTTGGCGGCGAATACCATATATGCGGCCGATTTCGGCGCAAAATCTGAGTTGGCGATGCCGCCCGCCCGCCAATTTGCAATTTTAACATGTATGGATGCACGGCTGGACCCGGCGAAATACGCTGGACTTGCCGAAGGGGACGCTCACGTTATCCGCAACGCAGGTGGGCGGGCAACAGACGACGCGATCCGTTCGCTGGTGATTTCGCACAAGCTTCTGGGCACGTCTGAGTGGTTTGTTATTCATCACACCAATTGTGGGATGGAACTATTTTCCGATGAGGTGATGGTTACGCTGCTCGAGGACAACCTCGAGACCGCATCGCTGGATGTATCGACGATGACTTGGTCCAATTCGCGTCATGGTGGCGGCTGCTCGGCGGGGCACTTCATTAAATGGCATACAATCCGCAATCAGGAGGAGAGCGTTGCGCAGGATGTAGAGCGTATTCGGTCACATCCATTAGTGCCACGTAACATTACGATCAACGGTTATATTTTCGACGTGAAAACAGGGCGTTTGAGCGAGGTTAGCCGGGCTAGTGAAATCGGCCGCCCTGGCTGAGACCTCACGGACGAGGGGGCCGCTTAAGTGGTCATGGAGCATCGGTTTATTTTGGACCTGGCAGGATCGGTAGCGAGCACCTGACGGTGCTCGCTATATTCATTCATTTTCCGTTTCTCCTTGGAGAAACCAAGATTTGTGGGCCTCGCGTCGCACCCGCATACAGTATCACTGACGCATATTTAAGTGGAGTTTTGTTATGACTGCAGAAGCTAAGATCAGCCTACCCGCACAGACCTTGGAGAGCAGCGACTCGACGGTTCGCAAGGTACTTGAGAAGTCGAAGGCGCAGGTCGGGTTTATCCCGAACATGTACGCGAACATGGTCAATTCACCTGGTCTGCTGGACACCTATCTCGATGGTTATACGCACTTCCGCAGCGATTCAACCTTCACGCCGGTCGAGCAGGAAGTCGTGTTTCTGGTCATCAGCGCATCAAACGGTTGCGGTTATTGCACGGCCGCGCATAGCATGATCGCAGATAAAATGTCGAAGGTTCCCGCCGACGTGCTGGCAGCGCTGCGCGCACGCAAGCCGCCTGCGGATGCACGGCTCGCCGCCCTCGCGGCCTTCACTCAGACGATGTTCGACACGCGCGGCAAGCCTTCCCAGCTGGATCTGAATAGCTTCCGCGCGGCGGGCTTCAGCGATCGGCAGGCTCTAGAAATCGTTCTCGCTTTGGCGGTTAAAACGCTCAGCAACTACGCCAATCACCTCTTCCACACCGAGGTCGATGATATGTTTGCCGGCTACAAGCTGGCACCTGCTGTCTGAGCCTTAACAAACCGCGATAATGGGGCCGGATTACCGGCTCCATTTCAACAGGAGACGTCCAAATAAACATGACAACCATACCTCACCCGGGCCAGCCTTTCGTCCCCATCACCTTCAAGCAACTCGATGGAGATGATATTACTTTCGGCACCCCCGGCGGATGGCAGGCACTGTTCGTTATTCGCGGCCAGCATTGCCCGATATGCAAGTCCTATCTTACCGAAATTGAACGCAGACGGTGAGGCTTTGGCAGCGATCGGCGTCTTGGTTGTCGCCGTCTCCACCGACAGTGAAGCTCAAACCCGCAGTACCGCTGAAGCGGCGAAGGTGATGTTTCCTTTGTTGTGCGGTATGGATGAAGCGATAATGAACCAACTCGGCTTTTATGTGTTCATGTCGGCGCTATTGCTCGTCGATCCACAAGGCATATAGGCGACATACAAGAAACGTAAGATGGTGACTTGCTAACTGGATTTTTCACGAATCTTCATGCTCAGGAGCCGATAGCTCACAAAGTCGGAAAACATCACATTGAACCCATCAAGGTAAAGACACGGGATTTCCGGTAGCGGCTGCTCTATCCGCGCAAAAGCTAAACTGGATGATGTGTATCGATGCCGACCACTGCAGCTCCGCGCGTTGTGATACGGGTTTGGTGCCGCTATCGGCTCACCCCCTTGCCCCGGGAATTTTTATGGGGGGTTTTTCACACGCAAAAAGGTCAAGCAAAGCAGGTAATTTCATAGGCCGCGCCAAAAAATAACCTTGTACATAATTGCAGCCAAGTTGGGCGACATAGTCAAGCTGCGTTGGGGTCTCGACACCCTCGGCAGTAACTAGGATTTTGAGCGCGCGGGCTATCGCAACGATTGCCTCGAAGATTGGCTGGCTATCATCGGGGGTGCGAATATTGGCAAGAAATGATCCGTCGATTTTGATGAGGTCAAATTGGAAACTGTCCAGGTAGGAGAGCGAAGAGTAACCAGAACCAAAATCATCCAACACGATCGCTACGCCTTGCGCGCGCAAGGCATATAGTTTTTTGATGCTCGCCGAATTTTTTTGGATGAATATCGACTCGGTCACTTCGATCTTGAGACGTTGCGCGGCGAGGCCAGTGTCAGCCAATACGGTAGCAACCAGCGCTTCAACATCGTCGAGCTCAAACTGGCGAGGCGAGACGTTGACGTTGATTTTGACGTCTTGCGGAAAATTCATTGCAGCGAGGGCAGCCTCGCGCAGCACCCAGGCGCCGATCGCGACGATCATGCCGGTTTCCTCAGCAAGCGGGATAAATTGCGATGGTGGGACATTGCCAAGTTCTGGGTGCAGCCAACGTAAAAGGGTTTCAACCCCGACGATTTTGTTGCTGCCACTTAAGAAAATAGGCTGAAATTCAAGGAAGAGCTGTCGGTTAGCTATGGCGGTTGAGAGATCAACGCGCAGGCGGCGATTGGCTTCGTGATCTCGCTGCATGTCTGCATGGAAAATTAAATAGCTGCCGCGTGCCTGCAGCTTGGCAGCGTATAGTGCCGTGTCCGCCTTACGGTAAAGCTCAGCAGGGTCAAGTTCGGTGGGGCCGGCAATGGCCGCGCCGATTGAGACCGAACCAGGTAGCGACAGGCCGCCAACATCAAACGGAGTCTGCATGGCGGCTGCGACGCGACCAGCGAAAGCGCTAACCTCGGCGGCTGTTCGCGCTTCGGTAAGCATTACCATGAATTCATCGCCGCCACTGCGGGCTAATCGGTCTCCTGGGCCGAGTAAAGACGAGATCCGGCAAGCCATGCGTTTGAGCAGTTCGTCGCCGACGGGATGACCATAGCTATCGTTAATATCTTTAAAATAGTCGAGATCGATGCAAAGCAGTGCGAGACGGGGCACGTTTGAGGGCTGTGCCAGTGAGGGGCCAAGCTCGGCGAACAAAGCGGCACGATTGAGCGTACCGGTGAGGAGATCGTGCTCGGCGGTGTAGCGAAGGCGCTCCTCGGCCGACCTTTTCTCGGTGACGTCTTCAAGAGTGCCGTACCAGCGGACCACCTCACCTTTTGGACTAAGGCGTGGGGCGGCGCGCGCGCGAACCCAGAGGTAGCCTCCGGCAGTGCAGCGCACCCTATATTCGATATCCAGCCGATCAGCGCTTTGCAGGACCTGCTTCCAAGCCTGCTCGACCCATTCGCGATCATCGGCGTGCAGAGCGGTGATCCAGCCATAGGGCATGGAAGCTTCGGGTGTCATGCCGGTGATGGCATACCATTGGGGCCCAACCTCGAGTACGGCACCATCTGGCCCGGCGGTCCAAGGGATTTGTGGGTGCAATTCGACCATGTGACGATAATGGTCCTCGCTCTCGCGCAAGGCGGCCTCGATCTGGCGAAGGCTGGTAATGTTCTGGGTGGTGCCCCTGACGAACTGAGTGCGGCCATCAGGGCCGAGGACAGGTTCTGCATGGGTGAGCACATATATCTCTGCGCCATCGGGGTGGAGCAGGCGGTATTCCAGGGTTACAGACACCTGTTCAACAACGACCCGGCGGAAGACAGCCAAAGCCTTAGCGGCGTCTTGCGGGTGATACATCGCCTGCATTTGCTCGATATTGACTTTGGCGATATCCGGACGACCCAGCATTTCCGATGTCTCGTTTGAAAAATAGATACATCTGGCATCTACGTCCCAGCGCCACATGCCCAGTTTGGCAAGCCGCTGGGCGGCAGCGAGGGCTTCGGTCTGTTCCTGCAGCTTTAAGGAGAGATTTCGTGTTGCGGTGATGTCGACAGTCGTGCCGGCCATTCGCAGCGGCCTGCCATCGGGCGCGCGGGCGATGATCCGGCCGCGACTGAGCACCCATTTGTAGCTCCCATCCTTGGTGCGCAGCCGGTGCTCGACCTCATAAACTGAAGTACGACCCGCAAAATGGTCTTCAAGCTGCTGGCGAACAAAGGCTAGGTCATCAGGATGGACACGGCTATAGCTCACGTCAATCTGATTAAAACAAGGGTGGTCATCATAACCCAAGATGCTAAACCAGCTAGCAGAGTAGCGGATTTCGTCGGAGACCAGGTCGCGGTCCCAGATGCCAGTGCCGCTGCCCTCGATTGCGAGCGACCAGACATCAGAAAAATCCAGCAAACCTTTTTGCGCGTGCATACTCATTGTTGAATCTCAGAGGTTATTGCAGTTGCATAAGCCATGGGCTGGTTAAGAGCCAATTTGCATCTAAACAATGAGCGTCAAGCAGGACGGATTTGACCACCTCAAACCTATTACCAACGGTGGCTTTTGTCTCTTTAATTAAAATAGTAAAAATCCGGCCTACTGGTATGCGCGATCAGCACGTCAATAACCCATGAAATAATCACTTCAACCGCTTGGGTGGCTTCAACGCCGCCGATGTCGGCAGGGTAATTCCGCTCAAAAATATGACTATTTTCCTATCTCCGGCATTCTGGTGGTTTTATGAGCCAGCAATCTATCATAAAGCATTTGCGTCCCTTGAAATTATTCAACTCTGTGCCGGCGCCATCACAGTAAAAATGCGCCTCTTCTCCGTGGTTTCAGCGCAGGGGATGCCACACTGTAAGCGGCCATCATTCCCGGCTTGGAGCGAGCGCCGAATCACGTAGTTGGGATCGTCGCGTGGATTGCAAAACCCAGCCTTTCCAGACAGCTTACCGATCGGAGCATTTGTAACCATAAAATCAATAGGAGCAGGCCGTTGACCGACAGCAAAACACAGATCGTTTTCATCCCAGCTTTGTTGTGCGACGAAGCGCTCTACGCCCCCGTCATCGAACGTCTTGGCGATAAATTTCAAGCACACGTAATGATCTCGCCAAAGCCAAGCCTGGCAGAAAGTGTCACGGACATTCTGGCCAGAGCGCCGGACAAATTTGTGCTGGTTGGCACCAGCTATGCCGGCAATTTAGCGCTCGAAATCGCCATAGCGGCACCCAAGCGGGTGACAGCCTTGTGGCTGATGGGCTGCAATCCTGCCGCAGCCGAACCAGGTGGCCCAGATCTTGCAGGTGGTTTGACCGCGACACCTGAGGCGGTGATCGACATGCTTGGCGGCATCATCGCACACCCGGACAACGCAGCGGCTGCCGCAACCTTTAAGAAGATGGCGCATCGCATCGGTGGTGCTGCCGGAGCACTGCAGGCAACCGCGCTCGGCTCACGGCCGGATGCCGTTTCCCGCTTCGGTGTGCTGACAATGCCGGCTTTGGTGCTGTGGGGCGCGGACGATGCGTTGGTCCCGGTCGCTGTCGGCAAAGCCATGGCGGACGGCCTGCCCCACGCGCATTTTCATGTCCTGCCCACCTGCGGCCATTTGCCGACACTCGAAAAACCGGAAGCGTCGGCAGCGTTATTCACCGAATTTCTGAACGGCGAATTCCATCACGCTCATTAACGGAGCCTGCGTGATATCCGGCACAACTCTCTGGAGCTCTGACTGTACTACCTGAGTCCAAACCGTTAAAATACGGCTGGGGAAAAGGCCGTCTCCGGTATCAAATAAGTCGTTTTCTAATGCATCTTATCGGCGGCGGATCGTTTGCCACGTGGCGATGGCCAGCCTCGAGGAACTCCTTAGACCTGTTGTAATTCGGGCTCGCCGCGATGGCTTCGCGCCGGCGTTGCTAGGTAATACTCTGCTCGGACCGCGGTCCGTCCAGCATCATGCAGATTTTATCCGACGCCGAATAATGCTTCCGCATCGCCCGGCGGATGTTTTCCTCCAGCGTCTCCGAGGATGGTTATGATTAAACTGCCAGACCATCCTGAAAGACTGGCTTCGCGAGAGCGATACAACACCCTTTCTGCAACATTGAGAGGATCAGGCTGTTTTCAGATTTATTTATGAGCTAAACGAGCATCGCGATGGTCGAGGGGACTCCGTCTGGCATGAATGGGTCGTTGGGTGTGGTTGGAATATTTTTACGCCACTTGGGAAGAAAAGCGGGTTTTCGAGACTCGGAAGCATTCTGATGGATGAAGCCACCGCGATTGCGCGAGCTGAATTGAGTGCCTGCCTTGCCCGCATTGCCTCGGCTGACCATGCCGCGCTGGAATATCTGTATAAAAGAACCAGCGCGAAGCTTTTTGGCATTTGCAAACGTATCTTGTCTGATACGGCAGCCGCAGAGGATGTGCTGCAGGAGGTTTTTTTGATTGTCTGGAATAGAGCGGGACAGTTTGACCCGACGCGCGGCGTGAGTGCCATCACGTGGTTGGCAACCATCGCGCGCAACCGCGCCGTGGACCGGCTGCGCGCCGGCTCCCAGGGCATCGTCTCAATTGATGAGGCTGAACAGGTCGTTGATACAAGCCCACTCGCGGATCATTATTTGGAAACCGCCGAGCGTGATGAGAGGTTAAACGCGTGCCTCTCCAAACTGGACGAGCGCACTGCAACTGCTATTAAACAGGCTTTTTTTGGTGGTCTGACTTATCAGAAGCTCGCAATACGCGCCAACATACCGCTTGCCACCATGAAAAGCCTCGTGCGCCGTGGCCTGCTGCAACTGAAAATTTGCTTGGAATCATGACGGAGAGTGAACGCAACGTTTTGGCTGGTGAATATGTGTTGGGCCTTTTGGAAGGCGAGGCACTTAAGGCGGCCGAGGCTCAGATACGCACCGATGCAAATTTTGCCGCCTTGGTTCAAAACTGGGAAAACCGGTTGATGCCTCTGGTCGAGATCGTCCCTGATCTCGTACCATCGTCGTTGGTTTGGAACCGTATCGCGGTAGCGACGCGCCCGCCAGCGGTCAGAGCACCGGGATTAGTTCAGCGCTGGTTAGCCGGTTTCTCGAAGAGGTTCTATGCTGCTGTTGCGGCACTCGGGGTAGCCTTTGCGCTCATGACGCTGTCATTTTTCATGCACACGCCTCCGGAGGCTGAGCGGCAGATTGCTGTGCTTAACAATCGTGACGGCGGGACCTTTGTGGTGGCGGAGACAAAAACTACTTTGGTTATCACGCCACACAACGTTACTCTACCCGCGGGCCGCGTCGCCGAGCTGTGGCTTGTGGTTCCCAACCATGCGCCGCAGGCTGTGGGCCTGTTCCAATCTGGCGGAAGCTTAAATATGGCGATTCCAAAAAGCTCTGTCTCGGGCCAGTCGCTCGCTGTCTCCCTAGAACCACCAGGCGGTGCACCTGGGTCGACGCCGAGCGGCCCAATCATTGCCGAGGGTGCGTTCACCATACTGTGATGCTACCGCCTGCATCCGTCGGACCAGCTGCTACGTACCTCCGGTAACCTGCGCATAGAGCGCTGGTCTAAATCGGAGCTGGTCACATGTCATATAAAAAACGCCTCGCCGTGGCGTCGCTGTTTGCCCTTCTACCGGTCACCGCGTTCGCGCAGTCCATGATGTCGCCCAGCGCTGACCCCATGGTTGGCGGTGCTGCGATGTATCCAACTAAGAACATCGTGCAAAATGCTGTGAACTCAAAAGATCATACCACGCTCGTCGCGGCGGTAAAAGCCGCTGGCCTGGTCTCGACCCTGGAGAGTAAAGGTCCGTTTACTGTGTTCGCGCCAACCAATGAGGCGTTCGCGAAATTGCCGCCTGGTACCGTGACGACATTGGTAAAGCCCGAGAACAAGGCTGAGCTAACCAAGATTCTCACATATCACGTGGTCGCCGGTAATTATACCACCACCGATCTCTTAAACATGATCAGTGCTGGTGGCGGCAAGGCCACGCTAACCACCGTTGAGGGCGAACCGCTCACCCTCACGATGTCGAGCGGCAAGATCATGATTACCGATACAAAAGGCGGCATGGCTAACGTCACCATTGGTGATGTGCGTCAGTCCAACGGCGAGATTTTCGTTATCGATGCCGTTTTGATGCCGTAACCTGGAAAAATTCTGACGGCGGTGTGAACCTGTCCGCCGCCAGGGTTAGGTAATTCATCTGCGTGAGCAGGTGCGGCTGATGATCAGTGATCAACCAATGTATTTGCTTTTGCCCAGTAATTTTAAAAAATCCGTTAAACAGGAGGTTATATGAAAAAATCGATGATCTATTTAATGGCTTCGTACCATTTATTCCGGCCTCTGGCCGCCGTCTCGTTCATCGCAGCGGCGATCGTGACCATACCTTACGCTCGTGCACAGACAGTCGCACCAGAGCCAGCTCCAAACCTTGAGTCTCATATGTTTGATATGGGTGGGCTGATCACCACAGGTGCTGTCACCGCTGTAGGCGGTGCCGCCGGTGGTGGGATTGTTCCGTGGGCATTGATTGGGGGTTACACCACCAAGGATCAGGTCGGCGGCACAGCCTTCTACACCCACGTATTTCTGAGAAATTATCAATTGGCCACCTATGGTGGGTTGTTTGCGCTGTCTAACCGCGTTGAGGTTTCATTCGCCCATCAGGATTTCGAACTCGGCGGCACTGGCGGGACACTCGATGGCAAAATCATCGGCGCGCTCGGGCTACCCTCGAGCACACCAGCCAGCGCCCTGCCACATGCCTTGCAACTGAACAACGCCAACCTCAACCAGGATATTATCGGAGTCAAAGTGCGGCTTTATGGCAATGCCGTGTATGATCAGGATACGTTGATCCCTGAAATCTCGGCTGGTTATGAGTATCATCATAATGAGAACACGAGCTTCGTGCGCGCAATCGGCACGCGCCCCAGTGGTAACGAATTTTATCTAGCCGCCACCAAGGTTTGGCTGCACGGGTTGTTCGGCCATTATACCATGGTAACTGGCACGCTTGATTTTACGAATGCCATACAAAATGGGCTTCTTGGCTTCGGTGGTGTCGGAACAAACGGACCCAAGACCGGTTATCATGTTGAGCCTGAATTTGCTGTTGGATATTGGATCAATAATAATCTGGTTATTGGTGGCGAATACCGCTTCATGCCTCATTACCAAGTTGTGGCACCGGGTAATGTTCCTGGCTTTGGACCGCTTGGAAACGCGCTTAGCAAGACCAGTGACTGGAAAGACCTATATGTCGCTTATTTTCCGGTTAAATATTTCTCGGTCACGTTGGCTTATGCGGATCTTGGTACGATCGCGAGCGAGAAGAATCAGAACGGTGTGTATCTCTCCGGTACCGCTAGCTTTTAATCAATTTCAAAATTTCGGGAGCTACAAAAATGCCTTTTTTTAAAATAAAGACCTTACAGAAAACCGTCATCGCTATGTTCACCCTGGGCGCAACATGTCTCGCTCCAACGTTAGCAAGCGCGGATGCCTCTTATTATCATGAATTCGGTAACCGTGCTGGTATCCATGCGGTGATCACTGATTTCCTGGGCTACGTTCTCGCAGACAACCGTATCAAAGCCTATTTTACGAATGCAAATATTCCTGTCCTCAACGCATCACTGACTAATCAGGTGTGCATGCTGGAAGGTGGACCTTGTAAGTTTGATGAGAACATGAAGGCGATTCACCAGAATCTCGGTGTGACTGAGGCTGCATTCAACGCGCTTGCCGAAGATCTCCAAAAATCCATGAACCAACACAACATCCCGCTCACGGCTCAGAACGATCTGTTGAGCAAACTCGCCCCCATGAAGCACGACATCGTCACGAAATAAAATCGATTCAGACAACATCCTTCTAAAAAAGGATGTTGTCTCGTCCTTGCATCATTGCGACGAAAACTCTACATGCGCGGCCAGACTTTGGTCAGAATGCGATCAACCGAGACATACTCGTCCGAAAGCAGCGCCCCAACCTGCGGCAGTTATAGCAATGCGGCCATAAATCCCGCCAGAGCCTCGCCCTTCACCTGCCGGATCACCCACAGCGGATAGTCCATCGGAAGCCGGCTCTCCGGCCGAACATAGCGGTAAAGCCCATCGCGACGCCGATCAACACCACGCGTCTTCCCGCCACACCAAATCACGCTACCTTCAAACTATGAATCCCATCAAAAGCCGCAGGGCAAGAGATTTTTCAGCCGCCTGCTAAATGACCATTGCGCCCAGTATTGGATATTATGGCGATCCATTATTTGTCTTTTGACGCATTTATAACGTCTCGGTGTTTGCCAGGCTGACCGAACGGTGTTTAATATTTTGTTATCGTGCGCCGCGCGAACAAAAATGATGAGGGAACCTGGAATGACTATTGCAAATAAGGTGATTATTAGCTGTGCTGTTACGGGGTCCATTCATACCCCGTCAATGTCGCCGCATTTGCCAGTTACCGCGGATGAAATTGCGCAATCTGCCCTGGGTGCTGCCGAAGCCGGCGCCGCGATCGTACATTTGCATGCACGTAACCCCCTCGATGGCCGACCTGACCAGACCCCAGAAGCATTTGAGCCATTTTTGCGGGTGATCAAGCAATCATCCAACGTGGTGGTTAACCTGACAACCGGCGGGTCGCCCTACATGTCGGTTGAAGAGCGCGTAAGGCCAGCTGCGGTGTGGAAGCCGGAGATTGCGAGCTTGAACATGGGCTCGATGAATTTTGGTCTGTTCCCGATGCTGAAGCGCTTTAAGGAATTCAAGCATGAGTGGGAACCGCAAATGCTTGAAAACTCCAAGGATTTAGTGTTTCGGAATAGTTTTAAGGATATTGCGTATGCGTTAAATACTTTAAACGATACCGGCGCACGCTATGAATTTGAATGTTACGATACCAGTCACTTATATAATCTGCATTATTTTTGGACCGAAGGGTTGGTGAAAGCCCCTTTATTCATTCAAACCTGTTTTGGCTTGCTCGGCGGCATCGGGCCGCACCCGGATGACGTGATGCATATGAAGCGTACCGCTGACCGGTTATTTGGCGACCAATATCGGTGGTCAGTTTTAGGGGCGGGCCGTAACCAGATGCCGACGGCAGCGTTGGCGGCGGCGATGGGCGGTAATGTGCGGGTCGGGCTGGAAGATTCGCTATGGTTAGGCAAAGGGAAACTAGCACCCACCAACGCATCGCAGGTTTTGCAGGTTCGAAAAATCATAGAAGGTCTGGGCTTGGATGTGGCGACGCCAGATGAGGCGCGCGAAATTTTGCAACTTAAAGGCGGAGATAAGGTTGGTTTTTAGCAAGCGACGTCTGACTACGCTGGTTACACCGGCATGGAATTCGATGTTGGTTTATTTGTGACGAGTCCATAATGTTTATTCAAATTCATGAATCGATGTAACTTTACCTAGAGAGAGCATTGGCCCACAGATCAAGGTCACGGTTGCTGCGCTTAGGGCCCACACAAACTTTGATTGTCTCCAGTTCCTTCAGCTTTGCGTTTTCGCCTTCCAACTGCCTCAGCCGCCGCTTCTCAGGCGGCGTTAGGCTTTCATACTTTTGGTTGCTTAATTAGGCCAGCCCAGATGATCCTGGTCCGCCGGCAAATATCAGCCACCGGAATCCCCCTCTAAAGGCTGCTTCAAAATGAATGTCTTCTATGCGGGCGCGCGAATGTTGGTCCATCCGCTTTTGATTAGGATGATTGTGAAAAACTGTTAGAATCGGCCCATTGTCGAAAGCAGGAACTGGGAACGGATGGTTTTGCGTAACATCATTGCTGACTGGGTGGCCGATGTTCAGCTGGGCTCTGGGCCGCGCTATATGGCCATTGCCAATGCCATCGGGGCGGCGATGGATCGTGGTGCGCTGGCACCGGGGGACAGACTGCCGCCGCATCGGACCTTGGCGGCTGCTCTGGGCGTGGATTTAACCACCGTTACCCGCGCCTATGCCGAGGCAAGGCGGCGCGGTTTGCTGGATGCCGCCGTTGGCAGCGGTACATATATCCGAAGGCAGCCGGGCGACGAAGCCCCGCAGGTCAGCGTTGATATGAGCATGAATATTCCGCCCGCTCCTGCAGATGTGTCGCTCCGCGACTTGCTGCGTGAAGGCGTCTCCAAGGTGCTGCGCGGTTCAGATGTGGCCACATTGATGGCGTATCGGGCCGGTGTCGGCACCAGGGAAGATCGTGCGGCGGGGGCTGCCTGGCTCGCACCTACCTGCGGCGTGCTGCCGGCCAGCAGGGTCTTGCTTGGTTCGGGCGCCCAGAGTTCGATGCTTGCCATATGCGGCACGCTGCTGAGGCGGGGTGACGTGGTGGCAACTGAGGCGATGACCTATCCGGGCTTCCGGGCGCTGGCATTTCATGCCGGCCTGAATATGGCGGCAGTGGAGTGCGACGGAGAAGGCATGTTGCCAGACGCTCTTGACGAGGTTTGCAGACGAACGTCGCCGCGCGCCGTCTATTGCACGCCAACGATCCAAAATCCCACCACCGCCACCATGGGTCGTGCCCGTCGGCACGACATTATTGCCGTGGCACACCGCTACGGCCTGCCGATCATTGAAGATGCTGCTTATGATCTTTACCCGCGCGAACCTTTGCCCGCGCTGGTGGCTTTGGCACCCGAGCGGGTTTATCATATTGCCACTATTGCCAAATCTATTAGTCCTGGCCTGCGGCTTGCCTACATTGTTGTGCCTGACGGGCAGCAGGCCTTAATTACGGCGGCCATCCGGGCAACTTCGATGATGGCCTCGCCATTGCTGGTAACTCTTCTTACGGGCTGGGTGCGGGACGGTACCGCCAACGCCGTTCTAACGGGCATCCGGCTGGAAGCTGTGGCCCGCCAAGCGCTATGCAGCGGGATTTTGCCGCGCGAATTGGTGGCCGCCAATCCTGAAGGGCTGCATGTGTGGCTCAGCCTGCCTTCGGTCTGGTCACGGCAGGATTTTGTAAGTTTTGTGCGTGCGCAAGGGTTGGCACTGGTACCGGCGGACGCTTTTGTGGCAACCCAAGGCAACCTTGTTCCCAATGCCGTCCGGGTGGCGCTGGGGGTGGCGGTGGACCACGTACGTCTTGAGGGCGCGTTGCGGGCGCTGGCCAAGGCGCTCAAAACGTTACCTGGAAACGGATTTTCGGACATTATTTGATCACAAATAAGTCATTAAGCCGAATCAATTCGACAATTTTGAGTCAAAAGCGTAGAAATTAGGCGATATGATTGATTTATTGGCGACTAATTTTCTGTTCATGCACAAAAAAGAACCGCAAATTGACTGAAGTCAATAAAATGTATTTATAAACAAATAAGTTTTGTATGCATTGAAATACAATAATACCGATATTTGTCTCCAAAAGCGTTGGCATAAATCTTGCCAAATAGATTTTGTCCACCCGCTTTGAGGAGATAAATTATGCCGAAAGTAGAAAGAGCCCCCAATGCCACCGGTGATTATCTGGTGGATTATGAAGAGAAGGTATTTGAGGACGTTAAAGCAGCACCAGGTGAGAAAGCGCTGATCACGTTCCATACCGTGGCGTTTGAAGGGTCGATTGGGTTGGTTAACCTTCTGCAGGCCACCCGGATTCAGCGTAAAGGCTTCAAGACATCCATACTGCTTTATGGGCCCGGCGTGACGTTGGGCGTGCAGCGCGGCTTCCCGCGTCTGGGCGATGAGGCGTTTCCGGGACACCAGAATTTCAACAAACAGATCACGAAATTCATGGACGAAGGCGGCAGCGTGTATGCGTGCCGGTTTGCCTTGCAGGCTCTGTATGGACATGGCGAGCCCTCATTGATCCCGGGCATCACGCCGATCAGCCCGCTCGATGTGTTGGATCTCATCCTGCTGCATCGCCGGGATAATGCGTTTATCCTGGATACGTGGACGCTGTGACCTTGAGCATCGGACGCATTGTAAAAGCCGCTGCTGTCCAACGCGCGCCGGTGCTCGATGATGCCTGGGGCACGGTTGAGATTGTGCTCGATTCAATTAAGACCGCGGCATCGCAAGGTGCCCGGTTGGTTGTGTTTCCTGAAACCTTTGCGCCTTATTATCCATATTTTTCATTTGTGCAGCCGCCGGTGGCCATCGGCGCGCGGCATATGAAACTTTATGATCATGCGGTAACAGTGCCGGGGCCAGTGACTGAAGCGGTCGCGCAAGCGGCTAAATCAGCCGGCGCGTTTGTGTTGCTGGGTGTGACGGAGCGAGACCATGGCTCGCTCTATAACACGCAGTTACTATTCGGCGACGATGGTGTGTTGTTGCTCAAGCGCCGCAAAATAACCCCAAGTTTCCATGAGCGCATGGTATGGGGCTGCGGTGATGCAAGTGGCTTAACGGTCGCCGACACCTCGATCGGCCGGATTAGTGCGCTGGCCTGCTGGGAACATTTCAACCCGTTGGCGCGCTATGCGTTGATGGCGCAATTTGAGGAAATCCATTGCAGCCATTTTCCGGGCTCGATGGTGGGGGCGGTATTTGCCGACCAGATCGAAGCCGCGATGCGCCACCATGCGGCGGAATCAGGCTGCTTTGTGGTGAATGCCACCGGCTGGCTGACCGCAGAACAGATAAAAGCCATTACGTCTGATCCTGTAATGCAAAAAGCCATTTCAGGCGGCTGCCATAGCTGCATCATCTCACCGGAGGGCCTCAACCTGGTACAGCCGCTGCGTGAAGGTGAAGGCATTTTGCTGGCTGACCTCGATATGTCTCTGATCGTGAAGCGCAAACGCATGATGGATAGTGTCGGCCATTATGCCAGGCCGGAATTACTTTCACTCGCGATAAATTCTCATGCGTCAACGCCGATGCATGTTGCCAATTTTGGCTTCAAGGAAGGATCGAATGATGGATCATCTCTCGCCGCACAGCCTGCTGACCGCACCGAGTCATCTTATTCTGGAACTGCAATCGCTCGGTCTGCGGCTGAGTGACGCAACAGCCGGGTTAAGCGCCCGCAAGGGTGGTGCTGGGCCAACAGACCATAAGGCGATCACCATAGGTGAGCGCACAGTAATGGTCCCCGTTTATACGGGCACGGCAAAATATTCACCGTTTGAAGCGACCGGGCCAGCCCTGGATGGTTCAGCAATTTTGCTGCGTGATGGCGCACCGATTGCCAAAATCAAATATCCGCGGCAGGCGCGCTTTTATGCGATGCAAACCTTGGAAGGAATTCCTTATTGGAAAATAGCACAGCTGCACAGTCATGACGTGCTGGCGACGACGGTGCTGCAGACCTGCATTCGCTACACGGACCGTGCAACATCGTGCCAGTTCTGCGCGATTGGACAATCATTGGCGGAGAACCGTACCATTGCGCATAAAACGCCGGAGCAGCTTGGTGAAGTGGCTCGCATGGCGGTACTGCTCGATGGTGTGAAGCACGTGGTGCTCACCACCGGCACGCCAAATGTTATTGATCGCGGTGCCGCGATACTGTGTGATTCAGCTCGTGGTATCAAAGCCCAGGTTGATATTCCCATCCAGGCGCAATGCGAACCACCACGCGACCACGGCTGGTTCCAGAAAATGCGCGACTCCGGAATTGATACGCTGGGCATGCATCTGGAAGCCGTAACGCCAGACATACGGGCACAAATTATGCCCGGTAAGGCGACCGTCTCAATGCCGCGCTATTTCGATGCGTTCAGCTCTGCCGTTGCTGTTTTTGGCCGCGGTCAGGTCAGTACCTATATTTTGGCAGGGTTGGGCGATACCGCCAACGCCATTCTGGAAACCTGCGAGAGCTTGGTGGCGATGGGCGTGTATCCGTTCGTGGTGCCGTTCGTGCCGGTTTCGGGCACGCCGTTGGAAAATGCCGCGGCGCCGACGCCGGAATTCATGCGCAGCATTCTGCCTGCACTGGGGCGAATGATCACGGTAGGAGGTTTGCGTTCGGCGGATATCAAAGCCGGGTGCGGTAAATGCGGCGCTTGTTCAGCGCTTGCCAGCTACGAGGGCTAACCCATGCCACTTCTCAACACCGCCGAAAGCCCGTTACCACTATTTTTTGTACCAGGAGAATATAGTGTGGAGCCGGCTTGTTTAGCGTGGCAGCAAGAAAGCTGTTTTGCCCTGCGGCGGCAGGTATTTTGCACAGAACAAAAAATCTTCGTGCAAGATGACCGCGATGAGATTGATAAATCGAGCATAATGCTAGGCGCATGGTCATGCCTATTTGGCCACCGCGACGAAGTGGTCGGCACCGTGCGCCTACATCAGCCTGAGACGGGGTTATGGTGGGGCTCCCGCCTTGCTGTGGCTAAGCCTTACCGTCGTATTGGCGGGCTGGGTGTAGCATTGATAAAATTGGCGGTGGGCACTGCGAAAGCACACGGCGCCACCAGCTTTCTTGCCCATGTGCAGGCCCAGAACCGCGCTTTGTTTGAATCACTCGACTGGTTAGCACTGGATGAAAAAACCCTTCATGGTCGCGCGCATTATTTGATGCAGGCCAACATCGAAGCCTATGAGCCGATGGCCACCGGCTTGAGCGTGTTGCCGCGTGTGGTGATTTAGCGGTGTGTCTGGCTGATATTACCGCCATGCTGCGCCAGGCGCAGGGCGTTGCGCATAAGCAGGATATCGCACCGGTTTTGGCGAGGCTGAATCTTGACGCCATGAGTCACATCGCCGTGGGTGATGATTGCGCGGCGATCCCTGATGGCGATGGATTTTTATTATTGGCCATCGAGGGCTTTATGCCAGGCTTTATCGCCGCCGACCCGTATTTTGCCGGCTATTGTGGTGTGATGGTGAATTTATCTGACATCGCCGCCATGGGTGGCCGGGCTCTGGCGGTGGTGGATGCAATTTGGACACAGGACGCTGCTTCAGCCAACCCCATCCTGGAAGGTCTCGCCACAGCCTCAAAGCGCTATAACGTGCCGGTGGTGGGTGGCCATACCAACACGCGGACGCCGACTAATCTTTTCTCAGTCGCTATTCTTGGTCGTGCTAATAATTTACTGACAAGTTTCGATGCTGAACCTGGCCACGACCTGATCGCCGCCTTTGATCTGCGCGGCGAGATGCGTGTTACCGGCCCTTATTGGGACGCATCCAGCCATGCCGGTGCGCGACGATTACGCGGAGATCTCGAACTGCTTCCCGCCATTGCCGAAGCCGGACTATGCGCCGCTGCCAAGGATATTTCTATGGCTGGCGTGATCGGTACCGCCATGATGCTGCTGGAAGCCTCCCAATGCGGCGCGATGATCGATCTTGCCGCAATCCCGAAGCCGCTGCAGGTGCCGCTACCAGACTGGCTGATGACGTTTCCAAGTTTTGGGTTTTTACTCAGCGTGCCGCCGGCACATACAAGTCACATCATCGGAATGTTTGCCAGCCGCGATATTGCCGCGTCTGTCATCGGTCAGGTTAACTCCTCATCGCAAGTGTGCATTGGTCTTGATGGCGAAACAAGCACCGTATGGGATTTCTCTGAGCAGGAATTCATGGGTTGTGTTCGGGGTCCGCAACATGCCTGAGATAGTCTTTTTGGTTCGATGGCCTGACGCTTCAGTGACACAGAATTATTCGCCCTCATCTGTCGTGAGTGATTTTTTTGCTGCCGGTGAAACTTATCAGCTGGCAAATTTTCTCGCGCGCGCCCGCATGGCGCTGCAAAAAGCGTCCGACCGGGTGCAGGAAAAATATGGCTTCCGCTGTTCGCGCGCCAGCGCCACCTTAGCTGCAATTGAACGTAAAGCGGAGGACTTCGTGAAACAACCAAGCGCTGAAGTGACAATACTGGAGTTAGGCTAATGGACACACTGCATAATCCCCAACCGGCTCATTATGATGTTATTATTATCGGCGGCGGGCAGGCTGGATTGTCGCTTTCATACCATTTGGTTCAAGCAGGTATTCACCATGTCGTACTTGAGCGCGATGAGATTTTCCATGCCTGGAAAAAAGAGCGCTGGGATAGTTTTTGCCTTGTCACACCCAACTGGCAATGCAAGCTACCTGGCTATGAATATGCCGGCGTCGATCCGCATGGTTTCATGGTAAAATCTGAGATCATCAAGTTTGTTGAAGGTTTCGCAGAGACCTTTAACCCGCCAGTGCGTGCAGGTGTTGCGGTAACATCTCTCATGCAGGGCAGCGGTGGTTTTCTCCTTCACACTTCACAAGGTGACCTGACCGCCGCCCAAGTTTGCATCGCGACCGGCGGCTATCATAAGCCCATCACCCCGCGCATGGCCGAACGCCTGCCGTCGCGCTTAGTGCAACTGCATGCCAACCAGTATCGTAACCCGGCCCAGTTGCCCGAAGGTGCTGTGCTGGTGGTAGGCACGGGTCAGTCGGGCTGCCAGATTGCTGAGGATCTTCACCTTGCAGGCCGCAAGGTACATCTAGCTGTTGGTAGTGCGCCGCGGGTGTCGCGCTTTTATCGCGGACGGGATATTGTGGATTGGTTGCAGGATATGGGCCATTATGATCTGGCCATTACCGACCACCCGATGCAGGAAAGCGTGCGCGGCAAATCCAATCATTATGTCACGGGCCGCGATGGTGGGCGGGATATTGATTTACGTAAGTTTGCCAACGAGGGGATGAGCCTGCACGGTCATCTGACCACAGTGGCCGGTGAGCGCGTTGAGTTTGCGGCAGACCTAGCCGTTAACCTCGATCATGCCGACAAGGTTAACGACCGCATCAAGGATAGTATTGACGCTTATATCGCCGCGCAAAATATAAATGCGCCTTTGGAATCGCGCTACATGCCGGTATGGCAACCCGCAGCCGCTAACCCACCCTTGGACCTTGCGGCGGCGGGCATCAGTTCGATAGTCTGGTGTGTCGGCTACCAGCCAGACTACGCTTGGGTACATGTGCCGGTGTTCACCGGCCGTGGCACAGCCAGCCATTTGCGTGGTGTAACAGCGGTGCCAGGACTTTATTTTTTAGGGCTACCATGGCTGCATACGTGGGGCTCAGGCAGGTTTGCGGCTATCGCACGAGATGCCGCGCATCTGGCTGATTATATGATTAACGCTGTGCAACGAGTCGAACAGCGGCAGAGGGCGGCAGTTTAACCCTGAGGTTTCACAGTATGTGAATAAGATGTTGCGTGCTGCTGAGAATTGCGCTGTTTTTTCAGCAACTCGTCAGTTTCTTGGTTAATCAATCAATTTTTGTAGGGTCAGGATAGTTGAAGTACGGCGCCATCGCGCCTGAACGTAAGTATTTGAAGATGGTGTTCGGGGCCAACGCTGTTTGTCGCTTCAGTGCAATTAACAGGCTAGTCTAATGCCAGAAAATTGCCACCTCGCACTCGCGGGGAAAAAATTCCGATAGGTGAGGCGTGAATGGTTGGCCGGCGTGGCGAAAGAGGAGCCGCGTAGCACATACTGGTTGACCATGAACTTACCATTATACTCGCCGACCGCTCCCGGCGCCGCAACGAAGCCAGGGTATGGCGCGTATGAGGAACTGGTCCATTGCCATGCCGCGCCAAACATCTGGTCTAATGCCGCGGTTGCGGCTGCATGTTCCCACTCGGCTTCGGTGGGCAGGCGGGCATCGCTGAACTGGGCAAAGGCGGATGCCTCAAAATATGAAACATTCATTAATGGCCCTTGCATATTCATCGGGCGCAAGCCAGCTAACGAGAATTCCTGCCAACCAGATTGGCCGCGGTGCCAGTAAAGCGGTTGGTGAATACCGTGAGCCTGAATCCAGGCCCAACCCTCAGAAAGCCAATAGGCTGGGTTTTGGTAACCGCCGGCATCAATGAAGGCAGCGTACTCGGCGTTGGTAACCAAAGTTGAGCTAAGATTAAAGGCCCCAAGGAACTGGCGGTGGCGGGGTGTTTCATTATCAAAACAAAAATCTGTGCCCGTATGGCCGATTTCAACAACACCAGGATCGAAAGCTCGCCACTCACGACAAGGGATGTCAGTTTGCAATGCAAAAGATTCATTATAAGCAGGGAAAAGTGGATTGCGGCTGAGTAAATGCAGAACATCTGTCAGCATGAGTTCCTGGTGCTGCTGTTCATGCTGGATACCGAGTTCGATGAGCGTCAAAAGGTCGTTTGTGCTGTTTTGCATAAGTAGATCATCGATCCGGCGATCAACGTCGCAGCGATAAGCGAGCACGTCGCCCAATGAGGGGCGGGTTAATAAGCCTCGCTCCGACCTGGGGTGTTTTTCACCAATAGCGTTATAGTAGGAGTTAAACATCACTCGAAACGCATGATGAAAGGGTTTGAAATCTGCTTCAAATCGCTCGAGGATAAAGGTTTCAAAAAACCATGTTGTATGCGCCAAGTGCCACTTGACCGGGCTTGCATCGGACATCGATTGGGCAGCACAGTCTTCCGCCGACAAGGGCGATGCGATGGCAGCCGAATGAGCCCGGGTGACAGAAAAATTTTGTGCGGCGGCACGGCGATTGGTGTCGCGCAGATCAGACGGCTCGCGCATAACATACCAAAAATTGTTGCGCCTCGTCGGTCCAGCATGCAATACCACCGAACCCGCAGGATTCAAGCAACTCAACAAAACCACGCTGGGTGTATTTGTAGCTGTTTTCGGTATGGATACGCTCGCCTTGGGTAAATTTCCGCTCACCACCCGGCCACTGAACTAAAACTGGTCGGCGCGCTTGCAGGTGCATTTCTATGCACGCTTGTTCAACATTGAAGAACGCCACATGTGACCAGTCAGAGATGACAAAGTCACTATCAAGTAGCGCGTTTGTATGGGCCAGCACGTTCAGATTGAACGCAGCGGTGATGCCAAGCGCATCATTGTAGGCGGCTTCGAGAATCTGTGTGTCTTTAATCAGATCAACACCGATGAGAAGGGCGCCGTCGGCGCCGCATTCACGGTGTACGCCCGATAGAAACTTTGCGGCCTGTAAGGGTGTAAAATTACCGATCGAGGACCCAGGATAGAATAACAAGCGATGCCGCATGTTAACGTGCGCCGGTACATTCAAACCTTCAGTAAAATCCAGACCAACCGGCAGCATTGAAATTGCGGGATAGGCGGCCTGCAATCTTTCCACGGTATTGCGCAAAAACGCTGCGGAAATATCGATCGGCACATATTGCTTGGGCTGCAATGCGGCAAAAAGCAATTCAGCTTTGGCGCAATTACCCGCCCCAATGTCGATGAGCACTCTGCCAGGCCCCGCCGCGCCGGCGATTGCCGCCGCGTGGGTCACATAGAGGCTTTGTTCGACCCGTGTCGGATAATATTCATCGAGCAGACAGATGGCTTCAAAAAGTTTAGAACCTAAAGAGTCATAAAAATATTTGGGTGAAATTCGGGCTGGCTTTTGCAGCAATCCAGACGCCAATTCACGTTGGGCCCGCTCGGACGCGGTGCCAAATTTATCAACCGCCAAGGTCTGCGGTTTTGAAAGAAATTGCGTCCTTGCCATACTGACTCCACTTAACCCATGAAACGCGGCTTGCAAGACCCATTTGTAAATGATTAGCCAAGATACCGACAGCTGCAAAAGCCTGTGACGGACGCCCCAGACGGGCATGAAATTCATGCCACAACGGCATTATACGCCACTCCTCGTAACTGAAAATATGCGGTGGCTTGATCGAGGTTTTTCGCTTGGTCGAGGTTTGGTGAAACCGTCAATGAGGAACATACCATGCTCAAGGATAAAGTGGCGCTAGTGACCGGCTCGACCAGCGGGATCGGCCTTGGAATTGCGCAGGAACTGGCCAAGGCGGGTGCCCATATCGTACTTAATGGTCTGGGCGACGCTGGCGAAATCGAGCGGGTTCGCGCCGAGATGGCGGCTATTCAGCAGGTTCAGGTTATTTATGTACCCGCGGATCTCTCACAACCCGATCAGGCCGCCGAGATGGTGCATGCCGCCGGACGCGCACTTGGGCGGGTGGATATATTGGTCAATAACGCTGGTATTCAGTTTGTCGCGCCCGTCGAAGAATTTCCCGCTGCCAAATGGCACCAGATTTTGGCGATTAACCTTAGCTCCAATTTTTTCGCCATGCAGGCGGCCATTCCGGGGATGAAGAGCCGCGGTTGGGGCCGTATTATTAATATCGCCTCGGCGCACGGGCTGGTGGGCTCGCCCTTCAAAAGCGCCTATGTCGCCGCCAAGCATGGCGTTCTCGGGCTAACCAAGGTCGCTGCCCTTGAACTGGCGCAAACCGGCATTACCGTCAACGCGGTTTGCCCTGGCTATGTACGCACCCCATTGGTCGAGGGGCAGATTACCGACCAGATGAAGGTGCATGGCTTGAGCCGCGAGGCGGTGATTCGTGATGTGATTTTGGGGTCGCAGCCCAATAAGCGCTTTGTCGAGGTGGCATAACTGGGTGCGCTGGCGGTGTTTCTGAGCAGCGACGGCGCGCAGTCGATCACCGGCACCGCCCTGCCGGTTGATGGCGCATGGACAGCGCACTGATGAACACCCGGGTTATAGCCGGCAACGATGGAAAACCACTGCCGGGTATTGCGCCAGTGGTCGATTTGGGACGGGTTCGCCTCGCCGGGTTTTTGGACTGGTTGCTGTGTTGCGTTGCGCATGTGTGTTTTCTAACCGGCTTTCGTAACCGTTTATCGGTCGCGCTCAGTTGGGGCTGGGCCTACACCATATTCCAACGCGGGGCGCGTCTGATCACCGGCGTGGATATGGAAATCATTAGCTTTAACCTAAGGAATTTCGATTATGGTAAATCACGGACATGAAAAATATGGTCAAACTGTTCTGGTACTGCAAGGCGGTGGTGCCCTGGGTGCCTATCAAGCCGGCGTTTATCAGGCGTTGCACGAGGCCAAGATTGAGCCGGACTGGGTGATCGGCACCTCGATCGGTGCGATCAATGCCGCTTTGATTGCAGGCAACGCACCAGCCGATCGGCTCGCGAAATTGCAGGAGTTCTGGCGTCGGGTTGAATATGCTCTGCCTGCCAACACGTTAGCGATGCTTCCTGGGGGCACGCAGGCATCGCGGATCATGACAATGCTGGGAGGATTGCCAGCGTTCTTTAAGCCTAACCCGCTGGCATTGATGGGCGGTGGGTGGCCGCTGGGGGCTGAACATGCCGGGCATTATTCCACCGCGCCGTTGCGCCAGACCTTGACTGAGCTGGTCGATTTTGACCGCATCAACCGGCGTACAACCCGCATCGCGGTGGGGGCTGCCAATGTCTGTACCAGCCAGATGCATTATTTTGATAGCCGCGACCAGGAATTTCGTGCGGAACATGTTATGGCCTCGGGTGCGTTGCCGCCGGCTTTCCCGGCGGTGCGCGTGGATGGCGAGCTGTATTGGGATGGCGGTATCCTCTCCAACACCCCGCTGGAAGCGATCTTCGATGATAATCCAAGGCGCAATTCGCTGGTATTCTCCGTGCATGTCTGGAACCCTGATGGCTCGGAGCCGGTGACGCTCAATCAGGTGCTCAACCGTCAGAAGGACGTGCAGTTCGCCTCTCGCTCACGCAGTCAGGTCGCGCGGCAGCAGCAGATGCATAAGCTACGCCACATTATCGCCAATCTGGCCCAGCGTCTGCCAGACTCTGAACGCGCCAGCAATGAGATTGCTGAATTGGCCAGCTACGGCTGCCTGACCCAGATGCATGTGATGGCGCTGGTGGCGCCAGCTTTGCCCAACGAGGACCACACCAAGGACATTGATTTTAGTGGTGGCGGCATCCGCGCCCGCTGGGAAGCTGGCTATACCCAGACCAAAGCCGCGATTGAGCAAGCACCTTGGACCGCACCGACCGATCCGCTTGAGGGTGTGATTTTGCACCGTATCAAACCATAAATCTCTAACTGAAAAGGAAGCTGCAAATGAAGCGCGCAGATGTTTTGAACGTACCTTCAATGCCGATCGCCTCGCCATCATACCCGCGTGGGCCATATCGTTTCATTGACCGCCAATACATGATTTTAACATATCTCTCTGACCCTGACGCGATCCGTGAGGCGCTGCCAGAGCCTTTGGAACCAGACGGTAGTAACACAGTGTTGTTTGAAGTGATCAGGATGCCGGATTCAGCCGGATTTGGGGATTATACTGAATCAGGCATTGTGATCCCCGCTTTGCTGAATGGCGAGCATGTCAACTTCACCGCCCAGATGTATCTTGATGATGAACCGCCGATCGCAGGCGGGCGGGAGATTTGGGGTTTTCCAAAAAAGCAGGCCGCACCCGTGCTTGCCGTGATCCATGATACGCTGACCGGCAGATTATCCTATGCCGATACTTTGGTGGCGGTGGCCACGATGGGCTATAAGCACCAGAATTTGCTGTATGATGTCGATGGGATGAAGCAATGTAGCAGCGCCTCGATTATTAAAAAAATGAGCAAAACGCAGATCAATTTCAAAATTATTCCCAATGTTGATGGCACCCAGGCGATCAGCCAGTTGGTGGGTTATAACCTCACCGACATCCAGGTGAAGGGCGGCTGGTCAGGGCCGGCGCGGTTGCAATTACATGCCCATGTTAATGCGCCGCTCGCCGATTTACCGGTGCGTAAGGTGCTGGGCGGCTTACATTTCATTGCGGATCTGACACTGCCCTATGGACGGGTTCTGCATGATTATTTAGCCAAGACCAACGACGGATAAAAAATTGCGGAAACGCTTGTTAGCGGATTGCGTGGCGCGACCATGCAACCCTTAAAAAGGTTGTAAGGATTCGCCATGAGGCGCGCAATGTGCCGCTTAGGCTGCCCGCCACTTTGGAAGTACCGCCTGCGCGGCAACGGTACGGCAGCGGAATTTCCTGAATGCGTAAACCGGCCTGCGCGGCTTTGATTTGCATTTCAATGTTCCAGCCATAGGTCATCTCGCGCATATCCAACGCGTCCAGTGCGCTGCGACGAATGGCGCGATAGGCGCACATATCGTGATAGCGTGTGCCCGTGAGCAAGCCGATGCCAAGGCCGAGCAGCCAGCCGGCGAATACCTGATGCATGTTCATTGAACCAGGTTCACGCAGCTCCCGCGTGCGGACAGCGATGACGAAGTCTGCCAGATCATATTCGATGGGGGAAACGAGTTGCTCCAGTAAATCGCCCCGGTCGGCACCGTCGCCATCCATGAAAACGATGATGTCGCAATCATGCATCGCGGCGGCGGCCCCGGCGGCGCAGGCTTTGCCGTAACCGCGCACGCCAAGCTCCAGCACACGAGCGCCGGCGGCGCGCGCCACAGTTTGAGTACCATCAGTGCTGCCGCTATCGGCGATGATGATGTCAGCGGCGATATTGCGCGGTAATTCGGCGACAACGGCGCTAATCGCTGCGGCCTCGTTGAGGGTAGGGATCACCACCGCCGCACGTGGTATATTCAGAGGCTCCAACGCAGCCCACAGCTTTGGCATGGCCTTGGTGGCGCATCGCCCACTAATGCGGTGCGGAAATCCTTATAAGCCGGACTGTTCCAAATGTCGCGCAAGCTCTGCTGTGTGGCATCGCCGAGCGTATAATTTTCATAGCCCCGCGCTGAAAAGGGCGCGATACAGCATGGTAAAGCCCGGCCATGGGCCGTGAAATACATCAAGGACCACGGGCGGCGGCAGGTGGCCCAGGGGCGTTCATCGGCACCGGCTTTCAGACTCAAACCCGGCTCGGTGGCGCCTGAGGCATTTAGGCGGATACCGAGCGTGGCGGCGAGTTCCTGTGCTTGGTTTACCGCCGCTTCTTCCTCGGCCTGCGTATGTTCAAATAACGCTGACTCAGCGCGCGCCAAACCATAACCGGCATCATCAAACACCAGCCTCTGCAAATGCACTTCGCGCACGCCGATGGTTTCCGCCAGACGGACAAAATCCGGCAGCTGGCCGATGGTTTCTTTCAAGCCTGTCAACCACATTGAGACCAGTGGTTTTTCGGCGCCGAGGGATTTTTGTAGTTTGGTAAAACTACTGATGTTTTTGACGATGCGATCAAAAAAATCCTTACCGCGCACCGCGAGAAAGGTTTTGGCATCGGCAGCATCGAGTGAGATGCGTAATTCATCCAGACCGGTTTCGATCAGTTCACGTTGGCGGCGCGGGGTGAGCAGCGTGCCGTTGGTGTTGAACAATGTATAAATATTACGGACTTTGAGGTAGCGTATCATGTCGGGCAGGTTTTTTACCAGCATCGGCTCGCCAACGCCATGCATCACCACGCGGGCGATATCAGGCACCTGGTCGATGATTTTGGTGAATAAGTCCCAACTCATATCGGCGGGAGCTTCCAGCGCCTCGAAGGTGCGGGGGCAGGTTTCGCACAGCAAATTGCAGCGATTGGTGACCTCGAGATACAAACATACCGGCGGGGCGGCATCAGCGACCTTCGAGGTATCAACAGCCTCAAAATAGCGGCGCGGGTCTCTAAGAATTGTAGTCATGATGAGGCTCCTGCGCGCGCCGGCGAGAGCGCCGGACGCACCAAAAAATATTGCCCGAGAGCGAGCAAAGCGGTGGGAATAAAAATAACAGCGGGCCACAGCGGGTCGGTATGGCCGGGGTTGAGGTAGAGCAGCGTGCTGGCAGTGACGAGATAAAGCGCTGCCGGTGCGGGCACCACGCAAGCGGGCAGCAACAGGAACGGATAGTACCATGGATAATGCGGACCCAGACCCACCATCAGCAGGCAACCCAGTAGCAAGGCGGCCGCGGCAATCTGGTGGGTGAGCGCTGGGCCGGGTGGCAACCGGCGCTGCCGCCAGACGATCATTAGGCCGGTGCCGGCCAGCAGCAGGGCGAGTGCTGCAAGATACAGCTTGGCGGCGATCGGCGAGACCGGTGTGATGAGTGCGATGAGGTCAAGTACATACACGCCATGGCCGCTATCAATGCCCTCCTGCGCGGTGTAGCCACCGAGGAACCCAAATACTGACCAGCCGACGCTGAGATAGGGCAGGTACAAAATGACCATACAGGCCACCAGCGCGGCGGGGAATTTCCAATCCCAGCGCCGCCACAATGCCGGGGCCAGGATGAGAGGCAGGAATTTGGTCAGCACGGCCAGGCCGAGCAGCGCACCGGCCACGCCATGCCGTAGTCGGCAAGCGGCCAGCAGCGTGAACGCAATAGCGCAGATGGTGATGGCATCGACATGGCCGCTGCCAGCAAACTCCCACACCGTCATCGGGTTCCAGGCATAAATAAGGATGCGGCTGCGCGGCAGCCCGGCGGAATCCAGCACCAGCAGCATCGCCCCCACGGCAGCAGCCTCGAAACCGACAATGGCGAGTTTCATGCCGAGGACCGGCGGCAGATGCAACAGGTTCACCAGAGTGTCTGATACAAAAAAACAAATCTGCGCTGCTGGTGGATAAATGGTGGGGGCATAGTTGGCGCGGTTGATATGCGGAAACACCGCTGCATCACGCAAAAACGCCAGATGCGGGTCATCGGGAATAAATTGGTAAGGGTTGATGCCAGCGGCTTGAACCCAGCCATCCCAGATATAGCGATAAATATCGGTGGAAAGAAATGGCTGTGTCCCCACAACCATCAGTCGCAGGACAATGGCTGTTCCCAGGATAAAAGCCAGTGACGAGGACGTGCGGCGCCACATCAGAAGGCCGACAGCGGCGACATAGACCAAACCTTGAACGCAGGTGACGATGACAAATTGCGTCAATGCGTCACCATAACCAATGCCAGTGCGCCCCGTTACCGGACGGGCGATGTAAAGCCCAAGGGCCGTGAGCAACAGCAGCACGATAGCGCAAATTAATAGTGCACGGCGCGCGGATGTATCCGAAATGTGGCGGCGCAAAATCCAGTCCATCAGGCGCATTTGCGGTGCGGTGATGTCGTCAAAAGCCCCGCCGCTTCCAGCCATCGGGTGGTGGCGGGAGCGGTCGAGCGATTTTCATCAGCGCTCAATTCTTCGATCAACCGGTCCAACGCAGCAGCGTCATCAACATCGTACCAGGTCGGCAACGCCACCAGCTCGAGACCTAATTCGGCGGCGCGGTCAGAGGTCTGGGCGGCGACATTTTCGCTGCTCCAGGTGATATCAGCAAACATATGCGCGTGGGATTGTTTAAGGCCCAGCAAATAATAGCCGCCATCGTCAGCGGGACCAAGAACGGCGCGATCGCCTGGGGCCGCCAAAAGGGCAGCAGTGCGCGTTAAATATTCAGTCGGCAACGTAGGACTGTCTGAATTCAGCACAACGGCAGAACTATAACCTTCGCCCAGCAAACTATCGATCGCGTGTAACAGGCAGCGGCCAAAGTCGGTAACATCTGCCGGCATCGGGGGCGTACCATCAGCCAAAATTAACCCGGTACCAAGTGCCAGGTGACCATCGAACAAGGCTTCAGAACCCGCCGGTGCGTAGGCGATGAAGCTATCAATCGGCTGGGTGCGGGCCGCCGCCGCGATATTTTCGGTAATATCGCGCAGGAAAGCCGCACTTAATTCAGCCGCCTGGTCCGGCGAGAGGCGTGGCATTAACCGGGTTTTGGAGCGGCCCGGTTGCGGCGCTTTTGCCATCACGGCAATCGCACAGAGCGTCAACGGGGTCATGAAACTACGCTCCCGGCTACCAGGTGCAGCAGGCTAAGCGCATCGAGCGCGCCATTTTCAGCACCTTTTTCAAAATCACCATCCACCTGACCCATCTGGTTGGTGATCTGGGCAAGGCAAACCACCCGTTTGGCCCGGGCAGCGGCAAACGCATAAAGGGCTGCGGCTTCCATTTCCACCGCCAGGATCCCCTCGGCACGCGCCGCATCGATGGCAGTGGCAGTCTCGCGAAACGGTGCATCGGTGGTCCAACTGGCGCCAACATGCAGTCTCATTCCCGCATGTTGTGCCGCCTTCGTGATTTTCGCAATCAATACAGGCGAAGCCTCGGCGTAACGTGATGGCGGCAGGTAATGATAGCTGGTACCCTCATCGCGCAGTGCCCGTTCGATCAGTAAAAAATATGGGCTGTCGGCGACCGGCGTGATCTGGCCGGCGGAGGTCAGGCTGATAACCAATTCACAACCGGATGCAAAAGCCTGTTCGGCCAGCAGCACAGCAAAGGCCGCACCGACCGCATTGCCAATGATACCAAACCTCAGCCCACCATATGTGAGCAAATACATTTGTGTATGATAACATGCCCAACCCGTACAAAGAGACGCGCCATGCGATTGGGCGTAGCGCAGCAAATCGCCATCCGGGTCCAGCACGCAAATTTCCGGAATGGCGGTTTCTGAGATATTTTTCTGGCGGCGGGCTTCGCGGATCATGTTTTCGGCGGTGAACACCGAAGCCTCAGAATAGCGTTTGGCTTCCAGCAGTGGCATGAAGGGCGCGGCAGAGTCGAGAGCCATGGCGTTTTAAATCCCACTAAACCAGTTATAACCACGATCAACCCAGAATCCGCCCGGATTACGGTTGGTGACGTAGAGTGCGGTGACGAATTTTGGATTCTTGAATCCTAATTTGGTTGGAATCCGAATTTTGAAAGGGAAGCCGTATTTTGCAGGTAGAATCTGGTCCGAAAGTTGGTAGGCCATTATCGTCTGCGGGTGCAGAGCAGTGGCCATGTCAATGCTTTCATAATAGCCATCAGCACAAACAAATCCGACATATTTTGCGGTAGTGTCCGCGCCGACTCGCTTGAGAAGCTCTGAAAGCGGCGTGCCGGTCCATTTACCGATCATGCTCCAGCCCTCGACGCAGACATGGCGCGTGATTTGAGATTTTTGCGGTAGTGCGTAAAGATCACTCACACTCCAGGGCTTTTTAGTATCGATCAATCCGGAGAGTTCGAGTTTGTAGTCGGCTGCGTTGAGCAGCGGGGCTTGGTCGGCATGGTACCAGGCATTATAGCGAAAATCCTTCACCGCCATGCTTTCCGGATATTCGGGTGCGAGGCGCGCGGCACCAAATAACTCGCTCTGCACAAAATTATTCCACTGCGAAACGACAGCAAACATCGATTGCACGGTATCATTGTCGCTGATATCGCAGCCGGTAAGGAAAGTGAGCGCACCCAGACTAAGGCCAGAGCGGAGTAGCTTACGGCGGTCAATATCAAATTTCGGCTTCGGTGGTTCATTCACCTGCATGTTGGGTCTCCGTCGTATGGATTGGATCGGCGGCACGGCCTAGGACCATGGCAACCAGCGTTTTCGGCACCAGGGCTACAAGGGTGACGTGTACGATGATGAACAGGCAGATGGCTGACATAAAAATGAAATGCACGACGCGGGCTGTTGGATAGCCGCCGAACAGCCAGGTCAACCAGCTTAATTGCACCGGCTTCCAGATTGCCAGACCACTCGCAAACATCATCAACACGGCAAACAATACACCCCAATAGGCGGCACGCTGCACATGGTTATATTCACCTAACCGATGGCTGAGCCTGAAGGTGAGAGCATCAATGAAGTCGCGGATTAACCCGCGCGGGTGCAAAGGCAGCAAATCGCGCCGGAAATGCCCTGAGATAAGGCCATGCGCCATAAACAGCAAATAGCTCGCCAACAGCAACCACATACCGCTGAAATGCCAGTTCAGCGCATTGGCGACACCAGGGTCCATGTGGGCAATTTTTGAGATCGGCGGATCGCCTCCTAAAGTCGCCCATTGCGGAAAGCGGAAATTATCGATGATGGGAACGGAATTATAAATCCGCCACCCACTGCCAACCATGATGATGATGGCCAGCGCCTGGCTCCAATGGGCGATGCGCACCAGTAACGGATGTTCCTGAATATCGTGCGTGGCGGCAGAAATTTTTGCGGATTTCATGAGCTTACCTCTAGCCCGGCGGACCGTAGCCGGGCGATGCCGTTGGGGCTGTGCATGAGATTAACCAGTGCCTGCGCGTTTGGGCTGAATGCGTTGGCGTTCACCGCTGCGGCATAGCTTGTGAGTGCAGGAGGCGAGGTGAGGGTGGCAACCGCCGTCAGCCGTGGGTCAGCTTGCACGTCGGTCAGGTACATCAACCCGAGATGAACTTTGGCCGCGGTGACCAGATCGGCAACATCGCCGGTGTTGGCCGCCCCTTGAACATGCGGGGCGCTGAGGTTGTTGGCGGCCAGAATGGCGTAGCCATCAAGATTGGAAGCAGCTGTATTGTCGGTGACTGCAACACGGGCTTTGAGCAGCAGGGCTTGCAAAGCTGGCTGCCCCAAAGGCGTTGCAAAGCTGCGCTGTAACCCCGCCAGAACCAAAGTGTTGGCGAAACCGGCGGCTCGGCTGGCGGGCACTACCAGCTGTGCCGCCATGGCATCTTTCATCACGGTACTTAACGTAAACAGCACATCATTGCGGGTGTGCCGGATGATTTGCGCGACCATCAGAGGTCCTGGTGCGCAAAGTGGGTAAACACCGAACCCGCCCAGCCCGCTTAATGCCAACATGGCGGGTTTTAACGTGGGGTCGCAAAAAACCGTAACATCACCTGTAGTCGCCATGGCGGTTACGATGCCAGGGCGTGCAGTTGCGCCAGCCGTGAGCCGGCAGGCAGAATCGGTTTCAGCCGCAGCAGACGGTCCAGCCCCAGGCTTTGTCCGGCACTATCGACAGCGAACATGCCGTGGGCACAGGCGATGCCGACATAGGTCCAAACCCATTCGGTCGGGTCGTTATAAAGCCCAAACAGCAGGTTGATTATGAATAATGCCGCCACCACGCCGGTGAAACGCACCGCGAAGCCGCAGGCCAGCGAGAAGGCAAAAAATACTTCGAGCAAATAGATCAACGGTTGCACGAACGCGATGTTGGTGAGGAAAAAATGCATAAAATCCGCATGCCATTGAAATGAGCTGTAGGTCACGCAGTTGGTCAGCCAGTCCTTGAACCCATGAGCAACCGGCCAGGGTAATTTCCATAACGTGCCAAGATACCACATGCCCGCCGAGATGAATCGCATGGCGAACACGCTGATGTGTTTGACCGTGCGCTGGCTGGGGTCAATGGCCAGAACATAGGCGGCGATGGCGATGCCACCCCAGAACAGCGCCCAGGCTAAAACGACAGTCATCCAACCGTAGGCGCCCAGCGCCAGCTGGTCGTGAATCTGACCGGTCATGACCTGATATAAGGAATGAAAAGGGTTATCACGCATAGGAATGTTTCGCTTTCAAGGGACGGTAGCTGGCTTGTTTGCCGGATTACGAAGCCAGGATGCGGTTTAACAGGGCGATATGTCCAGGCATTAAGTTCATGCCTTTGAGGCATTTCGCGTATGCGGCCATTTCAAATTGCAGTTTGACTCACGTACCCGGCTGGCCAGGACGCCCAGAAGGCGCAATCAGCTTTTTACCTGATTGATTTCAGCGCGCCTGGGACATTCAGCTGGAAATGGCATTCAGCCCCCTTTGCCAAGATAACTTCAGAGTAGCCAACGATCAGTGGTCGGGAGCCTTATCATCAGCTTACTCGTTCCTGCCCCATAAAATTTTTTAATAATTCAATGTGTAGCGGTTATTTGGTTCATTGCACACCTTGCGCCAGCACTGTTAATGGCGTGGCCTTTGTATCGAGGGTTGTCTCTAATTTGTACCAGCCGGTTGCTGTGTTTGTGTCAGGCTGAACATTGCGATAACTAAACGGTTTCAGTTGCAAGCAGCAGATAAGTTCACGCTTGTACTCAATCCATATAACGTCCTTGAAAAAGGCTCATCGACGGGACGTGCATCGTGAATATCGACCTGCCTCCGGCGAACCGCCAGCACCAGTTCTGAAGACATGATCTTCACGGCTCCATTGGTGTTGCTGGGTGCTGGGCTTTTGCCGGTGCTGCACTTGCTGTTTCGCCTTACCCCGCCCGCGGTCCTGATAACCTTGTTCCTGACGTTTCTGCCGATCTCACTGATTTCGATCGGCAGCGGTTATGCCATTATCGCAGAGGTTCAGCGGCAGGTTGTTGGGGTTCATCACTGGGTTACATCAACTGAGTTCACTAACGTGTTCGCCCTTTCCAGGTTGGCGCCTGGCCCGGGGTCGTTATTTGTCACTTTAATCGGGTGGAAGGTGGCGGGGGTCTGTGGGGCTGTGGCAACGTCGCTGGGTATTTTTGGGCCGACCACGATTTTAACCTATTCGATTGCGCGCATATGGAAACGTTATACCGGCGCCCGCTGGTTGCAGATTATTCAGCAGGGCTTAAGCCCCGTGACAACCGGCATGATCCTCGCCTCGAGTTACGTGTTGCTGGCGACTCTCTCGGGAGGCTGGCCAGCCCGAATGATCGCTTTTATTGCCACAATATGCATTATGTATACCCGGATCAGCCCTTTATTGCTGCTGCCGGCAGGCGCCTGCGTGTTCGCCGCAGAACAGTATCTGTTCAATTAAATTGACCCGTGAGCGGCTGCCTTTGACATAGCGCAAAGCCATCGTCAGTGTTTTCTGACCTGTCACGTCGCCATGAGGACTAAAGTGAGCCAACGAATTGACCCGAGATTGATGGCCGAGGGGCGGCGGACCCGTGGGGCGCTGTATTTTGGCATTGGGCTAGGGGTAAGCGCAGCGCTGCTGGTGATTTTGCAGGCGGTACTACTAGCGCATGTGGTGCGCGACGTGGCGTTTGGGCATCAGGGCCTGGCTGCGGTGGCGCCTTTACTTTGGGCGCTGGCCGGGCTTTTCGGGCTTAGGGCGGCGCTTAGCTACGCATCCGAGATTGTGGCGTTCAAGGCAAGCGGAAAAATTAAGACCTATCTGCGCCAGACTCTGCTGAGCCATATTCTCAAGCTCGGGCCAGTCGCGGCGGCGGATGAGCAGAGCGCTGACCTGGCGGGCACCATGATCGAGGGCATCGAGGCACTGGAGCCATATTTTTCGCGCTACGTGCCGCAAATGGCGCTGGTTGTGGCGGTGCCGCTGGCAATTTTGGCGCTGGTGTTTCCTGTTGATTGGATCAGCGGGCTGATTTTGCTAAGCGCCGGGCCGCTAATTCCTTTGTTCATGGTGTTTGTGGGGTATCGCGCTGAGGCGATCAACCAGAAGCAATGGCAAAAATTATTACTGATGAGCGCACATTTTCTCGACGTGTTGCAAGGCTTGACCACACTGAAATTATTTGGCCGTGCCCGCGATGAAATTGGCATCGTGGCCCGGATTTCCGATGATTACCGAAAAACCACCATGGCCGGATTGCGGGTGGCGTTTTTAACCTCGGCGGTGCTGGAGTTTTTTGCCTCCCTGGCGATTGCGCTGGTGGCAGTGGTTTTCGGGTCGCGCTTGTTGCATGGAAATATCGATTTTTATCCGGCATTTTTGGTGTTGCTGCTGGCCCCGGAATATTTTGTGCCGTTGCGGGGGCTCTCTACACATTATCATGCCCGTATGAGCGCGATTGCGGCGGCGCGGCGGATGTTTGATGTGCTGGATATGCCGCTTGCGAACACTGGTACGGCGGTACTCCCGGAATTGAGCGCGGTCGATATTGTTTGCGAGGATTTGCATTTTGCCTACGGGGCCGGTGCGCCGGTGCTGGCAGGTTTAAGTTGCCGGTTTCCCGCCGGAAAAATCACTGCCATTGTGGGCGCCAGCGGCGTAGGTAAAACCAGTTTAGCAAGACTGCTGCTCGGCTTTGCCCAACCGGCGCAGGGGCGGATTATGGTCAATGAAACGTATGAATTAGCGACCGTCGCGCCGGATTCATGGTGGCAGAGCCTGGCATGGGTGCCACAAAACCCGCGGCTGTTTCATGGGAGTATCGCCGCCAATCTCCGGCTCGGCAACCCGCAGGCCGACGAGGCGGCGGTGCGTCATGCTGCTGTCCAGGCGCGGGCCTTAGCTTTTATTGAGGCACAACCAGAGGGGTTTGAAACTATCATCGGCGACCTCGGGCAGGGTCTCTCTGGTGGGCAAATTCAGCGGATTGCGTTGGCGCGGGCCTTTTTAAAGAACCCAAAATTGCTGATACTTGATGAAGCCACCGCGAACCTCGATCTGGAGAGTGAAGCCCTGGTGCTAGAAGCCATTGCCGAATTGGCAGTGGGGCGCACCGTGATCGTGATCGCGCACCGGATGGCGATGGCTGAGCGGGCAGATAACGTGCTGGTGCTGGAGGCAGGGCGGGTGGCGGCGTTCGGGCCGCCAGCGCAATTACGGGGCGCTGACGGCGCCTACACCCGGTTGTTGCAGGCTTATGAAGGCGGGATTGACCCCAGCAATCCAGAGGCTGTGTTATGCGTATAATGATGCGCTTATTGGCTCTTTTCGGGCGCGACTCGGGCTGGATGACGGCTGGCATTTTGCTCGCGTGCCTGACTATTTTGGTAAATTTTGGCCTGATGACACTCTCTGGCTGGTTTTTGGCCAGTGCCGCGATGGCTGGGCTGGCCGGGTTTGCCGCCCAGAATGCTTTTAACTTTTTTAGTCCTGCGGCTGGGGTGCGGTTTTTTGCAACCATCCGGGTATTGTCGCGTTATACTGAGCGTTTGGTCACGCATGAAGCGACATTCCGTTTGCTGGCTACGTTGCGGGTGTGGTTTTACACCAAGCTGGAGCCGCTGGCCCCGGCGGCGTTGCAAAGCTATCGGGCGGGCGACCTATTGTCTCGGATTGTCGCAGATATCGACACGCTGAACCTTTTTTATCTGCGGGTTTATGTGCCGTTTATCGCGGCGGCCGTGGCGGCGTTGGCGATGGTTGGGTTTTTCGGTATTTTTTCCGGGCCGGCTGCGGCGGCGTTAGCGGTGGGGTTGAGTGTTACAGGTTTGGCGGTGCCGTTGTTCACGCAGCGGCGCGGCAGCGCGGCTGGGGCTGAAATTAACGCCCTGAACGCGCAGATGCGCATGGAAATGGTCGATGCCATTCAGGGCATGAGCGAACTTCTGACGTACAACGCCGCTCCTGCGTTGCAGGCCCGGGTTGCCGGTTTGAATGGGCGGTTGATTGCACGACAGGCCGAGATGAGCGCCATTACGGGCGCTGGTTTGGCGGCCTCAGGATTGTTAGGGAACCTGACGATGCTGGCAGTTGCGATTGCCGCAACCGCTAAGATAACGGCCGGAACCTTGGGGGCGGCGGATTTGCCGATGCTGGCGTTGGGCAGCATGGCGGCGTTTGAGGCGGTGGCGCCGTTGCCGTCGGCGTTACAATACTACGGTCAAATCCGGGCCGCAGCGGCGCGGATTTTTGAGCTGGCAGATCAGCAGCCCGCCATAATACCGCCGCCTGGCACCGCACCAAAGCTGGTAAATTTCGATCTCGATTTGCGTGGGATCATGTTGCGTTATGCCGAGAATGCCGCCTTCGCGCTCAATGGTTTGGATTTATATATACCCCAAGGCAGCCATATTGGTCTGCAAGGCAGCACTGGCGCTGGAAAATCCACCCTGATCAATCTGCTATTGCGGTTTTATGAGTATCAGGACGGCACGGCGAGCTTCGGCGGGGTGGACCTGCGGATGTTCAGCAGTGAGGCGATTGCAACCTATATCTCGGTGATCTCGCAGCGCAGTTACCTGTTTCACACCACGATTCGGGATAATCTGCTGCTGGCGAAGGGCGATGCCAGCGCCGCGGATTTATGGCACGCACTGGACGTGGCGCAATTGGCTGAATTTGTCCGTGCTCAGCCGTTGGGGTTGGATACCATTGTGGGCGAAGCCGGGGTCCGGCTTTCCGGTGGGCAGGCAAGGCGTGTGGCAATTGCCCGCGCCGTGCTGAAAGATACCCCTTGGCTGATCCTCGATGAGCCGACCGAAGGGTTGGACCCAATCACCGAACGGGCGTTTCTGCATGATTTACAGCCCGTCATGGCAGGCAAGACCGTCCTTTACATCACCCACAGGGCCGCAGGACTGGCGTTGATGGACCATACTTACATACTGAGCGCCGGAAAATTGCAGCCAAAGAGACATAGTTAGTAAAATCATATAATTGTTTGAATCATAGTTAGATATTTATGTAAATATCGTGCTAACTTGATCGAAATCAAACGCGGATGGGCGCACGTACCCTATAGGCTGTTTGACGTAAGTGATTTTTGACCTCCTTGGAGCACTCTCGATGCCGCTCATTGACCCTAATGTCGTAGATCTGTCGCGCCTGCAGTTTGCGCTGACAGCGTTATACCACTTCCTGTTTGTGCCGCTGACGCTCGGCCTCACCATCATGCTTGCTGCCATGGAGACAGTTTATGTCATCACCGGCAAGCAGGTTTATAAGGACATGACCCATTTCTGGGGCAAATTGTTCGGTATCAATTTCGCCATCGGTGTTGCTACGGGCCTGACGATGGAATTTGAATTTGGCACCAATTGGTCGATGTATTCGCACTTCGTGGGTGACGTGTTCGGCACCCCACTGGCGATTGAGGGTCTGATGGCCTTCTTTATGGAATCGACCTTCGTGGGTCTGATGTTCTTCGGTTGGGACCGTTTGAGCAAACCAGCGCATCTGGCCGTGACCTATCTGGTGGCGCTTGGCTCCAACCTTTCGGCTTTGTGGATTTTGGTGGCCAATGGCTTTATGCAGAACCCGCAAGGTGCCAGTTTCGACCCTGACACTATGCGGATGCAGTTCAACGACTTCACCGCTCTGGTATTCAGCCCCGACGCGCAAGCCAAGTTCGTGCATACCTCCATCGCTGGTTTTGTAGCCGGAGCGATGTTTGTGATGGGCATCAGCGCTTATTATATGTTGAGAGGCCGGCATCGTGAATTTGCTGCCCGTTCGTTCCGCATGGCGGCCTTGTTCGGCCTGGTTTCCACGCTCGCTGTGGTGACGTTAGGCGATGCGCTGGGCCGGTTGGATTATCTGGTGCAGCCGACCAAAATTGCGGCCATGGAAGGCCTCTGGCATACCAGCACCCCGCCTTCGGCACCATGGTTGATTGCAGCGCTGCCGAATGATGCGACCCAGAGCAACAGCATGGAAATTGGCGTACCTTATGTGCTGACACCGCTGGTGGCGCATTCGCTCAATACGCCCATTCCGGGTCTGATCGACCTGGAGCAAGCCAATGTGCCGCGTGTTGACAATGGCATCAAAGCCATCGCCGCCTTGCAGCAATACGGCGAAACTCATAGCGCCACCTCGCTGGCTACTTTCAAGCAATATGAAAACGATATGGGCTACGGGTTCCTGGCGCAGCGCTATGCGCCGAACCAGGATGTGAACCTGATCACGCCAGCCTTGTTACCTTCCGTGGAACAACAGGCGGTGAAAGATTCCATTCCCAACGTGTTCGTCACCTTCTGGTCGTTCCGGATCATGATGGTGCTGGGCTTCTATTTTGTCGCAATCTTTGCCTTTGCGGCATACTACAGCCTGAAGAACCAGCTTGAGAAACACCCGATGCTGCTGAAACTGTGCATGTGGTCGATCCCGGCGCCGATATTGGCAACCGAGTTCGGGTGGGTGACGGCTGAAGCTGGGCGTCAGCCATGGACCGTGTACGGGTGGTTGCCGACATTCCAGTCAGCTTCCAGCCATGATGTTGGCTACATGATCTTCTCGCTGGCCGGCTTTGCCCTGCTTTACAGCGCATTCATCGCCGCTGAGCTTTACTTGATGTTCAAGTTTGCACGCCTCGGGCCAGACGAACATGGCGTTGCCGCGCATCATTCCCCGGTGGATGCATCCATTGCCGCGCCGATTTTTGCAAAGCCTGGTTTTGCCAACAAATCCTGGGAATAAGCCGCTTTTACGTGGAGTTTTGAGATGGAAATTTACATCGCCCTTAAGGTTCTATGGGCAGTACTGCTGGGTATTCTGCTAACCGGCCTGGCCGTGATGGTGGGTATGGATATGGGGGTGGGCGTGCTGCTCCGCCTGGTGGGGAAAACCGATGGCGAGCGTCGCACGATGCTCAACATCATTGGCCCGCACTGGGATGGAAATCAGGTGTGGTTTATCCTCGGCGGCGGCGCAATCTTCGCCGCTTTCCCGACCCTCTACGCGACCTCGTTCTCGGTATTTTATGTAGTGATGATCCTGCTACTGTTCAGCATGATCATGCGTCCGGTCGCGTTTGAATATCGCTCAAAGGTGGATGCGACAAAATGGCGCGATACCTGGGACTGGGCTTTCCTGATCTCTGGCGCGCTGCCGATGATTGTTTACGGTGCGGCATTTGGGAATGTGCTGGAAGGCGTTGGCTATCATTATAGCTGGACCGGCCAATATTTTCAGGATGAGTCATTTCTTGGTTACTTGCTGAACCCGTTTGCCGTGATGTGCGGTGTGATGTCGCTGTCGCTGGCGGTGTATCAGGGCGGTACGATGCTCATGCTGCGCGGCGAAGAGCCGATCTACAGCCGGGCACGAACCTATGCCACGCTGGGCGCTGTTGTTGCGGCGGTTATCTTTGCGGTCGGCGGCGTCTGGATCTCCCACATGAACGGCTACGTGTTCACCGGAACGGTGGACCCTGGCATGGCGGCAACCCCGCTCGGTGGCCCGGCCGTGGCGGCAAAGGCTGGCGCCTGGTTGAATAACTTCCATGCCTACCCGATTTTGTGGCTGGCACCTGCCATCGGGTTCCTGGGAATGATTGTTGGTGCCGTGGCACTGCAACTGCACATGAAAATTGTCGGTTGGTGGCTTGGGGTCTTGTCCTGGGTCGGGACCATCAGCACGGTGGGCGTTGCGATGTTCCCCTTCCTGATGCCATCTTCCACTGCCCCGGCGGAGAGCCTCACAGTTTGGAATGCAACTGGCAGCGCTTACAATCTTGGTTGGATGACTTTCTTTGCGGCGATCTTTGTTCCGGCGATCCTGTCATATACATCATGGTGCTATTACGTGATGCGCGGCAAGGTAAAGGTTGAAACCGTCGTTAACGACCCGCATAGCTACTAGGAGTTTATAATGGGAACTATTGTAAAATTTGGAGCCTTGGCGGCGGTTATCGTATTCGCTTTGTTCCTTGCTGTTGTCGCCGGGGATTATGGCCCCTGGTATTTCGCCTGGCTGGTGGGCACCACTATGATCATTCTGATCTCTGTGGCGGGCGCTGTGATGTTTGAAACTCAGCTTACCATTAATGAAGACCGGAGGCTGTAATGCTTGGTGATCTCGAAGGACTGATTATATTTATTCCGTTCCTGTACTTGGGGCTTTATTATGTGGCGTATCGTTATACGCGCAAAAAATTCCCTTGATCTGACCGTTGCGCAAAAATATATGAAAAGCCCCTTATGCTGCTGCAAAGGCACACGGCATAGGGGGTTGCTTTGTTGCCCAAGCCTTCAAGGCCACTTGCTTTTATCCAAATACGGGAGTGCCTGACTTCGATGGAAACATTAGTGCAGCCAACTATACCGCTTTGGGAAGCTGCAGAAGCAACCAGTATAAAATTACGGGCTTATGCGCAGCGGCAGCGTTTGATGATCTTAATCAACTTATTACATGGTGAAATGAGTGTTCATCAGCTTGATGATGCCACCCATATCGGCCAGCCGGCGTTGAGCCAGCAACTAGCCATGTTGCGTACCGCACAATTGGTGGATTCAAGGCGCGAAGCCAAGCGCGTAATATATTCCCTCGCCAATGAAGAGGTGAAGAATTGCGTGAAGCAAATTGAGACGATGTTTTTTGCGGCCTGAGTTGCGCGGGTGCCTACTGATCCAGGCTTGCTATTTTTAGTCGTTGACAGGCCAGAATTGAAAACCACTAGGGGCGGTTTGTGTGATCGCGGCATTGTTTATGAATCAAAACCGGTAATGGTGCGACAGGTAAAGTAAAAAACTTATAAAGCACGAGACCGCCAAAAAATTACAAGCGGTGGCTGGCATCCTATAGCAAATTTTGCATATCAATCACAGCCAAGCCCTCTGATAACCTAACGATATCGTGGGGCCATATTGATGGCCATGGCAATAACTGGCGTAACCTGATATCTGAAATCTTGACATTGGAGGGTTGGCCGAATGAATTTCGACCTGCGAAATGCTGTGGTGGCTCTGACCGGTGCTGCCAGTGGTATTGGTGCCGAACTGGCCGTGCAACTTGGCCATGCCGGAGCGCATCTGGCATTGATCGACCGGGACGCCGAGGGACTTGCGGCGACGCGTATGCGCATTAACGCAGATGTTCGCGTTTCATGTCACCTCACTGACCTGAGCGATAAGCAGGCGATTGCCGCTTTACCCGAAGCTGTGGCGGCCGTGCATGGAGGTGTAAACATGCTCATCAGCAACGCCGGCGTGGCGCTGGTGGGGTCGTTTTATGATTATGGTGAGACCGATTTTGAATGGCTGATGAACATCAATTTCTGGGCTGGTGTTCACCTCAGCCGTGCCTTTTTGCCGAGGCTTTCGCAAGCGCCGACCGCGCAGATTGTTTATGTATCCTCGGTCTATGGGATCATTGGGGTGCCGGGCAACGTGGCTTATTGCGCCTCGAAATTTGCCATCCGGGGGTTTGCCGAGGCGCTGCGTCAGGAGATTAAACATACCGGCATCGGTGTAACCATCGTGCATCCTGGTGGCGTGAATACGAACATCGCCCGTACGGCGAGAATTGCCGCTGAGACCGACCCGGCTATCGCCCGTGAGGGAATTGCGCAGTTTCAAAAATTATTGCGTACCACCCCCACATCTGCAGCCGCAACGATTATTAAAGGCATCCAACGGCGGCACCAGCGCGTTCTGATTGGCGCGGATGCCTATGTTATTGATGGTTTTAAACGCCTGATGCCTTTGCAGTCAGAGAATTTGATGGCAAAATTGGCCGGCGGGATAACGCGCTCACTTACGCAGTCCGGGTAGTTTTATCAGGCAGCGTGGTCAAGACCCTCGAGACGGTCTTCGAGCTCCTCACCGGCACCACGTAAGGCTGCCAGCGTCTCCGCATCGGGTGTCCAGTAGCTGCGCTCATGCGCTTCGATCAGCCGGTTGGTGAGGCGGGCCGAGGCGGTGGGGTTGAGTTGTGCGATGCGCTCACGCATCTCTTTGTCGAGCACAAAGGTTTCGGTAATTTTTCTATAAACCCACGGCTCAACCGACCCCGTTGTCGCCGACCAGCCGAGAGTGTTGGACACTTGCGATTCAATTTGGCGGACCCCTTCATGGCCGTGTGCTAGCAGGTCTTCGATATATTTGGGGTTCAAGGTGCGGGTGCGGATCTCGAGCGCGACCTGCTCGTTCAAGGTGCGCACCTTGCCTTCGCCGCGGGTTTGATCTCCGATATATAAGGCCAGTTTTTTGTCGCCGCCCTTAATGGCGCTGATGGCGCGGGTGAGGCCGCCGAGACCATCAAAATAATGGTCAACACTGGTCACGCCAAGCTCAAGTGATTCGAGATTTTGATAGGCGGCTTCCACTGTACCGAGAACCTGCGCCAATACGGCGTCGCTACGGGCTGGTCTGCCGTCAATACCATAAGCGAAGCCTTTCCGACTCATATAGGCGCGGCCAAGCTCGTCCTCATTGTCCCAAGCGCCTGATTCGATAAGGTTGTTGACGTTGGCGCCGTAACTGCCTTCCTGATTACTGAAAACGCGTAAGGCGGCGTCTTCCATGGTGCCGCCATTGGTAGCCATAAATTCCAGCACATGCTTACGGACAAAATTCTGTCCTACCGGCTCGTCGGCACGGGCGGCCAGCAGTGCGGCTTCTGCAAGCAGTTTGGTTTGAATGGGTAGCAAATCGCGAAAGATGCCGGACAGAGTAACAATCACATCGACACGCGGACGGCCAAGTGTCTCCAGTGGCACCAGTTCAGCGCCGCACAGCCGGCCATAGCCATCGCGCCGGGGGGCGGCTCCCATTAACCACAGTGCCTGCGCCAATGGGCCACCTTCGGATTTCAAATTGTCGCTGCCCCATAGCAGTAGGGCGACTGTTTCGGGTAGGCCGTTGCCTTCGGCGGCGTGCCGTGTGAGCAGTAATTCAGCTTGCCGCGCACCGTCCTGAACGGCGAAAGCAGTGGGCATGCGAAACGGGTCGAACCCGTACAGATTACGGCCGGTTGGTAAAATGGCAGGTGTACGAAGCAAGTCTCCGCCAGGTGCGGGGCGAATGTAGCGACCGTCGAGAGCGGTGATAATGCCGGGCAGCTCGGTGTCGGCTGCCATCAGGGCGTCGATGCGGGCGCGTTCCTCAGCGTCGGTAATTCCTGCGGCATCCATCACGCGGGCCCGCGCGGCCTCGCCCGGCGGTGCTCCAACCACATGCAGCCCTTCGGGGATCAATGTGTATTCAAGCTCCAGTAATGTGTTGGCCAGCTTGTTCATGGTGGCGCTGGCATCGTTCCCCCAGGCGGGGGTGGCCGCGCATAAATCAAGCGCACTGGCTTGCGCTTGCACCAGTTCGATCAAAGCGGTGGCTTCATTGTCTGGCGTGTCCGGCCCAATGGCGCGGGCACGCTCTAAACTGGCCTTTAATTCGATCAGGCCTTTGTACAGCCCGGCAGAACCAACGGGTGGCGTTAAATGGCTGATGAGTGTGGCAAGACCACGACGCTTCGCCAGCATCCCTTCGGAGGGATTATTAGCAGCATAGAGATAGAAGTTTGGTAAATGACCGATTAAACGGTCGGGCCAGCATTTGGCCGAAAGCCCGGCTTGCTTGCCGGGCATAAATTCTAACGCGCCGTGAGTACCGAAATGCAGCACCGCATCAACATCGAAATCATCGGCGAGAAACCGATAGAAAGCGCTGAAGGCGTGGGTTGGCGCAAAGCCGCCTTCAAACAGCAGGCGCATCGGGTCGCCCTCATAGCCAAAGGCCGGTTGAACGCCGACAAATACATTGCCCAGCTGCACCCCCATCACGAAGATCGAGGCGCCATCGGAAAGTTGTCGCCCAGGTGCTGGTCCCCAGACTTTCTCGATCTCAGCCAGGTGTGGTTCGCGGCGGATATGCAAATCGCGCGGAATTTTGACACCAACATTGGCCGGTGTTCCGTATTGTGCGCTGTTGCCGAGCAGGATCATGGCGCGCAGTGCCTCGACATCCTCCGGTACCTCTACCGTATACCCCGCAGCCTGCATGGCTTTGAGCGTATTGTGCAATGATGCAAATACTGAGAGATAGGCGGCGGTGCCGGTGGCGCCGGCGTTGGGTGGGAAGTTAAATAGAATAATGCCGATTTTACGCTCTGCCCGCTTGCGTTTACGTAACCGGACCAGTCGCGCCACACGGGCGGCAAGCTTGGCGGCGCGTTCGGGGTGAACGCACATGCTGCGTTGTTCAAGCGGTGTGCCAACCCGGCGCCGGCCACCGAAAATCATTGGCATGGTTGCGCCATCGAGTTCAGGCAGGGCGATCATCAAGGTTGCTTCAACCGGCGTTAAACCGCGAGCGTCAGCCTCCCAATCCTCCAGTGTTTGAAATTCCAGGGGTGCAGCGCCGATGTACGGCACATCAAGTGCTGCCAATGTCACCTCAGCGGCAGCCGAGTCGTTATAGGCGGGGCCGCCTACAAGTGAGAAGCCCGTGAGTGAAACCACTGCATCCACAATGGGTGTGCCGTTTTGGATGAAATATGTCTCAATCACGGCGCGCTGGTCGAGGCCAGTTGCAAAAATGGGAATGGTGTTAAAACCGGCCACTTCGAGAGCGCTGATAACGCCATCATAATGAGCGCAATCCTCGGCGAGCAGGTAGGAGCGTAGCAGCAAAATACCAACCGTGCCTTTGGCATGTCTGCAGCATGGAATTTCAGAAATTTTGGTGACAATACGGCCCGTGGCGCGGGGATGGTAGAGGCCCGTGTCGGGGTATTCAACAGGCTCGGCTACTGGTTTAGTAATTTGAAAATTTTTACGCGGGCCGGTAGCGTATTTCCCGACCATCATGCGCACCATGCTCTCGATATTCACAGCCGAGCCGGCCAGCCAATACTGCATGCCGAGGAAATAAATTCGCAAATCCTGCGCGGCACCGGGGATGAAGCGCAATATTTTGGGTAGATTGCGCAGTAGTTTCATCTGGCTTTCACCGGCTGAAATTTTTGCTGAACCGGCTTTTTTGCCGCGCAGCTTTTTCAGCATCGCCAAGGCGCCGCCGGGTTCATTTGTCATATCAAGTTTGCCGAACCGGGTTTGGCGAACAATGTCGCCGGCTGAAAGCGCGCAGAATACAGCATCGCACTGGCCACGCCGCGCTGCCAATTGTGGCGCCACCAAGCGCACATGCTCATCAAGAAACAGCATGGTGCAGATGATGATATCGGCTTTGGCGATGGCCTCGTGGCATGCTGCCAGGGCAGTTTTATCGCTGCCAAACTGGTCAGCGGAATGAAGTTCAATGTGCAAGCCCGGCCATTGGGTTTTGAGTTTTGCTTCAGCTACCGCCAACGCGCCCGCCAGATGGCTATCCATGGTGATGATGGCGAGGTTAAGCCCGCTATTCCAGGCTTTGGGCGTATCAAGAGGCATGGTCTGCTCCTCCGCTCATGCGGCTGAAGCGAGGCTAGCGCCGCCCCTCAACTTCTGTCAATAATAACTTACGTCAATTTTGATTGACACATATTGCCGGTCTGGGCGATGCTGAGATCAGGCAGGAGGAACCTGATGACCGACCAGATTTTTGATGTGGTGGTGGTTGGCGGCGGCCCGGCGGGCGCCATTGCAGCCGAGACCCTGGCCAAGGCCGGGCGGCGGGTGGTGCTGCTGGATAAAGCCGGGCGAATTAAGCCTTGCGGTGGTGCGGTACCGCCGCGATTGATCCGGGATTTCAAAATACCTGAGCATTTGATCGTCGCCCACGCCACGGGGGCAAAAATATTCGCACCCTCGGGGCGGGCGGAAATGATGCCGATTGATGGTGGTGGTTATGTCGGCATGGTAGACCGTGACGTATTCGATGAGTATTTGCGCAACCGGGCGGCGGTGGCGGGCGCGGTGCGCAAGACGGGATGTTTTGTGAAAATATCGCGTGAAACCCTTGGTATTGCCAGCGTGCATTATCGGCCGGGTAGGGACGATATGAGCACCGCGGTGCTGCACACGCGCTTGGTCATCGGTGCCGACGGCGCGGTTTCCGCAGTGGCGCGCCAGGAAGTAAAAGACGGCACCAAGACCAGACATGTGTTTGCGTATCACGAAATTATTCGCACGCCGGCGGCACCGGAAGGTGATTGGGATGCGAAGCGCTGTGATATTTATTATCAGGGCGCTGTCTCGCCGGATTTTTACGGATGGGTGTTTCCGCATGGTGACACCGCCAGCATCGGCACCGGCAGTGCCCGCAAGGGATTTGCGCTGCGCGAAGCGGTGGGCGCGTTACGCCTGGCGGCGGGGCTGAGTGGCGCTGAAACATTGCGCCGCGAAGGAGCACCGCTACCGATTCGTCCTCTCAGATACTGGGATAATGGCCGCGATGTGATTTTGGCCGGTGATGCCGCCGGGGTGGTTGCACCGGCCTCGGGTGAGGGGATTTATTACGCCATGCTGGGTGGCGAGATGGCCGCGCAGGCCGCCGATGAATGCCTTGCCACTGGCGATGTAAAGGTGCTGGCACAGGCACGGAAGCGATTTATGCGGGCGCATGGCCAGGTCTTCTGGGTGCTCGGCTTCATGCAGAATTTCTGGTACGCCAATGACAAACGCCGTGAGCGGTTTGTACGGATTTGTGGCGATAAGGATGTGCAGTCTCTTACGTGGCAGGCTTACATGAACAAGGCGCTGGTTTACGCCAAGCCCACTGCGCATTTGAAAATTTTCCTGAAAAACATGGCGCATCTTACCGGGCTGGCGCGCGCTTAATCGTGCAGCAGTGCCATTAGTGCGGCCACCGTGGCCTCCGGTGCCTCCTGAGGGATGTTGTGCCCGACGCCTTGCAGCAACCGTTGTTCATAGAGGCCGGAGAATTGGCCACGATCGCGGGCTGCGGGTGGGCCAGGGTGCAGCGTATCGTCGGCACCCCACAATGAGATTGTGGGGACGCTGATAACGGGTTGCGAGGTCAGGGCGTGTTCAATATCCGCAAGGTCCGCATCTCCTGGCGCATACCCGAATCGATGCTGGTAGGAATGGACAACCACGCCGACAAAATCAGGATTGTCGAAGGCTTCCGCTGTTTGTGCATAGGCCGAAGCTTCAAACGTCCAGCCTGGGGACCATTGCTGCCACAGATATTGCCCAATGGCGGCCCGGTTAGCGGTAAGCCCCGCGTGGCCACGTGGGCTGTGAAAATAATATTGATACCACAAACGCTGCTCAGCTTCGGGGCTAAGCGGTGTTACCGCTGCTGGAATATCCTGGATCGCGTATCCGAGCGCTGTAACCAGGCAACGCACGCGTTCCGGCCACAATGCCGCCACCACACAGGCCCCCCGTCCGCCCCAGTCAAAACCCATCAAAGCGGCGGACCTGATTGCTAGCGCATCCATCAGGCCTAGGAGGTCATTGCCGATGGCGGCCTGTTGGCCTGAGCGCATGGTGGCAGATGATAAAAACCGTGTGGCGCCATAGCCGCGCAAGTAAGGTACAATCACCCGGTACCCAGCCTGCGCCAGCGGCGGTGTTACGGCATCAAACACCCGTGGGCTGTAGGGGAACCCATGCAGCAATATGATTGCCTGGCCATGCGGGTCCCCGGACTCTTCATAGGCGATGTCCAGCACGCTGGTGCTGACGTGCCGGACGGTGGTGTTCAAAGCGCGCGATCAGGATTTAGGTGAATACAATTCGCACCAGCCGTCGGCGGCAATAACCCCTGAGACAATTTTACACGCATTGGGCGGCACGAACTGCACGCAGCCACTGCATTGAGCCCCGCCGTTGGGCTTGGTCTGATAGCCCACGGACGCAGGAGCGGCCTGCGCGCTTTGAGCATTGGCGCGGGGAGCAAGGGCGGCAACACTGGTACCGGCGATGACTGCAATACCGGCTTTCAAGGCGGCGCGGCGTGATGTGGATTTAGACTCTGAATTCATTGTTGTCCTCCAGGGTTATGGGGGCCATTGCAGCCCTGCACTACTAATGTGGTCACGTGCAGAGAATTTGCAATTCATCTGAATACGGCTGGGGGCGAGTCTTTTTTCAGCTCGGTGCCCAACATTCGGCCAATAGCGGCGGCATCGGTGCGGGCACCATGCAGGCGGCGTTGCAGCAGGAATGTGCCGTCAACGCTGGCGACCAGACCGGTGAGGTGCAGGTCGCCGTCGGGCGTGGTGCGGGCGTAGGCACCAATAGGGGTGTTGCATGAGCCATCCAGTACCGCCAGCATCGAGCGCTCGGCCGTGGCCACGGCGCGGGCATCGCGGTCCTCAATGGCGTACAGCAGTTCGCGCATTTGGACGTCGGACTCGCGGACAGTGATGCCCACGATGCCTTGCCCGGCGGCCGGCACCATGATCTCGGGGTGGATCACCAGCGACGCCTGTTCCGCAAGCCCCAGGCGGCGTAGGCCGGCGTAGGCCAGCAAGGTGGCGCTGGTGGTACCCTGTGCCACCTTATCCAGCCTGGTTTGCACATTACCGCGGATGATCTCGCAGTTTAGGTCAGGCCGCGCATGCAGTAATTGCGCCTGGCGGCGTACCGAAGCTGTACCGACATGGGCATGTATTGGCAGGCAGTCCCAAGGATGCCAGGGGTCGGGCTTGCTGCAATCCGGGCCCAGAATCAGTACGTCGCGGGCATCCTCACGGGCCAGCACGCAGCCAATGACAATGCCGGGGCGCAGTTCTGTTTCCAAATCCTTCAAGCTGTGCACCGCCACATCGATGCGTCCGGCCAGCATCGCCTCGTCTATCTCCTTTGAGAATAATCCCTTGCCGCCAATATCCGCGAGCCGACAACCAGAAGCCTGAGTCGCATCGCCGGTGGTGCGGATGATAAGTTCTTCAGTGTTTGGGCCATTCAGCGCCGGACATATTTTTTGCAGCTTGGCGATGAAGTTGCGAGTCTGGGTAATTGCCAGCGGCGAGCCGCGGGTGCCGACTTTAAGCGGCAGCGGGCGCTCGTGGGAGGGCACTTGCACGAGTGGTGAATAGCCGGTGCGGAACGCAACCGGAAAACGTGAGAGATCCATGTTATGCGGCCCTGCGGATGCTTAACTCGTTCCAAATGGTTGCAAGGGCTGCTACCAGATGCGCGATATCGGCATCGGTATGCAGCGGCGAAGGCGTGATGCGCAGCCGTTCGGTACCGCGTGGCACGGTGGGATAATTGATCGGCTGGACATAAATACCAAACCTGTCGAGCAACTGATCCGAGATGCTCTTGCACTGCACCGGGTCGCCCACGATGACGGGCACGATATGGCTGGGGTTGGGCAGATGCGGCACGCCCACGTCGTCAAGCGCGGCGCGCAGCACCGCCACCCGGTTGTGCATTCGGTCACGCTCGGCGCTGCTGGCTTTCAGATGCCGGATTGAAGCCAGTGCCCCTGCGGCCACCATCGGCGGCAGGGCGGTGGTGAAGATGAACCCTGATGCGTAGCTGCGGATAAAATCGCACAACCCATGGGAGCCGGTAATGTACCCTCCGATGACACCAAAGCCTTTCGCCAAGGTGCCTTCAATGACGGTTATCCGGTGGCTGAGGTGATCACGGTCTGATAATCCGCCCCCGCGCGGACCATACAGCCCTACGGCATGCACTTCATCCAAATAAGTCATGGCACCAAATTCATCGGCCAGGTCACATATGCCTTCAATGGGTGCGACATCGCCATCCATTGAATAGACTGATTCGAAGGCGATCAGCTTTGGCCGACCAGGCTCAATGGCGGCAAGCTTGGCGCGCAGGTCATCAAGATTGTTATGCTCCCAAACCTGGCACTCGGCGCGGCTATGACGGATGCCCTCGATCATTGAGGCGTGGTTGCCGGAATCCGAGAGTACCACACAGCCTTTCATGCGCGCCGCGAGCGTGCAGAGGGTCGCCCAGTTCGACATATAGCCGGAGTTAAACAGCAGTGCGGAGTCCTTATGGTGTAAATCGGCCAGTTCGCGCTCCAGCAACAAATGAAAATGATTAGTGCCGGCAATATTGCGGGTGCCACCAGCTCCAGCGCCGCATTTATCGAGCGCCTCATGCATGGCTTTCAGGACCGCCGGATGCTGGCCCATGCCGAGATAATCGTTCGAGCACCACACGGTGACATCACGCTTACCGCGGGCGGCGTGTTGGGTGGCAACGGGGAATGACCCCGCCACCCGTTCGAGGTCGGCGAACACGCGGTAATTGCCTTCGCGGTGCAATGTATCCAGTTGGCTACGAAAAAATTCTTCGTAATGCATGGTGTCCTCTTGGTGGTTTACGGTTGATCCCTAAGGTTTTATTCAAGCGGCAAGTTTCACGTCACAGGCTAGAAACGCGGCAGCAAGTTCGGCTTCGTGGATAGTCTTACCGATGGCAACAACGCGCGCTCGCTCATCGCTGCTGGCGGCAAACGCGGTCATGCTGGCGCGGCCGCCGGCCACATCGAAATGTAGCCAGCCGTTGCCGGATTTTGCTAAGCCTTTAACGCGGGCGATGGCACCAAATTTACCGCCAACAATTCCATCGAGCACGGCTTGCAGAGCTTCCGCACTGCAGTGGGCCTGAAGTTCGGTGTTCCAGGATGTGAAGCCCAGTTCAGATGCTGCGTGGTTATGGTGATGCTCGTGGTGTTCATGTGTATGGTGATTGCGGTGCGCATCATCATGGCTGCAATGTTCATCGCACTCATGGTCTGCGTAATCATGTGCTGCGTTGTCACGGACCAGTGCCATGCGGGGCTGCGGTAATGGTTCAGGGTCAATGTGGCCGTAGCGTGCGGTAACAATGGTGACTGCCGGGTTCAAGCGTCGCAACGTTTCAGCCACGGCCAACCGCTCAGCGGTTGAGACAACATCGGCCTTATTGATGACCAGCGTTGAAGCCAGCTTGGCTTGCGCCGCGAAATGCGCCGGTAGTTTGGCATAGTCAGCCAGGAATGCCCCAGCATCGATGATGGTAATGATTTTTAATTTACGTACAAAAGGCAGCAAGGCGGGGCGTTGCATCACGCCGATCAGCGAGGCGATATCGGCCACACCGGAAGGTTCGATGAGCACGCGATCTGGAGCAAAGCGGGTAACGGTATCTTCCAACTGACGGGATAGATCATCGCGCAGCGAGCAGCATATGCAGCCATTAGGCAATTCCACTACACTGGCACCTTGGTTGTTCAGCAGCGAGCCATCGACACCGACCGTAGCGAAGTCATTGACAAGAACGACGGTTTTGCCAGGTAGAGTGCCTAGAGCGTCGAGCCGCCGTGTCATGAAGGTGGTTTTACCAGCGCCTAGAAAACCCGCGACAATTTCAACATCAAATGCTTTCGAGGGTTTACGTGACGCCAGGCCCCATTTCCAAAGTTTTCCCGCAGGTAGGGGTATCACCAGAAACCAGTGTTCCAGAATCGCTAGTGCCATCATGGTGCCAAGGAACGTATCACCTGAGCGTGCGAACGCACTGGTGGCGCCGGCGGCGCGTTCAAACAGCATGGTCGCAATTACCATCGAGACCGTGATCGAGACGGGGAAAAACAAATTCATCGGTTTGGATTTGAGGAAGCTCTTCAGGAAGGTAAGATGTTCCGGCAGAAATTCCTCATTGAGGTTGCGCACGCCAAAAAACACATTAAGCTTGGCGCTCTGATGCATCCACCAAAGTACCATGAAGGTCCACATGCCGATTTGGTTCGGCTCATGGCGGGTAAGGATAAAAATAGCACAGGCTGAGATGATGATAGCAAATTCATGATACAGGCTGGTTTCAATGGCATGGCCAAAATGTTTCCAACCGCTGCAGCCTTCCGGGCAAGGTTCATTACGTGTGCCCGTTACATAGCCCATGTAGAAGCTGATCTCCTGCCAGCCCCAGGCGAAAAGGCCGAAAAAGAATGCTGCATAGGCGCTTAGCAGGCTGGTCTGGGTGGCAGTGACTTTCAAGCCATATAGGCATGACAAGGAAACGACGGTGGCGCCGATCATGCTGTATTTGAAAGTTTTACGTGGTAGATTATCGAGGAATATAATGGCGCCGGTGCTGAACCACCACACAAACAAGGCGAATATGGCAGGGTAAACATAGGCTTGCATGGTGTTGCTATCCTTACCAGCTTGGGGCTAAGCGCACGTCTTGCGGTAGCGCATGACGCTTGGGTGCCAGTAGGTATAACCGGATAAAGGCAGTAGCCGCTTTGGCTTGTCGGCCCAGCTTGACCAGTTTTGCCGCCATGCCGGTTTTATCCTTATCAGCCGCCATCTTCACACTAATTTCCCGCAACGTTTCCAGCCCTGCATGGAAGGCGGGGTTATCGAGATCAAGGCTGACTGGGAAGGTTTGTTTGGCGATTTCGGAGGTGATGCGGAACACCTGGAAATCATACTCGGTAGGGTCTAGTCCGAGAGCCGCGTGGAACACGGGCCGTGCGTGATCGCGCACATACATGGTGGCAAAAACTGCCAGCAGGAAAAACCGGATCCACAGCTTGTTAACGCCGGTCAACATCCACGGATTAGCCCGCATCAATAAGGCAAACGCTTCACCGTGGCGAAACTCATCGTTGCACCATTCGCGGAACCATTTGAAGATGGGGTGAATGCGCAGTTCCGGGTGGCGCTCCAACTGGCGGTAGATGCTGATGTAACGCGCATAGCCAATTTTTTCTGAGAGATAAGTTGCATAGAAAATAAACTTCGGTTGGAAATACTGGTATTTTTTTGCCTTGGTCAAAAATCCAAGGTCAACCTTCATATTAAAATCTTTAAGGGTATCATTGATGAAACCGGCATGGCGGGCTTCATCGCGACTCATATATGCGAATAGAGCCTTCAGGTCGGGGTTTTTTACCCGCTTACGAATTTCAGCGTATAGCACACAACCTGAAAACTCAGCGGTGACGGAACTGACCAGAAAATCTAATAATTCCGCGCGCAAATCAGGCGGCAGTAAGGTGAGGTCCACATCGAATTCTTCATTACGGATAAAATGGCCCTTGTTTGGGTCGGCCTTAAATTCCGCTAACAGGGCGTCCCACTTTTCACGCACTGAGGAAACATCGATTGCCTCGAGCGCTTCAAAGTTGGTCGTGTAAAAGCGGGGGCTTAGTACCGTACTGGTTTGGGCGAGCTTGGTTTGTTCATTCGGGGCGACAATCTCATTCATGGCTTCAGACTTTCAAGCTTGAGAAACATGCGGCCTCGGCAACCGGGTTGAAGCCAACCTCGTAAAGTTCGCCGATATCAAAAATCGAGGTGAATTCAGTCCATAACCGTTGCAGGGCGCTGGCACGGTAAAGGGTGGCACGGCGCTCGCCAGTATAGCATTCACCGAAGCCGATATTGGTGGGCGCATCATGCACGATGATGGTGTCGCCGGGTCCGATTTCGATATTCTCAGGGATCGCGTGGGCGTGCAGGCTATAGGGTGTTTGTTCAATATCGATCGAACACAACACGTCAATGATCTGATATTGGTTGCTCATTTTAGGGCCTCGCTGGCGAAAAATATATTAGCAAACTCGGCTTCGTTGGTGGGGCCGAACGCAACAAGGTCGAGGGTTTGGCCGGTGGCCAGATCGGTGAGCTCGAAAGTGCCGTTATGCAGCTGGGTTAACCGAAATGGTTGGGTCTGGCCGAAGCCTTCGCGCGACCGTTCAGTGGCGAGCACGCGCATGGTCGAGCGAATGAATCCGCCGGCGCGGGCTGGCACTGTTGCAACAGTGATACCTGACGCCGCATTTCGAATTGCAACGCTACCGTCGGGCATATCGCTGAAGGTAACATCCGTTGTAGCGATGATCAACGAGGGGGTGACATTCGAAGTTGCAAAGCCCGTGAAGCGTGCAGCAGCGGATGCGACCAACACCAATAATAGCACCGTTGCGACGGCTGCTAGTTGCAGGCGTGGAAACGGAGATATTGTTGTAGCGCTCATGCGACTTGGGCTCGCATACCGGTGAGGTCAACGGCCGTTGGCTGCGCAATGATGGTTGCGCGTTCAATGCTGGCAACGCTATTGCCCAAGCCATTGACCAGAATTTCAGCCGCCTGGGTTGGTTGATCAACGCAGCGCAATACCGGCTCAACTTTACCACCGGCCCCTGCGTGGACATGCGGCCAAAGCAGTAAGTATGAGAGCCGGGTTGCGGGTGGCAGTTTCAGCGCGATGTCACCGGTACCTTCCGTATGGGCACGTAAATCGGCAGCATCGATGCGCGAGAACGGCAAATTAACAGATTTAGGAAGCGCAATTCCGTAGGTAATAACAACCCGCTGGTTTGTGATGGTATAAGTGGTGGAGCGTGCCATCAACCAGGAGAGCATACAAAAAATCCCGATCACAATGGCACCCAAGGCGATGCTCGATAGCCCCGAGGCCAGAGCATAGCCGAGTGTGTGGCCTGCCATCAATGAACCACCAACCCGCCAAATGATCAGCACCGCGAAATAGATGCCGATGACGTTGGTGCGAAATGCGCGGCGTGCCAGGGAACGCCAATCAGGTGCCCCCTGCCAAAGGATGCTTTCGCCTTCTGGTAATTTTTCAGGCAATCCGCTATTCAGTTTCCGTTTGAAGCGGCTCATAACAGCGGCTCCATCCGGCTTGGCATGGCGTACAAATGACCGCTGGCGAAATATGCGGAGATACGATCTTCCTCGCGGGCGGTGATGCTCCCGGGGCTGGCGGGTACCGGCGCTGTGGTAAATTGGGCGGCAGTGATGCTCGCTACTTTAACAATGCCGCCACGTGCGCCGGCACAAACCCGGGCCAGTTCCATCGGCACCAGCACGTGGCTGGCGGTCTCCTCGGGTAATACGACTTCAAGCCAGCGGGCTTGGCAGCAGGCACGGTCCACCCAGATATCATTGACAACACCAGCAACTTTGCCGTCGGCGGCAATTACGTTGAAGCCACGTGGGTCCGGGTCTTCGCTGGCGACCGAATAACCTTCGGCCAGGCGCATGGGCACGGTGCGCAGATGGCCCTCAAAGGTGAGTTCCGGAACATCGGCCCGTTGGGTGTAACTGGCGGGTCCAACGGCATCGAGCATCGGGTTACCCAAAGGTTCCCAGGTTGCGCCTTCATAGTTCGAGGTTTGACGCATATTCACCACTTCCAGCGGCTCCGCCCATGGAAACGACCTTGTGGTGCCATCGTGCAGAATGAAGGTCTTTGGTTTTGGTAACGGCAAAATTCCGTCTGAGCGTTCACCTGGCTTGCTGGTGATCAGCGGGAAGCCTTCGCGTTTGCTCTCCAGGGTTAGGTACAGCACCAACCCTGCAAAGAAAATCCAGAAGGCATATAGGGCAAGTTGTGAAACATCGATGTAAGGCGTGATAGCATTTGCGGTATGCATGACGGTCCTCGTTTCATATTTTCAAAGCTGAGTTCAAATGATTAATTGTTGCGTGGGTCCGGCGCCGAACCAATGGCCCAAGGGCAATGAGAGTAACAAACAGTAAGCCAATCTCCAGCAGATACACAGCGTCGTATCCGGATGCTGAATTACCGCCGACCAGGTCGCGCAAAAATCCACCTAGTGCAATCGCCAACCCTGCGGCCACAGCCTGTACGGAACCCCAGGTGCCAAGGGCTAGGCCACTCATGCCATCAACGGCCCTGCCCATCGCATCCGACAAAGTGCCGACCAGGAATAAGCCGCCGGCGGTTCCGATGGCATACACACCGATGGCGAATAATGCAGGGGCCGCCATGGGTGCTGAAAATAATACGGCCGCGAATGCCCCAAGACCTACCAGCAGGCCAAGGGCGGCGATACGATAAGGGTCAGCGCCAGCGCTAAGGCGATATTTGGCGAACGCCAAACCAGAGAGGCCACCACCGGCCAGTGCCGCTGTGAGTGACGTGGTCTGGCCAACCGTTAGGTGCAAAATTTGCCCTCCATACGGCTCAAGCAAAATATCCTGCATCGAAAGTCCCATAGTACCAAGGCCAATGGTCACCAAACGCCGGAATGATTTTGGTTGCGCCAAAAATATTTTGAGAGCCTGACGTAACTCAGGCTGCGGGGCTTGCGGGGCCAAGGTGGAAGCCCGGCGCGGTTCTTGTTTCCATAGCGCAAAGCCATTCAGCAGCATGGTCAGCACGGCGGAGCCTTGCACCACCTGGATCAAACGTAATTCGCTGAAATGATGCAATAACGCCCCGTAGCCCAGGGCACCAGCCATAATGCCAGCCAGCAGCATCACGCACAGCATCCCCACTACCCGCGGGCGGGCGGCCTCAGGTGCCATGTCAGTGGCTAGCGCCAGACCGGCCGTCTGGGTGGTGTGCATACCCGCTCCCACCAATAAAAATGCCAACGCTGCTGCCATTGGGCCAACGAAATGTGGTGCATGGCTATCTCCTGAGAGCACGATGAGCGCAAATGGCATGATCGCGAGTCCGCCAAACTGCATCATGGTGCCAAACCATATATATGGCAGGCGCTTCCAGCCAAATGAAGATTGATGTTGGTCGGACTTATAACCGATGAAAGCCCGTGCGGGCGCTAGCACCAGCGGCAATGAGATCATTAAGGAGACCAGCCAGGCTGCCAGGTGAAGTTCCACAATCATCACGCGGTTAAGCGTGCCAATAATGAGTGCGGCCGATAGTCCGACAGTAAGTTGAAAAAGTGCTAGCCGCAACAGCCGCGATAATGGCAGTTCAGGTGTGGCTACATCGGCAAACGGTAGCATACCGCTGTTCAGTTTACGCCAAAATTTATTAACGCGCCCTGCCGGACTAAGAATTTTTTTAGGTGTCAGCATGAGGTGACCTCCATCGCCTGGCTGACATAGAAGCCGGATGTGATGCGCGTTGTCCGGCCAATATTGAAACGGGCAAATGCCGGACGCAATGCAATCTCGCGCCGCAATCTGGCTTCACTTTGCGGAATAATCGCCGGCGAGCGGTCGCCACGCGGCATGATTTTACCAACGCTCAACATCGTACCTAGCAACGCGGTGCGGGGTGCGAAGGTAAACAACATAGCGCTGCCTACCCGAGGCGCAAGCTGGCCTATGGCGTTAATGGCATCGTCCTCGTTGTAATGGATGATCGAATCCATCATTATCGCGTAGTCGAAGTGGCCAAAGGATTTATCCAGCATATCGCCAGCGTGAAATGTTATTTTGGTGGCGTGGGATGAGGCTGTAGCCCTCTGGACCGCGATGCTGATGAGCTGCGGCGAGAGGTCGATCGCCACGACATCGGCACCCCTTGCCGCCGCCTGCAATGCCAGCGCACCAGTGCCGCATCCGGCATCGAGCAACCGCAAGCCCGACATATCAGCGGGCAACCACGATAGCAGCGTGTTGCGCATATTCTCGCGTCCGGCCCGTACAGTAGCACGAATTTTCCCAACCGGGGCAGTGGAGGTGAGGGTGGCCCAGGCTGCCATGGCGGTGCGGTCGAAATAGGTTTCGATCTCATCCCTGCGCTGCTGGTAGCTGGTACTGCTCATTATTCAAACCCCAGCAGGTCAAAAATTTCACGGTCCTTCAACGCCACTGCAGCCAAGGGTGCTACGCCAGCCCAAAGTGACTCCGCCAGTTGCAAATATTCTGCCTGCACGGCCCGCAAAGCTGGTGAGTCTTCCATCTCAAACAGCACAGATTTTTTTAGACGGCTTTGGCGGATGATGTCGAGATCAGGGAAGCGGGCCAGGGTAGAGAGGCCGGTAGCGCCGTTGTATTTGTCTAGCTGGTCGGTGGCTGCTGAACGGTTGGCGATGACGCCACCCAGACGGACACTATAATTTTTTGCTTTTGCTCCAATAGCCGCGACAATGCGGTTCATCGCAAAGATGGAATCGAAGTCATTGGCGGTGATGATGATGGCGCGCTCGGCGTGTTGCAGCGGTGCTGCGAAACCGCCGCAAACTACATCTCCCAGAACGTCGAAAATGACCACGTCCGAGTCTTCAAGTAGATGATGTTCCTTGAGAAGCTTTACGGTCTGGCCGACAACATAGCCGCCACACCCTGTACCCGCGGGTGGGCCACCGGCTTCAACGCACATCACGCCGCCGTAGCCTTCGTAGACAAAATCTTCGATCCGTAATTCTTCCGGATGAAAATCTACGGCTTCCAGTGCGTCAATAACTGTGGGGACTAGGCGTTTGGTGAGGGTAAAAGTGGAATCATGCTTCGGGTCGCAGCCAATTTGAAGGACCCGCTTGCCAATTTTTGAGAAAGCGGCGGAAAGGTTGGAAGAGGTCGTGCTTTTTCCGATACCACCTTTACCATATACCGCAAAAACCTTGGCACCGTTGATTTGCAATGCGGGGTCGAGCGCCACTTGCACGCTGCCCTCACCATCGCCACACGAACTTCCGCAGGTTGATCCGAGAAGTTTTGAGGCAAGCCCTGCATCGTCACGTAAATGGTTCACTCGCTGTTGCTCCTCACGCAATAATTTGCGCGTTATTGGCTGTAATAGGCTTTGGCGTCGTACAAAGTTTCCAGTTTTATCAGCGCTACTTTATTTTGAACGGCATAGGCTTCGGTATTGCGGCGGGCTTTGCCGCGCACGAAAAACGGTATTTTGCGCAATTCACGTTCCGCTTCGGCATCCCATATCGTGCTAAGCGGTGCTGTATCCGACACTTGTAGGGGTGGTGCTGTATGACCGAGGTGCGATGCCATGGCGTCACCATGAAACTCAAAATCTTCGCGGAACATGCCTAGCAAATGCTCTTCCAGCCCCATCATCATCGGGTGGGTGAGGGTATCAAATAATACGTTGGCCCCCTCAAATCCCATGAAGGGGCTGTAGCGTGCGGGAAAATCCTGAACATGCACCGGTGCTGAAATCACTGCGCAGGGAATGCCTAACCGCTTGGCGATATGGCGTTCCATCTGGGTGCCGAGCACCAAGGCAGGATTAGCAGCTTTAATGGCGGCTTCGACATCCAGATAATCGTCAGTGATCAGCGCCTCAATGTCGTAAAGTTTGGCCGCAGCACGCACTTCACGGGCAAATTCGCGTGAATAAGTGCCAAGCCCTACAACCTGGTAACCTAACTCCTCGGCGGCGACTCGTGCGATGGCGACAGCATGCGTGGCATCACCAAAAATAAATACCGGCTTGGCCGTGAGATAGGTGGAGTCAATCGATCGTGAATACCACACCAGCCGGGAGGTCTCGGCGCGTAGGAAATCGGTCGCGTCAATGTGAGCCAACTCAGCAACAGCTTTAATGAAATCCCGGGTGCCGCCAACGCCGATCGGCGTGACATTTACAAACTTTTGGCCAAACTGCCGCTCCAGCCACACCGCCGTGCTCAAGGCCACCTCAGGGTAAAGCATAACATTGAAATGTGCGTGAGGGATACGGGCCAGATCGGATGGGCGCGCACCTGCGGGTGCCACGACATTGACGGTGATTCCAATTTTTTCGAGTAGCCGTTTCACCTCAACCACGTCATCGCGGTGGCGAAACCCAAGCGCGGTGGCACCCAGAATATTGCAGGATGGCTGTATGGATTTTTCAGTTTGTCTGTGACCCGCCACACAAGCCCGCACCAGCCGGTAGAAGGTCTCCGAGGCACCGTAATTTTCCTTGCGCTGATACGCCGGCAATTCCAGGGGCACCACCGGAATCGGTAAATCCAACGCCAGGGCTAATCCTCCCGGGTCATCCTGGATCAATTCAGCGGTGCAGGAGGCGCCTACCAGCAGGGCATCCGGTTTGAAACGTTCGTAGGCTTCGGACACGGATTTTTTAAACAGAGTGGCCGTATCGCCACCTAAATCGCGCGCCTGAAACGTGGTGTAGGTCACTGGCGGGCGGACATCACGGCGTTCGATCATCGTGAACAATAGATCGGCGTAGGTATCGCCCTGCGGTGCGTGCAATACGTAATGTACGCCTTGCATACAGGTGGCGATTCGCATCGCGCCGATATGCGGTGGGCCTTCATAGGTCCAAAGAGAGAGCTGCATCGCATTACACCTTCAAAATAGCGCGGCGGCGCAACGGGCGGGCAAAAAGTTCAGCCAGATCAGCGGCCTGTTCAAAACCTTGCACCGGGGTGAATACCAGTTCGATCGACCATTTCGTGGTATAGCCCTCGGCTTCCAATGGGTTAGCCAGCCCCATACCGCACACCACAATATCGGGGGCGCTATCGCGGCAGCGATCCAGTTGACGTTCTACATCCTGACCTTCAGAGAGAAACGTACCGGCTGGCAGCATATCAAGCTCCTCGGCCATCAGTTCGCGGTGCAGAAACGGCGTGCCCACCTCGCCTAACCACATGCCCAGTTCGCGTGAGAGAAACCGTGCAATGGGAATTTCTAGCTGGCTATCAGGAAAAAAGAGAATCTTGCGGCCGGCGAGCGTGACCCGATGCCGGGCCAGTGAGTCGCGAGCGCGCGCAGCGGGTGCTTCCAGAATGTTGGCGCAATGCTGGGGGTTCACACCAAATTCGCGGGCGGCGGCGGTGAACCAGGCGGTGGTTCCCTCCACGCCCAGCGGAAACGGCGCAGGGATTCGCGAGGCACCGCGGCGTTCTAAGGCCGTGGCGGTTTCGGCGAGAAACGGCTGGGCCAGCAGAAATTTAGTGTTAGGGCCAACAGGTGGCATCTCAGCAGCGCGGCGCGGCGGTAAAAAACCGACTTTGTCGATTCCAAGCGCGGCGAACAGGCGCCGGAACTGGTCTTCGACAATTTCCGCCACAGTGCCAACCACCATCAGGTTGGGGGAGGTCGAGGGTAGGGCTGGCAGAGTCGGCACCAAAGAGGCGAGGCAGGCGTCCTCGCCCTCGGTGAAGGTGGTTTCAATGCCGCTGCCAGAATACGACAGCACGCGCAGATCATGGCGGTTTTCAGCGGCAAAACGTTGGTTGAGGCGCAAAGCGGCGCGCGACAGATCGAGTTTAATAACTTCCGACGGGCAGGAGCCGACCAGAAACAGCAGTTTAATTTCCGGGCGGCGCTCGATCAGTTTGCTCACCACCCGGTCCAACTCATCATTGGCATCTGCAAGGCCGGCAAGGTCGCGCTCGTCGATAATGGCAGTCGCAAAACGTGGCTCAGCGAAAATCATCACACCCGCGGCTGATTGCAGCAGGTGCGCACAGGTACGCGAACCCACCACCAGGAAAAACGCGTCCTGAATGCGCCGGTGCAGCCATACAATGCCGGTCAACCCGCAGAATACCTCGCGCTGGCCCCGCTCACGCAGCACCGGCGTATCGCTACAGCCGGCCGTTGCGGGAACGGCGCGTGGTGAAAGCTCGTTCATCCCATTTGCCCAATGGCGTCATTGCGGGGGCGCTCAAGCCTGGCGGCGCGCAGTTTCATCACAAACTGCATGGCGTTGATGCAATAGCTGACATAAGCTGCCAGGGCGATCAACATTTGGGTATGCGGCGTAGCCATCCCAGATACCAGCACGGCCACGTAGGCGGTGTGCAGGCCGATCACCAGGAAGCTGAACACATCCTCCCAGAAGAACGCCGGGGCGAACAAATATTGCCCGAAAACCTCGTACTCCCAGATCGCGCCCGTTATCATGATGGTGTAAAGGCAGCCGGTTTTGAAGAGCACTGAAATAGTGGCGGCTTCCAGCCCATTTCCGGTGATGAGATAATGGACAACGAAACCGAGGCTGACGAGGAACACCAAAAACTGAATGGGGGCGAGGACTCCCTGCACCAGCGTCCAGGGCGAAGCGTCGCGGCGGCGGCGTTCAGCGGGGCTGTATAAATAGGGTGGCCGGGCTTTTTTTGTTGTAATTTTAGGTGTTTGCAGGCCTCTGCCGTTACCTGTCCAGGGGCAGCTATCGATGCTGTCAATTAGACGGTCAAATATTTGAGTAAACATTGCTTGACTCGCCCTTCCCAAAAAGGCTCCAATAATAGCGCGATAAGCGGGATTGCTCGGCCTCACAGAGCAAAACCCGAGAGAGGGAACAATCTAAGTGCAGATTTTGCCGATAACTCAGCCGCATCTTGAAATTTCCCCCATCGACGTATCTCGACTGGGGGAAGGCTAACTTGAGCGGCTTGGTTGTGTCAAGTTTTTCTTACGTAAATAAAAGTTGACATAATGGCTTGGTCTGGGACAGCATGAGCCACAAATAGGAGACGAGAATGGATCCAACCTTTCGGTCTTTTGCGAGCGAGGAGAGTACCGATAATATTCCGTTGTGTCCCGACAATCTTCCAATGGGGGGGCGGGTAAGGGGGCATGAGGAGATCATCCAGAGGGCCGCACGCCCTTGGGTGGAGTTGCTGAGGCGGACGATTGAAACAGAGATTTTGCCGCGTTTGCTCACAGCCCAGCGTGAGGCGGCATTGTCGAATCGCGCGGCGCAACAAACTGGCCATGTAAGCGCTGAGGATGTGGCGGCCTTTGTTGATTTGATTGTGGCCGATGACATGGAGCAAGTTCGTGCCGTCGCAGACCGGGTGATCGTGATCGGCGGCGGCAGGGATGCCTTGCTGACTGATTTGCTCACCCCGGCGGCGCAGCGTCTGGGTGAGATGTGGGAGCGTGACATATGTGATTTTACCACAGTGACGCTGGGAGTTTTTAGACTCGACCAGATCATGAAGGAGACCGCTTCCGTCGGGGTTGCAGACGTTGTGGCGGTCGGCTTCGACCATCGTATATTGCTGGTACCATCACCTGGTGAGCAGCATACATTTGGCTTGAATGTCGTCGCGGACACCTTCCGCGAAGGTGGTTGGTCGGTATGTTCGGGGACGGCATTGCCACGGACAAAAATTTTGAATTTGGTGCATGATGAATGGTTTGATGTCATCGGTATTTCGGTCTCGGCTGATCGTGCCTTGAAAGGCTTGCCAGCCTGTATCCGCACCGTCCGTAAAGCCTCCTGCAACCCGGATTTGTTTGTGTTGATCGGGGGGCGTGCAATTATGAATCATACGGAACGAACGAGGTTCCTGGGGGCTGATGCCACTGCCCCTGATGCTCACCAGGCTCTCAGGGAAGCGAATATTTTTGTAGGGTCTAAGGTGACGGAACGTTTACACCAGTCTAAGACCAAGTTGGTTGACATTGGCTGACATCTCTAGCGGTTAGGGACCGGCCTGTCATGGTTGAAAGAGCGGGTTATCATGAAGGCCTTCAAGTCTCCGGCGCGTTGGTTGGCCGGGATCGATGCGGATGCAGCGGCGTTGCTGATTGCAGCAGCGGCAGATGTTGCGGTGATTCTGGACAGCGATGGCATCGTCCGGGATTTTGCATTTCAGAGCGAGGCGTTGGCCTTGGAGTTCGCCGACCATGACCATTGGCTCGGCAAGGCATGGCGAGACCAGGTTACCGTCGAGAGCCAGATCAAAATTGATGAAATGCTGCGCGACGCGCACAGCAAGGCCCACAAAAACGGTCGGCAGGTTAACTATCCGGCAGTGCGCGGCGCCGACATTCCTATTCTTTTTTCAGTCCTCCCGGTGGGCCATAGTGGTCAGATTATTGCCTTTGGCCGAGATTTGCGGGCTTTTGCGACTCTTCAGCAACGTGTGGTTGACGTTCAGCAGTCGTTCGAGCGTGACTATGCCCGGATGCGGCATATTGAGACCCGCTACCGGATTTTATTCCAGATGACCCCCGAGCCGGTGCTGATTGTCGATCAGGCAACCCAGAAGATCATTGAGGCGAATCCGGCGGCGCGGCAAATTCTGGGGCGGGCTGGCAAAATCATCGGCTTGCACCTCACCGACCTGCTGAAGCCGGACGCAGCACCCATAATCGACCAGATGCTTGCAAATGTCCGTGTCTCGGGCCGGGCTGATGGTGTGCCGTTCGCCCTTCTTGATAGCGACATCGACATGGTGGCTTCAGCGTTTTTGTTCCGTCAGGGTAGCACGCAGTTGTTACTGGTGAAATTGCTGCATGTGATGCCCGGTGAGGAGTCCAGCCGGTTGCTGACCGATAGCAAGGCGAAACTGCTGAAGCTGGTCGAGCGTGTGCCCGATGGCTTTGTAGTCACCGACCACGACGGCACCATTCTTGCCGCCAATGAGGCATTTATCGAGATGTCCCAGCTCCGTAGTGAGAGCCAGGCCCAAGGTCAGTCGCTCGACAAATGGCTAGGCCGCCCTGGGGTGGATTTGGGCGTGCTGCTCAATAATCTGCGCCAGCACGGCTCGGTGCGGCTGTTTTCGACCTCGCTGCGTGACGAGTTTGGCGCCGAAATGGATGTCGAGATTTCCGCCGGGTCGGTGCTGAATGGTGGTGATCCCTCCTACGGGTTCGCCATCCGGGGGATCAGCCGGCGGGTCAGCCCGCAGGTGATGGCGCCGCGGGCGTTTCCGAAATCGCTTGAGCAAATCATCGAACTGATCGGGCGGGTGTCATTGAAGGACCTGGTACGCGAAGCCACCGACGTGATTGAGCGGTTAAGCATTGAAGCAGCACTGACGATGACCCGTGATAACCGCGCTTCAGCGGCTGAAGTGCTCGGAGTTAGCCGTCAGAGTCTGTACGTGAAAATGCGCCGCCACGGCTTGCTGGAGGCCGACGCGGTCGGTCTCGAGTGATGACTACATAATTTTGTCCGAAGTTTAGGGAGACTTTAAGAAAATGCCGGCAGACTTGAATGCGAAGTTGAGCTTGTCGGCATCTGATTTCGGAGTTTCCTCACGGCGCGTGCCGGAGTTGAAAACCTGTCTGGAATTGCTCAAGCCGGTAACGTGGTTTGCGCCAATTTGGGCGTTTTTATGCGGCACGGTTTCATCAGGCCAGCCGTTTGGGCAGCACTGGCCGATGATCATTGCGGGGCTGCTGCTGGCCGGGCCGATGGTGTGCGGGACCAGCCAGGCGGTAAACGATTGGTTTGACCGTCATGTGGATGCCATTAACGAGCCTAACCGCCCCATTCCCTCGGGGCGGATGCCAGGGCGCTGGGGCCTGTATATTGGCGTCATCTGGACCGGCGCTTCGCTGCTGCTGGCGGCTACCCTGGGCATATGGGGGTTTACTGCCGCTATTGTGGCGCTGCTGCTCGCCTGGGCGTATAGTGCACCGCCGCTACGGCTGAAGCGCAATGGCTGGTGGGGTAACGCTGCGGTCGCCATTTGTTATGAAGGCGTGCCCTGGTTTACCGGCGCGGCCATTATGACCGGTGCCTTGCCGAACCCGCGGATTTTGCTCATCGCGCTGCTTTATAGCCTTGGTGCGCACGGCATCATGACCTTGAACGATTTCAAATCCATCGAGGGCGACCGCCAAAGCGGCATCAAATCATTACCCGCCATGCTGGGTGCCCAACGTGCTGCCAGCCTTGCCTGCGCCGTGATGGTCGCACCACAAACTTTGGTCATTCTGGCCATGCTGCTTTGGCATCATCCGGTGACCGCCGTTACCGTTACGCTTCTGACCGTCGTGCAGCTGTTCCTGATGGTCGAACTGTTAGATCGGCCACGAGAGCGGGCGATTTGGTATAACGCGACCGGTACTACGCTCTATGTAATGGGAATGCTGGTTTGCGCGTTTGCACTGGCGCATGGTGCGGCAGCATGAAGGCGTTTTTTGTGAGTTGGGGCGCGGTGCTGGTGGCAGCGTTTGGGGTCACTGTCATGGCAGGGGCTGGAATGAGCATGACGGTGCTGGATAGCTGGTACTATGGTTTGAAAAAACCCAGCTGGCAGCCTCCGGACTGGTTGTTCGGCCCGGCGTGGACCTTGATTTTTATCGGGGAGGCTACCGCTGCGCTGATTGGTTGGCACGCGATAACGAATGCTTTGGTTAGTACCTTGTTCATCATTTTGCTGTTCATCAACGGTGCTCTGAATATTTTGTGGAGCTATTTCTTTTTCAAAATGCGGCGGCCCGATTTTGCACGCGCCGAAGTACCGTTTTTATGGCTTTCAATTGCAGCACCTATGCTGCTTCTTGCGATTTATGCTGGAAAATCATGGCTATATTTATTACCGTATTTACTATGGGTGAGTTTCGCCGCCATTTTGAATGATGCCATTGTGCGTCTGAATGCACCTTTCGGAGAGGCTTTGTAAAATGGTATTCCCATTCTCGGCAATGGTAGGTCAGGACGAAATGACCAATGCCATTATTATCGCCGCAATCGAGCCGCGGCTGTCCGGTGTGTTGATATTCGGAGATCGCGGCACCGGCAAGTCAACGGCGGTACGTGCGCTAGCGGCTTTGCTGCCGGATATGGCGGCAGTCTCAGGCTGCGCCTACGCTTGCGATCCTGTTGATATCCCGAGCCTTTGTGCGAGTTGCCGTGAACGTCAGTTGCAGGGCAGTTTGCCGGTGCTCCGCGTGGCGGTTCCGGTGGTGGATTTACCGCTCGGCGCCACCGAGGACCGGGTGATCGGCGCGTTGAATCTCGAACGCGCACTGGCGGATGGCGCAAAAATTTTTGAACCTGGCCTGCTGGCGCGCGCGCATCGTGGATTTTTGTATATCGACGAGGTCAATCTGCTCGAGGATCATATCGTTGATGTGCTGCTCGATGTTGCGGCGTCTGGGGAAAATGTTGTGGAGCGCGAGGGCATGAGCCTGCGCCACCCAGCGCGGTTTGTATTGATCGGAAGCGGCAACCCAGAAGAGGGCGAACTAAGGCCGCAATTGCTTGATAGGTTTGGTTTGTGTGTGGAAGTGCGAACTCCTAACGACATTGCAACCCGCATTGAAGTGGTTCGCCGGCGTGACGAGTATGACCGTGATCCAGCCGGATTTACGGCGAAGTGGCAAGCCGCCGACGCTGCATTGCGTGAACATATTCTATTGGCCAGAGCGAGGCTTTCTGAAGTCACTGTGGCGGACGATGTGCTTGAGCAGGCTGCCAAATTATGTATGGCTCTAGGCACCGATGGTTTACGCGGTGAACTGACGCTGGTGCGTGCGGCTCGCGCCTGGGCGGCTTTTCAAGGGGCAGCATCGGTCAGTATGGAGCATTTGCGTGCCATGACATCGCCAGCGCTACGTCACCGCCTGCGGCGTGACCCGCTGGATGATAGTTTGGCGAGCACGCGGGTTGAGCGCGTGGTGGCGGAGGTTTTCGCCGCATGAGTCCCTTCGACCCCGCATGGGCAGCAGGTCCCGCACCAGATGGTGAGGTATTTTCTGACGCCGTCTGGGTCGCTGCGTTACTTGCCATCGACCCTGTGGGGTTGGGTGGTATGACCATTCGTGCGTGGTCAGGGCCCGCACGCGAAAATTATTTGCAAAAATTTAGAAGTATGCTGGTGCCAAACTCACCCTTTCGTAAAATGCCGCTGCATATTTCAGATGAACAGATGTTAGGTGGGCTTGACCTTCCGGCGACACTGGCAACCGGCCGGCCGGTGATGACCAGCGGATTGCTTGTTGACTGTGATGGCGGTGTGTTAGTTGTGGCGATGGCGGAACGGATCAACACCGACATTGCGGCACGACTGGCGGCGGTGATCGACCGCAGCGCCGTTATCAGTGAGCACAACAGCATCAATACGGTGAACGCTGCACGTTTTGCCGTGATTGCGCTCGACGAGGGTTATCAATCCGATGAAGCGCCACCCGCGTGTTTGCTGGAGCGTTTAGCGTTTACCGTGGTGCAATCCGGCCTGCCCGGTGATGTTGATTGGCCAGATGCTGCCATGATCGCACAGGCCCGCGAGAGCTTCAACGCGGTGGCATCGAGCGACGACGCAATGACGCAGTTATGCAGCTTGGCGCTCGCACTTGGCATCGGCTCGCTGCGCGCGCCGTTGTTCGCGTTGCGGGCGGCGCGGGCGGCAGCGGCATTGCAAGGCCGGGAGACGGTCGCGGCTTGCGATATTGCGCTGGCCACCCGGTTGGTATTAGCCCCTCGCGCGACGCAAGTTCCCAGCGAGCCCACAGATGAGATTCCGGAGGATCAACCTGAAGAGTCTCCGCCATCGCAGGCACCACGTGATGATCAACCGGAGACGGTGGAAGACAGCATCAGCGATACGCAAAAATCTGTGCTGCCACCAGAATTATTGGCAGCCCTGGCTGCCGGCGCGGGGCCAAAACGGGCGCGCCGTGGTGCTGGTAAAACCGGCGATAGCGCCAGCCTGCGGCGCGGCCGTCCGGCAGGAACCAGGCCGGGGGCGTTAGGCGCTGGGGCTCGGCTGAGCCTTATCGAAACCTTACGGGCCGCTGCCCCATGGCAGAAACTGCGCGGTACCAAAACGCCGGGGCGTAAGGTGCAAGTTCGCGCAAATGATTTCCGGATTCAAAAATTCAAGGAGCAAACGACGTCTGTTGCAATATTTGCGGTGGATGCCTCGGGGTCAGCAGCAGTCAACCGGCTGGCCGAAGCCAAGGGTGCGGTACAGTTACTCCTGGCTGATTGTTATGTGCGCCGTGACCAGGTGGCACTGTTGGCATTCCGTGGCCGTGCGGCTGAATGTTTGTTGCCGCCCACCAGCGCATTGGCGCGGGCTAAACGCTCATTGGCCGGTCTGCCGGGTGGTGGGCCAACGCCCTTGGCCATTGGGATCAATGCCGCACGCGAGATGGCTGAGGCTGAACGCCGCAAGGGGCATCGGCCATTGCTGGTGTTGTTAACCGACGGTGGTGCGAACATCGGGCGCGACGGCAATCCTGGCCGTGCTGCCGCCGCCCAGGACGCGCTGGTGGCCGCGCGCGCCTGCAGAGTTTCAGGTTTATCGTGCCTGGTAATTGATACGGCACCCAGGCCGCAGACGTTCGTGGCCAAACTCGCGGCTGAAATGGCCGCGCATTACGTGCCATTACCCTATGCCGACCCATCGCATCTCAGCCGCATTGTGCAGAGCCAGGGAGACTTTCGTGCAAGTTCTGCCGCGTAACGTTTCGGTTCCGTTAGTGGTGGCGCCCCGGCCGGCCTATGGGCGGCCTGATTGGGCGCAGGATGGCAAGGATTGGCCCAATCGTTCCAGCAGCCGTTTTGTGCGGGTGGGCAAGTTACGCTGGCATGTTCAGATTATGGGCCAAGGACCAGTAGTGTTGCTGTTGCATGGTACCGGTGCTGCTACCCATTCATGGCGCGATATCCTGCCGATTTTGGCAAAGCATTTTACGGTAGTGGCGCCTGATCTGCCGGGGCATGGTTTTACCGAGCAACCGCCCGGCGTGGGCATGACCCTTCCAGGCATGGCGCAAGGTATTTCAGCTCTTCTCAAGCAACTAGGCCTGCACCCTGCAATCGTCGCCGGACACTCAGCCGGGGCTGCCATAGCGCTGCAAATGTGCTTTGAGGGGTTGATCGCGCCGCAAGCGGTGGTGGCACTGAACGGTGCTTTGCTGCCACTCACATTTCATGGCGCAGGGCGGTCTTTGATGGCACCGCTGGCAAAACTTATGGCCAGTAACGCGCTAGTGCCGATGCTGTTCGCCTGGCAGGCAGCCGATGGCAACGTTGTCGCGCGGTTGCTGACGGGAACCGGCTCGGTGATCAACCCTGACGGTGTGAAATTCTATGCGCGACTTGCGCGGCGCAGCGGCCATGCCGGTGCTGCGCTGAAGATGATGGCGAATTGGGATCTAGCATTTTTTGCAGCCAGATTATCAAAACTTAGTGTACCCTTGATGTTGGTGGTGGGCAGCAATGACCGATCAATTCCACCAGCTGACGCCATAAAAATACAGCGGATCATCCCCACCGCCCGGATCATTCGTATGGAGGGATTAGGGCATCTGGCACATGAGGAGCAGCCAGCCGAGACTTGCAAAATTATCGAAGACTTTGCCGTTGAGGCGGGAGTCTTGATATCATGAATATCAGTACGCCCTCATTGGGCAAGGTCGTGGCTGGTCATAGCGACACGAGACCACATGCAGTGGTCATCGGCAGCGGGTTCGGCGGATTAGCGGCAGCGATTAGATTGGGTGCGCGCGGTTACCGTGTCACGGTGTTGGAGCGTCTGGCAGAAGCTGGAGGTCGGGCTTCGGTGTTTCACCAGGACGGCTTTACCTTCGATGCTGGGCCCACCATCATCACCGCACCGTTTTTGTTGGAAGAGTTATGGCAACTGGCCGGGCGCCGCTTGACGGATGATATCGACTTACGCTCGGTCTCGCCATTTTATCGGATCCATTTCAATGATGGCTCTACATTCGCGTGTAACGGTGATGCCGATTTTATGCGTGCTCAGGTACGTGACCTTGCGCCGGCGGATTTAGCGGGATACGAGAAGTTTGTTGCCCTCAGCGAGGCTATTTACAAAATAGGATTTGAACGGCTTGCCCATAAAGCGTTTGGCTCGTGGGTTGATATGCTGCGGATTTTGCCGGATCTTGTGAAACTCGCAGGCTACCGCAGCGTCAGCGGGTTGGTAGGACGCTATATCCGAGACCCCCGGTTGCGTATTGCGTTGAGTTTCCATCCGTTACTGGTGGGTGGAAACCCGCTTAACACCAGCGCGATTTATTGTTTGATACTATATTTGGAACGCAAATTTGGTGTGCATTTTCCCATTGGTGGCACCGGCGCATTGGTAACCGGCATGGTGAGGTTGATTGAAGGGCAGGGTAATCTCGTCCGTACCAGCGCAACGGTACAGAAAATTCTGGTGCGCGATAAAACCGCCATTGGCGTTGTAATGGGGGATGGTGAGGTAATCGAGGCTGATATTGTAGTTTCCAACGCGTGCGCCGGCTGGACCTACAAAAACCTCCTGGCCAAGCATCCGCACCGACACTGGAATGAGCGTAAAATCGCACAGGCGAAATTTTCGATGGGATTGTTCGTGTGGTATTTCGGCACCAGCCGGAAATTTGAAAAGGTACCGCATCACACTATTTTATTGGGTCCGAGACACGACGAACTACTGCGCGATATTTTTGATGCAAAAATATTGGCACCTGACTTCAGCCTGTATCTGCACCGCCCAACGCAGACCGACCCGACACTGGCGCCGCCGGGCTGTGATGCATTTTACGTGCTATCGCCGGTGCCGAATCTGCAAGGCAAGACCGATTGGAAAACCCAGGCGGCGTTTTACCGCCAAGCGATTGAGACGCATTTGAACAGCAGTGTTTTACCGGGTTTAAGTGAGTGCATTGTGACATCAAAGATTATGACACCGCTGGATTTTGAAGCAAATTATCTCTCGCTGCATGGGGCCGGGTTTGGTTTGGCACCGCGATTGCTGCAAAGCGCCTGGTTCAGGCCGCACAATAAATCTGAGGATATTAACAATTTATATTTGGTTGGTGCGAGCACTCATCCTGGGGCTGGCGTGCCTGGAGTATTGTCGTCCGCGCGTGTTCTTGATGAGGTGGTTCCCGATGCCGCAGTTTTCCGCTGATCCTGCCGATCTTGCCACATGCCGCGCGTTGCTCTGCAGCGGCTCGCGTAGTTTTCATGCGGCTTCGTTGTTGTTGCCCCGGCGGGTGCGCGACCCCGCCACCGCACTATACGCCTTTTGCCGGGAAGCTGATGATGCGATTGATTTAGGCAATGACCCGGCGGCGGCTTTGACAAATTTATATAACCGCCTCGATGCTGTCTATGAGGGCGAGCCATACCCATTATCGGTGGACCGCGCCTTTGCCGCTACGGTGGCCGAGTTTCATATTCCCAAGGCTTTACCAGCGGCTTTGATTGAAGGTCTGGCCTGGGATTCGCAGGGTAGGCGTTATGAGACATTTGCTGATTTACTGGATTATGCGGCGCGGGTGGCTGGCAGTGTTGGCGTGATGATGGCGGTCCTCATGGGTGCGCGTGATCATGAGACGCTGGCCCGTGCGTCAGATCTAGGCGTGGCCATGCAACTCACCAATATCGCCCGCGATGTCGGTGAGGACGCCAAGGCGGGTAGGTTGTTTTTGCCGCAAACCTGGTTGCAAGACGCTGGCATCGATGAAGCAGCCTTCATCACAGCACCGCAGTTCTCTCCAGAGATCGGTAGGCTGGTTCAAAAATTGCTGGATGAAGCCGGACAGCTTTATGACCGGGCCGCATCGGGTATTGCTCGTCTGCCCTTTGATTGCCGTCTTGGTATTGGCGCGGCACGGAAAATATATGCAGCCATTGGTACGGAAATTGCCGAGAGCTTCTACGACTCTGTCACGACACGAGCGCATGTCCCTGGAGTGCGCAAGCTGTGGCTGGCGGCGCGCGCGGCCGGAGCGGCCTTTTGGCCAGCGCGCAGCAATGGGGCGGGGGCGTTATCGGCGAATTTGTTTCTTATCAACGCCGCAGCACTGAATAGTGAAATAGCATCCTCACAGTTTATTAAATTGTTGGATTTGTTTGAACGTCTTGAACGCACGCAGCGCGAGGCCTCAGGTGAAGCCAGTGGCCGTCTGGCATGACCGGTCATATTGCCACCTTCCTGGAATGGACAACGCTGGATTTTGGTGTGATTCTGTTTGGGATACAGCAATATATTTCGGTCAGCCGCGACCTGAAACGCAGCAAGCAGCGCGAAGCTGAGGCGGCAAGGGGTGCGGTGTCAGATACGGGGCATCCTGAACGGCAATAGCAGCTTTACCCACGGCTTATCGAAGCGGTCCAGGTCAAGTGATTCATGCACAGCGTTATATATTTTTCCACCCGCTTGGGTGCGGATGATGGCGCGATTGTAAAACGGCGCATCCTCTAGGGTTTTCAAAACCATCGGTTTATATCCCGCATCGGAATGGGCACTGCGGGCCACGCGCCACACGGTGTCTGGCAGCGGCTGTTCCGGCGGCAGTGCCACATTTTCAAGCTGGCCGCCTGCTTTTGCTTGCAGCCCCAACACTAAACAGGTGCCATCGCGGCGCTTCGTATTGTAAAATATCGTAGTAGCCATGTGATCATTAGCGCGTGACCAGTGCCAGCGTATAAAATCCGATGTTAGCGGAGCGTCGCCGTCGTTACTGTCAAAATAGGCGTTGCCTCGCCAGAAGATTTTTGGATTTTGAAATTCAACATCGACCCGCGCTATCGGGGCGATGGGCTGCCAGCGGTGTCGTGCGGCACCATCAAGCGGGAATTGCGTCGTATGAATGGCGAGCGGCGTTAACGTCAAGCGTCCGCGAATTCGGCGTGGGACTGGTACGCTGATCTCATCGATCTCTGCAATGAGCTGGCCGTTCTCCCATCGCATGACGCTATTGCCGATTTGCAGGTGCTGACCTGAGCGGGATAATTTATCAGCCCGCCGTTCCGTCATAGCCCATCGCCCGCCGCGTGGTTGATACAGCACGATATTCATCGCGCAGTGATTTTCAGGGTTGGCGGGAGCCTTGGCGTTGGCCCATGCGTAGTAGGGTGAGAATACGCTGCCGATGAAGCCGATCAAGGTGAGGGCTTGGAGTCCGTCATCACTGATGGCATCGACATACCACCACGCATAACCACCTGGCTTGATGAATTGCGTAAAGCGAGGTCCTGCAAAATCCGGGTGGCCGCCAAGCGGCCTGACATCGCCGCCATGGGTAGTCCTGGTCCGGGGTGGACCGCCCCCCCCGCCAGATACAGCCCGGGCAATTTCGTTGTGCTCCCCGGCCGACGGAATGAATCCCGCCATCCCGTCAACGCCCGGCCGTAGAGCGCCCCGCCCGAGGCTGGGAATAAATGGTTGAACATTTGCGGCCCGGTTCGGATCATTGCGGAAGGTTCCAGTTCTAGCCCAAATTTTGTCAGCTTCGCTTGTATCAGGCTGAGACATTGTTCCTCCTCAAAGCCACTTGGGCTGGATTGATCGCCAGATGCCGGCGCGTTGATCAGGCAGAAAAACGCATCCTCATGCGGAGCACAAACGTAGATGGTAGGGTCAGCCGGTAATGTGCCGGCCTCGATGGCGGCAAATTCCGCACGGTAATCATTGGCGAAAAAAACATTATGATGAGCAAGATTGATTCCCGAAGCCTTGCCTTTGATCGCCCAGGTGACGGCAGAGAGCGAGCGCTTGGCGCCTTTGGTGAAGCCGCTGACAGCAGATTTTGCAGCGTCGCCAAAACAGCCCGTGCTTAAGGCGGAAAGGTCAGCGTTGGCAATAACGGTATCGGCCGCGAGCACTTCGCCCGATGCCAGTTTCACGCCGCTGGCACGACCATGGTGTGTGGTGATTTCAGCAACCGGGCAGTTATAATGAAACACCGCGCCGCGGGCTTCGGCTAATTTTACCAAAGCCGCCGCCAACTGGTACATGCCGCCCTTCATCCGCCACACACCACGCTGCTCGGCATGGGATACCAGCATCAATGTGGCCGGCGCGTTGTACGGCGAACAACCGCAGTAGGTGGCGTAGCGGGCAAATAATTGGCGTAGTTTCGGGTTAACGAAGTACCGCCCCAGTTCCTCCCACAGGCTGCTGAACGGCGCGAGGTGGAGCAGGCCAACCCCATGCGCCGGCGCGGCATGTCGCAGCAGCCCCATAAGGCCCGGCTGCGGGCGTTGCATGAAGCTGGTATCAAGTGTTGCAAAAATTTCCGCACTGCGTCTGGCAAATTTCTGATACGCCTGGGCCGCCGCCAAACCTGCAAATGCGCTGATCGCGGCGACATTGCGTTCGGTATCGGCGAACAAATCCAAACGGGCACCATCTTCCCACATATGCCGGGCCAGGCAGTCAAGTGGCTCCAGGGTGATATGCCGATCAAGCTGCTCGCCGATCGCCGCAAAAATGGCATCGAAGATTGGCCGCAATGTGAAAACAGTCGGTCCAGCGTCAATGGCCGTATCAGCTATTTTGAGCTCGCGTAATTTGCCGCCAGCCATGGCCGCTGATTCGCAAACCGTAACGTCCAGCCCGGCGTGCGCCAGGTGCGTGGCGGCGACCAAACCGCCGATTCCGGCGCCAATGATGATGATTTTCCGCTTGGCCATACGGTAGTATCGAAATGTCTTGACCGAGTGTCAACTATTATGCACATAATTGATAACAAATAAAGTTGACAGTATAGGCCGGTCAACATCGCCAGGAGAGCGTCCATGGATGCAGCATCGCGTATTGAGGCTGGGCTGAACTTAGCTTTTACCCGCACCCACGCGCCGCCAGCACCACCTTTGCTAGCCGCGGCCATGCGGCATGCGGTATTCCCGCGTGGCGCTCGGGTGCGGCCCAGGCTTTGCTTGGCCGTGGCGGCTGCCTGCGGTGATGATCATCCGCAAACGTCGGATGCCGCAGCCTGTGCCATTGAATTATTGCATTGTGCCTCGCTGGTGCATGACGATCTGCCGTGTTTTGATGATGCCGCCACAAGGCGAGGTAAGCCATCGGTTCACGCGGCTTACGGGGCACCGCTGGCGGTACTGGCGGGCGATGCGCTGATTGTGTTGTCGTTTCAGTTGCTGGCTTGGGGCACATTAAACACGCCGGCGCGGCTGGGGCCGCTGGTGCTTACCGTCGCACAGGCGGTGGGTATGCCCAATGGCATCGCGGCCGGTCAGGCGTGGGAGAGTGAGCCGAAGCCTGATCTCTCGGTGTATCAACGTGCCAAAACCGGCGCTTTGTTCTCGGCTGCCACCATCGCCGGTGCGGCTGCCGCCGGAGCCGACCCGCAACCCTGGCGAGGGTTGGGTGAGGCGTTGGGTGAGGCTTATCAGGTCGCCGATGATCTGCTCGATGCGGTGGCAAGTTCTGACGACTGCGGCAAGCCGGTGGGCCGCGACGCCGCGTTGCAGCGCCCAAGCGCGGTGCGGGCCTATGGCATAAATGGGGCGTTGGATTTGCTGGACTCACTTGCGGCACAGGCCGCAGCCTCGATCCCCGATTGCCGGGGGGCGGTTCCGCTCCGCGCTTTGATCGCGCAGGAGGCAAAGCGGCTGGTGCCGAAGAATTTGACCCGCGTCGCGGCCTGATTAGTTATGCCACCGGTCGCTTTAGCCTCCAACAAGGCGTTTGGCTTGCGGTCGTTTAATAATTTTTGGCTGGATTGGCGCGATGGCTGCCTTGCCAGCCCACGCTTCCAGAGCTGGGCAGCGCGCTTCCCGTTAACCCGCTTCATGGCCCGGCGCGAGGCGAGGGCATTGTTCGATTTGTGCGCCGGGTTTGTTTACGCGCAGGTGCTTGCCTCGTGCATTGAGCTTGATTTGTTTGAAACCCTTGCGCGCCAACCCACTTCCGCCGCGGTGCTGGCGGCGCGGCATCGTATCCCGGTGGCCGCAATGTTGATGCTGTTGAATGCGGCGGTGTCTTTGCGGTTGCTCTCCCGGCAGGGGGAGGCTTTCAGGCTTGGGCCACTTGGCGCGGCATTGCGCGGCAACCTCGGCATCTCGGCAATGGTGGCGCATCACCGCATGTTCTACGCCGACCTTGCCGACCCGGTGGCGCTGCTGCGTGGCCAAGCTGAAACCCAGTTGGGCCAGTTTTGGCCTTATCGCGGCAGTGCGGGGCAGTCGGCGGCCTATTCGGCGCTGATGGCGGTATCGCAACCGATGGTGGCGCGCGAGATTTTAGCCGCATATCGCTTCAACGGGCACCGGGTTTTAATGGATGTCGGCGGCGGCGATGGCAGCTTTCTGCGCTTGTTGGCTCCCCACGCGCCAGATTTGCAACTCAGATTGTTTGATTTACCGCCGGTGGCAGAAGCCGCCACTCTGGCTTTCGAGCGCGATCATCTAAGTGGCCGTGCTCAGGTCTATGGTGGTGACTTCGCCAGGGATGAATTGCCTAAGGGTGCCGATATCATGACCCTGATCCGGGTATTGCACGACCACCCGGATGAGCGGGCTTTACAAATTCTCAAATCGGTCCGGTCGGCGCTGCCGCCAAAAGGCGTGCTGTTGCTGGCTGAGCCGATGGCCGGAACCAAAGGCGCCGAGCCAGTGGGGGATGCCTACTTCGGCTTTTACCTATTGGCCATGGGTAGCGGCCGCGCGCGTCGTCCCGCCGAAATTCACGCCATGCTCGCCGAAGCGGGCTTTTCAAAGGTTCGTCAAATACCCACCAGCCAGCCGATGCTGACCTGCCTCATTATCGCCCATGCCATTACGTAAGTTTTTCTTGACATTAAATAGTGTCTAGTTAGTCTGACAACATCGGAAGGGCGCCGGCACAAGGCCCAACCGCAACTGCCCTTGAAAGGTCAGAGCCGTGGAAAGCCAAGCCGTTGTTATCCGGGAACCAAAACATATCGAGCTCGCCTCGCTACGTTTGAATGATCCTGGTGAGTCAGACCTGGTGGTTGACGTAGCCTACAGCGGCATCAGTACCGGCACCGAGCGCTTGTTTTGGAGCGGGGACATGCCGCCATTCCCCGGCATGGGGTATCCGCTGGTGCCAGGTTATGAATCGGTTGGCCGGGTGGTTGAGGCTGCAGGCGCCCATCGCCACAGGATTGGCGAGTTTGTTTTTGTGCCAGGCTCAAATTGCTTTGGTGAGGTACGTGGGCTGTTTGGCGCCACGGCCTCGCGGTTGGTTGTGCCGGAGTCGCGCGCGACAAAAATTGATGAAGCCTTGGGCAAACAAGGTTCGTTGCTGGCGCTTGCCGCCACTGCGTATCATGCCAGTGCTAATCATAAGCAGCCGGATTTAATTGTGGGCCATGGCGTTGTCGGCAGGTTGCTGGCACGTATTGCCGTTCACGCGGGGGCGTCGCCTATTGTATGGGAGACCAATCCAGCCCGTCATGACGGTGCTTATGGCTACCGGGTTTGTAAACCTGATGAAGATACCGAGCGTAATTATCGAACGATTTATGATGCCAGTGGCGACTCATCAATACTGGATTCTTTGATCTCACGCTTGGCTTCTGGCGGTGAAATAGTGCTGGCGGGCTTTTATGCTAATCTGCAGTTCGCATTTGCCCCAGCCTTCATGCGTGAAGCGCACCTGCGTATTGCTGCGCAATGGCAGCCAGCCGATTTAAAGGCTGTAAAAATTCTCGCTGAGTCCGGCGAGCTGAATCTCGACGGCCTGATTACCCATCATGCCACACCGCACGTAGCGGACAGCGCTTATAAAACTGCATTTGAAAATTCCGCCTGCCTGAAAATGATTATTGATTGGAGTTCAACATGAACGCGACACCGGGCCGTATTCTGCCGGATATCTCTGCCGAATCGTCGGTGAAGTCACCGAAAAAAACTCAGATCATCGCGATCTATGGCAAGGGGGGAATCGGGAAAAGTTTTACACTTGCTAATCTCTCTTACATGATGGCGCAGCAAGGCAAGCGGGTTTTGCTGATCGGGTGTGATCCGAAGTCTGATACCACTTCGCTGTTATTCGGTGGCCGCTCATGTCCAACCATCATCGAGACATCATCGAAGAAAAAAGCGGCCGGCGAGGCGGTGGTGATCGGAGACGTCTGTTTCAAGCGCGATGGGGTGTTCGCGATGGAACTGGGTGGTCCCGAAGTGGGCCGCGGCTGTGGTGGGCGCGGCATCATTCATGGATTCGAGTTGCTTGATAAGCTCGGCTTCCAGGATTGGGATTTTGATTATGTATTACTGGATTTTTTAGGTGACGTCGTGTGTGGCGGTTTTGGTTTACCGATTGCGCGTGACCTTTGCCAGAAGGTGATTGTGGTGGCCTCGAACGATCTGCAATCATTATATGTTGCCAACAATGTTTGTTCGGCGGTGGATTATTTCCGCAATCTGGGCGGCAATGTCGGTGTGGCTGGCATGGTGATCAACAAAGACGACGGCACCGGCGAGGCGCAGGCTTTTTGTAGTGCGGTTGGAATCCCCATTCTTGCTGCCATTCCAGCGGATGAAGATATTCGACGCAAGAGTGCTAATTATGAAATCATCGGCACCTCGCAAAGCCAGTGGGGACCGCTTTTTGAGCAATTAGGCATGGCAGTTGCCGAAGCGCCGCCGGTACGGCCAACACCGCTAACGCAGGATGGTTTGCTTGGCCTGTTCAAGGGTGATGCCGTGGGCCGCGATGTCGTGCTCGACCCCGCAACTTTCGCCGATATGTGTGGCGTTGATCATGTTGAAATCCCGTCGCTCGAAGTCGTGTATGAGGGGTCATAGCTGATGGATGGCGCTGTTATCCCGCCTACGAAACTTGAATCAGCCTCCTGCCATGGCGGTAAGGCAACCATGCAGGCGTCGGCCCGCGCTGCTGGAAAATCCGGGATGCTTGACAAGCTTGCGATGGATTACCCGCAAGGTCCGCATGATCAACCGCAATCCATGTGCCCGGCCTTCGGTAGCCTGCGTGTTGGGCTGCGCATGCGCCGCGTGGCGACAATTCTGTCCGGCTCGGCCTGTTGCGTTTATGGTCTCACTTTCACATCACATTTTTATGGTGCCCGCCGTAGTGTAGGGTATGTGCCGTTTGACTCCGAGACATTAGTAACGGGCCAGTTGTTTGAAGACATCCGCAAGGCGGTGCGTGAGACCGCCAGGCCTGATGATTACGATGCCGTGGTGATCATCAATTTATGTGTTCCAACGGCATCGGGCGTGCCGCTCGATCTATTGCCGAAGGAAATTGATGGTGTACGCATCATCGGCATCGATGTGCCTGGCTTTGGCGTGCCCACCCACGCCGAAGCCAAGGATGTGCTGGCGGGTGCCATGTTAAAATACGCGCGCGGCGAGGCTGAGCGCGGCGCTGTTGCACGCCCACGCGGGCCGATTGCTGAGGGCAAACGCGTATCGTTGATCGGTGAGCTATTCCCAGCAGACCCACCTGGTGTGGCGGCGTTGCTCGCACCGATGGGACTCTCCTTGGCCCCTGGAATGCCGGCGCGTGAATGGCGCGATTTGTACGGCGCACTCGACTGCACTGTGGCCGCTGCTGTGCATCCATTTTATACCGCAACCATTCGTGAATTTGTGGCGGCGGGCCGGCCGATTGTGGGTTCAGCGCCGGTTGGGCTGGATGGTACGGCGGATTGGCTTGATGCGATCGGTAAAGCTGCTGACATTGGTGGCGCCGCAATTGATTCAGCAAAAGCCAAGATTTTACCAGCCATAAAGGGTGTTCTGGCCAGCAATCAGGTGAGCGCCCGTATGGTTGTCTCGGGCTATGAGGGGTCCGAATTGTTAGTGGCCAGAATTTTGATCGAAGCAGGCGCGACCATTCCTTACGTCGGAACAGCGTTGCCGCGTACTGAATGGAGCAACGCTGATCGGGAATGGTTGGAAGCCCGTGGGACTCACGTACAATACCGCGCCTCGCTTGAGCAGGATGTGGGCGCGATGCGCGAGGTGAAACCAGACCTTGCCGTTGGCACAACGCCTTTGGTGCAGGCCGCGAAGGAAGCCGGTATTCCCGCCGTATATTTCACCAACATGGTGTCGGCACGTCCGTTGTTCGGGGTTGCCGGTGCGGCTTCTCTGGCCGCAATTGTGGTGGCCCAAACCGCCGGGCGGGAGCGGTTCTCCCGTATGATCGATTTCTTTGCACCGCTTCAGGAGTCAGCCGCATGCTAGTGCAGGACCATGATCGTGCCGGCGGCTATTGGGGCGCGGTTTATACATTTACCGCCGTCAAAGGCTTGCGGGTTGTGATTGATGGGCCGGTAGGCTGCGAAAATCTGCCGGTGACAGCCGTGTTGCATTACACCGATGGTTTGCCGCCGCATGAATTACCGATTGTCGTTACCGGATTATCGGAGGATAATTTATCGTCATCAGGTACGGAAGGCCCGATGCGCCGGGCGGCTTTGATGGGCGACCAAAAAACCCCGGCAGTGGTTGTCACCGGCAGTATCGCCGAGATGATCGGTGGTGGTGTCACACCTGAAGGCTCAAACCTGCGCCGGTTTATCCCTCGCACCATTGATGAAGACCAATGGCAATGCGCGGAACGGGCGATGGTTTGGCTATGGAATGAATTTGGCAACGCCAAAACGAAACGCAAGCCCGCTGCTGCCGAGGCCAAACCAAAGGTCAATATCATTGGACCCATTTATGGCACATTCAATATGCCGTCTGACCTGGCGGAAATAAGGCGAATTGTTGAGGGCATTGGCTGCGAAGTGAATGCGGTATTCCCCTTAGGCACAAATATTAAAGATATTCCAAAACTTGCTGATGCCGATGTGAATATTTGTATGTATCGCGAGTTTGGCCGTAAACTTTGTGAAGAACTTGGTAAGCCGTATTTACATGCGCCGATGGGAATGTATGCCACCACCAACTTTCTGCGGTCGCTGGGCGAACTCACTGGCTTGAACCCCGAACCATTTATTGCCCGTGAAAAAGCCGAAACGATCAAACCAATCTGGGATTTATGGCGTAGTGTCACGCAAGATTTTTTTGCGACCGCCTCGTTTGCGGTGGTGGCGACTGAAACCTATGTGCGTGGTTTGAAGCGGATGCTGGAGGACGACTTTGGCATACCATGCAGTTTTGCTTATGCGCGTAAACCGGGCGTGAAGCCTGATAATGACGCGGTTCGCGCCGCCATGAAATCCAAGCCACCGCTGGTGCTATTTGGTTCGTTCAACGAGCGTATGTACGCCGCTGAATTGGGAGGCCGCTGCATGTATATTCCAGCCTCTTTTCCCGGAGCTATTATCCGGCGGGCGACAGGTACACCGTTTATGGGTTACGCCGGCGTCACTTACGTAGTGCAGGAATATTGCAACGCATTGTTCGACGCGCTGTTCAATATTCTGCCGCTGGGCACCGACATGGATAAAATTGAACCAACCCATGCTAGGCCCGCTGCGCCATATGACTGGGATGAGGGCGCCCTGCAGATGCTTGATGATCATCTAGACACTGAGCCATATTTAATCAGAATTTCTGCGGCAAAGCGCCTGCGCGACGCGGCCGAGCGCGAAGCGCAGTCAAAAGGCGATATCATCGTTACGGCTGTGCATGTTGCAGCCGCTATTTCAACGAGGCAGTTGGCATGACGCCCGGCCTCTCTTCCATCGGCCCTTGCCATCGCCGGCAAGGTCGTTCCCTCGTGCGGGGTGCGCGCGATCCTGGCGGCATGTTGCAAAACATACCGCCTAAGAAAAGGATAAAACTTCATGTCTAGTTCTGGCCCACCAAGGGAAGGCTCGCTCAGCGGGCTGACCGAAACGGAAGCGAAAGAGTTCCATAAAATTTTTATGGCCAGCTTTATCGCTTTCACGCTAATCGCCATTGTGGCGCACTTCCTGGTTTGGTCGTGGCGGCCCTGGATCCCAGGCCCAAATGGCTATTCCATGCTGATACAAAACCACGCGCATACATTGCTGGGTCTTACCACCAGCATGTTCTCATAGGGAGAGATCACCATGTATCGTATATGGCTGTTATTCGACCCAAGGCGCGCTCTGGTCGCACTGTTCGCTTTCCTGTTTACGCTGGCTCTGCTGATTCATTTTATTTTGCTCAGCACCCCGCGTTTCGACTGGATCGGCGGCGGCGCTGCGGTAACACCGCCAGCCCAGATGTCTTCACTACCAGCTTCAAAGTGACTTGTAGGGAGGTTGCCAGAGTCGACACTCTGGTAACCTCCGCATTTAATAATTTCATTGTCTAAGCCTACGAAGAGGGGATATTCAGATGGCGATGTTGACCTTCGAGAAAAAATATCGTGTGCCAGGCGGCACACTTTTGGGAGGCGACCTGTTCGACTATTGGGTGGGCCCCTTTTACGTTGGTTTTTTTGGTATCACGGCGGCATTCTTTTCTATCCTAGGTACCGCGCTCATCATCTATGGGGCATCCCAAGGAACGACCTGGAATATATGGCAGATAAATATTGTGCCGCCGGACGTATCATACGGACTAGGATTCGCACCTATGGCCAAAGGCGGACTTTGGCAGGTCATCACCATATGTGCACTCGGCGCTTTCGTATCGTGGGCGCTGAGAGAAGTCGAGATATCACGTAAACTTGGCATCGGCCTGCATGTGCCTTTTGCCTTTAGTTTTGCTATTTTTGCATATTTTAGCCTGGAAGTAATTCGGCCAATCCTCATGGGAGCCTGGGGGGTTGCTTTCCCTTATGGCATCATGAGCCATCTCGATTGGGTTTCAAATACCGGCTATCAGTACCTTAATTTCGAATATAATCCAGCGCATATGATCGCGGTGACGTTGTTTTTTACCACAACGTTTGCTTTAGCACTGCACGGCTCATTGGTACTCTCGGCGCTGAACCCTGCGCAGGGTGAGGAAGTAAAAACGGCCGAGCATGAAGATACGTTTTTTCGCGACTTCATCGGCTATTCCATTGGCACTCTGGGTATTCATAGGTTGGGTTTGTTTTTGGCACTGGCAGCGGTTTTTTTCAGTGCCGTATGCATCATCATCAGCGGGCCGTTCTGGACAGCCGGCTGGCCGGAGTGGTGGAGTTGGTGGCTGAATATGCCGATATGGTCTGGTGTGCATTAACGTCTGCATTGGTAAATTCTTTGCTTCGCCAATAGGGAGGAGAAGTCGTTCAAATGAGCGAATATCAAAATATCTTCACACGCGTACAAATCCGTGGGCCACTCCACGCCGGGCCGCCGGTTACCGGCAGCATCTTCCAGCGTGAAGGCAAACCATTTTACAGTTACCTCATGGGCATTATTGGTAATGCTCAGGTTGGGCCGCTGTATCTCGGCTCACTGGGGGTTGCATCACTTATTTCTGGGTTTATTGCCATTGAGATTATTGGGCTAAATATGTGGGCCTCAGTTGGCTGGAATCCGATTTTATTTATTCGTGATCTTCCCTGGTTGGCGCTGGAACCTCCGGCACCTGCGTATGGCTTAAGAATCCCACCGCTTAACCAGGGTGGCTGGTGGTTGATGGCCGGATTCTTCCTCACTGCCGCAATGGTGTTGTGGTTCTTCAGAATGTATCGCCGGGCTCGCCAGCTTGGGCTTGGTACCCATATGGCATGGGCCTGGGGCGCCGCTATCTGGTTGTATTTTGTCCTTGGCTTCTTGCGCCCGCTTTTGATGGGAAGTTGGGGTGAAGCCCCACCGTTTGGAATTTTCCCGCATCTGGATTGGACCGTTTCATTCTCGCTACGCTACGGAAACCTCTATTACGACCCCTTCCACATGCTCTCCATCGTGTTCCTGTATGGTTCGGTGTTGCTGTTCGCCATGCACGCCGCCACCATTCTGGCTGTCAGCAGGTTTGGGGGTGAAAAGGAGGTTGAACAATCGGTCGACCGTGGCACCGCATCCGAGCGGGCTGCGCTGTTCTGGCGCTGGACCATGGGCTTCAACGCCACCATGGAATCAATCCATCGCTGGGCTTGGTGGTTTGCGGTTCTCACGCCCCTCACCGGTGGCATCGGGATACTGCTTACCGGAACCGTAACCGATAACTGGTTCCTGTGGGCGGTAAAACACGGCGTGGCGCCGCACTACGCGCCTATTTTTAGTCACGCCGTTGACCCGGCAACCTTGCAGGGAGGCAAGCCATGAGAACCGCTCTGTCAGGCGTCGCATTGCTTGGTGCCTTTGCTATTTCACTCGTTGCCGTTCTCACCTTTACACGCCCACCGATTAACATTGTTGCCACCGGTAATCCCGGAACCGGCATGCAACTCAATTATGTTCCTAAGCAGGTAGCCGCGGCTCTGGCGATCAATCACGCTCCCGCGGCACTACCCCCGATTGATGCTGGGCCACCGGCCAGTACCGTATATAAAAATGTGCAGGTGCTGGGGAATGTCAGTAGTGGTGCGTTTACGCGGCTGATGGTTTCCATGACCAATTGGGTGGCGCCGCAACAAGGCTGCAACTATTGCCATGTCGCTGGCAATTTCGCCTCTGATTCAAAATATACCAAGGTCATCGCGCGCCGGATGCTGCAGATGACAATTGCCGTGAACACCAAATATACCAATCATGTCGGTAATGTTGGTGTTACTTGTTACACCTGCCATCGTGGTGCGCCGCTGCCATCGCAGGTCTGGTTTACGGGCATTACACCTGGTTCGGGTGCCGGGCTGTTGGAGACCAATATGGGCAAAAACCTGCCTGCGCTGGCAATCAATAACTCCTCGCTTCCGTCCGACCCCTTCACGCCATTTTTGTTGAATCATGAAAAAATTCGTGACCAGGGCACGACCGCATTACCGAGTGGCAACACCCAGTCGATCAAACAGACCGACTGGACCTATGCGCTCATGATGCATTATTCGCAGGCGCTCGGTGTAAACTGCGCTTTCTGTCACAACAGCCAGGCCTTCAGTGATTGGAGCGAGAGCACGCCACAACGCCTCACCGCATTCTATGCGGAGGCAATGCTGCGCGATTTGAATGCCAACTATATGGTGCCGTTGACCAGCATTTTCCCGGCCAACCAGCGCGGGCCCACGGGCGATGTAGCGAAGATCAATTGCGCGACTTGCCATCAGGGCGTTTACAAACCGCTGTTTGGCGCCGCCATGGCCGCCCAGTTCCCGCCACTCCTCGGGGTTGGCGCCACGGCTACGGCTGCCGCAACGCCTATGGTAATGCCGTCCACAATGCCTATGTCTTCGTCTTCAACAACGGACGGTGCAAAACCCTGAATTTACTCTCACCATTGCTCGCCATTGCGCTTGCCGGTTGTTCTGTTGTCGGCATTCGCAGTGGCACAGAGGAGCCACGCTATAAGCTGATCGCAAGTTTTGGTGATATTCAGATCAGGCAATATGCCCCACGGCTGGCGGCAACAACGGTGGTGCAAGCCGATGAAATAGCCGCGCGTTCGCAAGGGTTTCGGCGGATTGCCCGGTATATATTTGGCGGCAATCAAGCAAATACCTCGATTAGCATGACAGCGCCGGTTGAACAGTCGGTCATGCAACGCTCGAAAATAGCCATGACGGCACCTGTTTCCCAGACCCAAACAAGTCCGGGTCAGTGGACGATTAGTTTTTTTATGCCTGCTGATTATACGCTGGCCAGTCTGCCCAAACCGCTCGACCCTGCGGTGGTGATTGTTGAAGTGCCGGCCGAAATCTACGCGGTCTACCGCTTCTCGGGCGTACCAAGTGTGGGGCCAGTTAAAGACGCCCACGCCAAGTTGTTGGCCGGCTTGTCCGGCTCTAACTGGCGGCCAAGCGGCGACATTGTCGATTGGTTTTACGACCCACCCTGGACAATTCCCTTTGTGCGCCGTAACGAAACGGCTGTGCCTGTGACCCAAACCGCACCGTGATTGCCAGCCTCGTCACATCAGGTGGCATCGTTGTGCCTATCCTAATTCTTACAATATTCGAGGCGGCAGGTTTGGCTCTGCTCCACCATTTTACCAAACATGGTGTGGCGTGGCAGGATTTTTTGCCAAACCTGCTGGCGGGTGATTTTTTACTGGCGGCGTGGTGGCTTAATGCGAGACATGAGGCGTGGCTGTTTACCGCGGCGGCCTTACTGATGTCATTGGTTTGCCATGTGTCTGACCTGGCTCGTCGCTGGCGATCCCGTGCATGAGGATTAAATTATATGGAACAAAGTGAACTTATCGCGTGGTCGGAAAAAAACGGCTGGCAAATTCTGGCTGGTTGCCCGAGCCTCACCAAGCCGTCGTCTCCCAAGGAAGCGATCGTGCGGATTGTTATGAAGGCTACCGTCGCCAGCCTGGAAGTAAAAAAACCTGCTGGAAAATGGGAAAAAATTGCGAGCGCCAAATATGGCGACATAAAAATGAGCGATGAGAGCGACTGGCCCGTAGGGTTGGGTTTCGAGAAGATTCCCAGTTTTTCGATGCTGATGCGCGAAAATAAAGACCGGCAGGTGTTCGCCAAATTTAGCCGGTGATGGCCGCCACCCGTTGTTACGGGCAGCGGCCATAGTTTTGTCAGGCTTTTTTATGCGAAGCAACAAACTTCGCGACGCGTTCGCCAAAGGTTTCAGCGGTCAACAAATCACCGTCAAACATTTCAGCGGGTGAGGAATCCGAAGGAGATTGCGCCAGGGCCCCAGTGAATCCGCCGACATAATTAAGAGAGTCGCGGGTGGCGGCCTTGTTGTTGGAGGGCATCATGCCGGTGCCTATCCATGCCATGCCATGCTGCATGGAAAGGGTCACAAAATAGGTGATGGTGGAGAATTTATCGCCATTCATGGTGGCGGAGTTGGTGAAGCCAGCGGCGAATTTGTCTTTCCAGGCTTGGCCGAACCAGGGCTTCGAGGACGTATCGGCGAATTTTTTAAACTGCCAGGAGGGGCCGCCCATGTAGGTGGGGGCGCCAAAAATGATGCCGTCGGCTGCGGCTAAAGCCTCCCAGGCTTCGGCTTGAAGGTCACCGTGCTCATCGATGGTGAGGAAATGCGCGGTGGCGCCGGCTTTGGTCACACCGGTTTGAACATACTCAGCCATCCGCTTGGTGTGGCCGTAGCCGGAGTGGACGACAATGGCGATGTTGGTCATGGTATCTCCTGTTGCAAAAGCGGCAATGCACCGCAGATAAAATGCTATATAGAGTAAATTCATTCGATGTCGAATGAATTTATGGCGACGGTCCTGGGAGTTTAACGTATGACGGCGGATATGGTGGATGTGCTGATTGTAGGCACTGGCTTTGCTGGCATGGCAATGGCCATCAAGCTGCGTGAGGCCGGGTTCGTGGACCTGCTGATGATCGAAAAAGCCGCTGACCTGGGTGGCACCTGGCGAGATAATGTGTATCCGGGCTGCGCATGCGATATCCCCTCGCATCTTTATTCATTGTCGTTTGCACCAAAGGCTGACTGGTCGCGGTTGTATCCGCAGCAGCCGGAGATTTACGAATATCTACAAGCGGTTGCGGACAAGTATGCGTTGCGGCACGCCATCCGGTTTAATACCGCGTTGCTGGAAGCTGCTTGGGATGAGCGCGAATCACGATGGGTGGTGACGACCAGTACCGGGCTGATTAAAGCGCGGGTGCTGATCTCGGGCATGGGGGGCCTGCATATCCCGGCATTCCCCAGGTTGGCGGGGTTGGCCCGCTTTGAGGGGAAAATATTCCACTCGGCGCAGTGGGACCATGATTATGACCTCACTGGAAAAAATGTTGCGGTGGTCGGCACCGGGGCATCAGCCATCCAGTTCGTGCCGCAAATCGCCCCGCAAGTGGCGCATCTGGCGGTGTTTCAGCGCACCCCGCCCTGGATTGTACCCAAGCCTGACCGCGCGATCGCGGCTTGGGAGAAAAAATTTCTGGAGTTTGGGCCGTACCGTCAGGCGTTCCGCAAATTCCTGTTCCTGCTGCATGAATTGCGGGTGCTGGCGTTTCTGGGCAACCAGCAGGCACTGAAACTGGCCAGCCATATGGCCGCCAAGCATATGCAGCAGCGAGTACCTGATCCGGTTTTGCGGGGAAAACTCAAACCAAATTATCAGATCGGCTGCAAGCGCGTAATGATCTCGAATGATTACTACCCGGCATTGTCCCGCCCGAATGTGGATTTGATCACTGATGGTATTGCCGAGGTGCGGGCGCACTCGATTGTCGATGCCAAGGGTGTGGAACGGCCGGTGGATGCGATCATTCTCGGCACCGGCTTTGAGGTGACCACCGCTTACAAGCATTGGAAAATCACTGGCACCGGCGGGCAGCAGCTTGGCGCTCTATGGGATAAAACCGGGATGCGGGCGTTCAAAGGTGTGGCGGTGGCGGGGTTCCCGAATTTCTTCATGCTGTTGGGGCCGCATACGGCGCTTGGGCATAATTCGGTAGTGCTTATGATCGAGGCGCAGGTGCAATATATTGTCGATGCCCTGACAAAATTGCGATCCAAAGGGCTGCCCGCGATGGCAGTGACACCGCCGGCGCAAGCTGATTTCATCGACGATCTGAAACGCAAACTGGCCGGCACCGTTTGGCAGGATGGCGGCTGCGCCAGTTGGTATAAGGACGAGCACGGGTTTGTCTCGACCATCTGGCCTGGCTCGGCGGCCTCCTACCAAAAGGCGATGCGAGCGGCCGATTTGCGCGATTATCAACTATTGGCTACCGAGACCGCGAATTAACCACTTAAGGGAGTAAACATATGGCCGACGCAGATATCATGACCATGACCACTGGCTTACAGTACCAGGATCATGTGGTGGGCACAGGCGAGATGCCGAAGAAAGGCCAGATGGTGACGGTACATTACACCGGATGGCTGTATCAGGATGGTGTGAAGGGTAAGAAGTTTGATTCCTCCAAGGACCGTGGCCAGCCATTCACCTTCAAGCTGGGCGTGCAGCAGGTTATTTCCGGCTGGGATCTGGGCGTTGCCACCATGCAGGCCGGCGGCTCGCGCACGTTGATTTTGGCGCCGGAGCATGGCTACGGCAGCCGCGGCGCCGGTGGCGTTATCCCGCCGGGCGCGACGCTGATGTTCGATGTGGATTTGATCAGCTTCGCGTAATCAGAAGACACCGAGTGCGAGGCCGGTTGCCATGGCGGCACCCAGAGCCTCGCATTGGGAAAGATCATATTGCTTGATGGTCTTGGCGGTCAAAATCGCTTCCGGGGTTTGCGCGTGGGTGCAAACTATAATCGGCTCAGCAATTTGTTTTAAGCGCCAGCCGGTGGCGATCCGGGTGATCTGGCGGGCGGCGTTGCTGCCATCGCTGCCAGCACAAATAAGCATCGCGTAGGGGCGGCCATTCAGGCGCTCCAGGCAGGGGTAATAACAGCGGTCGAAAAAATCCTTCATCATGCCGGAGATGGCCGCGAGGTTTTCTGGGGTCGCGAAGATGTAGCCATCGGCTGCCAGAACATCTTCCGGCCCGGCATCCTCGGCAATCAGCAAACGGGTGATAACCCCAGTCTCGGCGCTAGCCCCCCGGACGGCAGCCGTCGCCATTTGGGCAGTACCACCGGTGGTCGAGTGATAGATGACGAGGAGCGTTTTGCTCAGCGTGTCGGCTTTGGCGGGGTGGTGGCGTAATCATAGAAGCCTTTGCCGGATTTGCGGCCCAGCCACCCGGCTTCAACATATTTCACCAGCAGAGGTGAAGGCCGGTATTTGTCCTCGCCCAAACCGGCGTGCAGCACGCGCATCACCGAAAGCAGCGTGTCTAGCCCCACAAAATCCGCCAATTCCAGTGGGCCCATCGGGTGATTGGCGCCCAGTTTCATCCCGGCATCGATGGAGGTGATGGTGCCGACACCTTCAGCCAGGGCAAAAATTGCCTCGTTGATCATCGGGCATAAAATACGGTTAACGATGAAGCCGGGAGAGTCTTCTGCTGTGGCAACAATCTTACCAAGTTTTTCGGCCAGCACGAAAACCGTTTTATAGGTGTCCTCATCCGTTGCGATGCCGCGGATAATCTCCACCAGCTTCATCATCGGCACCGGATTGAAAAAATGCATCCCGATGAATTTGCCGGGCCGGTCAGTCAGGGCCGCCAGACGGGTGATGGAAATTGAGGAGGTATTGGAAGCAATAATGGTTTCCGTGTGTAAGTTTGGGATCAGCGCGGCGTAGATTTTTTGCTTCAGTTCCTCGCGCTCGGGGGCGGCTTCAATCACGATATCGGCATTGAAAAAGGCGGCATAATCGGTGGTGGTGGTCAGGTGCGTCAACGCCTCGTGCATGTCCTCGGCGGTGATGGTTTGCTTTTGCACCTGGCGTTCCATGTTTTTGGTCATGGTGGCTACAGCTTTTGGCAAGGCAGCCTGCACCGCGTCCACCAGCACAACCTCATACCCCGCCAGCAAGGCGGTGTGGGCGATGCCGTTGCCCATCAACCCTGCACCGATGATGCCGATTTTTTTAATGCTCATAGGGCTTTATCCAATTCCGGCAAAACGGCGAACAGATCGCCCACCAACCCATAATCAGCCACCTGGAAGATCGGCGCGTCTTCATCCTTGTTGATGGCCACAATAAACTTACTATCCTTCATGCCGGCCAGATGCTGAATGGCACCGGAAATACCAATCGCGATGTAGAGGTCGGGCGCCACCACTTTGCCGGTCTGGCCCACCTGGTAATCGTTCGGCACGAAGCCCGCATCCACGGCAGCGCGCGAGGCGCCGACAGCAGCGTGGAGCTTATCTGCTACCGGGTCGATGAGCTTGGTGAAGTTCTCGCCATTCTGCATCCCGCGCCCACCCGAGACGATAATTTTCGCGGCGGTGAGTTCCGGGCGTTCGGATTTGGAAAGTTCCGAGGATAGGTAGGTTGAGCTGGCGTGGGTGGTATCGCCGCTTACGGCTTCAATGGTTGCTGAACCGCCGGTCACGGCGGCGGGATCGAAGCTGGCAGCCCGTACCGTGATAATTTTTTTTGTATCCGACGATTTAACTGTCGCCAGAGCATTGCCTGCGTAAATCGGGCGCACAAAAGTATCGGCGTCGATCACGTCCGAGATGTCGGAAATCGGTTGACAATCCAGCAATGCCGCAATGCGCGGCATAACATTTTTGCCGGTGGCGGTGGAAGCGCTCAATATATGCGAATAATCAGCGGCTAGCCCTAACACCAACGCTGCCAATGGTTCAGCCAGCGCGTGCGCATAGGCCGCATTATCGGCCACCAGCACCTTGGTGACACCCGCAATTTTGGCGGCGGCATCAGCGGTGGCGGCAACATGTTCGCCCGCCACCAACACATGCACGTCGCCCAGCTTGGTGGCAGCTGCTACTGCCGAGCGAGCTGGCTGTTTGATGCCAGAGGCATCGAAATCGAGAAGTACCAGAGAGGTCATGATCAGATCACCTTCGCTTCGTTACGCAATTTATCTAGTAAGGCGGCAACATCCGCCACTTTCACGCCAGCTTTACGTGCCGGCGGTTCAGAGACCTTGAGGGTCGTCAGGCGCGGTGCTGGGTCAACGCCGAGGTCAACCGGCTTAAAGGTATCAATGGTCTTTTTGCGCGCCTTCATGATGTTGGGTAGCGAGGCATAGCGCGGTTCGTTAAGGCGAAGGTCAGCCGTGACGACGGCGGGGAGTTTTAATGCGAGGGTTTCTAGTCCGCCATCAACTTCGCGGGTGACGGTAGCGGTGCCGTCCGCAATTTCCACCTTGCTGGCAAACGTGCCTTGCGGCCAGCCGAGCAAGGCGGCCAGCATCTGACCGGTAGCGTTCATGTCGTCATCGATCGCCTGCTTGCCCATAATCACGAGGTCGATGGCTTCTTTTTCCACCAGGGCTTTGAGGATTTTAGCAACCGCGAGTGGTTCCAACGCTGCGTCGGTTTCTACCAAAATTCCACGGTCGGCCCCCATGGCCAGGGCGGTACGAATTGTTTCCTGGCAGGCGGTAACGCCGGCGGACACTGCGATAATCTCGGTAGCGATGCCTTTTTCCTTCAACCGCACAGCTTCTTCAACGGCAATTTCATCGAACGGGTTCATCGACATTTTAACGCCGGCGGTTTCTACCGCCGAACCGTCGGATTTCACCCGAACCTTCACATTGTAATCAACGACGCGTTTGACGGGGACGAGGAGCTTCATGTGGATAACCTTAACATTATTGATGGTCGTGTGATCTTAGTATGCTTCGAGAGGGGACATACTCAATATTTAGTATGAGTTTAAATCCCTCCAAACGGGTAGTCAACGCTTACGGTTACTAATTAACGAATACGGCATAGCCGTGAAATCGCCTCCTCAATGTCATTCAAGGGGGCACAATAACTTAAACGAAAGAAATCCTGACCACGGCCGGCATCGAAGTCAAAGCCCGGCGTGGCGGCAATGTTGGCTTCATCGAGCAAGCGGTTGCAGAAGGCGGCGCTATCTGGCGCGTGAGAGGAACTGTTCAGATACACATAAAACGCACCATCAGGGGGCGAAAAGGTGGAGAACCCAGCATTGGGCAGGCCGGTCAGCAACATCTTCCGCGCGGTGGCGTAAGTAGCGCGGTTGGCTTGCAGTTCGTCATGGCAGTCAAATGCGGCGGTGGCGGCAATTTGGCTCAGGTGAGGTGGGGAGATGAAGAAATTTTGCGCTAGACGCTCGGTTACCCGCACCAGTTGCTCGGGTAGTACCATCCAGCCAATTCGCCAACCAGTCATCGAAAAATACTTCGAGAAGGAGTTTATGACGATGGCGCTATCGGAAAACTGCGTGGCGGTGGCAATAGGTTTGCCATAAGTAAGGCCGTGGTAAATTTCATCCGAGATCAAGCGGATGCCTTTTTCATGGCAATAACGCGCCAGGGCCGCCAATTCATCAGGGTGCAGCATTGAACCCGTGGGGTTGGCAGGGCTGGCGATGATCAAGCCATCCGGCGCGGGGTCCAGGGCCTCCAGCATCGCGATGGTTGGTTGAAACGCGGTCTCGATCCCACACGGCAAAATAACCGGGAGCAGCCCCAGCGCGGTGGCAATGTTCACATAAGGTGGATAGTACGGCGCAGCCAGCGCGATACGGTCGCCCGGGTTGAAGGCCGCGAGAAACGCCAGCGGAAATGCACCCGATGCTCCGAACGTAACGGCGATGCGATTGGGGTCAACCGCCAGATTGTACCAATCCCGGTAATGCTGGGCGATGCGTTCGCGTAGATACCCCCGGCCCAGACCTTCGGTGTAGCCGAGCGCATCGCCAGACTGCAGCGCGTTGGCCGCAGCCCGCTTGGCCCCTTCGGGTAGACCGGTGCCAGGCTGGCCCACCTCCATGCGCAAGATTTTAGGGGCGCCCGCCGGCAGCAACAAGGCGCGCTGGTTGGCGGTGGTAATAACATCCATCACCCGAAACGGTGGAACCGCCCCGCCAGCGCCGATTTTGAGCAATGCTATTGCCCGCCGACAGCCAAGCCCTGGCCGCGTGGATCGGCATTAGCCGTGCAACTGGCTTCGCCTCCTGGCACACCGCCAGGACAAGAAATCACGTTGGCACGGCCCAGGTCGGGCACTGCAGCGGTTGGTGTTTTATGCAGCGCGTTGGCTAGCCCATCGAGCACAGCCTCAGCAGCGCCGATCTGGCCGGTACCAGTCACCGCGGCGCGGAACTCATCGCCTTTAAATGCAATGCCAGCCGCCAATAGTGGCGTGGTAACAGCCCGCGGCGAGACGGCAAGCAGCACCCCCGTGCCCGCCGCGATGCGGCCAGTGCCAAACAAATTATTCATGCTGGTGGTGCAGGCCACCACGCCACCGTTTTTATCCAGAGCCTCAAATCCGGCGGAGGCGGGCAGATGGCCATCGTTAGGTGGGGTCGGAATAAAGGCCAAGGTGCTGCCCTCGAATTTCGAGACCGCGGGCTGGCCAAACACCGGTAGGCCGGTGTTCATGTCTGCGGCAGTGAGGCCGCCGCCAGCGGTATCGGCACCCTTAATGAACTGCCGCGACAGGCTGCCTGCGTAGAAACCACTCACCCCTTGTGTTCTCAAGGCTTCCAAGGTGGTTGCAAGGTCAGGTTGCACTAAATCGGCCCCGGCGCTCAACACCCCACCACCGGATGCACCAAATACGCTGGCTGCCACCGGGTCGGCCAGCAATGCACCGCCGACCACTTGCAGGTCAGAAGCCAGCGCAGGCGAAACCGGCACGCCGCCAGCCAAACGTTCGGCGGGGGCGATCACGCTGGCAAACGGTAACGCACCATAGCGCGCCTGCAAGGCCAGCAGGCCGCGCGCCAGGGTGGGCACCGCAGCAGGGCGGTCACCGCTAGTTTGGGCCGGGGCACCTGCGGGAAAGAGCAACGTAACAGGGGGCTGCGCGCTGCCATCGGCCGCCGGCATTTTAATAATGCAAGCACCACCGCCCCCCAACCCGGCGCGTGAGGGCAGGGTCACCGCCATCGCAAAACCCGCTGCCGCCGCTGCATCCGCGGCGTTGCCGCCGTTATTGAGGATTTGTCGGGCCGCCAGCGCCGCCTGCGGTTCATCAGCTACCACGTAGCCAAACACTGAGGGCCTAATGTCGCCCTGGCCAAGGTTGGCGCTTGTGTTATCGCCAAAGCCAGGGAGGTGCTTGGTGATGCCGCACCCGGCCAACAAGGGCAGTGTGACCAGCAAAGCGAGCCGTAAAACCGGATGTTTGTGCAAAGCCATGTGACCCCAGGGTGCTAAGTGAAATTAAGCGTTGGCGTTGCATAACCGTGATTTTTTACCCCGGCAACTTGCCGCGGCGTATGATGATGCGAAACCGCTTGAAGCGGTGTTTTCGCCCTATGCAATACGCAGTAAACGCAGACGCGGGTAAAACACACTCACCGCCAAGCCAATGATCACCAACGCGGCGGCCGATAATTTCCACCCCGGCATTGGCTCGCCCAGCCACACGACCGAGGCCGCCATGCCGAAAACCGGCACCAGCAGCGCCATGGGGCTGATGATGGCGGAAGGGTAGCGTGCCAATAAAAACGCCCAACTTGCATAACCAAACCAGCTGTTGCCGAGCGATTGCCATACCACCGCAACCCAGGCTGCGGGTGTCGCATGGCTCAGCGCATGGACAATGGTTGTTGGGCCATCAACGATGAGCGACATGGCCAGCAAAGGTGGCGCCGAAAACAGGCTGCCCCACACCACATAGGCCAGAAAGTTTTTAGGACCACCCTCGCGCGCGACGATATTGCCCGAAGCCCAGCAGGCGGCCGCGAGCAACACCAGCGCCAGCCCCAGTGGCGTGGTGTGGCCGTTCACATGCGCGGCGATCACCACGATGCCCGAGATGGCGAGCAAACAAGAGACGATTTGAAAAGCCTGCAACCGTTCGCCGTTACGCGCCATCGACAGGAAGATAGTAAAAAATACCTGCACCTGGATCACCAGCGAGGCGAGTCCCGGCGAAATATGCCCGTCCATGGCCAGAAAGAGCAGCCCAAATTGCCCGGAACCGATTAAAATGCCATAGGCCGCCAGGTTCCGCCACGACACCGCCGGGCGCGGCAGAAAAAACACCCCTGGCAGAGCGGCAAGACTAAAGCGCAGCCCCGCAAATAAAAATGGCGGAAACTGGTCAAGTCCAAGCCGGATGACAACAAAATTGCTGCCCCACACCGCCACCACGGCCAAAGCCAGTAAACCGTGCCGTAAGCTGAGCGTGGTATGCTGCATATTAAATTTCCCTGGTGAGCGGTCTATCCGCCTGTTAAAGTCTAGCGTAACCACATCCAAAGCATGCGAGAACGCCGTTGCCGGACCGTCAGGGTTGCGAAACTAGGGTGGCGGAGAGGGTGGGATTCGAACCCACGGTAGGCTTGCACCCACAACAGTTTT